>Ga0316363_10000005_pt1 | contig 354600 bp, 312 predicted proteins | sample Sb_taG_3_FD_200459 | JGI IMG/M metagenome (GOLD analysis project Ga0316363, IMG submission 200459) | Peat soil microbial communities from Weissenstadt, Germany - Sb_50d_a_PC metaG (v2) (version 2) | ecosystem: Environmental > Terrestrial > Soil > Wetlands > Peat | place: Germany: Weissenstadt... | reverse complement strand
GCGAGGCGGCGCTACCAGGGGCTTCGGACGGCCCTGCGGTCGCGGCATCCGCATCGTTGCGCGACGTGCTCTCCGACCTGGTGTGGCAAGGCGCCGAGTCGGCCGCCGTCGTGGACGCAGATGGAACAGCGCGCGGAAGCCTCACGATCGCCGCCATACTCGCCCACGGGCGACCGACCTGATGCCAAGCGCCGCTGCCCTCCTGCGATTCGCGGCCCTCGGCCTGCTGGCCGCGTTCCTGTTGACACCCCAGAGCTTCGCGCCGTTGTTCGCGCCGCTCACGCAGTACGGTTCGCCGCCGATCTACGATCAGGGCAACCTCTTGATGCTCGCCCTCGCGCAACTCGGTACCGTGTGCTGCGCCGCAGCCGCGAGCACCATCGTGGCGGTCGGACTGGGCATTCTGGTGACACGCGCGAACGGTGTGGAGTTCCTGCCGCTGTCGCGCACGCTGGTCAACATCGGCCAGACCTTCCCGCCGGTGGCGGTGCTCGCCGTCGCGGTGCCGCTGGTCGGTTTCGGCCAGAAGCCGACGCTGATCGCGCTCTTTGCCTACGGCTTACTGCCGATCTTCGAAAACACCATCAGCGGACTGCGGGGCTGTCCGCCCGCGGTCCTTGGGGCGGCCAGTGGCATGGGCATGAGCGCCCGCCAGCGCCTTCTGTCCGTAGAGTTGCCGCTGGCGATGCCCTTGATTCTAGAGGGGATTCGGCTATCCCTGGTCATCAACGTGGGCACGGCGACGATCGGCTCCACGGTGGGCGCCAAGGGACTAGGCGAGGTGATCATCGCCGGACTGCTGTCCAACAATGTCGCCTTCATCCTGCAGGGCGGATTGGTGACCGGCCTGATGGCGATCCTGCTTTATGATGCGATGGCCGCGGTCGAGCGACGAATCTGCGTAGCCGCCCACATCGAATGAGACCCCAGGCGAGCGCGGCGCGCGGGATGCGACGGGTTCGACGGCGTCGCGGGATAATTTTGCCTACAATTGACAATAGGATGTTTCCGACGCTGGATGGTAGGATGTTTCCGACCCTGGACACCGTAACGACGATCGACCGGGACGCGCCCGGCACGAGTGTAGCGCGCGCGGATCGCTGCGCTGCGGTGGAAATACCGACACTGCTCCTGATTGTGGCCGTCTATGGCGGATGGCTCGCGATTACTTTTGTCTATGGCCGCTGGCCGCTCCTGATCGTCGCTCCGATCGCCGCGCTGCTGATCACGCTGCATAGCTCGCTGCAGCACGAAATCGTGCACGGTCACCCGACCCGCTGGAGAAGCGTCAACCGGCTGTTCGCCCTGATGCCGCTGTCCTTGTGGCTGCCGTACGAGCGCTATCGGCACAGTCATCACCTGCACCACATCGACAAGCGACTCACCGATCCGCTCGACGACCCGGAATCCTATTATTGGACACCGGAGCGGTGGGCACGGCTCAGCCCGGTTACCCGTGCGCTGCTGCAGATTCAGCAGACGCTGGCCGGGCGGGTCATAGTCGGCCCATTCTGGTCCATCGGAAGGTTTTTCCACGCCGAATGGCGCGCCGCAATCCGCAACGAGCAGGGCGTGCGGGCCAGCTGGCTCGAGCACCTGCTGTGGTGCGTGCCGGTGATTCTCTGGGTGAAGGTGGTCTGCGGCATGCCGCTGTGGCTCTACTTCGTGGCGATGGTGATCCCCGCGCACGCCATCCAGCTGATCCGCTCTTTTGCCGAGCATCGCGCGCGACCCGAGACGCGGGCGCGGATCGCAATCGTCGAGGGCTCGTGGATCCTGGGCCCGCTCTTCCTCTTCAATAATCTGCACTCGCTGCACCACGAAGCACCCGGGATCCCGTGGTACCAGTACAACGCCCGCTACCGCGTCATTCGCGATCGCCTGATCGCGGAGAACGGCGGGCTCGTCTATTCGACGTATTTCGATGTGGCGCGCCGCTTCCTGTTTCGCCGGCACGACGAGCCCCAGCACCCCACGGGCCGAGTGCCCCTCGCGCCTGCCTGAGCGCCGGCCCGCCGGCGCCCGCTGCGCTCCGATCGTTCAGGCCGGCCGATCGAATCCGGCCGCCGTCGCAGCCCGATCCCATTCCAGCAGCGTCGCGTACGACGCTTCGGTGGCCTCGGCAAAGCCGTCCAGCAGCAGAAAATCCGCGAACGGGCCGAACCAGCGCCGCGATGCGGCGCTCGCGAAGGCGGCGCGAAGGCGCGTCACCATGGGCGCTGGAGCGGCAGCGGCGGCGACAAACGCGGGCATCGGCGCCACAGCCGTCGAGGTCAGCACCCGTATGTCCGCCGTGAGCTGCGGCGCGTGGCGGGCGATCAGCATGTGCCAATAGGCGTCGAGGGGACCGACATCGATCCGCCTTTCCCGCACGCTGTCGAGCACGTTGCGCGCGGTCACGAGGTTGCCGACCATCTCGGCATACAGCGCCGGCCGCTCCGGCGTCCGGTAGGCGAGCAGATGGTGGCGGAAGGCATTGAATCCGGACTGGGAGTGCGCCACCGTCCAGCCCGCGCGCGCGCCGAACGTGTCCTCGAGTGAACGGTAAGGGGCATCCTGCCGCACGATCAGGTCGGAGCGGTAGACGGCGCGACCGGCCGCCCACTCGGCCCGAGGGATCGGCGCGGCGAGCGGAATGACCTCAGCGAGCTTGAGCGCGATCGGGAACCCGCACATGAACACCGATCCCAGATCGGGTCGCGACCACAGGTCCTCGAGCGGCTGCGGCACCGGGTAGCGCATATAAGCGAGTGCGACCCCCGCCTCGCGCGTGATGTGCTCGAGCAACGCCCGCCAGGCGGCCTCGACCTCGGGGGTCACCGCGTACATGCGGGCGTTCATAATCCACTCGCTCATGCGCAGCGGGGCCTCCGGCCAGTCGTCAATCGACGCCCATGGTATCCCGGCGCTCGCGGCCGACCGTTATCCGGTGGCGCCGAGTTCGCGCCCCCTGCGGGCCACGTAGACACCGATGGCCTCCTTGACCGCCGGGTCGAGCGGCGGCGGCACGTAGGCGGCGAGTGTCTTCTTCCAGATGCCGGTGGCCCGCTCGGTCGCATTGCGGGCACCAGCATCGGTCCAGTTCTCGAAGTTCGACCAGTCGGACAGCAGCGGGCGATAGAACGCGGTCTCGTAGCGGGCGAGCGTGTGCGACGCGCCAAAGAAATGGCCGCCCGCCGCGACGCCCTTGATGGCGTCGACCGCAAGGTCGTCGTCGTTGAAGCTGACGGGCCTCAAGATCTCGGCCCAGTTGCGCAGCAGTTCGGCGTCGACGACGATCTTCTCGAGCGACGCCGACATGCCGCCTTCGAGCCAGCCGGCCGCATGGTTGATCAGGTGGCTGTGACTGAGGATCGCCGCCTGCAACGAAAACGCGGTCTCGTAGGTGGATTGCGCGTCCACGACCGGCGAGGCGTTCACCGCGCTGGTGCGAACCGGGAGTTTGAGGCGGCGCCCGATCTGCGCACTGGCCATGATCGCATTGACGTATTCCGGCGTGCCGAACGCCGGCGAGCCGGTGCGCATGTCAACGTTCGAGGTGAAGCCTCCCATCACGCACGGCGTGCCGGGACGCAGCATCTGGCACAGCGCGACAATGCCCATGGCCTCAGCGGTCTGCTGCACCAGCGCACCGGCCAGCGTGACCGGTGCCATCGCCCCCATCAGTGTAAAGGGCGTGATGACCACGCATTGGCCATGGCGTGCCATGACCATGATGTTGTCGAGAATCTCCGCATCGACCCGGCGCGGCGAATTGACGTTGGTCACCGTCATCAGCGTCGGACGCGATGCCAGCGCCTCGATCGTGCAGCCGTGTTCGATGGCCGACATCGCGATCGCGTCTTGCGCCTGCACGCCGCCGACGCCGCGCGCGGCCCACACGATGTCGGCGCACTCGATGTGGGCCTGATAGGTCGCGAGATGGCGAATCGCCACTGGCACATCGACCGGCTCGACCACGATGCCGCCCTGCCAGTGGAGGATGCCGAGCGTGTGGGTGAGCCGCAGGATATTGCGGAACCCCTCGAGGTCGCCGTAGCGACGTCCACCCTCGCGATCGCTGATGTTCGGTGCGCCGTGGACCGGTCCGAAGTTGACTACGTTGTCGCCCACATGCAGATGCCGGCCGGGATTGCGGGCATGGAGCACGAAGCGCTCGGGCGCATGGGCCAGATGCGCCTCGACGATGTCACGGCCGACGCGGACCATCTGCGTCTCCTCGTCCACCAGGGCGCCCGCACTGCGGTAGGCCTCGCGTGCCGCGGGGCTGCGGATCTCGAGACCTGCCTCTTCGAGAATCCGGAAGGCCGCGACCAGAATGCGTTCGACCTGCTCGGCGGTCAAAATCTCCAGCGGCGCCCAGCGATTCGTGAGCCGCGGCAGGGGCGCGAGCGAGGGACCGGTGGACCGTGGCGCGCGCCCTCGGTTGCGTGGGCGGGACGTTGCGGGCACTTCGCTCATGGCTTGACTTTGCGGGGCTCTGGGTGGGCCGTAGATACTGCGACCTGAGTGATGCCAGGTGCAAGTCCGGTTCGGGACGACGGACCGCACGATGGTTCGACTACGCAACAGAAACGCACGCTGCGCTGCTGAATGGAAACGTTCGATTACATCGTTGTGGGCGCCGGGACGGCCGGCTGTGTGCTCGCGCACCGGCTGTCGGCGCGCAGTCGCAACCGGGTGCTCGTCCTCGAGGCGGGGGGTTCGGACCGGCGCTTCTGGATCCGCGTACCGATCGGTTACGGGCGAACCTACAATGACCCGCGCGTCAACTGGATGTACGAAACAGAGCCTGATCCGGGCCTGAACGGCGCTCGCAGCTTCTGGCCGCGCGGCAAAGTCCTCGGCGGCTCGGGCTCTATCAACGCGATGGTCTACGTGCGCGGACAGCCCGCGGATTTTGACAACTGGGCCGCGTGCGGGAACCCCGGTTGGAGCTGGGCCGATGTCCGGCCGGTGTTCGAATCCTTTGAGAACCATGCGAACGGTGGCCCCGGACTCCTGCGGGTGACGGATGTGAACCCGATGGCGCATCCGCTCTGCCGCGCTTACATTCAGGCCTGTGAGGTGCTCGGGTACCGCTATACGCCGGACTTCAATGGCGAGCAGCCCGAAGGGGTCGGCATCTACCCGACCACGACGCGCGGCGGGTTTCGCGAGTCAACCGTCTCGGCATACCTGCGGCCCGCGCTCGCTCGAGCGAACCTGGCACTGAAGCTGGGAGCGCAGGTCCGGCATATCGAATTCGAAGGACAACGGGCTTCGGGGGTCAGCTACCTCTGGCGCGGGATCATGCACCGCGCACAGGCAGCGCGCGCAGTGATCTTAAGCGCCGGGAGCATCAATTCCCCGCAGCTGCTGCAATTGTCCGGCATCGGAGATCCGGCCCTGCTCAGCCGGTTCAGCATTCAAGTGCGGCACGCCGCGGCGGCGGTAGGTCAGAATCTTCAGGATCATCTCGGGATCAATTATGTCTACCGCAGTCGCGTGCCGACGCTGAACAACGCGCTGTATCCTCTTCGAGGCAAGATCAAGGCGGGAATCGAGTACCTGCTGAGCCGACGCGGTCCGCTGTCCATGAGCGTCAACCAGGCCGGCGGATTCATCCGCAGCAGCCCGGACAAGCCGGTCCCGGATCTGCAGCTGTATTTCAATCCCGCCAGCTACACCAGTACGCGCACCAGAGGCCGCCGGCTGATGAACCCGGATGCGTTCCCCGGCTTCCTGCTGTCCTTTAATTCCTGCCGGCCGACGAGCCGCGGGCAGCTGGCGATCCGGTCGGCGGACCCGGACATGCCGCCGGCCATCTTCCCGAATTATCTGTCAACCGAGCCGGATCTTGAGGAGGTGCGGATCGGAGCGCGACTGCTGCGCCGCATCGCTGCAACGCCACCGCTCGCGGCACTCATTGAGAGCGAACTGCAGCCGGGAACGCAGCTGCAGACCGATGAGGAGCTGCTGCAGGACTTCCGGCAGCGCGCCGGATCGGTGTTTCATCCGGTCGGCACCTGCGCGATGGGGAATGATCCGGGCCGTGCCGTCGTCGATGCCCGGCTGCGCGTCCACGGCATCGCGGCACTGCGGGTGGTGGATGCCTCGATCTTCCCTTCGCTCACATCCGGCAACATCAATGCCCCGGTCACGATGGTGGCCGAGCGGGCCGCGGCGATGATCTTGCAGGATGAGGCGGACGCGTAGCACGGAACGCAGCGTGAAGCCGCGCTGATTCAGGTCGCAGCCGACGAACCGAGTGCGGCCTTCAAGGGCCCGAGGAACGGCTCGAAATTCCGCCATTGATCCAGGCCTTCCCTGAAGATCGGCTGGCGTACTTGCTCGGAGCTCGCAGTGCGCACGCTACGCTCGGTCTTGTAGAACTCGACGCACTGCGGCTCGTACTCCAGACCGCAGAAGTCGAGGATCCGCCGCACATCGCCTTCCAGATCCTCGACCACGTCCTCGTGCTGCACGCGCAGGATTTTACCGGGCAATATCCGCTCCCAGTGCGCCATCAGTTCGACATAGCTGCGGTAATAACGCCCGATGTCCTCGAGGCTGTAGGTGAACTCCTGACCGGCGGCGAACAGCTGCTTGAAGTTGCTGAAGCAGCAGGCCATCGGCTCGCGTCGAGCGTCAATAATCTTGGCATTCGGCAGCATCAGGTGAATGAGGCCGATATGCCGGAAGTTGTTCGGATTCTTGTCGATGAAGAAGCGCTTGCCGCTGCGGTAGACCTGGGTGTCCGCGATGTATTTCTCGCCGAAGCGCTTGAGCTGATCGGCGCTGAGATCGGCGAGAACGCCAGGGTATCGGGGCTTTGAGTCGTCCGGGTCGCGGCCCTGCAGATGCTGCACGAGCCGCGGAATGTCCGCGAGTTCCATCGTCCCTTCGACCTTCGAGTGCGAGGCGAGGATCTGCTCGATCAGCGTCGATCCGGCTCTCGGTAAGCCGACGATGAAAATCGGGTCGGTGCGATCGCAGCCCACACCTTGCCGCGCCGTAAAAAACTCACGGGTACAAACGGCCGCCTGCAGGCGGGCATTGCGCTCGACCGGGCCGGGCCGGTAGCGGCTCTCACTCTTCTTGAGCGCATTGCCGCGTTCGTAATATCGAAACGACTCGGCGTACTGCGCGCTATCCTCGAACGCTTTGCCGAGCGCGAAGCACAGATGATATCGATCGACCAGCTTGGTGGCCGGCGCCGCCTCCTGCGCGCGCATACGTGCGATTTCTTCGTCAGTGAATCGGTAGGTCTTGAGGTTCGCGAGACTCCAATAGGCGTCACCGAAACTCGGTTTCACTGCAGCGGCGGCGCGATAGGACTCGATCGATTGCTGCTGCTTGCCGAGCGTCTTCAGCGCGTGTGCGATCGACAGATGCAGATCGGCCTGCAGCGGCGCTTCCGCCGACAGTTCGCGAAAGACTCTCAATCCTTCTTCGTGGTTGCCCAGACCGACGCAGACATTGGCGTAGCAAATCCGATAGGCACGGTTCTGCGGCTCAACCTTCAGCAGCGTCGCGATTTCCTCGAGCGCCTTCGCGTGCTTGTGCAGCCTTAGCAGGACACCGACATAGTCGTAGCGGGCGAGATGATAATCCGGGTCGAACACGAGCACGCTCTCGAGCAGGAACTCGGCGTCGTCGAGCACGTCGAGTTTCATGCCGATCTGCGCGAGCAGTCGCATCGCCTCGATGTGATCGCCATGCGTCTGCAGGAATTGACGCACCACCCGCTCCGCCTCATGGATCTCACCGTCGGCGAACATGCTCGAGGCGGTCACGATCGGCAGCGGCAGGCTCGCGAGCTTGGCCACGTGGGCCGCGGCCGTCTCGGCATCCGCGACTTGCCCGCTCGAGCGAAACAGGATTTGCAGCGCCTGCCAGCTCGCCGGCAGCGCCGGGTTCAAATTCACGGCACGCAGGTAGGCATCAATCGCAGCGACCGGATCGCGCGCAGCCACGCAGCAGTGCCCCCGTTCCTGGAATAATCGACTGTAGTCGGGATGGATCGTCTCGAAACGCTCCAGCGTTGCGAGAGCCTCCGGGATGCGGCCCAGGTAGCGCTGAGCGACCGCCAGCATGTACCACACGTCGCGGTTTTCGGGAACCTTGGCGAGCAGCGCCTCTGCGGCGGCGAGCGCCTGGGCAAATTGGCTCTTTTCGAGCAGCCCGCGGATTCCCAGGACTTCCATCTCGATGCTGGACTTGGGCGGGTTGAGTGCTGCGGCGGGCATCCAGGGTCCTTGAAAAAAAGGCGGGCATTGCTGCCCGCCCTTGATTCTACTGCAGAGCGCCCGATGCGGCGGCCGCCGCTCGGCGCCCTGCCCGGCCTTAGAATTTGTAGCCGGCCTTCAGGCTGATGACTCTCGGGCGAATGACCGTCTGCGTCTCGATGGCCTCGGAGGCCGAAATGAAAGCCTTGCCATTGGTGTTGCCGAGGTTCTGTCCGACCAGCTGCACGTTCCAGTTGTCCTTCGCAATGCCCATCGAGGCGTCGTAGGTCGAGTAGCCCGGTTGGTCGAATTCTTGGGTCACGATCTCGCCGACCGCGATGGCCGGCACGTTGCCCGGGAGTGATCTGGAGTGGGCCGTACGCTGGCCGCCGAGCTGTACGAACGGACGGTAGTCGTTCACGAACCACTCATAGCGTGCCCGCAGGTTGCCCTCGAAAGCCGGCGACTGGGGCAGCGAGCTGCCCTTCAGGCCGAAGGGACTCGGAGCGCTCAGCAGCGGCTTGCCGTCCTCGGCATTGCCCGGAACATTGCCGATCAGGTACGGGGAGTTGGTCAGGCTGGAGCTATTCCAGGAAGCCCCCCCCTGAATCGTCAGACCCTTGGTCACGCGCCCCACCAGTTGCAGTTCCAGACCCCTGACCCGGTAGTTGGCACCATTGGTGACGTAACTCAAATTGCCGGTCGCGCCCGGATCGAAGAACTGCTGCTGCACGTTATTCCACAGTTCCTGGTAGAGCGCGCCATTGAACAGCACACGGTGATCGAGCCACTCGGTTTTCCAGCCGACCTCGTTATTGGTCAGCGTGTCCGGAGCGAAAGTCTGCGGGGTTTTGAACGCGCCACCCAGATAAGGACCGAGCGAGGATCGATTGAATCCGCCCGGGCGAAAGCCCTGCGAGAACGTGTAGTAAACCATCGCATCCGGCAGTACGTGCCAGGTCAGGTTTGCCCGGCTCTTGAAACCACTGTAGGTCGAATGCAGATTCAGCGCATTGATGTTGTTGGAATCTTCTTTGGCGCATGGCGCAGGCCCGCAGTCGTAGGTGCCGAACGAATAGACGTTGCTGCCGGTCTCGGTATTGCTGAAATGGTAATAACGCGTGCCCGCGGTCACGGTCAGCGTCTTCGGAATGATGTCGAAGTCGGCCGATCCGAAGAATGCCCACTGCTTGTAGCCGCGCTGGATGTCGTCGAAGAAGGACTCGTTGACGTCGCGCAGATTGGGATTGGTCGCGGTGGAGCCCGCCGGCGGAATGATTTGGGTCATGCAACCGACTTGCCCGACCGTTGTGCACGGCGGCAGCGATCTGTAGTGCCAGTCGGTATTGTCATCCACCACGAAATCTTCCCAGAACGCGCCAACGATGGCGCGCGCGCGCCAGTCATCCGGCGTGCTCAAGCGGATCTCATGGTTCTGATGCGTGTTCCTTTGGGTATTGCGCCAGTAGGCGCTCGGCGAATAGCACCTGACCGCTGCGCCATCCTTCGCGCTCTCCTTGGGCGACACACATTGGTAATAATCGGCGTAAATGCCGCGGGTGTAGGCCGTGTAGTCCTGTTGCGCATCGACCTTTCGCACCAGGTAGCCCCCCGTGTACACCGCCTTCAAGAGGCCGAGTCTGCCATTGAGGGTCCACGCCGTGTTCTCGAACCTGTCCTTGTCGTAGGAGGGATTGAATGTGGTGACCGTCAGAGGCGCCAGCGGCACGCCATCGGTCGAGTACGGCTCCTGATAGAACACTCCCTGCGCGTTCATGTTCTGGAACGTCTGGGCGAGCAGCACATTCCAGTCCTCGTTGATCTTCCACAGAGCCGAGGCGCGGATGCCCTGATAGGTCACCGGGTTGATCGCATTGGCCACGGTACTGTTGTTGTTGATGCTATTGATCGACGCCGGATTGGCAGGCACGGCGCCCCCGACGTATCGGATGATGCCCAAGTCGGTGTTCTGCCGAGTGAAGGTACCGGGCACGTTGTTGATGTATCCACCCCGGTTGTCATCGTAGACCACTGCGCGCACCGCGAGGGTGTCAGCGATCACCGGCAGGTTGAGCGTCGCATCGACATTGGTGTTGGGATCGCCATGGGTCGTCCAGCCATAACCCGCATTGACAGTGCCCTCGGTGACGTCGAGCTTCGGCTTGTTGGTGATGTAGCGGACCGCACCGGCTTCCGCGCCGGCGCCGAACAGCGTGCCCTGCGGCCCCTCGAGAATCTCGACGCGCTCAAGGTCCGCCGCGTAAATGTCCAGGTTCCGATACGGCATTTGCGCCGACTGATCGTCCAGGTACACCGCAACGTTCGGGAAATTCGCATCGGTGCCGCTGCCCTGCGTGCCCAATGCGCCAGTGCTCAGGCCGCGCATGAAAATCAGGTCCTGGCCGGGACCCCAGCTCGCGGTGGTCACGTTCGGCACATATTTCACGATGTCGTCGAACGTCGTCACATTCAATTGCGTCAGAGTCTCGCTCGTCAGCGCCTGGATCGTGATCGGCACGTCCTGCAGGTTCTCCGTGCGACGCTCCGCGGTCACGGTGATTTCCGACAGCTCGGTACCGCCCCCGGCGGCGGCGTTCGGTTCGGTGGACTGATCTGCCGCCGCGACCCTGCTCGCCATGATGCAGGCCGCGACCGCGGCATCGACTAACAGTGACCGGCGCGTGCGGGTGACGGCGCTCTTGGCATCCATTGTGTTTGTAATCATTGTGGCTCCCTGGGACGATCGTAGGTGTAGTGGCCGAGACCTCAAGCTAAGGCGGACCGGCGCCGCGGCGATGACCAGCCGGTGCACTCAAAGACACATCGATCTCAATGGGCGAGCGCTCGACCGCGACCCGATCCGGCCTGCCACGCAGGCCTTCGGCTCCCCTCGAGACATGGGCATGCTGTTCTACGGTTGCAGTCACTGCGTGACTATTAGATACGACGCAGCCCGGTTCGCGATTGAACAGACGCGTCATCCGGTTGTGAGAAATAAGCGACTGTTGCGCCCAGTCCCACGATTTCGGTGCCAAATCAATCTTCGCGCGTGGAAAGCTCGGGTTTAATGTGGCGTTTTTGACCAACACGCGGCCCATCCCTGCTGATCCTATCCGCATCTTGCGGGTCCCTGGCGGGCCCTGGCTCGTTCGCGTCCTCACCGGCGCTTCCGCGCCTGGGCACTGCCCATCCCGGCAGATCGGTGTGCATGAGCCGGCGGTTGTGGCGTTCATCGAAACGCCGTCCAGATGGTTTTCAGATCGACATACTTGTCGATCGCGTGCGGGGAACGGTCGCGTCCGAAGCCGGACTGTTTGAAGCCGCCGAAGGGTGTGGCCAGCGAGGAGCGGTCAAAGCTGTTGATCCACACGGTACCCGCGCGCAGCGCGCCCGACAGGCGGTGGGCGACGTTCATGTCCTGCGTCCAGACGGCCGCGGCGAGCCCATAGACCGTATCGTTGGCGATGCGCAGCGCCTCGCTATCCTCGCGAAAGCCGGTCACCGTCAGCACCGGACCGAAGATCTCCTCGCGGCTGACCCGCATCTCCGGCCGCACCGCGTCGAGCACCGTGGCCTCAACGTAATAGCCGCCCGTATCCTGCATCGCCTGCCTGCCCCCGAAGGCCACCCGCGCGCCCTGGGAGACGCCGGAATCGATGTAGCCGAGCACACGCTTGAGATGGCCGCTGTCAATCAGCGCTCCCATCTGGGTCGCCGGATCAAAAGGATGTCCCAAGGTGATGGTCTTGGCGACCCCTTCGATGCCCTCGATCAGCCCGGTGCGCACCCGCTCGTGCACGATGAGGCGCGAGCCGGCATGGCAGGTCTCGCCGGCGTTGTAAAAGATGCCCCAGGCAATGGCGGCGGCGGCCGCCTCCAGGTCCGCATCCGCCATCACCACGTGCGGGCTCTTGCCACCCAGTTCCAGGGCCACGCGCTTGAGATTCGATTCGCCGGCATAACGCATCATCAGCTTGCCGACCTCCGTCGATCCGGTGAAGCTGATCATGTCAACGTCGGGGTGCAGTGCCAGCGGCTTGCCGGCCTCCTCGCCAAAACCCGGCACGACATTGAGCACCCCGGGAGGCAGGCCCGCCTCGACCGCGAGCTCTGCGAGTCGGATGCCACCGAGTGGGGACTGCTCGGCGGGCTTGAGCACGACCGAATTGCCCGCGAGCAGGGCCGGTCCGATCTTCCAGGCGCTGATGATCAGCGGGTAATTCCACGGCACGATCGCGCCGATGACCCCGAGCGGCTCGCGGCGGATCATCGCCAGGTCGTTCGGCCCGGTAGCCGCGATCTCATCGACCAGCTTGTCGGCAAACTCGGCGTAATAGGCGATGCAGTTGGCGGCAGAGGCCACGTCGACGTTGATCGAATTGAGGATCGGCTTGCCGACATCGAGGGTCTCCAGCAGCGCGAGGCGCTCAACGTCAGCTTGGATCAGTTCGGCAAAGCGCAGCAGCACCTGCTTGCGCTCCCGCGGCTCGGTCCTGCGCCATACGCCGCTCTCGAATGTGGCCCGCGCGGCGGCCACCGCGATATCAATGTCCGCGGCCTCGCAGCGTGCGACCTGGCCGATCACCTTGCCGTCGATCGGACTGATGTCATCAAAGCGGCGGCCCGACCGCGCGGATACATGACGGCCATTGATGAACGCGCGGCCCTCGATCCTCAGCGCCGCGGCGCTGCGTTCCCAGGTGGCACGGTCGCGGGCTGTCAGTGTTGCATTCACGATGTCAGGCCGCTGTCAGGACGGCGGTGGCAAAGGTTAGCAGGTCAGCATCCGCTACCGGGCGACGGTTGGATCGGCGCATCGCTTCGTTCTCGGGTCGCGCCATCTGCGCCGCCAAATCAGACGGGCGGATGTCGTCATAGCCCTCCCCGGCGAGCGAGACCTTGACCCCGGACCGGCGCAGCAGCCGCTCAAAGGCGGCAGGCAGGCGCGCGGCCTCGCGCGGCTCGCCCATCGCGGCGGCGACCGCCGCAAATCGCCCCGCGGTATCGTCGGTGACATTCCAGGCAAGGGTTGCCCGCAGTGCCAGCCCGACGGCGCGGCCGTGGTGGACCGGACGCAGCGAGCCCAGCGCATGACCGATGTTGTGTGCGATCGCGGTGCCACAATTGTCGATGCCAATCCCGGCCAGGGTTGCGGCTCGCTGCATGCCCGCACGGGCTTCCAGATCCGCCGGCGCCTCGACGGCGCGGATCAAGTGTCCAGCGACCAGCCGGATCGCCTCGTGGCAATAGACATCATTGGCGGCATGTGCATTGGCATTGGTCGAGGCCTCGATGGCATGCACCAGGGCATCGATGCCGGTGGCGGCGGTCAGCGATGCCGACAGGCCCGTGGTCAGCGCCGGATCGAGCACGATCAGACTCGGCTTGAGCTCATCGCCCCAGAGCCACACCTTGGAGTGATCCGTCGCTGCCAGCACCGCCGTTCGAGTCGCCTCAGAGCCAGTCCCGGACGTGGTTGGCAGACACACCGCGACGAGTCTTCTGGCCGGGAACGGGTGGGCGCACAGTCCATAATGGCTGACCGACTGATCGGCAAGCGCTACCGCGGCGATGGTTTTGCCCACATCCATGGCCGACCCGCCACCGATCGCCACGACGCCTGCTACGCGCTCGCGCCGGGCCAGCGCGGCGGCCGCATCAGCCTGCGCCATGGTCGGGTCGCTTTGCAGGTCATCGCAGACCAGCACACTGTAGCCACCGGCTCTTAGCGCGGCCGCTGCCGACTCGATCAGGCCGCTGGCCCAAAGACCAGGATCGGCGACCAACAGAATCGCGCTGCCCGGCGGCACGTAGCCCGCCAGTGTCGCGCCGAGCGCCTCGAGCGCTCCAACGCCCTGGATGATCTCTGGAACCCGTGCCAGATGAACAGCATTCATGGCCAATCCGGTGCGTGGCAAGCATGGCGCAAGCCCGTTACGGCCGAAGTGCTCTACACCCATAACGCGGCGATCCACTGCGGCCCCTGCCTTCGAATACTTCCATAGATCGGCGTCTGACTCCAAACCGAGAAATTGGATCGGGTTCATCAATAAAAGGCATTGGCCTCCGGCGACTCGTTGCCCCACTCTAATCAGGTGATGTCGGCGCTGCGATGCAGGCGCCGCCGGCTGGCGCGGCGCTAGAATGCACGCCATCGATGGCTGGCAGCACGGCTGTCAGCCCCGCGGACTTCCGGGAGGCGAATGATCAATCGAGGACGGATCGACCGGCGCTGGCTGCCGCTCAATGCCCTACGCGCCTTCGAAGCGGTTGCCAAGCACGGCAGCTTCACCGGCGCCGCGACCGCGCTGCGCATATCGCAAAGCGCGCTGTCCCGCCATGTCATCTCGATCGAGAAGCTCATCGGCGTGCAGCTGTTCGACCGGCGGCCGCATGCTCTTGTTCTGACCAAGGCCGGGCAGCATCTGCTGCCGACGGTGATCAAATCCTTCGACCGCCTCGAGTACTCGTTGGATGAAATCCGCAACGCCGGTGCGCCGACCCTGCGCACACTGCACGTGCAGATGCCACCGAGTTTTGCCGTTCGTCTGGCCGTGCCGATCCTGCGCGACTTCCGTCGTGCGAACTCAGAAATCGAGATCGATCTGGTGAGTCCCTACGGCGTGGGCCCCCCGCCCAGTGACGTGGACGTGGCGGTGGTCTACTCAAAGCCCGCGGTGAGCGAGTATGTCAGTGACCTGCTGTGGCCGGTGAAGTTGAGCATCGTGTGCCACCCGGATCTTGCCGTGCGACACGCCGGCAAGGATCTGACGACTTTCATCCGCGACAACGAGCTCATTCATGTGCGCATCGCCGACCTGCCGCGGCACCATGTCTGGACGCAGCTGGCCCGTCAGGCCAACCTCGGGCCGATCAATTTTGAGCGCGGGCTGATTTTCGATACGGCGCTGCTTGCGATCGAGTACGCGCTCAGCGGCGAAGGCCTGGCGCTGCTGGACGTCAATCTGTTCGCTGAGGAATTGCACTCCGGCCGGCTGGTGCGCCCCTTTGACGTCTCCCTCGACGACGGCTACGGCTATTACCTGATTACCCACCCCGAGGCGCTGAGCGATACGGCCGTGGCGCTGTTCCGCTCATGGCTTATCGAGCACTTTGGACCCCGCAAGCAGAGCGAAGATCCGCAGCTGCGGCTCGCCGTATCGAATGAGCTGCGCCTCGCCGCATCGAATGACTAGGACCGGGCGCGACGGCGCTGGGGCCGTTGCAGCTTGGTACCGTGCCGATCGCGCCATCGAAGGCATGGCTCATTGCAGGTCCGTTCGGAGCAGCCATTGGTATGAATGAATCCGGCGATCGTGTCGAGCGTCGGCCGCGTCGGCGGCCGGCCAGCGGCGGCGCAGCCGCTCCCGCTGCCGATCGCTCGCGTAGCTACCGCCATTTGGTCAATCCGTTCGAGCCATTAAAAGTGTTCTCGGACGATCAGGTGGCTGCGATCCATGAAGCGGCGCTGCACGTGCTGGAAAATCAGGGCATGCGCGTGCTGCTTCCCGAGGCCCGCCAGACCTATGCCAGGGGCGGCGCGAGCGTCGATGAATCGACGATGATGGTGCGCATCGACCGCGGCCTGGTCGCCTCCGCACTCATCACAGCGCCGCGCGAAATTACCCTGCACGCCAATGATCCGGAACGAAACATGCCGATTTCCGGCCGGCACGTCGTGTTCGCGCCGACCTCGGGTCCGCCGAACATCATGGACACCAAGCGCGGCCGGCGCGCGGGTACGTTCGAGGATTTCTGCAACCTGATGAAGCTCTGCCAGAGTTTTGAGGTCATCCATGTGCTTGGCGGTGGCGTCGAGCCGCAGGATGTGCCGGTGCAGTTCCGGCATCTGGAGACAACGCGGGCGATGCTGACGCTGACCGACAAGATTCCCAAGGTCTTTTCGCGCGGCTCGCCGCAGATTGCCGATAACTTCGAACTGATCAGGATTGCCTATGGACTGACGCCGGAGGAATTCCGCTCCAGGCCCTATGTGTCGACCATCATCAACACGAACTCGCCGCTACAGCTCGACATCCCGATGGGCAACGGCATCCTTGAGTTCGCCGCGGCGGGACAGGTGTTCATCATCACGCCATTCACTCTCGCCGGCGCCATGGCGCCGGTGACCGTGGCGGGCGCGCTGACGCTGGCGCATGCCGAGGCGCTTGCAGGGACGGTGCTCGCCCAGATTGTGCGTCCCGGCGCGCCGGTCGTGTACGGCAGTTTCACCTCCAACGTCGACATGAAATCCGGCTCGCCGGCATTCGGCACACCGGAGTACGTCAAGTCCTCCATCGGCGCCGGTCAGCTGGCGCGCCATCTCGGCCTGCCGTGGCGTTCCTCTAACGCGACCGCGTCCAATACGCCCGATGCGCAGGCCGCCTACGAGTCGCAGATGAGCCTCTGGGGTGCACTCATGGGCGGCTGCAACTTCCTGCTGCATGCCGCCGGTTGGCTCGAGAGCGGCCTGACTACGTCCTACGAGAAGTTCATGCTCGATATCGAGATGCTGCAGATGTTTGCGGAGATTTTTCAGCCTCTCGGCGGGACTACCGAGGACCTGGCCGTCGAGGCCATTGCGGAGGTCGGGCCCGGCGGACATTTCTTCGGCTGCGCCCATACGATGGCCCGGTACCGAACGGCGTTTTATACGCCGCTGGTCTCGGACTGGCGCAACTTCGGGCAGTGGACCGAGGCCGGCTCGCATACAGCGACCGAGCGGGCGAGCATGCTGTGGCAGGACGCGCTCACTCATTACGTGCCGCCTGCGCGAGATCCGGCGGTCATCGAAGCGCTGGATGACTATGTGGCACGGCGCATCGCCGCGGGTGGCGCGCCTCCGGTGAGCTGACGCGGCCAAGCCCGTGCTGGCTCGCGCCGACGCGCGGCCAGGAAAAGATTAGCCAAACAATGAATTGAGCTTCGATATGCGCACTCACACCAGGGTAGCGGTGATCGGCGGCGGCGTGGTGGGCGTTAGTGTGCTCTATCACCTGACGAAAGCCGGTTGGCATGACGTCGTGCTGCTCGAACGCGCGGAACTGACCTCGGGCTCGACCTGGCACGCCGCGGGCGGCATGCATACCCTCAACGGTGATCCGAATTTGGCCAAGCTGCAGCAGTACACAATCCAGCTGTATGAGGAAATTGAGCGCATCTCGGGCCAATCCTGCGGTGTTCATATCACCGGTGGCATCATGCTCGCCGGCACGCCCGAACGGCTCGACTGGCTGAAGATGGCACAGGCCCGCGGCCGCTACCTTGGCATGCAGCTTGAACTGCTGTCGGTTGCGGAAGCCAAGAAGATCTATCCGCTGCTCGACAGCGCGCACTTCCTCGGCGCGATGTATGACCCGATCGAAGGACATGTCGACCCCTACGGCGTGACGCATGCCTACGCCAGGTCGGCGCAGCTCGCCGGCGCTGAGATCAACCGTCAGACGCGGGTCGTGGACATGAAGGCGCGGCCGGATGGCAGCTGGGACCTCATCACCGAGCGCGGCACTGTGCACGCCGAGCACGTCGTGAACGCCGGCGGGCTCTGGGCGCGCGAAGTCGGCCGCATGGTGGGGCTGGAGCTGCCGGTGCTGGCGATGGAGCACGAGTACCTGATCACCGAGGATCTGCCCGAATTCGCGGGGCAGAAGGATCAGCTGCACTGCATCGATTTTGAAGGCGAGATTTACATGCGCCAAGAGCGCGGCGGCATGCTGTTGGGGACCTACGAGCGAGGGGGTGTCCCGTGGTCGCCGCGCACCACGCCGTGGGACTTCGGCCAGGACCTGCTGCCCAATGATCTGGAGCGCATTGCACCGAGCCTGGAAGTGGCCTTTGAGCACTTTCCCCGCCTGGCCAGTGCCGGCATCAGGAAAGTGGTCAATGGTCCCTTCACCTTTGCTCCGGACGGCAATCCGCTCGTGGGCCCGGTGCGTGGGCTTCGTAACTACTGGGTCGCCTGCGGCGTCATGGCCGGTTTCAGTCAGGGCGGCGGTGTCGGGCTCACGCTTTCACGGTGGATGGTCGATGGCGATCCTGGCGCCGATATCTGGGCCATGGACGTGGCCCGTTACGGCGACTGGACGACGCGTGCCTACACCAATGCCAAGGTGCGCGAGAATTACTCGAGGCGCTTCCGCATCCGGTTTCCGAACGAAGATCTGGACGCGGCACGGCCGCTGCGCACCACGCCCATCTATGAACGGCTGCAGTCGGAGAACGCCGTGTTCGGCGAATACTGCGGGCTGGAGCATCCGCTATGGTTCGCGCCCAAGGGCACGGCGCCGCGTGAGGTCGTCAGCTTTCGCCGCTCCAATGCGCACGCGGTGGTCGGCGAGGAATGCCGCGCGGTGCGCGAAGCGGTGGGGCTGCTGGAGATCTCCAATTACGGCAAGTTTGAGGTCAGCGGTCCCGCCGCCGCCGGGTGGTTATCGTCCATCATGGCCAATCACGTTCCGGCCATCGGTCGCATCACCGTGGCCCCGATGCTCAACGAGCGCGGGCGTCTGATCGGCGACTTCACGCTGTGCCGGCCGGCAGAAGAGCGGTTTTTCCTCGTCGGCACCTACGCGGCCGAGCGCTACTACCTGCGCTGGTTCGAGCGCCACATGCGCGCCGCCGGCGTCACCGTGCGCCCCTGCGCGATGGAGTACGTTGGCCTGTCGGTGGCCGGACCGCGCTCGCGCGAGCTGCTGCAATCGCTCGTCGATGCGGACTTGTCAACGACCGCGTTTCCGTTCATGAGCTTCCGGCAAGTCGATGTCGGTATGGTGCCCGCCTTTGTCGGACGCGTCTCCTTCACCGGCGACCTTGGCTACGAGATCTGGGTGACGACCGACTATCAACGCACCCTGTTCGACCTGCTGACACACGCAGGCCGGGAGCTGGGTCTGCGTCACTTTGGCGGCCGCGCCTTGAATGCCATGCGCCTTGAGAAGAGCTTTGGCACGTGGGCGCGCGAATACCGGCCCATCTACGGACCGTACGAAGCCGGTCTTGGCCGCTTTATCGATCTGCGCAAGGGCCCATTCATCGGGCGCGATGCCGCCGCCGCGGAGCAGGCGGGCGGCGGCGAGCGGCGCCTGATCACGCTCGACGTGTCCGCTCGCGATGCCGATGCCATCGGTGATGAGCCGATCTCGCACGATGGCCGCGTCGTCGGCTGGATCACTTCCGGCGGCTATGGGCACAGCGTGCAAAAATCACTGGCTCTGGGCTACGTGAATCGTGACGTCGCGCACCAAACGGATGGGTTCGAGGTCGAGCTGATCGGCGAGCGCCGTCCGGCCATGCGGCTGAGCGCCCCGGCCTTCGACCCGGACGGCACGCGCATGCGTGCCTGACGGTGCTGCGAGCCGAGCGGCGGCAGCGCTGCGCCGATGCGCGCTTCAGGCCTCAACCACGCCTAGCGTCACCGTCAGCATCATCGGCCATCGAGCGCTCGAGGGCTGTGGCCGCTGCCCGACGCTGCGCCGAGTTCGACGCCGCTGTGCGCGCCCGCCGGCCAATCCGGTCGCTGATCGAGGTCCGCCGCGATCTGACCCGTCATCCCCTCAGGGTGCACGTTGATGAACGGCCCCTTCCGGGCGCTGGGCACCGGCCGACGTCGGCTCTTGCGCCACAGATCGTAGACGGTGAGCGCGCCGGTGAGGGTCGCGAGTGTGGCGAAATAGGCCGGCGGACCGAAGGCGGCCATCAGGCTGCCCGCAAGCACCGGCCCGATGGCCGCAGCGGCGCCATTCAAGCGCAGCAGCGCACTGCTCGCCGCCACCGTCTGCGCCGGCTCGAGCTTATCGTTGACGTGCGATATCGCCAGTGAATAGAGCGTCAGCACGAAGCCACTGAACAAAGCCGAGAGTGTCAGGAAGAGCGCACGAGGCATCGCGCTGAACACAGCGATGCTGCCCGCTAGCACGGTAGCGAGCGTACAGACGCCGGCGATCACGGTGCGGCGATCGATACGATCGGAAAGCCTGCCGATGGGGTACTGCGTCAGCACGGCGGCAAGAATGCTCAGCCCCATGAACGTGGCAACACCCGTCGTGCCCATGCCGCTAAGGCGCGCATACACCGGGCCCATCGAGAAAATGATGGCGGAGATCAGGCCTGAGACGGCGACGGCCACCACGCCGAGAGGGGAATTGCGATACAGGTCGCGGTAGCGCACTTTGCGCGGCACGGCGGGTTCGGGTGCTTGCCGCGCAGAGACGACGATGGGAACCATTGCCAGGCAGATCAGGGCCGAGACCAGCATGAACGGCGCAGGTGTGCTCGGGTTGGAGACGATCAACAGGAACTGTGCTGCGCCGAGCCCGACGTACAACACCAGCATGTAGACGGCGAGCAGCCGGCCGCGGTTCGCACGGCTGGCGCGATCATTGAGCCAGCTCTCGGCAACCACGTAGATGCCCGCGAAACACAACCCGGTAGTCAGGCGCATGGCGCCCCAGGCAAACGGGTTGACGAACAAGGCCTGAACCAGCGCCGCGACAGACGCCACGGCCGCGAGGGCGGCAAATACGCGGATGTGCCCGATTTGCCGCAACAGCCGCGGCGCGGCGATGGTGCCCAGCAGATATCCCACGTAGTAGCAGGACATGACCATGCCGGTCACCGTCGTAGGGAATCCTTCGAGCGTGGCGCGCAGGGCGAGCAGTGTGCCCTGCAGTCCTGCGCCCAGCATCAGCACGCCCATGCCGAGAAGCAGCGGCCACGTAGCAGTGATGGTCCTCAGGGGCACGATTGGCAGAGTTGGCGCAAGCCGAGGGCAAGAATCTGCGCGAATAATATACCTTCACAGAGCGGCTCGACGCGAGTCATTGCAAGCAGTCCCACGACACACTCATGCAATTTCCACGGGCTCGATCAACTTTTCGTCATTGCTCTTCGGCGAATTCACGCGCTTGCTGACCGGCCACGCGACCAGCAATTCATCCGGATAGGGCTTGAGCAAGGCCCGCCCCTGTTCCGCCGTGCCGCCGAGCCAGACGCGACAGCCTTCCGGGGTCAGGATCGCCGGCTCACGCTTCTTCGTGTTATGGATCTCGGCCATCAGCGGCGATGCCGGCAGCGTAATGATCGTGAAGCTGTGAGTGACTGTGTCGTCTTCGGCTTTCGATGAATCCCACAGACCCGCGAACGCGAAACTGTCCTGATCCGCCGGCTTGATGAAATACGGCTGCTTGCTCTGGCCGTCAGGCAGCAGATGCCATTCGTAAAAGCCGCTGGCGAGGACCAGGCAGCGTTGGTGTCGCTTCCAGGGGCCGCGATACGCCGATGATGTCTCGACGGTCTCGACGCGCGCGTTGATCGTGCTGTACTGGCCAGGTACGCCCTTGGCGAAGAACGGTATCAAGCCGAAGCGCATCGGCTGGCACACGTTGCCGGCAGAGGTTGCGATGACCACCGGCGCCAGCTGCGTGGGTGCGATGTTGTAACTGGCTTCAAACTTCGGCCAGTCCTTGACGTCGAGAAAGGGCAACTCGCGCTCGAGCGCCCTTTGATCTTTGGTGATGTAGCGGCCGCACATGACAAGTGGCTCGAAGTTTATACAGCTTGCTGCACCGCGGACTACTGAATAGACGTCAGGTGCATCGCGCTCATACGTTGTCGGCATGATACGCCGCCGCGACGACCGTAAGCCCCTAGCCGATCGCCAGCATCCCCACTGGCTCACCGTCAGCGACATGCAGGGCTGCGTCCTGGACTCGACATCGCTTGAGCCCGGAACCGATCTGTACGCAGTCCTTGCGCGCGCGATGGATCGGCTCGCGGCCGAAGGATGGACCATCGAGGACGACGGACGCTACGGATCATTCTTCTGCAACCGCGACGGCGTGCGCCGCTTTGTGCATGTTCGGCCGACCGATCCGGCGATCACGGACCTGTATGGCCCGTCGACCTTTGAGCCGTGCCCGACGTGCGGGGAATAATAACAATCTCGCGGTTGTGAACGACCGGCGCGACGCGCACTGACAGCGCATAACTGGAAAAAAAAGCGGGCGCAACCCGATAGCCGCCGCGATATGATTGCGACATTGGAGGCGCCATGCTCGATGCCGGACCTGAGGCAACACCGAAGTCGGACTCTACTCCGCGTGGCTATCTATATCATCGCCATGCACTCATCGTGCGCATCACCCACTGGAGCAATGCGATTGCGCTCGCGATACTCCTCATGAGCGGGCTGCAGATCTTCAATGCCCATCCGAGTCTCTCCTGGGGCAAGTCATCCTATAGCAACCGCGCTCCGATATTCGAGACTAGCGCCGCGACAGCGGCGGACGGCGGGACAATTGGCGCCACGCGCATTTTTAATCACACGTTCAACACCACGGGTGTTCTCGGCCTGTCGCGGGACGGAGGCAGATGGGTCGCGAAAGGCTTCCCGTCCTGGATTACGATTCCGAGCTTTCAGTGGCTGGCCATGGCGCGGCACTGGCACTTCTTCTTCGCATGGCTATTAGTCATCAACGGCTGCGTGTATCTGACGTTTTCATTTTTCAGGCATCACGTAGCGCGTGACCTGATTCCGACCCGGTCGGATTGGCGCTCGATCGGCCGCTCCATTCTCGATCATGTGCGCTTTCGCCATCCTACCGGTGCGGCTGCGGCGCGCTACAACGTGCTACAAAAGCTCACATACCTGGCCGTCATCTTCGTATTGCTGCCGCTTATGATATTGACGGGCTGGGCGATGTCGCCGCGGCTGGATTCGGCGTTGCCCGGATGGGTTGACTTCGTCGGCGGCAGACAATCGGCGCGCACGCTGCACTTCGTGGTGGCATGGACACTGGTGCTGTTTGTGCTGATTCACGTCTTCGAGGTCCTCATCAGCGGCGTATGGAACAATCTGCGCTCGATGATTACCGGCCGCTACGAGATCGCACCTGGGCCCGGCTCCCGGGAGCCGATGTGATCGCTAATAACGACTCACCACGCCGCCTGCGTCGAAACCTGTTGACGGCCATGGGCGGTCTGCTGCTGGGCGGCTGTGACGCGCTATCGCGAAGTGAATGGTTCCCCAAGATACTCAGGGCCGGTGAAGTCTTGAGTCGCCGCGTGCAGCATGCGGTGACGCCCCGTAGATCGATGGCCCAGGAGTTCACCGAACGCGATTTGTCGCCGACATTCCGCAGCAACGGCACTGCCAATCCCGACGATGCGACGTATCAGGCCTTTGCGCAAGCCGCTTTTTCCGACTGGCAATTGCAGGTCGATGGGCTGGTTGAGCAGCCGCTGGGGTTCTCTTTGGAGCAACTGCGCGCCATGCGCAGCAGAGTGCAGATTACCCGCCATGATTGCGTCGAAGGCTGGAGCGCCATCGGAAAATGGAAAGGCGTGCCGCTCGCCGACGTCTTGACCTTGGTGCGGCCGACTTCAATGGCTCGCTATGTGGTATTCCATTGCGCCGATCCTATGGACCATGCCGGCACGAAATACTACGAAAGCATCGATATGGAGGATGCCTATCATCCCCAGACGATTCTTGCCTATGAGCTCAACGATGCAAGTCTTCCCATCGCCAATGGCGCGCCGCTACGGGTGCGCATCGAGCGCCAACTGGGATACAAAATGGCGAAATACATCATGCGTGTCCAGCTCGTTGACAGCTACGCTGGAATCGGTCGCGGCGGTGGCGGCTACTGGGAGGATCGCGGCTATGAATGGTATGCGGGCATTTAGCCCGAGGACAATCTGCCCGCCTGCAGGCCGCGACGTTGCCTGGACAAGCAGGTACCATCGGCCACGCTATTGAGGCTATTGCACAGCGCATCGGACCGCGCCTGAGCTGTCCAAATACAACTGTAACTTCTAAAGGGATATTCACATGTCGATTAAAAATCGGTTCGCCGCCATCGCGGCGTTCACCTGTCTCGCGTGCATGAGCGTTACCGCCTTTGCCGACGATCACGCCTATACGGAGGGCTCGGTCGTAAACGTGGCCAGAATTCGAACCGTGGACGGCCACTTCGACGACTACATGAAGTGGCTTGATACCACGTGGAAGCAGGAGCAGGAGGCCGCGAAGAAGGCCGGCTACATCCTCAGCTACGAAGTACTCACGGTCGAGCCGCGTGGCCCGGACGATCCGGATATTCTTCTGGTGGTCAGGTCCAAAAACTGGGCGGCCTTGGATGGGGCGACCGCGAAGGCAGATGCGATCTACAAGCAGATCGAAGGCTCCGTGGCTGCGGCCAATCAGTCGGAGGCTGACCGCGCCAAGATTCGGCGGGTGCTTGGCTCGTCGACGATGCAGGTACTTGAACTCAAGTAGGGAAGAGTCACCCGTTGCGATACACGAAGCCGGGCTCCGCGCCCGGCTTCTATTTTCGCTTCGCCCGCCAGAGCCGGGCGGGAGGTAACGACATCAGCCTCCGACGTGATATGCCAGCCCGCAACATGCGTTGACAATAAATACCGATCCTGCTGAACTGATCTGGGACGGAAGGCCGCATGGCCTGGGGCACTATGGCGCTGAGAATTTGCATCATTATCAGCATTGTTCTTGTAACGCTGGTAAGCGGCTGTGTTGCGGTATCTCCGCAGGGACCGAACAACGGTGCGGCGGGAGCTCAAGTTACGTCTTCAACAAATAGCGTCGAGCGCGGTGCAGTTTCTGGCATAGCTCAACGCGTCGGATTTTTCTACGCCGTAAATCCAGATTGCACATCGGCCGGGCTGACGCACTTGGAAGTCAAACACCCCCCCGCCCACGGTTTGGTCGCGTTCGTGACCATCGAGGACTACACTGATTTTCAATCGGGCAGTCAAACGTTCTATGCCTGCAATAAGAACAAGAACCCCGGCATTAGCGTCGTCTACACATCAAACAGCGACTTTACGGGAACCGACCACTTTTCAGTTCAAGGAATTGGCCCTAAAGGAAAGCTCCTGTCCGCTGACTACTCCATTACAGTCGTACCGCGCCTTAGCGACGATAAGCAGCCGGAATAATCTGTTACTTGCCTATGTGACCGGAATAGACACTTGCTGAGGTGGCGCGCCCGGAGAGATTCGAACTCCCGACCCTCAGGTTCGAAGTCGCAAAGATGATTTTATAGGTTCTTAGTTTTCAACTAGTTAGCAGGCCCGCCCTCTCTCGAAACAGGCACCGTAGCGCATGAAACGGCATCAAACGCTACGTTTTCGCTACGGTGCCGATCTTCCGGTTTGACCGCTGAGGCTCGTGTTCTATGCTGGAATGGCAATGGCCATCACCGCGCTAAAACTTCCAGCCGCTCTCGAAGAATTCGTGGCCTCGCAGGTGCGCGCCGGCGCGTATCGCAACCGCAATGCCGCAATTGTCGCAGCTGTCTTGCATCAGAAGCTTCGCAGCGAGCAGCTTGCGTGGCTGCAGTCGGAAATCCAGAAGGGTCTCGACTTCGGACTGGCTGGTGAACTCGATATCAACCAGGTTATTCGACGCGATCGTCGCCGGTTTGCCGCGCGCGCCCGCCGGGCGCGGAGCTAATGCCGCGTCGGATCGAGCCCGCTCGCGCAGCGCGAAGCGCCGTTGAGAGCTGCGAGCGCAGTTTGCGTCTTACTGTCTTTTCAGGAGTTGGTCCAAAGTTTCGGCACCCTCCTTTTTCAGCACCGTGCCCAGCTTTGTATCCGAGCGGTACCCTGCGGCAAACTCATCGCCATACGTTTTTCGGAGCGTTCCAACGAGCGTGTCGCTGCGCTTGTGCCGAATCTCTCCGTCGCGATCGCGCTGCCTGTGGTCGAGGCCTCTTGGGTAGTGTCGAGTTGCCATTCGGTATGTCTCCGAGTTTCGCTTACCTCAGCCAGGCCCAGATCGCTAAGCTGTTCGGTGTCACACAGCCGCGGGTCTGCGACCTCATGCGTGGGAAAATCGACCTGTTTGGCCTGGATACCCTCGTCAACATGGCGGCAGCGGCAGGCCTACGCGGTGAAATAAATGTGCGGAAAGGCGCCTAAGACTCGCCTTCTCGACGCGCCCATTTTTGGCCGCAATAGGGATAGTCCGTGGTGATAGTCAGATCTACCAAGCCCCTGCCTCGTCCATCGATCGCGCGAGCAGTGGCGATGGCTTTCGTTCGATTGAGTGGCGCTGCCGGACTTCACTGGTCTCTTGCTACCGGTCATTGTCATCTTCCACTTCTTCGTTCTCTCGGTAGGGCGCGATCGATTCGGCGAGCGGCATGCGTACCGGCTTGAGCGTGTTCCCCCACGGCTCGAGTTCGAGGAAGGTCAAGGTTGTCTCGCGCGCCCACAGGATCACTTCGACTTCGTTATTCCCCGCGGTGCGGCCGACGCCGCTGACAATGGGATGGCCCTTGTCTCCGGGTTCATCGAAGAACAGAGAATCGCACCCGCACTTGCAGCCTTCACGAACCGTCAGTCGATTGACGGAGGCGAGCAATTCGTCGAAGTGCGGGCCCGCCGCCCGCAGATGTAACACGCGCTTGATGACTTCTGCCTCGAGCGCGCTCACGAGGCGTGGCGTTGGCGGCGGCGGCGTGAGTCGCGCTTCGGGCTGGCGCAGGTATCTGGGCATATCGAGGCATCCATGGTACGAACATGAAGTCTCTGAAGATATAGGCGCCAGAGCGGATTGCGGCTGCACCCGTTTCTAATGTGATGGAAGAGATTCTCGCGGCTTGAATGACCGCCCCCTGCTCCGGTGTTTGACCACTCTCGTCGAGTCTGAAACGATGATCCATGCATTTCGAGATTCTGGGGGAGATTTCCGCGGTCGAGACGATCGCGACCGGGGCCGGCATCCGCGAAATCAGCCGGCTGAGGAAGCGCTATGGCCGTGGCCGGTGGCGGAAGCGTAAGGGCATAGCCGAAGTCCGGCTCGCCAGCGGCGAGATCGTCGGCGCCGAGTTACACTGGTATGAGGCTACCGGGATCGGCAAGCGGGAATTCAAGATCAAGCGCCTCCTGTGAGGGGGGGATACAAATGGCTCGAACAGCACGACAGCTCGTCATTTGCCTCGACAATGCGGGATACGAAGTTTCGCTCGAGCGGCGGAAGATCTACGTGTCGATTCCCGACGCGCGGGCGGCGAAGCTCGGGCAGCTGCGGGTGATCGATGAGTCCGGGGAAGACTATCTCTATCCCCAGAAATCCTTTATTCCGGCGGAGCTCCCGCGGGCCGTCCGCCGCGCGGTGCTCCAAGCCGCCTGAGCCGGGATCGTCCGAACCAGCAGCGGCTTCACGACCCTCCCATTTCTGCCGAAATCGTGAAAAATTTGACCTTTAGCATGTATATTACTATAATATACATGAATGGCCGACCTCTCGAAAGTAATTGGCTTCGAATGGGATGAAGGCAACGCCAGAAAGAACGAGCAGCACGGCGTTTCGACGGCGGAGGCCGAGCAGGTATTTTTCAATGCCCCGCTCTTGCTGGTCCTGGATGACAAGCACAGTGGGACGGAGCCGCGCTTTCACGCCCTTGGAAAAACCAATGACGGCCGGAAGCTACATATCTCCTTTACGCTGAGAGATGGCGACCAGCTCATTCGAGTCATTTCGGCCAGAGATATGCATCGGAAGGAGCGAGCCATTTATGAGCAAGCGTCTTAAAACGGTCCCAAAGTTCCCCAGCGAAGCGGCCGAGCGAGCATTCTGGGAAAAGAACGATTCGACGGAGTATCTGGATTGGAAGAAAGCACAGGTTGCCGTGCTTCCAAATCTAAAGCCGTCGACCCAGACAATATCGTTACGCCTGCCGCAACATCTTCTTGATTCCATCAAGACAGCCGCTAACGCTAGGGACGTTCCCTATCAGTCTCTGATAAAAGTCTGGCTGCAGGAGAAGCTGCAGGGGTCCTGAAGTTTCGGAAGGCAGAGCCGAAGAAGCGAAGAGCGTATGAAGAAGGAAATTGACTTTTCCCGCGGCAAGCGGGGTGCCGTGCTACCGACAGCCGGCAAGACTAGGATCACGATTTATCTGGACGACGTGATACTGGATAGGTTCAAGGCTGAGTCGGAGCGTACCGGCAAGGGGCACCAGACGCTCATCAGCGATGCGTTGGCGAAGCATGTCAACAATGCTGAGCAGCCCGTGACAGCCGCTCAGGTGCGAAAAATATTGCAGGAGGAGCTCGCACAGGCAACCCGGAGCCGCTGAGCGAACCGAAATGCATGCCGCTAAGGAGCGAAGGCCTCAACCACCGCCGCGAGTGGCCGACGCGCACCGTATCGGTCCTCGGCCATAAGACGCTCCAGCGTCACCTTCACATCACGCTGCGGCAATGACTCCCCCGCGCGCGCCATCAGGCCTGCCGCGCGCTCCATGCCATTCTGGACGGTATCGTAGTGATCCGCGCACTGCTCCATCGCATCCCCGTCCCGCTCCACCAGGAGCACGAGTAGTTCAAATGCCTGTTGGGGGTGCGCCGGCAGCACCAGCGTCTCGATCGCATCCAGAATGTAGCCGAGTCGCTCGCCAATCTGCGCGCCGTCTCGATGGCGATAGTACCGGTGTTCCGAATGACGCAATGAAGCGATGCGCTCCTTCAACGATGCCACGGTCTCGACCAGGTCGTCCCCGACGATGAACGTACGCACGTGCTCGCCGATGGGCCCGTCGTCACGAGCGAGCGAGCCGACAAAGGCCGCGAGAGATTCCGGGCTGCGGCGTATCAGCCGGGCGATCGCGATCTTGTGGTCCTGAATCGTCTCGATCCATTCGCTGAGCAACTCTTTCACGAGATCGTATCCTCCAGATCGCTGTTGTCCCAGAAGGTGTCCCGCCAACCTCGAATGACCCCTTCGTCGTTGCAGACGGGACAGAACCAGAGAACGTCATTCGTATCGACATCAAAAAAGATCGTGAGAAGCCCCGTGCAGGGTCGTCGTCCCGGTCGCCGGCGGCAACGCAGCGTCGTGGGCTCATCGTAGTTGGTCGCCTGCGAAACAATCTGCGTCCAATATTCGGCAAGGCGCAGGCCTCGACCCGATAGGGGCGCGAGCGCTCCATTCGGTCCGAGGAAATGCCCAAGATCGACGATCCAGGTGTTCGGCACGTCAGTCGCGCTGGACGTAGCGGCCACTCATCAGGTCTTGGACACAGGCCTCGGCGATGGGTACGGCGTTGGCGGGTACCTGCAGCACGTGGCGCCGCACACCCTGCCCGTCTTCGCTCACCTGGCAGCTGATCCCACCCGGGGCGATGGCGTGGTCTGTCTTGGCCATGATTTATGCTCGCCTCCGTTAGCGTAATGGCGCCTGCCGGCCGTCCTGGTCGGAGCAGAGCGAGTCGAAGGCAGCCTTCGCGCGTTCCAGCCCCTCATCCGTGAGGTACAGCGACTTGCGATTCGAGCGCGGCTCATCGATCAGTCCCCGCTCGTGCAACCGATCGGTAATCTCAAACGGAATGGTCTTCCAGACCCAGCGCTCATCATGTAGCGCCGAGTACATGACCGCCAGCGCCAGATCTTCCAGCTTGCTTTCCGTCCGTGACATCTTAGCTCCGTCAACGCCGTCCCGTCGCGGCAAAGCCTACGATGCCTGCGGGTTGGTTTCCAGTGACTCTCAGATTGGCCGCTCTGCTGGCCGCCTACGCCGAAAAGTAGCTTGGATGCCCCCGGCCACGGCTCAAGGTAGCACCGGCCGTGACTGCGGCCTTGCGCTGGCGCGGGCGGTGCAGGTCAAAGACGCTCGGCGTGGCAGAGTCGTTGCGGGCAACTCGCTGCTGCGTTGCGACGTTCGAAGGGCTAAAATCAACGATCCGAGCGGCCCTTCGCCGGATCGGAGAAGCGTTGCACAGCAGGCCATGCCTACTTTCCCATTCCTGGCCGTTTATGGGAATGCTGAAAATCAGAGTGACGGCGTACACCGCTACTGGTGCGCCCCCGAAACGACACGGGGGACATCGGTCTCAGCTCTGAGATCCGTCCAGCAGAATATAGATCAATTACGATGTCTCCCCGAATGCTTCTCCAGTTCCTAATACCTTTAGTGACAGTCCTAACGCTCTCGGCAATAGCTTGCGTCTGTGCACGCCGGCATCGTCAGAATTCGAAAGCCGCCGACACATTTGTCTTATCTCCTGTACTCGGGTACTTGTTGATCGCGTGCGGACTGGTCATTAGTGCTGTACCGCTTCTGCCTGGCGCTGAGGGCAAAATCCCGGTTGCCAAGTATCTGCTTGATCTTACGCCCTGGTCTTTGGCCGCTGTTGCGATCGCAGCGTGGTATTTCCGCTACCGAGTTGTGTTGACGGAGGAAACTATGGTTGCGGGCGCAATTCGTCCACGGACTATCCTATTCTCCGATGTGGTTGACTGGGGGGTCATCAAACGCGGAGGTACCGAGCTGATCATGTATTTACTCAACGGCCAAACACTGAGATGCTCTGGTCTGCTGCTTGATTTTGATGAACTGGTTGGCGAGGTCGCTTCTCACATGGCCGGTCTGCCGGCCGAGCAGCCGGGTAGATCGGAGAGGTTCCAGAATCGGGCAAAACGCGCGCAAAGTAATCGAGCCCTCGGATGGGTATTGTTCGTGGGATTTGCGCTCATCACGCTGCTATTGATCATTGTCTTGAAGTTACAATGAGTAGCATCGTGTTGGTTTCCTTTGACACGTGCGAGATCCCTCCCATAAAGAGCCTTAAATGGGTAAGTTATACTACCCACCATGGCGAAGGCCTCGAGAAAACCAACAGCGGCGGATTCAGCGCCAATGCTTTGCGAAAGAACGCCTGTGCGGCCGCGATCCCACGGTCGCGACGAAGCAGGAAGCCCACCGTCTTGCCGTGCTTGTCGACGGCCCGGTACAGATAGTGCTGTCCGCACCGAAGGCGCGCTTGCGGTAAATCGGGTCACGAGCGATCGGCTTCGTCATTCAGCACCCACGCATCTTACCCAATGACCGCAGATGCACTAGAGCCATCTATGACAGCACAATGTATTTGTTACGCTTGACGTATGCCAGCGCCCAGGCTCCCGCTGCCAAGATCCAGAGGCCCATCTTGGCAATCGGTGAGTCGATGACCAGAAAGTTCAACTGCGCTACGGCTGCAGACGCAGTGATGTTAAAAGCAACGATCCCATAGGGAACCATCAACGGCAACGTGAACATCATTCCTCCATTTCTATTTCGCTAATTGTTGGCTAAGCCGTTCGCGACCATACACGCCTACGAGCACCTCTCCCAGAATCGCACCGAAGTTGGCTGACTCAACGGCCAAGATGACACATGGGCCCCAATAGAAGAGATGCAGGTCTAGGAAAAAATCGCCCTTTGAATCCGAATAATATAGATACAGATAACTCAAACCACGCACCAATATCGGCGGCAGACAGGCCAACCACTTGCTTCCATTGCCAAACATCCTGGCTACCGCCAACCCAACAATAAATGGCACCAGAAATATATCCAGCATCCACCAGATCGTGAATGTTGCCAATCCAGAAAAATGCTCAATTCTTACGCCGAGTGCCAAGTCTCCGATGATGTTTAGTGCCATACCGACCAACACGGCAATGAGTCCACTTGCATATCGTGACCGCATTTTCAGAGCCCTCCCTTATTCACACTGGGTTCTCGTTTTTGACGCGTGGTTACCGAAACCATTTATCTAACAACCCAGATCTCTCACAAATGAAGAATAGAAAGACTCCGCCAATCGCCCCACATCCAAAGACCAACGCTAATGTCGACATCATCGCTCCTTTCATGTTTATGCGGCACCGCGCCGCCTACTGGCGCGACCCACTACCCTGATGAATGCAGGTTACAAGTTGTGAGCGGAATGGCACAGATGCAGATGCTCGAAAATCGCGCTATAACAGATTTGTTGTCGAGCGAGAGGTAGATGTGAATACGCCAATCCGAAGATTTGAAGCAGTTGCCAATTCGCTTGCTTCCGCGATCAAGCGGGGCGTCTACCGACCGGCTGATCGGTTCCCGTCGCTGCGCCAGTCGAGCCGAGCCCATCGAATCGCCCTTGGCACAACGCTTCGAGCCTACGCCGAACTCGAAGCGCGCGGACTTATTGAGGCCCGGGTGCGATCCGGCTACTTTGTGCGCGCACCTCGGTTAGCAGTCCTTAAGGAACCAGGCCGGACTAAGCCGCCGCGTCAGATCACCTCGGTTGACGTCAGTGGACTCGTATTCCGACTGCTCGATGAGATTAAAGGATCGGCGCTCGTGCCGCTCGGATCGGCTTTCCCAAGCCCAGAGTTGTTTCCTCTGGGTACGCTTGGCCGCGTGGCGGCGTCGGCCGCTCGCCGGCTCGACCCGCGGAGTAGCGTGCGAGACCTACCGCCGGGCAATATCGCGCTGCGCCGTGCCATTGCACAGCGGTACTGGCTAAGCGGCTGCGATGTGGACTCGGAGGGCATCCTAATCACAAACGGCGCATTGGAAGCAATCAACCTTTGTCTGCAAGCCGTCGTTTGCCCGGGCGATGCAATCGCGATTGAGTCACCTACGTTTTACGCAACGCTTCAGGCTATCGAGCGTCTACAGCTTCGTGCGGTTGAGATCCCGACCGATCCGCGCACAGGCATCGACATCGATGAGTTGGCGCGATCGCTTCGCAAGCACAACGTAAAGGCGTGCGTTCTGATGAGCGCCTTTCAGAATCCGCTTGGCAGCTCCATGGTTGATGGACAAAAGAGGGAATTGATTGGCCTTTTGCGGCGTCATGCCGTGCCTTTGATTGAGGATGATGTCTACGCCGAGCTATATCACTCGGGCGCCCGACCGCGTCCGATTAAAGCCTTTGATCAGACGGGCTTCGTAATGCACTGTAGTTCCTTTTCCAAATCGCTAGCTCCGGGCTTTCGAATCGGATGGGTGGCCGCAGGGCGATTCCACGAGCGGGTGACGCGACTTAAGATGATGACGTCGATCGCCACCGCGTCGCTAACGCAAGCTGCCCTTGCAGATTATCTGCGGCATTTTGCGTACGAGCGGCATTTGCGGGCATTGCGTGGCAAGCTTGTTGCGCACTTGCAGGCGATGTCTGCCGCAATCGGCGCGAGTTTTCCCGCCGGATGCCGCGTCACGCGTCCGCTTGGCGGATACTTTCTGTGGGTCCAACTCCCGCACACAGTGGACTCGCTGCGCTTGCATGAACTTGCCGAGCGCGAAGGAATCAGCGTCGCACCAGGGCCTCTATTTTCAGCGCAACGCGGCTATCGGCATTGCGTGCGATTAAACTTTGGACATCCGTGGACGCCAGAAATGGTGCGCGCTGTGCGCACACTTGGAGCGTTGATTCGTGCGCTGAGCTAGATGTGGATCACCTTAATTGTGTCATTTTGCCCCCAGTCGATGTCCAAGGGTCTTAGCGAGGTGCAGGCCTCAACACTCCCATAAATGTCCCTTAATGGGCGTGTTCAACGCGCGAGTCATCCGGCGGCAGCCGGCCATGAGCTGTCGTTCGCCGATGGTTCGCGTACGTCCGGTATGGAGTGCGAAGTTAGACGATGTCCTATAGTCGGCCGGGGCCAGTCAATCACTTGCCGGTCAACGCCGGCTGCGATGCGGGCGTGCCATCTTCCCACTTGTTGTCGGTGAGCGGCCGCTGCTCGGTGCCGTCGGCGTTCATGATGAACAGCTCAGCATAGGGTTGCGGCGATGCATCGTACAGCGGCGATTCATCCCTGAATCCCAAACGCGCACTGCTGAACAAAATGTGTTTTGCCGTCGGGGGACCACGCACCATGAGCGTCGTTCCCTTGTGCTGTCGTTAGACGCTTCAGATCTGTGCCGTCTGAACGAATGGTGAAAATGTCGTACGCGCCATCAATGGCCCGCGTAAATTCAATGACGTTGTCGGTCGGCGACCAGGCAGGGAAGTCATCGGGTTCTGTCGTCGGCGTCCTGATCGAACCATCCACAAGATTCAGGATGCGCAACCCCTGTTCCTCGCCCCACACACGATAGAGGGGTTTCGGGAGCAATGGAACAGAAAACCGGGTTAAGGAGCGGGATCGGAGGGGCTTCTGAGGGGGCTTAACTCACCGCGGGAGACCGATTCCGGGATCGAGAACGAGTAGCGACCGAGCATGTTGATGTGGTCATGGACGTGCGGATTCAGGCGCGCAGCTGATCGATCGCGGCCTGCATGTAGAGAGAGTGTTCCACAGCACGATCATGTTTACCACGAGGCCCAGCGGGCCGGACCGATGGATCAATCGCTCATTCGCACTCTGCCGTTCGGTGGTCAGCGAAGGCCGGATACCCCAGGCGGCGCTGCGATCTCAATGCTGTCCGAATATCCGACGAATAGCTGTTCGAACTCCAGCTGCGCAGCGCCTGGCGGGGCGTCGCTTTCAATCGCGCGGGCCTTTGCCAGTAATCCGGAAGTTGAGTCAATCCACAGTTCAAGCTGTAGCGATCTGCCGGGCTGCTGCGATGTACCGGGAGTCATAAAGAATTCTGCCAAGTCTCCGGCGACCGGTAGCACGTAGGAAAGCAAGAGGTAGCGTTTTCCGCTGTACAGGTATGCGGCGGCGCTGGTCGGCCGCTGGTCTCGTAGAACCTGTGCGTATTTGCCCAAACCTAGCTTATTTACCGACCCCACATCTTTGCGTGACGGCATTTCCAACCACTGAATGCCAACGTTGGCGAACGTTGAGTTCTTGATCAAGATGTACTCGTCGAAAAGATACTTTCGATCGTCCCCGCTCCAAGCGGTCTGCCACACATGAGCGCGGTCAGGCTCTACCGCTTCGGACGTCCATGTGCCAAGGAGGTACCCGCTGAAGGCGTGTTGAGGCTTGGCTCGATTCAACATGTGGGAGACGGAGACGTAGCTGCGCACCTTCTCGAGTGCGGTCGCACAGCTCGTGGCGAGCAGTCCTGAATCCGTGATCGCGTCCGGCTGTATCTTGGCGCTGTCGGTGGAAAGCCCCTGAAGCGCGCCCACGTCCGCATAGCGCATCTCGACTTTGATTTGGTTCGGCGCCTTAGTCAGCACGTCCTCTAGCACCTCGCGTTTACGGCCGCTTGCCTGCGCTTCAGCCGCTGTGACCGACTGCTTCACCGGAGCATGGTTGAGGAGCGCCGACAGGGACCAGGCAGCTGTCGCTCCGGCGAAGAACGAGTCGAAATCGTTCTTGCCGTCGAAGCGATACGTGGTTTTGTGCGGGTACTGATTGATGTCGTAAAGCGTGAGCTCATCGATCAATCTGTCGATGTACTTCCGGTCGCCGGTGGCAAAGAATGCGCCCCAGTACATATCGTTGATATCCGCAGCTACATTGTGGACATCGAGAACTCCGTTCTTGTTATTCATGAGCCTGGAGGCGAGAGCGAGGACCTCTTTTGTGCCTCGATCGCGTGTATCCCCAATTGCCTCCCACGCTTTCACGCTGTTGGGGTTGGCACGGAATACTTCCCCGAGGAACCCGCCCATCGATCCGATGCTGCCACTGTTAATAAATGGGTAGAAGGCGTCCAGACTCTTGATAAGGTCCGCAATGCGCTCAGGCGCCGGCGCCTGATAGTACGTCTGCACGAAGCTATTGATGTCGCTGCTGCTTTTGAATCCAGCGTCCGCTTGCCCGAGAGCAAGCTCTGTCCGCAGCGCCAACAGCAGGAACAGGACGCAAAACGCAGATTTCGAGGTCATACTAATTCCTGACGGGACAGCACTGATTATCCGGCCGCAGCGTATTCCCGCATCGTCATTGTCTTAACGACCGTCGCGGCTAGTAAGACTACACGCTCGGCCGACCCCGACAATGAGTGGGACTACCGCGCACCGCAGCAATGGAGCAAAACCGGGTTATGAGCCAGCTTCCGCAACGGCCGGGAGAACGGCGCCCGCGGCGATCCCGATCAAAGCTCCGATGGTGAGCGAGAGCCTGCGGATATTCATGCGGGAACACTCCAACCGTTTTTTTGATCTTTGCTCGGCAGTATAGCGCTGGAAATTATTCGGATGTCTTGCCGGTCGGCAGGACGACCGCAGAGCAGAGCACTGGGCCGGCCTCAGACCAAAAAAGCTGCCGTTCGACGAACGTGTCGCGACCGACCGCAGAGGGTCACAACTTGCCGCTCGCGCGTCAGCCGGAGGACCTTGCCGGTGTGGGCTTGAGTGCAACGGCGTACGTCATGCTCTGGCAGCGCTCCAGCAGGAGATCCTCGTCGGACAGAGCGGAAAGCCGCGCGAGTTCGGGGGAATCCTTGAAGAACGCCAGGTGCTGCGCCCGGGTCGAATCTTTCAGGGAGTCGTGAAACCACTCGAACAGATCCATCTCCGACTTCAACGAACCCACCGGACGAATCACCCCAAAGAAGGTCTCAGGATGGCTCCGATAAGCTGACAGCTCGGCATCGGTCATTGGAACCCGCGCCATGGCAACGCCTGCGGTGTCGGTCTGGAACGTCAGCATCACCTCTTTTCGTTCTTCCGCAACGCTCGCCGCCATCAGTGTCCCGGTGCCCTGGCCGCCGAGGTCGTATCGCTCGCCGATTTTCCACTTGCGTTCTGCCTGGCCAAACGCGATCTCCGGCACCTCGCCGTCGAACGTCGTCGGGATCGTGAAATGGGCGATCGCCTTCGCAAGTCGAAACAGATCGATGTGCCGCTGCTGCGCCTTGAACGCTTTCACGTAATTCGGGTAGCCAACGGACCCACCGAAATCAGCGATATTGAAACCCTCAGCTACAACAACCTGCGGGGTCTCCGACCCTTCAAGGTCGTATGCAAACGGATGGTTTGTTACCAGCACATAGGCCGGCGGAGCTGGCTGGCCGTCGATCAAGATCGATTCCCTTCCCCGGACAGACGAGGCGACCGAACGGCGCCAGTCCTCTGCCGTTCGCTGCGGATCATGAGGCACGTTGACATCGATCAGTACGATGCGGGGATGTGCCGCAGTCTTACGCAAGGCCTTTACGAGCTGGTTGCCGACGTCGAGATGCCCCTTGTTCGGACCGCGTCCTTTCGCTTCGACGGAGAACATCTTGCCGGTGGATTTGCTGGTTGCCGTGAACTCGACATGGGTGCCGCTGCCATCGGCTGCATCTTCGAGTTCCAGTTCGAACCCGGCCAGAATGAACCATCCTGCGACCAACGTTTCATAGTAGGCGCCCTGGAACTGATCCGGATGTTTCAGCCTGCGCACTAACCGCGCCTGAACCTCGGCATTGTGACGCAGCAGATAAAGGCTGTAGGCCAGGCCATACCACAATGCGGTGGCGCCGGTCATGCGCATCGCCTGGATCTTCCCCGGCTCCTTGATGTTCCGCCTCTGGATGGTGCACAGGGCGTCGTACCACTTCAGGATCGGGTGACGATCCACCAGCGGCTTCGCCAATTCCGCGTTGCCCCACTCCGCCCCAAGGACGGTGATGAGGTAGGGAGTCAGGAAATCAAAAAACGTCTTCCAATTCCCCCAGTGCATCTGATTCCCGACGGCGATGAGTCGGTGCTGGGGAGTCTCCAAGCTGATGATGGGCCGGCCCTGTCCCTGCTGCGCCGTGCGTCTTGCTTCGGCGGCCTCGTTTTCCGCCATCACCCGGCGTATTTCTTCTTCAAAGCCGGGGCGCAGAAACGGCTCGGTCCGCGCGGGATCGCCGTGGCAGTGCTTGTACTTCTTACCGTTCCCGCACGGGCACGGCTCGTTGCGACCGACGCGCTGACCGCGCTCGGCCCTCACGTTGGCCCTTCATGCGCGACCCGCTCGCGCGCAATGACGATTCACGTCACTCATGCTCGACAATTCAGATTCTGTCCATACGACGCCTGCCATCATACTCGTATGCATTTGTTTATACGATGGATTCACTTCGGTCCAGCGTCAGCCCTCATCAAACCCATGGCCTCTCGCAGCCAATGCCCTTACAGCCATTCATGTACTCACGGGCCAACCCTATCTCGTAATCTCGAGTTGCATGGGCGGAGGTTCGGCGCGACTGTGCGCGAACGCTGGCATCGCCCGCTCTTGCCGAGTCCGTGGGACGCTCAGTGAACGCCGAAACCTCTCCACCTCGGCGGCAAGCCGGTTCAAGCCCTGGCTCTCCAGCGCTGCGCCCGTCAGAAGCCAGTCGTGCTGCACAGCTTTGGCCGTTTGCGAGATCCGACCGAGGCTCGCCGATCGACCTGCCGGGCCGGATCCGGTGTCCCGGATCGCCTGGCGCTCGCGCTCCCATTCCACACGCGACTCACCGCGCTGCGCGGCGCGGAAGATGCCATCCTTCTGGTGGTCGGAAAGCCGCCCTCTGAGCGGCGCCGGCGTCGCGTTCGCCGCCACGCCCTGCCGACGCAGCTGGCGGGCGAACTGCTCCCGCCATCGCCGCAGATCAGCCTTTCGGATATTCAGCCGCCCGCCTTCCCTTCTGTGGGCGCTGACGACGAGATGCACATGCGGATGGTCTTGATCCGTGTGCAGCACCATCGCGTAGCGGTGCTGCAGGGCGAACTCCTCCCTGGCGAACTCCCGGCTGGCCGCCAGGAGCCGCGACGGCGAGGTGCCGGCTGGCATCGACAGAAGGATGTTATGCACGAGCTTGGGTTGGGCTACGCGCCCGCCGCGCTCCATCCGATCCCATCGATCCAGTGCGGCGTCAAGATCGAGATCCCAATCCTCCACGAGTTTGGCCGCCACGTCCTTCCCCTGGAGCCGATCGCCGTCGTCCGTCTGGATCTCGAGCTCACCATGCCGGTCTATGTACTCAAAGTGCGCGGCGACCGCGCCGGTCGTCTTGCCGCCGCCTGAAACCTTCAGCATGACTTCGGGCGCGCGCCCCACGGTGCGCGCAATCTGCGCGATTTGCTCCGGGGTGAAACGCGCAGGGCGGCCGGCACCGCGACGGCCATAACTGACAAGGTCGAACGCGGGATTCCGGTCTTCGCCAAATCGAAAAGCGTGCCTGGCCATGATCACGTCTCCACGCTGACTGCATCACGTGGGACCTAGTGTGTGACAAAGCGGCCGCGAAGCTATCCTGCAATCCGCTCAAAATTCAGCGAAACGTCACACCAAGTGATCGCCGCCGTCGTGCCTGGTTGAAGCGCGATGAGGCCAACTCACCCGCACACGGCCCGACGCGGCAAGAGAACATGCAATTGGAGAATCGCTGATTTTACTGCGAAACCCTGCCCGCATCTTGCGCGCGAAAGCGCTAGCCTTCCTTCACGTGACAACGTGCCCTGAAGCGACCGGAACCACACGCTGGCATCACACCTATGAACGCCCGAACTGTCACGACTACACCTCATGTCCAGATGCTTCGGCTACCGCAGGTCTGCAAGATCACCAGACTTGACCGATCGATGATCCGCCAGGTCTCGCGCTGACCTTCTGCCGCGCTCCTAGTCGATGCCGGAAAGGCGCCGACATGATGGCTGGGAACCGAAAGACGACATGCCGGATCGCGCTGACAATGCGGGTTTGCCGGACAGGGCGCCGCCACTTGGGCAGTTGGCGCTGGATTTTTCACCTCCTCGGCATCGCCGGGAATCGGCATTGTCCAGGACACCGCCGGACGTTCAGCCAGCGGCCGCGCCTGCACGCTACTTCACCCGCCGCGAGGCTGCGGCCTATGTGCGTTGCAGCGTCCGCTTCCTCGACGGCATGGGAATGCCCTTCATCCGCAAGGGCCGCTGCAAGCTCTACGACCGCATTGATCTGGACGAGCGCATGCAGCAGGATAAGTGCCGAGGGCGGGCCTGGAAGGAGACTCTATGGCCCGTGAACGTGGACTCTACCGCCGCAAGGATTCGCGGTTCTGGTGGATCAACCTCGTTCTCCCGGATGGACGCCGCGTATGCCAAAGCACTGGGCGTGTCGAACGCACCGAGGCTGAAGCCTACGTAGTCCGCCTGAAGAACGAGGCGATTGAAGCTCGGCAGCAGGGGCTTCTCGGCATTTTCGTATGGCAGCAAGCGGTCATACGGTATCTCGAGGAGTTTGCAGATAAGAGGAGCCTCTTCAATGACAGGGATCATCTGAAGAAGCTCGATCCCTATCTGCGCTCTCTGCGGTTGGATGCGATCGACATGACGGCATTGCAGCCATACATTCGCGATCGCAAGTCGAAGGATGGTGTCTCAAACGCGACCGTCAATCGCGCTCTCGAGGTGGTTCGGCGGATATTGAACGTCGCGCATCAGGATTGGCGTTGGTTGCGTGCGGTTCCAAAGATTCGGATGCTGAAGGAACCCCGGCGGCGCGTGCGCTTCCTGAGACGCGAGGAGGCTGACCGATTGATCGCGGCTTTGCCCGTGCATATGAAGCCGATCGTGCAGTTCGCGCTGGCGACCGGCTGTCGTGCAGGCGAGATTCACGGGCTCGAATGGAGCCGGGTGGATCTCGTTCGGAGGGTGGCCTGGCTCGATCATGGCACCACGAAGTCGGGTGAAGGCCGCGGTATTCCGCTCAATGCGGACGCCGTGGCGGCGCTCGAGTCGACGCGGGGTCAGCACCGGCGCTGGTGTTTCACCTTCGCCGGCCAGCGCATCCACCAGAGCTCGACAGCCTGGGACAAGGCGAAGCAGCGTGCTGGCATCGAGGACTTCCGTTTCCACGACCTGAGGCACACCTGGGCCTCCTGGCACGTGCAGAGCGGTACCTCACTGCAGGAGCTGATGGAACTGGGAGGCTGGAGGTCGTACGAGATGGTGCTGCGCTATGCGCACCTGGCCCCGGAGAAACTGAGTTCCGTGGCCAGGCGCATCGAGCGGCAACCGGCAGTTGCAAGTCTGAAGGTCGCGCCGCGCGGCAAAAACGTAGCGGAGAACGCTACGTTTGGTCAATTGAGCATTGCCGATCAGCGGCAAGTAATTGATCGATTTGCGCGCCCGGAGAGATTCGAACTCCCGACCCTCAGGTTCGAAGCCTGATGCTCTATCCAACTGAGCTACGGGCGCGGCGAACGCCCATCCTGTCATGAAGCTCCCCAACGCACCACCGGCCCGCCCTATTGCGGGAAACACACGACCTGCCGACACTGCGCCTGAAAACCAGGCTTGCTCCGGTGCGCAAGCCGCCCGGCTTGGCGTTGGCGCGAGTCATTGATTGAGACTGGAAATTTGGCCCAGAGCCTGCTGCCTGCAGCGGCGTAACATATGGCCATGATAGAACCACAAGCCGCAGAGACGCTCATCAGCGAACACCTGGTCTGCCTGCCGATCGAATCGCTGCCGGTGGGCCAGTGTGCCGGCGCCGTGCTGCGCGAGAACGTCTACGCCGAACGCGATCAGCCGCCGTTCGACCGGGTGGCGCTGGACGGCATGGCCCTGGCCTCGAGCGCGGCCGCGAGCGGCCGGCGACGCTTCAAGCTGCAGGCAATGCAGGCGGCCGGCGAGCCGCCCACGGCGCTCACCTCGGACGAGAATTGCGTTGAAGTCATGACCGGCGCCGTACTGCCTGGAGGCTGCGACACTGTAGTGCCGGTCGAACGGCTGCAAAGCGCCGACGGCTACGTCGAGATCGACGGCGGCGCGGGGAGCGTGCCGTGGAAGAACGTGCATCGGCGGGCCAGCGACCGTACCCAGGGAGCGCTGCTGCTGGCCGCAGGCAGCGTGCTGAATGCGCCGGAGATCGCCGTAGCGGCCTCGGCCGGCATGGCACGCGTGCGCGTCAGCAGCCAGCCGGCGATTGTCGTTGTATCCACGGGCAATGAACTGGTCGAGCCCGGCGATCCAATCGCGCCGCATCAGATCCGGCGATCCAACGCCTACGCCGTGGTCGCCGCCCTGCGCCAACGCGGCTTTCAGCGCGTCGCCGATGATCACCTGCCTGATGACGCGCAGCGGCTGCGCGAGCGCCTGCGCCTGCATCTGCATACGCACGAGGTGCTTATCATTTCGGGCGGGGTCTCGATGGGGCGATTCGACCTAGTCCCCAAGGCGCTCGAGGATATAGGCGTGCGCTGCGTGCTACATGGGATTGCACAACGTCCGGGCAAACCGATGTGGTACGGCACTTCGCACGAAGGCCGCTCGGTATTTGCGTTACCCGGCAATCCGGTGTCGACGCTGGTGTGCCTGGTGCGCTACGTGGTGCCGGCGCTGTACGCCGCCATGGGCATGCCGGCAGCCTCGCGCGAACGGGTCGCGCTCGCGGCGCCGATCCATTCGGCAGCGCAGATGACCGGATTCGTGCCCGTGCGCGTATCGCACGATGATTGGGCGCGGCCCTGGGCCACGCCCTGTCCGACCAACGGTTCCGGCGATTTCGCGTCCCTGGCGATGACCGACGGATTCATCGAGTTGCCGCCCGGTCCGGCCGATTTCGCCAAAGGTTATGTGACACGCCTGTTTCGCTGGTAATAACCGGCCCCTGGGACCTACATTGCTTTGGCACAGCGCTCGATCTGGTAGCCTTAGCGCATGGTCATTGCCAAGGTTCAGCCGATATTGCCGCGCCGGCGCCTGGTCCAGGACAGCCTGGGCCGCCCGCTGCGCGATTTGCGCCTGTCGGTCATCGATCGCTGCAACTTTCGTTGTCCTTATTGCATGCCGCGCGAGCGCTTTCACGATCAGTATCGTTTTCTGAGATCCAATGAGCGCCTAGATTTCCATGAGCTGCTGCGGCTGACGCGGCTGTTCCTGCGGCTCGGCGTGGTGAAGCTGCGAGTCACTGGCGGCGAGCCGCTGCTGCGCGCCGGCCTGGCCGATCTGATCGGCGACCTGACCAGCCTGCCCGGCATTGACGACATTGCCCTGACCACCAATGGCGTGCTGCTCGCGCAGCATGCGGCCGAGCTGCGCGCCGCCGGCCTGCAGCGTGTCACGGTGAGCCTCGACAGTCTCGACCCGGCCGTGTTTGCGCAAATGTCTGGCGGCTTCGGCAGCGTGCAGGACGTGCTCGAGGGCATCGCCGCCGCCCAGCGTGCCGGGCTCTCACCCATCAAGCTCAATGCGGTCGTCCAGCGCGGCATCAATGATCACCAGGTCCTCGATCTGGTCGAGCACTTCCGCGCCTCCGGCATCATCGTGCGCTTTATTGAGTACATGGACGTCGGCAACCGCAACGACTGGAATCGCGAGCGCGTCGTACCCTCGCAGCAGCTGCTCGAACACATCCACGCGCGCTGGCCGCTGACTGCGCTCGACCCGGCGTATTCCGGCGAGGTCGCGCGCCGCTACGCGTTCGACGACGGCGGTGGTGAGATTGGTTTCATCTCCTCGGTCACGCAGCCCTTCTGCGGCGACTGCTCGCGCGCGCGTCTGTCCTCGGACGGCAAGTTCTACACCTGCCTGTTCGCGGCCGAAGGCACCGACCTGCGCGCGCCGCTGCGCGCCGGTGCCAGCGATGAGGAGCTGCTGCAACAGATCCGCGCGGTCTGGGAGCGGCGCGCGGACCGCTACAGCGAGCTGCGCGAGAACCTGCGCGCCCGAGGCGTGCAGCACGTCGAAATGAATTACGTCGGGGGCTAAGAGCCGCATGCCGCGCCGCACCCGCAACGCCCGACTCACGCATCTGGATGCGCGCTCCCGACCCACCATGGTCGACGTCGGCGCCAAACCCATTACCCATCGCATCGCCGAGGCGGAAGCGCGCGTACGTTTGCCGGCGGCGGTTGCCCGTGCGCTCAGGCGCAGCGGGCATCGCACGAAAAAAGGCCCGGTCTTCGATACCGCGATCGTGGCCGGCGTCATGGCGGCCAAGCGCACGTCAGAGCTGATTCCGTTCTGCCATCCGTTGGCGCTCGAGCAGTGCCGGATCGATATCGGCTTCGCGCCGGGCGCCGCCGGCGCCGCCGTCATAGTGGTGCACTGTCGCGTCGAAGTACGGCACAAGACCGGGGTGGAAATGGAAGCGCTGACCGGCGCGAGCGTCGCGGCCCTGACCATCTATGACATGTGCAAAGCCTTATCTCACGACATCCGCATTGCGAGCGTACGGTTGCTGTCCAAGAGCGGTGGCAAACGCGTGGTCCGTGCGCGCGTGGGTGCACGTGCGCGCCTGAGGATGGCCGCATGAGCGCGCCGGAACTCTACGGGCTGGTGCTCACCGGAGGACGCAGTCGCCGCATGCACCGGGACAAGGCCAGCTTGGAATATGCCGGCAAGTCGCAGCTCGCACGCGCGATGGAATTGCTCACGCCGCTGGTGGCGCGCTGTTTCGTGTCGGTCCGCGCCGACCAGCTCTATGACCCGCACCGCGCCGCCTACGACACCATTGCCGACATCAAGCCGAACCTGGGGCCGATCGGCGGCATTCACGCAGCGCTGCATGCCCACCCCGATCAGGCGTGGCTGGTCCTCGCATGCGACCTGCCGTTCCTCGATCGCGCGACGCTGCAGCACCTGATCGCGCGCCGAGCGGCCACGCGGGTGGCAACAGCGTATCGCAGCAGCTTCGATGCGCTCCCCGAACCGCTGTGTGCGATCTTCGAACCACGCAGCCGCCAAATCATCGAGGAGTCGCTCGCCCGGGGACAGCAATGCCCACGCGCACTGCTGTCGCGCGCCGACGTTGAATTGCTGGATCTGCCAAACCCGCGGGCGCTCGATAACGTCAATACCGGCGAGGAGTATGCCGCGGCGAAAGCGACGCTCGGCACTACCGCGGGGCCGATGCCGGCCGGGGCCGGCGCGTCGCGGCGCCTGCGCGTGCGTTATTTTGCGATGCTGCGCGAGCAGGCCGGCCGCAGCGCCGAAGAGCTCGAGACGCAGGCCACCACGCCTCGGGAGCTGTACGAAGAGCTGCGTCGTCGACGCGGGCTGACGTTGGCGCCGGAAATCCTGCGTGTGGCCGTGAATGACGAGTTTGGAGACTGGCGCTCACTACTGGCCGACGGCGACACGGTGGTTTTCCTGCCGCCCGTGGCGGGCGGCTGATCCCTTGGGCGCTCGCCGCACCGACGGCTAAACGCTCGGATACTCGAGGCACCTATGAATCGCTTCAGCCTGCATGAGACGCCATTGCAACCGGAGCTACTGCGCAAGGAACTGCAGGATCCAGCCTGTGGCGGCTATGCCGCCTTCGAGGGCTGGGTGCGCGACTACAATGACGGTCGCACGGTACTACGGCTGGAGTACGAAGGCTTCGCGCCGCTCGCGGTGCGCGAGGGCGAGCGCATACTCGCCGAAGCGCGACAGCGATTCGGTGTCGAGCGTGCCCGCTGTGCGCATCGTGTCGGGCCACTGGCGATCGGCGAGCTCGCGGTCTGGGTCGGCGTCAGCGCGGTGCATCGCGGCGAGGCGTTCGATGCCTGCCGCTACATCATCGACGAGGTCAAGCACCGCGTGCCGATCTGGAAGAAGGAGTACTACCAGGACGGCGACTCCGGCTGGGTCAACTGCGAGCGCTGTGCCGCCGCGGCTCCGCAGCCGCACGACGCTCGTGCGGCGCTACAGCCGGCGACTCCTGACCACGGCCATGACCACCATCATCACGACCAGGGACACCGCACCGGCTAGGATGACCCTGAGCCCCTGGGTATTTGCGGATGCCGCTGATTTGATATTGGACCATGAGAGCGGTTTTTCGTAATGAAAAACCGCTCTCATGGTCCAATACCACCTTAGGTGATATGCGATCGCCTGCGAGGCTCAGGGCCGGATCTGGCCGGAGCCGTGGACGACGTACTTGTAGCTCGTGAGCTGCTCCACGCCGACGGGCCCGCGGGCGTGGAAACGATCGGTCGAAATACCGATCTCTGCTCCCATGCCGAACTCGCCGCCATCGGCAAACTGCGTCGACGCATTGTGCAATACGATGGCGCTGTCGACGCGCTCCAGAAAACGTTCCGCGGTCGCCACACTGGCCGTGACGATCGCATCGGTATGCGACGAGCCGTAGCGGGCAATGTGAGCGATCGCCTCGTCGACGCCATCGACTACGCGCACGGCGATGACGGCATCGAGGTATTCCGTAGACCAGTCAGCTTCGGTGGCGGGCTTGACGCGCCGATCGGCCTCACGCGCGCTCTCATCGCCGCGCACTTCGCAACCCGCCGCGATCAACTCACGGATCAAGGTGGCCAGATGCAGCGGCGGGCAGGCGCGGTCGACCAGTAGCGTCTCGGCCGCGCCGCAGATGCCGGTGCGGCGCATCTTGGCGTTGGTCGTGATCCTGCAGGCCATGTCGAGCTCGGCATCCCGATCGACGTAGACGTGACAGTTGCCTTCGAGATGGCCGATGACCGGTACGCGGGCCTCGGCCTGAACGCGCGCAACCAAACTCTTACCGCCGCGCGGCACCAGTACGTCGATGAACTGCTGCATCCCCGAGAGCATCTCGCCTACGGCAGCGCGATCGGCGGTGGGCACCAACTGGATAGCGCTTGCCGGCAGACCCGCCGTCTTCAGTCCTTCGACCAGGCAGGCGTGGATGGCCGCGCTCGAGCGGCGGCTGTCCGATCCACCGCGCAGAATCGCGGCGTTACCCGACTTCAGGCACAATGCGCCGGCATCGGCCGTCACATTGGGCCGGCTCTCGTAGATGATGCCGATGACCCCCAGCGGCACGCGCACGCGGCTGATCCGCAGCCCATTGGGCCGCGTCCACTCGGCGATCACCACGCCGATCGGATCTGCCAGCGCGGCGACGTCTTCCAGACCGCGCGCCATTGCCTCAACGCGCTTGGAGTCGAGCTTGAGCCGATCGAGCAGCGCGTTGCTCATGCCTGCGACCTGCGCATCGCGCATGTCCTCGGCGTTGGCCGTGAGAATCGCCGCAGCCTGTGCACGTATGGCGGCCGCGGCGGCGCCGAGCGCCTGGTTCTTGACGCTGCTCTCGGCGAGCGCGAGCCGTTCTGCGGCAGCGACGGCGGCCTGTCCCAGATTCTGCATCAGTGCGTGCAGGTCGGGCGAATCCGTGCGCTCCGCGATCGATGTGACGACGTTCGTCATGGTTTCACCTCGACCAATCCTTCGGAGGCGCCAGGCGGCGCGGGCTTGTGTTCCTGCGGCCGATAATCATGCTGCAGAATCACCAGATCGTCACGATGTATCAGTTCCTCGCGGCCGCGAAAGCCCAGGATCGCCTCAATCTCGCTGCTCCTGCGGCCCATGATGCGGGTCGCGTCATTGTCGGAATACGCGGCGATGCCGCGCGCGACCTCGACCCCGTTGGGCGCCAGCACACTGACGGTATCGCCGCTTTCGAAGCGCCCGAGCGTGCCGGTAACACCGGCCGCCAGCAGGCTTTTGCCGCCCTGCAGCGCGCGCAGCGCGCCGGCATCGATATGGATCGCACCCGCAGGCCTGAGCGTGCCGGCTATCCATTGCTTGCGCGCCGCCAGCGGCGTCGAGGCCGGCATGAACCAGGTGCAGCGAGCTCCGGACTCGAGGCGCCGGAGCGGATGACGCTGGTGCCCGGAAGCGATGCACATGTAGCAGCCGGCATTCACGGCGATGCGGGCCGCAGCGATCTTAGTCGCCATGCCGCCCGAGCCGACCTCGGAATTGGAACGTCCGGCCATAGCCTCGATTTCGGGCGTGACCCGCATGACACGCTCGATGAACTGCGCGCTGGGGTCGCGATGAGGATCAGCGGTATACAGGCCATCGATATCCGAGAGCAGCACCAGGCAATCGGCGCTGGCCATCTGCGCCACACGGGCGGCCAACCGGTCGTTATCGCCGTAGCGGATCTCGGCGGTAGCCACCGTGTCATTTTCGTTGATGACCGGGATGGCGCCGAGCGCCAACAGCGCTTCAAGCGTGGCGCGCGCGTTCAGATACCGCGTACGCTGCTCGCTATCCTCCAAGGTCAGCAGCACCTGCGCTACGGTCACATCGCCGGCTTCGAGCAGTTCTTTGTAGGCGTGCGCCAGACGGATCTGGCCGACCGCGGCGGCGGCCTGGCTCTCTTCCAGTCGCAGCGTCCCCGAGGCCAGCCCAAGGTGCCGGCGGCCCAGAGCGATGGCGCCCGAAGATACCAGAATGACTTGTTGGCCACGGCGGTGCAGACGCAGCAGGTCACCGATCAGTGTTTCCAGCCAGGAGCGATTAAGGCGCCCTGTCCTGGCGTCGACCAGCAACGCCGAACCGACCTTGACGACAATGCGCCGTGCGGCCGTCAGTGGTGTGGGTGATCGGTTTGTTCTGCGATCGATCATGAGCGGCCGCGCTATTGTAGAGCAACTGAGAGTGCGACCACCGGATTGCCTGACTGCGGCGGCCGCCCTAATATCGTTGCGCGGCGCATCGTGCGCGCCACACAGCCGTCGAGGAATCAGTCAGGTGGCCAGAGAATACGAGCCCGTAGTGGGCCAGTGGTACGAGAACATTGACGAGAACGAGAGCTTTCGCGTGCTGTCGATGGATGAGGATGCCGAGTTGGTCGAGATCGAATACCTCGATGGCGATATCGAAGAGATCGATCTTGAAACCTGGCATGAGTTCGACCTCGAGAAGATCGATGAGCCCGAGGGTTGGGCTGGCAGTGCTGAGGACGAAGAAGAAGAGGAGGAGGAAGAAGAAGAGGACGACGACCTCGACGAGACCTGGGACGACGATGAGGACGACGAGGACGACGAGGACTGGGACGAGAACGAGAAAGAAAGCGACAACTATTGACTGCGGCCCCCCGTGGCGCACACGCGGGGACTTCGCGGGCCGCGGCGGCGAGTTCGCGGGCCGCGGCGGGGACTTCGCGGGCCGCGGCGGCGCGCCCGGCGCTTCGGTGAGCTACGGCAGCGGCACTAGATAGTATGTCCTTGATTTTACAAGGAGGCCTTGCCGGAAGTTGAATTCCTGGGCGTCGCCGTCATCTAAGCATGGCGAGCACTGCGCCCAGCGAGGCGCTAACAACCTGGCAGGAGCTCTTTCGGTAATTACTATGAAGCGCATATTCCTTTTTGTCCTGACGAATCTCGCGATTGTCCTGGTGCTCTCTATCGTCGCCCAGGTCACCGGGCTCGATGCGTGGCTGGCCCAGCAGGGCAGCAGCCTCGAAGGCCTGCTGGTGTTTGCCGCGTTATTTGGATTCTCCGGCTCGTTGATCTCGCTGGCGATCTCCAAATGGATGGCGGTGCGCGCCATGGGCGTGCAGATCATCCAGCAGCCCAGGTCGGCGAACGAGCAATGGCTGCTCGATACCGTACGCTCGCTGGCGAATAAAGCCGGCGTCGGCATGCCCGAAGTCGGCATCTTTGACTCGGCTCAGCCGAACGCCTTTGCCACCGGCCCCCGGCGCGACAACGCGCTGGTCGCGGTCAGCACCGGGCTGCTCTCATCGATGGACCGGAATGAGATCGAAGCGGTACTGGGCCATGAGCTCACCCACGTGGCCAACGGCGACATGGTGACGCTCACGCTGATCCAGGGCGTGGTCAACACGTTCGTTATCTTTCTGTCGCGCATCGTCGGCAACATCGTCGATCGATCCATGTCACGCGACAGCGACGGCCGCGGCCCGGCCTATTTCGTCACCGTGCTGGTCTCGCAGCTGGTACTCGGCATTCTGGCCACAATCATCGTCATGTGGTTTTCGCGGCAGCGTGAATTCCGCGCCGACGCCGGTGGCGCCCGGCTCGCGGGTCGCGACCGGATGATCGCGGCCTTGGAGCGGCTCAAAGCCGCCCACGACGAGCCGCTGCCTGCGCAGCTGAACGCATTCGGCATCTCCGGCGGGGAGGGCAGGGGTTTGCAGCGCCTGTTCATGAGCCATCCACCGATCGAGGAACGGATCGCGGCCCTGCGCGGGTCTTCCGCAAATTAACTTTAGAAACATGAAGTTGCGACCGGTTGAACGCAGGGCATGAAGGACGACGATGCGCTGCGCACAGAGCTGCGCGCCCTTGTCGGCGCCGACGGCGTGCTCACGGAAGGCGCCGATACCGCGCCGTTTCTGGTGGACGAGCGGCGCTTGTATCGTGGCCGCGCGCTTGCGGTAGCTCTACCGCGCACGGTCGAGCAGGTCGCGCGCGTCGTCGGCTGGTGCAACGAGCATCGGCTGGGCCTGGTACCCCAGGGTGGCAACACGGGCTACTGTGGCGGGGCGACGCCCGATGAGTCGGGCCGGCAGCTGCTGCTGTCGTTGCGCCGACTGAATCGAATCCGTGCGATCGACGCGGATAATTTTTCGATCACCGCCGAGGCGGGCTGCGTGCTCGCGAGCGTGCAGCAGGCCGCGGATGCGCTCGAGCGCTTCTTTCCTCTGAGTCTGGGCTCCGAGGGCAGCTGCCAGATCGGGGGCAATCTCGCCACCAACGCCGGTGGGCTCAATGTCGTGCGCTACGGCATGGCGCGCGACCTGCTGCTCGGGATCGAGGCGGTGCTGCCGGACGGCCAGGTGTTCGATGGTCTTAAGTCGCTGCGCAAGGACAACACCGGCTACGACCTGAAATCGCTGCTGGTCGGCTCCGAAGGCACGCTCGGCGTGATCACGGCGGCGACGCTCAAGCTGTGGCCGAAAATGCGCAGCAGCGCGACCGCCTTCGTCGCCCTGGCGACGCCTGAAAATGCCGTTAAGCTGCTCGGTGTGCTGCGTGCCCAGGCCGGCGAGCGTCTGAGCTCGTTCGAGCTGCTGCCGCGTATCGCGATCGAGCTCACGACGCGCTACATCAGCGGTGTCACCGACCCGCTTACGACTGCGTATCCCTGGTACATCCTGTGCGAGCTGAGCTCGGCCGCGGACGAGCCGCTGTCGGAGCTGCTGCAGCAGACCCTGGCCGACGCCGCCGAACGCTCACTGCTGCTCGATGCGGCGCTCGCGACCAGCGAGCGCGTGCGTGCCGCCTTCTGGCGGTTGCGCGAGACCGTGCCGGAGGCGCAGCGCCTTGCGGGTTCGAGCCTCAAGCACGATATCAGCGTACCCGTAGCCTCGCTGCCAGCGTTTATCAGCGAGGCTTCGCTCTGGGTGCAGGCACACGTCCGCGATGGCGTAGTGGTCTGCTACGGACACGCGGGCGATGGCAATCTGCATTTCAATATCAGCGGGATCGACCGCGCCCGATCTGAGACCTTTCTGGCGCAAGAGCCGCAGATACGCCGCGCAATACACGATCTGGTGGCGAAGTTTGCCGGCAGCATCAGCGCCGAGCACGGCATCGGCCGCCTCAAGCGCGAGGAGCTGCGGCGCTATGCCTCGCCGGTGGCGCTTGGCGCGATGCGCGCGATCAAGCAGGCGCTCGATCCGAACGGCATCATGAACCCTGGCAAGCTGCTTTGACCTGATCGCGCACAATGCCGGCCAGGCGCTGCGCGCCCGGACCCGCGTAGTCGCGATCGGCATAGATCAGGTACAGCTCCGCGTAGTGCTCGGCGCCTTCCCGCAGCGGCAGCGGCTTGAGCAGTCCCTGCTCGAGCTCGGTGCGGATGGTGTCCTGCGCAAACCAGGCGAAGCCCAGCCCCATGCCGGCGGCGTGGATCTGCGTCGCCTTGTGGCTCATGGTCCAGCGCTGTCCGGCACCCAGCCACGGCGCGCTGCGGCTGCGTTGACTCCCGGAGTCGCGGATCACGAGTTGGCGGTACTTGCGCAGGTCCTGCGCAGTGAGCTTGCGTTTGAGTTTATGCAGCGGATGGTCGGGATGCGCGGCGGCGATGAATCGCATCGGCATCAGTGCATCGCCCATGAATCCCGGCGGCACCAGCGAGCAGATCGCCAGATCGACGCGCCGTTGCATCAGCGCCTCGTCGGTGCCGCTGAGCACGGTCTCATACAGCTCGATGCGCGTCTCGGGATGCTCCTGCGCAAACAGCCCGAAGCAGCGCAGCAGCAACCAGGTCGGAAAGATGATTTCGACCGCGAGCCTGAGTTCACTCTCCCAGCCTTGCGCCAGCTGGCGGCCGGCGCCCTCGAGCGACTCGGCCTCCTCGAGCAGACCTTTGGCGCGTCTGTAGAGGACTTCGCCGCTACCGGTGAGCCGCGCCTTGCGGCCCCTGAGCTCGAAGATCTTCAGCTTGAGCAGCGCCTCGATTTTCTGCACCGCGTAAGTAATAGCGGACTGGCTCTTGTGCAGCTTGGCGGCGGCCTGGGCATAGCCGCCGGCGTCGACCACGGCCTGCAACGCGCGCCATTGTTCGAGCGATATCCGCGGGGCTGAGGACATGATCTATTAGTTTATTAGATTACCTTTAACCGATTATTCTACTTTTTCATCTGATCAGCAAATAGTTAACTATCGGTCACGCAATCAAGCCATCCACCGAGGATCGAACTATGAGCACGCTGCTGCAGATCAACGCCAGCATCCATGCGGACCACGGCCAGTCGAGCCAGCTGGCGACACAATTCGTGCGGGCTTTCAGCCGTGCCCGTCCGGATTTGCGTGTTGTGCTGCGCGATCTGGCGAGCGATACGGTGCCGCACCTGAGCGCCGAGCGATTCGCGGCATTTCTGAGCAAACCGCAAGAGCGTAGCGCCGCGCAGAGCGACGTGGTCGCCTATTCCGACGCGCTGATCGCCGAGCTCAAACAGGCCGACGTGATCGTCCTCGGACTGCCGATGTATAACTTCGGCGTGCCGTCCCAGCTCAAGGCTTACTTTGACCATATTGCCCGCGCCGGCGAGACCTTCCGCTATACCGCGAACGGTCCGGTGGGGCTGCTGCAGGGAAAGAAGGCCTATATCTTCGCCGCACGCGGGGGCTTGTACGCCGGCACCGCGCTTGATACACAGACCAACTACGTGCGCGACTTCCTGCGCTTTGTGGGTATCGACGACATCGAGTTTGTTTACGCTGAAGGCCTGGCGATCAGTCCGGAGAGTAAAGCCTCGGGGCTTGCGTCGGCTGCGGCACAGATCGAGCGCCTGGCGGCCTAGGAGAACCATGCGCACCCTAACGCAAATCATTCCCTCGATAGCGACCGCGGACGGCGCCGGCGTCAAATTGCGCCGCAGCCTTGGTAGCCAGCGCGGCCTTCAGGTCGATCCGTTTCTGATGCTCGATGAGTTCTATTCGGACGATCCGAAGGATTACATCGCCGGATTCCCGGCGCACCCGCATCGCGGTTTCGAGACCGTCACCTACATGCTCGACGGACATATGCGGCATGAGGACCACCTCGGCAACCGCGGCGATCTCGGGCCCGGCGACGTGCAGTGGATGACGGCCGCGCGCGGCATCATTCATTCGGAAATGCCGCAGCAGACGGAAGGTCGCATGCGCGGCTTCCAGCTCTGGATCAACCTGCCGGCGAAGGAGAAGATGAAACCGGCGCACTACCGCGACATTCCGGCGCAGCGGGTTCCGACCATCCGGCTGCCATCGGGCGCGAGCGCCAAAGTGATCGCCGGAACGGCGCAGTTGGACGGCCAGACGGCCAGTGGACCGGTCAATGGCCCGGATGAGCGCCTTAGCACCGATCCGCTCTACCTCGACCTGAATCTGCCCGCGGCCGCGGACATCGTCGTGCCGGTGACTCGCGGCCATAACGCCTTTGTATACGTCTATGACGGCGAGGCACGGGTCGGACCACGGGAGAGCGTGCAGACACTGCCGCATCGCGCCGCCGGCATACTCTCCGACGGGGAGCGCGTGCGCATTGAGGGCGGCGCGCGCGGGGCGCGGTTGCTGTTGCTGGCAGCGCGGCCGCTCAACGAGCCGGTGGTGCAATACGGCCCGTTCGTGATGAACACGCGCCAGGAGATCGAGCAGGCGATGGAGGACTACCGCAGCGGGCGGTTTGCCGCCTAGCCCCGATTTACCGGGTGTGCGCGCGCGGCGCTGGAAAACTATCCCGCCGCCGCGCCGCTCACGCGCATCAGGCCCTCCTGCGCCGTGCTCGCTACCAGGCGGCCGTCGCGGGTGAACACGCTGCCGCGCGAAAATCCGCGCGAACCCGCGGCGCCCGGGCTGTCGTACGAACACAGGAACCACTCATCGACGCGCATCGGCCGGTGCAGCCACATTGCGTGGTCGATGCTCGCGAGAAACCGCTTACCGCTCATCAACAGCTCGGCATGCGGCAGCGTTGCCGTTTTGAGCAGATAAAAATCGGACACGTAGGCCAACAGGCAGCGATGCAGCATATCGTCATCCGGCAACCGGTCGATCGCGCGCATCCAGATGTGCTGCTCCGGCGGCGCGTTCTTCGGGTGCATCGGGTCGACCCGCTCCACCATCCGAAATTCAAACGGCCGGGCGGATGCATACTGCCGGCGCGTCTTCTCCGGAAGTGCATCGAGCGCGGCCTTCGGCACCGGGTCCGATTCCCTCAATGATTCCGGCGGCGGAACGTCGGGCATTGCTATCTGGTGCTCGACACCCGGCTGGTCCACCTGAAACGACGCCGACATATGAAAGATCTGCTCGCCGTGCTGGATCGCCGTGACGCGCCGACTGGTGAAGCTTGCGCCATCGCGGCTGCGGTCGACGAAATAGACGATCGGCGCGTTGAAATCCCCGCGCCGCAGGAAGTAGGCATGTAACGAATGCGCGATGCGGTCCGGTTCCACGGTGTCATAGGCGGCCCTCAGCCCCTGACCGAGTACCTGGCCGCCGAATACCTGCGGGCTGCCGATGTCACGGCTCACACCGCGGAAGATGTTGATCTCGAGCCGTTCGAGTTCGAGCAGGCGCAGCAGCTCGGCGAGCCCTGGATGCATCAGGCGGTCGCGACGCCCAGGCGCTTCTGCATGGCTGGACTGGTGGTGGTGTATTGCAGGAACTGCTTCTTGGCGGGATACAGATGGTGCTGAATCGCGAATGCCGCCAGCGCCGCTTCGTGGAAACCGGAGAGAATCAGCTTTTTCTTGCCCGGATAGCTGTTGATATCACCGATAGCGAACACGCCCGCAATGTTCGACTCGAATCTCTCGGTGTCAACTTTGATCGCGCGCTTATCGAGCTCGAACCCCCATTCGGCGATCGGTCCGAGTTTCGGCGCCAGGCCGAAGAACACCAGCAGATGCTCGGCATCGAGCCGGTGCAGTTCACCGCTCGCATCCTTCACGTGCACGCCCCTGAGCGTCGCCTCCTCGCTGTGCACGGAGTGCGCCAGGCCCTCGATGAAGCGCAGCTTGCCGGCGGCCTGAAGTTCGCGCAGCTGCGCGACCGAGGCGGGAGCGCCGCGAAACTCGGCCCGACGATGCACCAGCGCGATGCTCGAGGCCTTGGGCGCCAGAGCCAGCGCCCAGTCGAGCGCCGAATCGCCACCGCCGAAGATGACCAGGTTACGGCCGTGGAAGTCGGCGACGTTCTTGATCTTATAGTGGACCTGCTTACCTTCGAACGACTCGACGCCCTCGAGCGCCAGGCGGCGCGGCTGAAACGAGCCGACGCCCCCGGCAATTACCACCGCGCCCGCGTCGAACACCGTGCCGGCGGCGGTGACGACGCGGAAGCGGCCATTTTCCTGCTTTTTGAGTTGCACGGCTTCCTCACCGAGGTGCAACTGGGCGCCGAAGGGCTTGATCTGCTGCATCAGGCGATCGATCAATTCCTGTGCACCGCAGATCGGCAACGCCGGAATGTCGTAGATCGGCTTGTCCGGATACAGCTCCGTGCACTGCCCGCCGGCCTGCTTCAGCGAGTCGACCACGTGCGACTTGATGCCGAGTAAGCCGAGTTCAAAGACCTGGAACAGGCCGGCCGGACCGGCGCCGATGATAACCACTTCCGTGGTGATGTCGTTGTCGCTCAAGGGGATACCGCTCACAGATTTGATAGGGCCGCGAAATTCTAGCGACGCGGCTGCGCCCAGGGCAATCAAAAACCGGTTTAGAGCTTCGTGCCTTGGGCTTATAGTCTGCCAAACTGGAGGAGATCCCGATATGGGGAGCAATACCGATCTGCAGCGTCGTCGCGGCGCCGCGGTGGCGCGAGGCGTGGCCAATTCGCTCAGCGTCTACGTGCATCACGCGCACAACTCCGAGCTTTGGGACGTCGAGGGGCGGCGCTACATCGACTTTGCCAGCGGCATCTCGGTGCTCAATACCGGCCATTTGCATCCGCGCGTGGTCGCGGCCGTGCAGCAGCAGCTGCAGCAGCTGTCGCACGCCTGCTTCCAGGTGACGCCCTACGAGAGTTATGTCGCGCTCGCCGAGCGGCTCAATGCGATCGCACCCGGTCCGACACCGAAGAAGTCGATCCTGTTTTCGACCGGGGCCGAGGCGGTGGAAAACGCGCTGAAAATTGCACGCTACCACACGCGCCGATCGGCCGTCGTCGCCTTCAGCGGCGGTTTTCATGGCCGTACGCTCGCCACCATGACCTTGACCGGCAAAGTGCAGCCTTACAAGGCCGGCTTTGGCCCGCTGCTGCCGGAAGTGTTTCACGTGCCGTACCCGATGGCCTACCACGGCGTCACGCCGCAGCACTGCCTGGCCGCGATCGAGCAGTTGTTCAAGGCCGATGTGGAACCCGCACGGGTTGCGGCCCTCATCATCGAGCCGGTGCTCGGTGAGGGCGGCTTCTACATCGCGCCGCCGGAATTTCTGCGCAGCCTGCGCGCGCTCTGTGACCGCCATGGCATCGTGATGATCGCCGATGAGATCCAATCGGGATTTGCGCGCACCGGACGCATGTTCGCGCTCGAACACGCCGGCATCGAACCGGATCTGATGACGCTCGCCAAGAGCATCGCGGGCGGATTGCCGCTATCGGCAGTGGTCGGCAAAGCCGAGATCATGGATGCGCCGCCGCCGGGCGGACTCGGCGGCACCTATGCGGGCTCGCCGCTCGCATGCGCCGCGGGCCTCGCGGTGCTGGATGTGATAGCCGACGAGCGCCTGCTCGAGCGCGCGCAGCAGCTGGGAGCAAGGCTGATCACCCGCCTGAAAGCGCTGCAGGCCAAGTACAGCGCGATCGGCGAGGTGCGTGCCCTGGGCGCCATGGTGGCGATGGAGTTGGTCAAGAACGGCAGCGCCGAACAGCCCGATGCTGATCTAACCCGCGCCCTGGTGCAGGCGGCTGCGCGTCACGGCCTGATCATTCTGTCGTGCGGCGTTTACGGAAACGTCATTCGTTTCCTCGCGCCGCTGACGATCAGCGACGCGCTGCTCGGCGAAGGGCTTGATCGGCTGGATGCAGCGCTGGCTGAAGTGAGCGAAGCACCGACCGCCGCGACCGCCTGACGGCACAACGCCGGCAGGGTCCGGGGTCAACCCTTGGTAATCACGGCTATCGCTGCGCGCGTTTGAGCCATGAACGCATTTTTCATTATGAAAAATGCGTTCATGGCTCAAACGCGCCGTGCGTGATATCCGATTACCGTGGCTCGATCTCTACGCCCTGCCGGCATTGGCATCGGTCGGCGCGTGAAAGTATTCGCTCTCCGCCGCCAGCTGGTCGATCAGCCGTTTGAGCTCGGCCATCCGCGCCTCGGCGGTGCTGATTGGCACGCAGTCTTCACAGCGCGGATCGCCGCAGGGCTGGCGCGAATAAAGCCAATATTGAACCGCACCGGCCAGCAGACCGTCAGCGATGTCCCAGAGATCGGCTTCCTTGTCCTTGCCGGCGAGTCGATTGCCGAGATCGACCGCTTTGGAAAACGCGGCATCGAAGGTATCAGCGGCTTCGTCCATAAGTGGCGCTATTGTACCGCGTCCGCTCGTCAGCGATAGCCGCGCGCCTGCAGGGCGAACAGCTGAGCATAATGACCGGCGTCGGCCATGAGCTGCTCATGGCTGCCCTTTTCGATGATGCGGCCACGATCGAGCACCGCAATCTGATCGGCCATGCGCACCGTGGAGAAACGGTGCGATATCAGAATGGTGATGCGATCGCGCGCCAGCGTGCGGAAATGTTCGAAGATCTCGGCCTCGGCACGCGCGTCCATGGCTGCCGTCGGCTCATCGAGCACCAGAATATCTGCGTCGGTGCGCATGAATGCGCGCGCCAACGCGATCTTCTGCCACTGGCCGCCGGACAGTTCCTGGCCGTGCTGGAACCATTTGCCCAACTGCGTCTGGTAGCGCCGCGGCAATTGCTCGATGAAATCGGCGGCTCGGCCCTTGGCGGCCGCCTCTTGCCAGCGCGCCTCGTCTTCGAAGTAGCGCTCGTCGCCGGCGCCGATATTCTCGCCCACCAGCATCTGATAGCGGGTGAAATCCTGAAAGATCACGCCGATGCGCGCGCGCAGCGCGTCCTCGCTCCACTCCGGCAGCGGCAGCCCATCGACCAGGATCCGGCCCGAATCGGGACTGTAGAGCCGCGTCAGCAGCTTGATCAGCGTGGTCTTGCCAGAGCCGTTCTCTCCCACCAGCGCCAGACTGCTACCCGGCTGCAGGTGCAGATCTATGTCGGTCAGCGCCGGCTCTGCCGCGCCTGGATAAGTAAAACTCACATGCTCGAAGCGCACGCCGTCGGACGGGATCGGCCCGCGCGGTGCGCTGCCGATAGCCGGGGCGACGGGGGTCTCCAGGTATTCGTACAGCGTTGACAGATACAGATTGTCTTCATACATGCCGCCGACCGCGGAGAGAATGGCCGACACGGCCGCCTGCCCCTGGCGGAACAGCAGCAGATACATCGTCATCTGCCCCAGGGTGATGCTGGCGCGGATGGTCGAAACCGCGATCCAGGCGTAGGCGCCGTACAACGTTGACGTCGCAAGCAGGCTCAAACCGAAGCCCCAGCTGTCGCGCCGGATCGACAGTGCTCGATCCTCGCGATAGAGCCGGGTGAAAATGTCGCGATAACGCTGCAGCAGCCTCGGACCCAGCCCGAACAGCTTGACCTCCTTGGCATGATCCTCGCGTGCCAGCACCGTCTCGAGATAGATCTGCATGCGCGTCTCGGGTGAACGCCAGCGGAACAAGCGGAACGCATCGCCCGAGAATTTCGCTTCGGCGACGAAGGCCGGCAAGCCCGCCACCAGCAGCACCAGCATGGTCCAGGGCGAGAAACGAACCAGCAGCGCGGCGAAGCTCAACAGAGATATCGCGTTCTGCGTCAGACCGAAGGTCCGCGTCACCAGGCTCAGGGGCCGGCTCGAGGCTTCGCGTCGCGCACGCGTGAGCTTGTCGTAGAACTCGGAATCCTCGAAATGCTTGAGCTCGAGCGTGAGCGCCTTCTCGAGGATCATCACATTCACGCGCTGGCCGAGCTGTGCACGCAGCAGCGCCTGACACAGGGACAGTCCGCGCTGCGCGCCGGCGACCCCCGCTACCAGGGCGCCTTCCAGCAGCACCAGTCGCAGCACCCGGGCGGCGTTGTGGCCGGCGGCACTGCGGGCCGAGACCACGGCATCGACGATCTGCGCTCCGATCCAGGCCACCGCGGCCGGCAGCAGGCCCGCAGCCAGCGTCAGCAAAGCCATCGCCAGCAACAAAGCGCGATTGGTGTCCCAGACCAGCTCGATCGCGCGCCGGCTGTAGCGAAACACGCCGAAGAAGCCGAGCAGGACGTCGCGATTCGCCGCCGGCGCGGCCGCGGCGGCGCCGCTCGCTCGCGCGGCGTGCGGGTTCATGCGATCAGCAGGGCCACCGGTTCGGGTTCGTAGCCGAGATTGGGCGCGAGCCAGCGCTCGACCTCTTCCACGCTCATGCCCTTGCGGCGCGCATAGTCCGCGACCTGGTCGCGATCGATGCGGCCGACGGCAAGATAACGGCTCTGGGGGTGGGAGAAATACCAGCCGCTGACCGCCGCGGTGGGATACATGGCGTACGACTCGGTCAGCGCGATGCCGGCGTTGCGATCGACATCCAGCAGCCGCCACAGCGTCGCCTTCTCGGTGTGATCCGGACAGGCCGGATAGCCGGGCGCGGGCCGGATGCCACGGTATTCCTCGCGGATCAGCTGCTCGTTGCCGAGCTTCTCTTCCGGTGCGTAGCCCCAGAACTCGCGTCGAACGCGTTCATGCAGCCGTTCGGCGAAGGCTTCCGCGAGGCGGTCGGCCAGCACCTTGAGCATGATGCTCGAGTAGTCGTCGTGGGCCGCCTCGAAGCGCTGCAGATGCGGTTCGATACCGACGCCGGCCGTCACCGCGAAGGCGCCCAGATAATCGCGCACGCCGCTGCCCTTGGGTGCGACATAGTCGGCGAGCGCGCCGTGCGGCTTGCCTTGCGGCAGGTCCTTCTGCTGGCGCAGGAAGTGCACGCAATCCAGAACCCGCGTGCGCGCGTCGTCCGCATAGAGTTCGACATCCTCGTCGATCGAGTTGGCCGGAAAGAAGCCGATCACGGCGCGCGCCTGCAGCCACTGCTCGCGAATCAGCGTACGCATCATCTTGCGGGCATCGGCATAGAGACTGCTGGCCTGCTCGCCGAACTGCGCATCGGTGAGGATATCGGGAAACTTGCCGCGCAGTTCCCAAGCCTGGAAAAACGGCGTCCAGTCGATGTAGCGCGCGAGCTCCTCGATCGAATAGTGCTCGAAGCTGCGTACGCCGAGCATGCGCGGCACCGGCGGCACATAGGCCTGCCAGTCAATGCGCGTCCGGTTGGCACGCGCCTGCGCCAAGGTGAACTGCGGCAATTTGGTGCGCCGTGCTCCATGTTGCGTGCGTCTGAGCCCATGTTCCGACTTGATGCGCGCGGTGTACGCATCGCGCGTGGCCGGGGTTACCAGCTGCTGGCACACGCCGACCGAGCGCGAAGCATCCTTGACGTAGACCACCGGGCCTTCGTACTGCGGGTCGATGCGCACCGAGGTGTGCGCCGGCGACGTGGTCGCACCACCGATCAGCAGCGGCAGCGTAAAGCCCTGCCGCTGCATCTCGCGCGCGACATGCACCATCTCATCGAGTGAGGGCGTGATCAACCCGGACAATCCGATCATGTCGGCGCCTTTACTACGTGCGGTCTGGAGAATCTTCTCGCACGGCACCATGACACCGAGATCGATCACGTCGAAATTGTTGCACTGAAGCACCACGCCCACGATGTTCTTGCCGATATCGTGCACGTCGCCTTTGACCGTCGCCATCACGATGAGGCCATTGCTGCGGTGCTCGCCGCCGCCCGCCGCCTTTTCCTTCTCTATATAGGGGATCAGATGCGCGACGGCTTTTTTCATGACGCGCGCCGATTTGACCACCTGCGGCAGGAACATCTTGCCGGCCCCGAACAGATCGCCGACCACGTTCATACCGTCCATCAGCGGCCCTTCGATCACCTGCAGCGGCCGCTCGAACTGGCTGCGTGCCTCTTCGGTATCGGTAATCACGAACTCGTCGATACCGCGCACCAGGGCATGCTCTAGACGCTTGGCGACCGGCCAATTGCGCCACGCCAGATCCTCGGCCCGCTTACTCCCGGCCTCGCCCTGATAGCGCGCCGCGATTTCCAGCAAGCGCTCGGTCGCGTCCTCGCGGCGGTACAGGATCACGTCCTCGACCCGTTCGCGCAGCTCCGGCTCGATCTCCTCATAGATTGCGAGCTGGCCGGCATTGACGATGCCCATGCTCATGCCGGCGCGGATCGCGTGATAGAGGAACACCGAGTGCATGGCCTCGCGCACCGGCGCATTGCCGCGGAAAGAGAACGAGACATTGCTGACGCCGCCGCTGACCAGGGCATGCGGGCAGCGCTCGCGAATGAGCGCCGTGGCCTCGATGAAGTCGCGCGCATAAGCATTGTGCTGCTCGATTCCGGTCGCGACCGCGAAGATATTCGGGTCGAAGATGATATCTTCCGGCGGAAAGCCGACCTGCTCGGTCAGCAGCTTGTAGGAGCGCTCGCAGATCGCCACCTTGCGCTCCACCGTGTCGGCCTGGCCCTGCTCGTCGAACGCCATGACCACGACGGCCGCACCGTAGGCACGCACCTTGCGGGCGTGCTCGAGGAACGGCGCCTCGCCCTCCTTCATGCTGATCGAATTGACGATGCCCTTGCCCTGCAGGCACTTGAGGCCGGCCTCGATCACCGACCACTTGGAAGAGTCGATCATGACCGGCACCCGGGCGATGTCCGGCTCGGACGCGATCAGATTCAGAAAGCGCACCATCGCGGCTTCCGAGTCGAGCATGCCCTCGTCCATGTTGATGTCGATGATCTGCGCACCGCTGGTGACCTGGGTGCGCGCGATGTCAAGCGCACCGTCATAGTCGTCGGCTTCGATCAGGCGGCGGAATTTGGCCGAACCGGTCACATTGGTGCGCTCGCCGACATTAACGAACAGGCTGTCGGGTCCGATGTCGAGCGGCTCGAGGCCGGCGAGGCGGCAGCGCGGGCTCAGGCGCGGCGGCACACGCGGTGGCAGGCCGGCGACCGCCTCGCGGATGTGCGCGATGTGCTCGGCGGTAGTGCCGCAGCAGCCACCGACGATATTGACCAGACCCTGCTCGGCGAACTCACGCACCAGCGACGCGGTCTCACAAGCCTGCTCGTCATACTCGCCGAAGGCGTTGGGCAGCCCGGCATTGGGATAGGCGCAGACCGCGATGTCGGCGATGCGCGAGAAGTCCTCGACATAGGGCCGCAATTGCTTCGCCCCGAGCGCGCAATTGAGTCCGACCACGGTCGGCTCAGAGTGCCGGATCGAATTCCAGAATGCTTCGACCGTCTGGCCCGAGAGCGTGCGGCCGGAAGCGTCGGTGATCGTGCCCGAGATCATGATCGGCAGCTCGACCGACAGCTCGCGCATGGCGCGGCGCACGGCGAACAGCGCCGCCTTGGCGTTGAGCGTGTCGAATATGGTCTCCACCAGGATCAGGTCGGCGCCGCCTTCGATCAGCGCCGCGGCCGCCTCGCTGTAGGTCGCGACCAGCTGGTCGAAGTTGATGTTGCGATACCCCGGATCGTTGACATGCGGTGACAGCGAAGCGGTCCGATTGGTCGGACCGATCGCGCCGGCCACGAAACGCGGCCGTCCGGTACGTTCGGCGTACTGATCCGCCACTTCGCGCGCCAGGCGTGCCGCCGTGCGATTGAGCTCGACGACGATGCCTTCCATGCGGTAGTCGCCCTGGGCGGGTGCGCTGGAATTGAAAGTATTGGTCTCGATGATATCGGCGCCGGCTTCCAGATACCTGCCGTGTATCTCGCGGATCAGCGCCGGCTGCGTCAGCGTCAGCAGGTCGTTGTTGCCCTTTAGATCGCTCGGCCAGTCGTGAAAGCGCTGGCCGCGATAGGCCGCCTCATCGGGCGCATAGCCCTGAATCATCGTGCCCATCGCGCCATCGAGCACCAGAATGCGCTCGGTCAACAGGCGTTTGAATTCGTGGATGCGTTGCTCGCGGCTCATGCGAGTTGCTCCATCACTGCCGGTGGCTCGGCTTGCACCGGGCGAACCCCGAGCGCGTGGCAGATCGCATACGTCAGGTCGGCGCGATTGAGGGTATAGAAATGAAACTCATCGACGCCCTCGCGCGACAGCGCCTCCACCTGCCCGATCGCGAATGCCGCGGCGATCATGCGCCGCGTGTCGGCATCGTCATCGAGACCATTGAAGCGCAGCCGCAACCAGTCCGGCACCGTGGCGCCGCAGCGCTCCGCAAAGCGCAGCATCTGCGGAAAGCGTGTGATGGGCAGAATGCCCGGCACCAGGCTTGAATTGATGCCGGCGGCCGCACAGCGGTCGCGAAAGCGCAGGAACACGCTGGGCTCAAAGAAGAACTGCGAGATCGCGCGATCGGCGCCGGCATCGAGCTTGGCCTTGAGGTTGTCGAGGTCGAATGCCGCACTCGGCGCCTCCGGGTGGACCTCCGGATATGCCGCCACCGAAATCTCAAAATCGGCCGCGCTCTTGAGGCCGCGCACCAAATCGACCGCAAATGCGAAACCGCCGGGATGCGGCTGGTAGCTGGTGCTGCCCTGCGGCGCATCGCCGCGCAACGCCACGATGTGGCGGACGCCGGCGCGCCAATAGTTGCGCGCGATCTCCAGCACGTGCTCGCGATCCATGCCGACGCAGGTCAGATGCGCTGCCGGGGTGAGGGTCGTCTCCCTGATCACACGTGTGACCACGTTATGCGTGCGTTCACGGGTCGAGCCGTCGGCGCCGTAGGTTACGGACACGAATCGCGGATTGAGCGGTGCCAGTCGCTGGATCGACTGCCACAGCGTCTGCTCCATCTTTTCGTCGCCCGGCGGAAAGAATTCGAACGATACCTGCACCGGGTGCGCGAGCGCGCTCAGGCTGCTGCCGATCCGGCCGGCGAGAGACGAGGAATTCATGCGAGACCTGCCAACTTTTGTGGAGCAATGATGCGGGACGGCCGATGGCCGTGGTGCGCGAGTGCGACGATGAAGTGCCGCCCAGCCAGATCGCAGGGCCGCAGCCGGTCCGCGCTCATCCCGGCCGCCGCGAACCAGCGCCGCAGCTGCGATAGCGGGTTATCGCCGGCGCGTGCGTCGATCTGATCGAAATCCTCAACGATGATGAGCCGGCCATCGGGCCGTAGCGTGCGCGCCGCCTCGGCGATCGCGACCGCAGGCCGTTCGGCCGAGGCCAGGACCCGGTCGATCGACACGGTATCGAAGCTGGCATCGTCGTATGGCAGGCTGTACATGTCACCACGGCGAAATTCGCAGTGGGCGAGACCCGCCGCGCCATGGACGCGCGTGCGCGCCAGCCGCAGCGCCGGCACGGAGATATCCACGCCGAGCGCACGCCGCGCGCGCGGCCCCAGGATTTCGAGCATCAGCCCCGACCCGGTACCGATATCGAGCAGCTCGCCGACGCTGGCCGGGCCGAGTTCCTCGAGCAGTAATCTCGCCAGCTCTTCGCGTGGCGAGAACTGGGTCGTCGCCGCATCCGCGGCCCGCGGACCAGCCGCACCGCGCGCGGCCGCGGCCGACTCCGCGGCCCCGAGCTGTCGCGCCGCGACCCGCCCCCGGTCCCCGACGACCTGCGCCGCGCGCTCGCGATCCCGCTTCAGCACCAGGGCATCCGGATCAGCCATCGCCAGCAGCTGCCGCTGCCACTCGAGATAACGGCCGTTGATCGGGGCGCGATAATAAACGCACTGCTGCTCGCGAAATCTGTCCAGAAACCCGGCCTCGGTCAGCAGACGCAAGTGGCGCGATACGCGAGGCTCGCTTTGATTCAGCACGGTGGCGAGCTCGCCGACGGTATATTCCGCCTGGCTGAGCAGGAACAGCAGGCGCAGCCGGGTGGGCTCGGCCGCGCTCTTGAGCGCGCGCACGACTTCCGCAAGATCCTGGCTGGAGAACGACCCTTTAAACATAGTCCTTAAACATATAAACATATCTTTATAAATGCTAAAATACTCTAACAGGTCGGAGGGGCGTTCTGCTACCCTCGTCGCCCTTTTGGCAGCACGTTTCGACACTTCCGTACCTCTTTGACTTTACATAACTATTCCCCGCAACCCAATGCAACGTCCCATTCGAAACATCGCCATCATTGCCCACGTCGATCACGGCAAGACCACGCTCGTCGATTGCCTGCTGAAGCAATCCGGGACCTTCGCCGCCCACGAAAAGATGGGCGAGCGCATCATGGATTCGAACGCGATCGAGCGTGAGCGCGGCATTACCATCCTCGCCAAGAACTGCGCGATCGAGTACGGGGGCACAAGGATCAACATTGTCGACACCCCAGGCCACGCCGATTTTGGCGGCGAGGTCGAGCGCGTGCTGTCGATGGTCGATGGCGTGCTGCTGCTGGTCGATGCGGTTGAAGGCCCGATGCCGCAAACGCGGTTCGTCACCCGCAAAGCACTGGCTCTTCGGCATAAGGCGATCGTGGTGGTCAACAAGATCGACCGCCCAGGGGCGCGCCCGGGATGGGTCGTCGACCGGACCTTCGAGCTGTTCGACAAGCTCGGCGCCACGGATGCGCAGCTCGATTTCCCGGTCATCTACGCCTCGGCGCTGCAGGGCTGGGCCAGCACTGACATGACGCGCCGCGACCCGGACATGTCGGCGCTGTTCGAAGCAATTCTTCAGTACGTGCCGCCGCCGCCGACCGAGATCGACGCGCCGCTGCAGCTGCAGATCTCGACCCTCGACTACAACTCCTACGTGGGCCGCATCGGCATCGGCCGCATCCGCCGCGGCACCCTGCATGCCGGGCGCAACGTCGCGTTGCGCTATGGCGATGACGACCGCGGCACCGCCAAGATCGCCCAGGTGCTGACCTTCAATGGCCTGCAACGCTCGTCGGTGGATGAAGCGGCCGCCGGCGATATCGTCGCCATCACCGGCATCGAGAACATCCACATCGGCATCACGATCTGCGATCCGTTGCAGCCCGAAGGCCTGCCGCCGATCCAGGTGGACGAGCCGACGCTGGCGATGACCTTCCAGGTCAACACCTCGCCGCTGGCGGGGCGTGAAGGCAAATTCGTCACCAGCCGCCAGATCCGCGAACGGCTGTATCGCGAGCTGCAGAGCAATGTCGCGCTGCGCGTCGAGGACACTTCCGACGCCGATGCCTTCCGCGTGCTCGGCCGTGGCGAGCTGCATCTGACGATCCTGATCGAGAACATGCGGCGCGAGGGTTATGAGCTCGCCGTGGGTAAGCCGCAGGTACTCAAGAAGATCGTCGACGGACAGGTGCTCGAGCCCTTCGAGGCCCTGACTGTCGACATCGACGAAGCGCATCAGGGCGGCGTCATGGAAGCGCTCGGCGGCCGCCGTGCCGAACTGACCGATATGGCGATCGACGGCAACGCTCGCGCGCGGCTCGAATACCGCGTGCCGGCGCGCGGCCTGATCGGCTTTCAGGGCGAGTTCATGACCCTGACTCGCGGCAACGGGCTCATGAGTCACATCTTCGACGGCTACGCCGCCGTCAAAGGCGAGATCCCGGACCGGCGCAACGGCGTGCTGATCAGCAACGAAGACGGCGAGGCGGTCGCCTACGCGCTGTTTGCCCTGCAGGAGCGCGGGCGGCTGTTCGTCAGCCCCGGCGACAAGCTCTATGAAGGCATCATCATCGGCATTCACAGTCGCGACAACGACCTGGTCGTCAACCCGATCAAGACCAAGAAGCTGACCAATATCCGCGCCGCCGGCAAGGACGAAGCGATCGTGCTGACGCCGCCGATCCCGTTGACGCTCGAATACGCGGTCGAATTCATCGCCGAAGACGAGCTGGTCGAGGTCACGCCGCAGAGCATCCGCCTGCGCAAACGCCACCTCAAGGAACACGAGCGCAAGCGCGCGGCACGCGAGGAGGTGACCTCGGTGGTCTGAAAGACCCCTGCCCCAGCGCGCTTATTGCAATCGCAGTTTCAGCGTAACGCCCACCGTGCGCGGCCGCACCGTGTAGGCCTCGAATACGGTGTTGACCTCCGGCTCCTGGATGATCTTGCGATCATTGGCCAGATTCCTGGCGTAAAGGCTGATATCGAAGATCTTGCTGCTCAGCCCAAAGCTGGCATTGAGCACGCCGTAGCCGGGATTATGGTAGTTGGGATTCGTGGTTGGCGGAACATTTAAGTAATCCAGCGGCTGGTAGCTGCCATACGAGCTGCCGCTATAGCTGTAGTCGACCCGGCCGACCAGACTGTTACCGGCCTTGAGCTTGATATTGTAGGCAGCCGAAGCGTCATAGTTGTACTCGGGCACATCGATCAGCCAGGAACCGACCGTCGCCTCGCTCGAGTTGGCGGCGCTCGAGATGTAGGCATGTTGGGCACCGCCCGAGAGGCCGAGGGTCAGTTGCGGGATCGGCCGATAGTTCATCTCCAGCTCGCCGCCATAGATCGTTGCATCACCAACATTGGCCGTAAAGTAGTAGCCGCAGGTTGGCAAATAGAGCGATTGCTGGATGTTCTTCCAGTTCGTGGTGTACACGGCGCCGTCGATCGACAAGCGGTTGTCATCGAGGCGATTCTTGCTGCCGAGCTCATAGGTCCAGAGCGAATCGGAGTCGAAATGGTTCGGGCCCGAAAACAGGCCGTACTGCTGCAGATTGGGGCCGCACACCCCGCCGTTGAGGCCACCGTAGGGGATTGGACCTGTCGGGCCGCCGTTGCGAAAGCCCTTTGCGGCTGAGCCGTAAATGCTCGAGCCCGCCGTGAGGTCGTAGCTCAGGGAGGCCTTGGGCGTAAAGGCGCTGAAGGTGCCGCTCTGGTAGAAAGGGCTGATATTCGGGATCTGATAGAAGCCGATCTCGGCCGAAGTATAGGTCTCGTGCGTGGTGGCGTAGCGGGCGCCCAGCGAGCCATGCAGGCTCTGCAGGAAGGTGTAATCCAGCTGTCCGAATCCGGCGTACTGGGTCTCGTTGTAAAAACGGTTGTCAAATTCGTCGATGTCGTCCGGGAACAGCAGCGTGGAGCCGGGTCTCGGTGGCCCATACAGCGTATTGACATAGCTTTGTTCCATCGGCACGCCGAAGATGCCGGTGAATGCGGTACTGATGCCTGGGATCTGCTGGAAGTCGCGGTCGTGGATCCAGGAATTCTCATAGTACAGACCCGCAACCCACTTGAGCGCACTGTCGGAGCCGGCCGGGGAGGAGAGCCGCAATTCCTGCGAGAACTGTCCGTAGTGGTTACTCAGATGCACCGCCGAGGGCAGGTTGGCGATGATGGAATCGACCAATGGCTGTTGTGCGGAATCGCAATTCGGCGACCCGTTAGGGTAGGTAATTACACCAGGACCCGGGCTGGGGCATGGCATATCAATCAGGCTGGCGAAGGCGCCACTGTTGTAATAGGTACCATCGATACGCCGGGCGTATTGTCGCAGGAACAGTCCGGTGACCGAGGTCAGGTCGGCAAAACCGAGCTTGGCGCCGATGTTGAGGCTCGGCAGCAGCAGGGCGTCCAGGCCCGGCTCAGAGGTCTCCTTGTCCTGAATCCACAGTCCGGGGATCGGGGGTCCCGGGGGATTACTCGATGAGAGCTGCCCCGGCGGGTAAAACGCATCGCTGTCGCCGTATTTGTAGCGTTGATAGAAAAAGCTCGGCGAGATGGTCAGAGCATCCGAGACCTCGAGCAGACCATTGAGCCGCGTCACGAACACGGTGTCACTGTTCACGCCCTTCTTCTCCAATGCAAAATACGGCGTGACCTGGGTCAGCGTCGTGGGGCTGCTTTCTCCGGGGTTGCTGTAGTGATCGATGAAGCCGCTGTCGCTGGTATAGCCGACGCTGCCGCGCACCGCGAACACGTCCGAGATGATGGGCACATTGAATACGGCGCCTTCAAAATAATTGTTGCCCCCGTGTTCGGTCTGCGAGAAGTCGCTGGTGAGTTCGCCAATCCAACGCGTTAGGTTCGGCTTCGGCGTGATAAAGCGAATCGTGCCGCCTTCGGAGCTATCGCCGTAGAGCGTGCCCTGTGGTCCGCGCAGCACTTCCAGGCGATCGAGATCGAACAGCCGCGGTGATGCCGCGCCGTCGTAGAAGAAATTCTTGGTCGTGATCGATATGTCATCGATGTACAGCCCGGTCGTGGCAGAGCCCGATGTGGAACTCACGCCGCGAATTTCGATATTCGTCGTGCCCTCGGTACCGGACACGGAATTGAAATTCACACCGGGTACTGCGCGACTCACGTCGTCGTAGTCGATGATGCGTTCGGCCTGCAGCTGATCGCCGCTGACCGCCGAGATGCTGATCGGCACGTCCTTGATGTCCTCGGTGCGCTTCTCGGCCGATACCACCACTTCATCGAGCGCGCCTCCCGCCCCGGCGCCGGCCGCTGCAGGTCCGGTCGCCACCGTGGTTGATGCTGCCACCACCGCATCGGAGAAATCGGCGGGCGGGGTTGTGTTCGCAGCCAATGCCGCCGAGGCCAGCAGCGTAGCGGCCGCGATGCTGACCACGAGCCGTCGAGCGTGTTGTAGACCCATCGGGCGAAGCCTCCTGTCTCAAGCCGTGCCTGCGGCACTACTGCAGGAAGACCTCGGGCTGCCCCGGGTTTGCTGTCTCAGCGGAGACCAACCCGGGGTCGAAGCCTCCCCGCGCGGACCTCCCGGGCTTTTGTCCCGCCGTGTATCCCGCCGATATCACCGGCCGGGACTGCCTCTCTCGGACCAGCGCTGAATGCATTCAGCCGGAACCCTAGACGCACATTGCACTGTTGTTTCTGCAAGCTCTGTGCCGTGCAGTGAATTGCCCTGCGAATCACCGGAGCAGGCCGAAAAACAACGGCAAAATAAAGACTTAAAACGTCCCTGCGTTGTCGCAATCAGCCGGCGCTTGCGCCTGAGCGCACGGCAATGGGGCGCACAAGGTCCCGCACGCTCTATAAGCGCGCCGGATGCGCGCAGTGCCACGCGGATATTCTGTTGCTGATTCAAAACATCTGGTGTCGGTCACTCGGTTTCCCGCCCCGATTTGCAGGAGGCGGTGGCTAAAGCCTTGCCATCCATGCCGGTCAGGCAAGAACCTCCCAGAAACCGCATGCCGTTTTTCACGCCGGCATGATTGCAATAGGCCAGGAACACCTGATTTTCGATGGACCTCGCCGGCACAAGAAAATCCGGCACCGCCCCATAGTCATCGGTGAGCGCGGTCGGAATCAAGATGACGTCCGCGCCCATCAGCGCCAGGCTCCGCACCGCTTCGGGATACTCTACGTCGTAACAAATCAGCAGCCCGATTTTGAAACCGCCGAAGCTGAACGGCGGCTCGAATTGAATATCCGGACGGTATGCAGCGCGTTCGCCAGGGCCGAACAGATGGGGGTTTTGCGGTAACGCGACAGAACCGATCCATCGGCGCCGATGACCTGCGGTGCGCTATAAATATCCCCGCTGGTCACATCGCGTTCAGCCTACCCATAGGCGATCGCAATGTTATTCTGCCGGGCGATCTCGGCGATGCGCTGCGCCGATGCACCATCGAAACTCTCCGCCAGCACCGCTACGGCATCGCCGATGTTGTAGCCGCAAAGCCAGCATTCCGGGCATAACAGCAGCGCGGCACCCGCAGTCGCAGCAGCCTTCGCCGTGGAGTGTAAAGCCGCGAGATTAGCCGGTACTTCCCCCGGGAATCCGGCCGTTTGCCACAAGGCGAGCTTCGTTGGGTCGGTACCATACGGGATGCCGGAATCGCCTGCCCGAATTCACGCGGGCGCATATCGGCAAGGACTCGTTTCTCGACAACTACACGGATTTTGTTTTGTTGTTGCTCGATGTGCTGGTGCCATGGACGGCGATCAACCTGGTCGACTACTAATCTTCTGCGTCACGGTCAGTACGATGTCCAATCATTCTTCCGGCAGGATGGAGGCATCTATCGCCGGATCAATGATGTGGCTGTGGAATGCTACCTCATCGGCATCCTGGTGCAGTTGCCGCTGATCGCCACACCCCCGTACACCGGCCCCATCGCCCGGGCGATGGGTGGCATCGACTCGTCGTGGATCGTCGGGCTCGCCGTGACCGGCCCCGGATATTACTGGCCGACCAAGCGCTCCCAGTCGCGCCGTAGCGGGCAACTTGCACGAACCGAGCAATTGCGCCTATGACTTTAGAGCCATGGTGCAGAACGCGATCATTGCAACAGCCCGGCATCGTCGCCTTAGAACGCTTATAAAATTAAATAAAATAAAGGCTTAGGCGCTCTCAGGGCGGCATGCGCGGCTCGCCTTATTGGTCCGCATTATGCAGATTTAATCTAAGTTTTAAGCGCAGTTGTCCACCAAATCGTAAGCTGGGCGTTCCAGTGCTTAGCGTAACTCTCACCGAGGCAGGAGACATGAAAAACCGAACGAAGTGGTTGATGGTGGCCCTGGCAATGACCGGAGTCGCGGGCGCAGTGTTGGGTGACACGAGCAGCAGTTCCGGCAGCTCGGGCTCCGGCACTCCTGGCGCGCACGATTGGCATTATCATCATCATCACCCGGGGATGATGGTCGGCGGAGGTTTGCTGCGCGCCATGCACCAGCTGAATCTGACTGCGGCACAGCGCCAGAGTGTTCATACCATTCTCACCGCTGCTCGATCGCAGTTCGCAGCCGAACGCAAGGCCGGCGGTCGACCGGACTTCACGGTGCTGTCGAATCCGGGCGATCCGAACTATGCGACTGCGCTGCAGAATCTGCAGACGCGCGTGTCCAACCGCATCCAGGAGCAAAGCCAGACGGAGCAGGCAATCTATAAAGTGCTGACGCCGGAGCAGCAGCAGCAGCTGCCGCAGGTCCTGGCCGCCATGAAAGCGAAGATGGCGCAGCACGGCGCGATCTGAGATGACCTGAGATAGAGATCGCCGCCGACTTGCGAGGCTGGCGGCTGGCCGTGCGGGGCCGGCCGCCGACTCGCGGCCGCCGCTACAGGCCCGCGCGCCCGAGCAGGTCGATGAATTCGCGCAGGCTGGCGGCCAGTGATGGGTGCTCGGCCTCGAACTCGACCGCCAGGGCTTCGAGCCGTGACTGCGATACCGCCGGCGCCCCTGAGCCGGCTGCGGACACGGCCCCGCCGTTGCTCAGCAAGCGCTCGATGTCGCTCAGTACCTCGCGCAGCAGCCGTTTCGAGGATTCATCCACGCGCGGGGTGCGCACCAGCACGGCGTGCAACTGCGACAGCGACTGCTGCAGATGTTTCGAGGTCGGCTTTTGTTTTTCCATCGCGTACAATATTACGCGATTGGCCCCGACGTTTGTTATCGTGTCCATTCGGACCCATGAAACCACGCCGCACCCGGTCACGAACCACTCCGGCTTCATCGCTCGACCAGAAGGTGATCGACGGGCTCTACGGGCTCGAACCGGTGTTCGAACCGGAGCAGACCGCGCCCGCGAGCGCCACGAGCGCCGGTGGGGCGCAGTTTACGACGGTACAATGCCCGTATTGCGGCGAGCCATTCGACACGCTGGTGGATCTATCCGCCGGGTCCGCCTCATATATCGAGGATTGCCAGATCTGCTGCTGCCCCATCGAGCTCGGCATCGAAGTCGCCGTGAACGGCGGCCTGACATCAGTCACCGCGCGGCGCGCGGATTGAGGCCGAAACCGCCTGGTGCCGTTGGCACCCGTGGCGTGAATTCAGTCGTCCTGCAGCTCCTGCCCCGGAAACAGCTCTTCGTTGAATCCGAACTGGCTCAGGTCGGTCATGCGCATCGGATAAAGAATGCCGTCGAGATGGTCGGCCTCGTGCTGCACGACGCGCGCGTGAAAACCGCTCACGTGCCGATCGATCGCGCGCCCCTGCTGGTCGACGCCGCGGTAATGTAATTGCTGGTAGCGCGGCACCAGCCCGCGCATTCCCGGCACCGACAGACAGCCCTCCCATCCCTGTTCCATTTGCGCGTCCAGAGGTTCGAGCTCGGGATTGATCAATACCGTGCGCGGTACGATCTCGGCGTCGGGGTAACGCGGATTGGGTGCATCGGTGCCGAAGATCACGACGCGCCAGGGTTCACCAATCTGCGGTGCGGCCAGACCGGCGCCGTCGAGCGCCGCCATGGTGTCGAGCAAATCCACCAGCAGCGCGCGCAGCTCGGGCGTGTCGAACTCGCGCACCGGTTCGCTCCGGCGCAGCAATCTCGGATCACCCATCCGCAATACAGGCCTGATCGCCACGGCGGCATTCTAGCGATTCGCTCGAATGAAGGGATGCACCTGCGGAATGAGGGCTGCGACCAGCTGCATCTTTCCGGAGGTCACGCCACGTCGCGAGATCAGCTCATCGGCGATGGCCTGCAGATCCTTGACCGGCCCCTGCACCAGGATGACCTCCATGGTCTGGTTGCGCAGCAGGTGTACGTGCAGCGAGCTGATGACCTCGTCGATATGGCGGGACTGCAGATCGGCCAGCTGTTTCTGCAGGCCCGGCACCGAATTGTCATAGACCAGCGTCACGGTGCCCACCATGATGTCGTCGCCACGCTCGCGCTTATGCTCGATCAGGAACTGATGCAGCATGTCGTTGATCGCCTGCGAGCGGCTGATGAATCCGCGCTCGCCGACCATGCGGTCGAGTTCCTTGAGCAGCCCATAGGGCAGCGATATGCTGATGCGGCTCACCGGGCGGTTCTGTTGACGTGCGATGGCGTACATGCCGTCCCCTAGAACAGATGACTGTAGCGTTCGATTTCCCAGGCGCTCACGCTCAGGTGATACGACTCCCACTCCACGGTCTTGTAATGCACGAACTCATCACGCAGTTCCCGACCGAGCGTGCGCTCGATGAGCGGGTCGGCGGCAAAGCTCGCGACTGCCTCCTGCAGCGTCTGCGGCAGGAACTCGATGCCGCGCGAGCGCCGTTCGTCCTCGCCGATGGCGTAGAGATTGTCCTCGTTCGGTTCGCCCGGATCGATGCGCTCGCGGATACCTTCGAGCCCGGCCGCGAGCGCCAGGGTGGCCGCCAGATAGGGATTGACCGAGCCATCGGCGTTGCGCGATTCGCAGCGGCCGCCGCCGGCCGGCACACGGATCGAGTTGGTGCGGTTGTTCGAGCCGTAGGAATTGAACACCGGCGCCCAGGAGAAATAGCTCATCGCGCCCTGCCGCACCAGCCGCTTGTAGCTGTTCACGGTCGGAGCGAAGGCGGCGCACAGCGCCCTGCCGTGCCGGATGATGCCGCCGATGAAGTAATAGCCGAGCTCGGTCAGCCCCAGGCCGCGCCGGTCGTCGCCAGGGGCGCAGGCGAATAGATTTTTTTTGCTGCCGAGCTCGTACAGCGACATATTGAAATGAGCGCCGGTGCCGGTGCGATGGGAAAACGGCTTGGGCATCATGGTCGCGATCAGGCCTTGCTCCCGGGCGTAATGCTTCGCCATCTCGCGGAACAGGATCAGCCGATCGCACATGGTCAGCGCATCGGCATAGTGAAAATCGAACTCGTACTGGCTATTGCCGTCCTCGTGATCGAAAGAGTAAAGATCCCAGCCCAGGTCGTTCATGCAACTGGCGACCTGGTCAAGCCAGGTCAGGTTGTGCAGAAAACCGCGCACGTCGTAGCACGGCTTCACCAGCTTGTCGTCAGCGTTCGGGATCGAGAGCATGCCGTCGGCGTTCTGCCGGAGCAGATAGACCTCGCACTCGATGCCGAGATTCAGTCCAAAGCCCAACATGGCCGCCTCGGCCTGCGCCCGCTTGAGAGCGACCCGGGTACTGAGGCGATAGGGTTCGCCCTGAAAATAGTTGTCCGCCGGCATCCACGCCACGCGCCGCTCCCACGGCAGTTGCACCACCTGATCCAGATCGGGCACCGAGGTGAGCTCGTCATCGTGCGGTGCCTGTCCGAGGCCATCGAGCGCGTAGCCGGTATAGCGCTCCGAGCCCCGCGCCATCTGTGGCAGATGCGCCAGCGGCACCACCTTGCCCTTCGGCACGCCATGAATGTCGACATAGGCGCCGACGCAGTACTTCACCCCGCGCTCGGCCAGACGCTGCTGTGTTTCCCGGATCTTGTCGCTGCTGCACATGCGGTGGCGGTCCTGTTCAGGGAACAACCGACGAGAAATACGACTGATCGAGGGGCGGCGTTTCGCGTAGCCCCCGCTCGACCAATGCGCTCAGATCTTCGACCATCCATTCGAAAGCGCGCCGGCCCTGGGCCGCGCTGGCGGCACTCGGCGTACCGGTGACTCCATTGGTGCTGGTGCGATTGACGGGATGCGCGAACACCAGACCGGCGGTACGGTCCGGGTCATCGGCCTGTCGCAGCACCGACGGGCGCACCAATTGCGGAGCGATCGCCAGCATCAGCGAGGTTTCGGCGTTGTTGGCGTGCCAATCCTCCCCGTCGGCGACGTTGAACTCGCGCACGCGGGTGCTCAAGGTGGCCGAATTGAACAACGCCACCATCAGATCGTCGTGCCGCGCGCGCAGCATCTCGAGCGAACAACGCAACGGCGCGGCGTTGGTCACATGCGTGTTGACCATGAACAGGCGCCGCACGCCGCTGTGGTAGGCCCAGTCGCCGATTTGCGCGACCAGATCGATCAAGGTGGTCGGCAGCACACCGATCGTGCCGGGCCAGCGCCGGCTATGACCGAGCGAGCAGCCGTAGGGCAGCGTCGGCAGCATCGGCACGCGTGTACGTTCGGCGACCGCCGCGCACAGCTTGTCGGCCAGTACCGCGTCCACGCCGCAGCCCAGGTGCGGGCCATGTTGTTCGGTGGCACCGACCGGCAGTATCGCTGCGTGCTGCACGGCCGCCAAGTCACCCGGCAGCTCCGACCAGGTCCGCTGTGACCAAAACATCGGGCCCCTACTCCACGTTGTCGGCCACGTTGGTCATGCGCGCCATGATCGGATAGTCCTCTTCTTCGGTCGGGTCATGCCGCGCGCTGTAAATGAGCTCCTCCAGCCGCGCCTTGGTAGCGAGAAATTCCGCCGTCACGACCTGCGCGATGCTGCGCGGCCGCGGCACCGGCACCTCGATCAGTTCCTGGATTTCTCCCGGATGGGCCGACAGCACCAGGATGCGATCAGCCAGAAAGATCGCCTCATCCAGATCATGCGTAATGAAAACAATCGTTATGTCGATCTTGCGCCAGATCTCGAGCAGATGGGCCTGCATGCGGGCGCGCGTCTGTGCATCGAGCGCCCCGAACGGCTCGTCCATCAGCAGGATGCGCGGTTGATTCGCCAGCGCGCGCACGATGGCTACACGCTGCTTCATGCCGCCGGAGAGCTGATGCGGATAGACGTCGGCGAATTTCTCCAGGCCGATGAGCTGCAGCCACTGCATCGCCTCGCGGTTGGATTCGAGCTTGCCGTGGCCGTTCACCTCGAGACCGAACATCACGTTCTTCTTCACCGTCAACCAGGGGAACAGCGTGTAGCCCTGGAACACCATGCCGCGATCACTGCCTGGCCCCGTGACCGGCTGCCCCTGCAGCAGCACGTCGCCGGAGCTGTGTTCCTCCAGCCCGGCGAGAATCCGCACCAGGGTCGACTTGCCGCAGCCTGAAGGGCCGACCACGCACAAAAACTCGCGCCGGTGGGTGCTGAAATTGATGTCTTTCAGCGCCACCGTGGTCTTGCCCTCGCTGTCGAAATTCTTGTGCAGGTGCGAGACCGTCAGGATGATCTCGCGCGATTTCAGGCTGTCGAAGCGCGCGCGAACCGGCGGCGACTGTTCGCGATAGGACGGCAGCAGCTGGCTCGGGATGATGATGTCATTCATCAGCGGCGCCTGGCTGCTCGCGCCGGTTGCTACAGTCTGTTCGTGTCTCTGACACCGTACGTAACCTTCAGGCGAACTTGGCCAGCGAACGATCCCACGGGAACAGCCGTCGTCCGAGCACGGCGAGCAGCATGTCGGTGCCCAAACCGATGATGCCGATCATCGCGATCGCGGCGTAGACGTTGGGGAAGTGCTGGTAGCGCGCCTGCTGTGTGATGAACCAGGTGATCCCCGACGTGGTGCCGATGAGTTCGGCGACGATCAGATAAGTCCAGGCCCAGCCGAGCAGGATGCGCTGATCCCGATAAAGGTCGGGCAGGATGCCTGGCACTACCACGCGCGTGAGCAGCTGCCGGCTCCTGGTACCGAGCGTCAGCGCCGCTTCGAGCAGCGCCGGGTCGAGTTTGCGCGTGGTGTTGGCAATGATCAGCACCTGCTGAAAGAACGTGCCGATGACGATGATGGCGATTTTCGGTCCGTCGTAGATGCCCAGAATGGCGACCATGAGCGCACCAAAAGCCGGCGCCGGCAGGTAGCGGAAGAACTCAATGAAGGGCTCATTGACGCGCGCAATCGCCGCGTACGCGCCGCACAGGATGCCCAGCGGCACGCCGATCAGGGAGGAGATCACGTAACCCCAGAAGATGATCCGGATGCTGTGCCACAGACTCTGATGCAGCCATTGGCCATCCTTGGTTTCCGGCGGCGTGCTGAAGGAACTGTAGAAGGCCCTGAGCACCTCGCCCGGCGAAGGTAGATAGATCGGATTGGCCGGCACCCCCTTCGGTGCCGCCCGGCCCTCCTGCTTCGCGGCTGCCACTTCACTGTCGTAGGCGTCGCGCGCCAGGTGGGCGCCGACATCGAGATAGCTCACCGAGCCGGGGTCGGTGATCATGATCTGCGGATGCCATACCGCCGGTACGTAGCTGACCAGGCTCCACAGCCCCACCGGCAGCACGAACGACAGCACGCCGATGACGAGCTTCGCGCGCGGCGACAACGGCCGCAGGACTCGAAACAAGGTCGATCTGGCCACGGCGATTTGTTACCTCTCGAGTGTCTGTCCGTCGGGGTCACGCCGGCAGCTTCTAAGGCAGCGTCGCGGTCAGCGCCGGCTCGATGTAGCCATCGATCTTCTGCGGCTGCCTGTACACCGCATTGCGGACATTGAAGTCATCCGCGATCTGCGATGAGCCATACAGCGATCCCAGCCCGTCGGCCTTGACGAAAATCTTCTTCGCCTCGGCAATTCCGATCAGATGAGTGCCGGCGAGCAGCAGCTGGTACTTTGCCGGCGTCAGGCCGACGCGCGCCGACATGATCTGCACGGCATCACCCTGCGTCTTGGGGTCGTTGATGTAACTGACCACGTGGTCCCAAACCTTGATCAGCTTGATGTAATCGGCGCGGTGCGCGGCGATCCCGGTGGGGTTGACGGCCAGCACGTCATAGATCAGGCCGGGCGCTTGTGCCGAAGTATAGACCGGGTGCGCTCCCGGCAACGCCTTCATCGCCAGACCCGAATTGGGCTGCCAGGCACCGATGGCATCGACCTGCCCTGAAGCCAGCACCTGCGGCGTCTCGTTGGTCTTGGAGTTCACCAGCGTCACATCGTCCTGCGTCATGCCCTGCTTCTTCAGGCCATCGAGCAGCAACAGGTGTTCGACCAGCCCGGTCTCGATGCCGATCTTCTTGCCCTTGAGATCCTTGAGGCTGTTGATGCCGGGCCGGGCCACGATCATGTCGTTGCCGTCGGAATAGTCGGTAAGCATGATCATGACATTGCGCGCGCCACCCGCGCCCATGACCAGGGCATCGCCATTGGTCACGCAGTCGCCGTCGATCTTGCCGGCCGCGAACGCTTCCATCGAAGCGGAGTAGTCGAACCACTCGAATTTCACGTCCAGCCCGGCCTGCGCCAGCCAGCCCTTGTCGATCGCGATCTGCCAGGCCACCCAGCCCGGCCAGTCGCTATAGCCGAGCCGCAGCGCCGCCGCTTGTGCGGGGCCGGCGGTGTTGGCGGCCAGCCACGCGAGGACTAGGACCAGGGCGGCTCTGCGGACCATCGTCATTGCTCGCGCGTTGTGTTATTACGAATTCAGGCTTCCGTATTACGGTGTCTTTGCAAACCTTATGCCTCGCTTTCGGCCCATTAGACCGGGTCTGCCGCGCCTGGGACGCACCGCTATAGTGCCCAGGGCCTCGCTCGCGAGCCGGCGTGGTGCGCACGCCGGGCTTTACGCGCCCGGCCGCTTGCACTAGTTTGCGCACTTGTCCATGCGATTCATGTAGCTCTCAACGCCAACCGCAGCCGACCCATGACCAGCAGCACGCCGCGCACCCCGCCCTCCGAGTTGTGGGCCGAGACCCTGAAGCCGGGCGAACATTGGTCGGGAGTCCTGCGCCGCGGCGCCTCGCTGCGGATCACGGCGCTGGAGGCGCGCGCCAATGTCGCGGCGATGATGTACAACTATGAGTCGCTGCTCGAGCGCTACAACCTGGCCGATACGCTCAAGGCCCAGCATACCGCCTTTCTCACGGCCGGCTGCGTGTGCTATTCAGATATGGGCCGAATATTGTGCTCGATCACGGCCGACAGCTGCGGCTGGCACGACACCATCTGCGGCTTGTCGGATGCCGCCATGGTCGTGGCGAAGTTCGGCCCCAGCCGCTTCCAGGAACGGCGCAACGAGCTCTTCAAGAACGGCCGTGACAGCATGCTCAACGAGTTGGGCAAGTATGGTCTCGGCAAGCGCGACCTGATCGCGAACATCAATTTCTTCAGCCGCGTCACGGCGGACGCTGGCGGCACATTGCACTTTGACGAACAGCACTGCCGGGCCGGCGACCATGTCGAGCTGCGCTTCGAGATGCACACGCTGCTGGTGCTGTCGACCTGCCCGCATCCGCTCGACCCCGACACTCAATATCGCCCGCGACCGGTCGCGCTGCGCGCCTGGAACTCGGGACCGGCGCCCGAGCACGATCCCTGCCGCCGTCGCTGCGAGGAGAATGCCCGCGGCTTTCGCAACACCGAGATGATGTTCCTGGCATGAATCCACGTTCGCCGAATATCGAGGTGCCGGCCGCGGGCGGCAACGCGTCGGCCGCCATCGAAACGCTCGACCGGCGCGACGCGATCCACGACGAGACCGTGGCCGCCGGCGAGCCCTGGATGGGCACCGTAGCCGCGGAACAGATCCTTCGCATCGTCGACCTCGAGGGTAATCAGGCCGTCGACACGCTTTTTTATAACGCCAACGATACCGCGGAGCGCTATAGCGCTGTCGACACCATCCGCGCCCAAGGCAACATCTATCTGAGCACCGGCACCGCGCTGCGCTCGAATCTGGGCGCCACCATGCTGACGATCATCGACGACACCTGCGGCCGCCACGACACGCTCGGCGGCGCCTGTTCGGCCGAGAGCAATACTGTGCGCTATGCGCTTGACAGGCGTTACATGCACAGCTGCCGCGACAATTTTCTGCTGGCGCTGGCGCGTCGCGACTACCGACTGACGAAGCGCGATTTGCCGAGCAATATCAATTTCTTCATGAATGTGCCGGTGACGCCCGAAGGCGGCCTGCAATTTGCGGACGGCATATCGGCGGCAGGTCGATATGTGCAGCTGCGCGCGCAGATGGACGTGCTCGTGCTGATTTCCAATTGCCCGCAGCTCAACAACCCCTGTAACGCCTTCAATCCGACACCGATACAGATCCTGATCTGGGCGGCGGGCTGAACTTCCCGTCGGACTGCGGGACGACTCGCAGCTCCTGATTCCTTGCCGGGACGGCCCGGCGCGCGCTCGAGGGCACGGGTTGTTCGACAAAGTCCTGATCGCCAACCGCGGCGCTGTCGCCTGCCGCATTCAGCAAACGCTGTGCCGGCTGCACATCGCCGCCGTGGCCGTCTATTCCGAGGCGGATCGCGGCAGTCTGCACGTGCGCAATGCCGACCAGTCGGTACTGATCGGCGGCCCGTCGGCCGCCGATAGCTACCTGCGCTCGGACCGCATCCTCGAAGCCGCGATCGCGACCGGCGCGCAGGCGATCCACCCGGGCTACGGTTTCCTGAGCGAGAATGCGCAGTTCGCCGAAGACTGCGCGCGCGCCGGCATCGTCTTCGTGGGCCCGACCCCCAGGCAGATCCGCGACTTTGGATTGAAACACACGGCGCGTGCGCTGGCCGCGGCCAACGGCCTGCCGCTGTTGCCGGGCAGCGAGCTGCTGGCGGATCTGCAGCAGGCGCGAGATGAAGCGCAACGCATCGGCTATCCGGTCATGCTCAAGAGTACCGCCGGCGGCGGCGGCATCGGCATGCAGCAATGCGCCAACGAGACGGAACTATGTACGGTCTTCGACAGCGTGCGTCGTATCGCCGGCAGTCACTTTCGCGACAGCGGCGTTTTCCTGGAAAAGTGCGTGGCGCGCGCACGCCATATCGAAGTGCAGCTGTTCGGTGACGGCGCGGGGCAGGTGATCGCGCTCGGCGAGCGCGATTGCTCGATGCAGCGGCGTAACCAGAAAGTGATAGAGGAAACACCGGCGCCGGGGCTCACGGATCGGCTGCGCACACAACTGTGCGAGGCCGCGATGCGCCTGGGCAACGCGGTGCAATATCGGTCGGTCGGCACGGTCGAGTTCATCGTTGACGCCGATCGTGTTGCCGAGGACAGCCCCGGCGCATTTTATTTTCTCGAAGTCAACACGCGCCTGCAGGTCGAACACGGCGTGACCGAGGCGGTCACCGGCGTCGACCTGGTCGCATGGATGATCCAGCTCGCCGCCAACGAGCCGCCCGACCTCAAGAGCTATCGCCATGCGCCGAGCGGCGTCGCCATCCAGGGGCGGCTGTATGCGGAGGATCCGGCGCGCGGCTTTCGCCCCTCGAGCGGCCTGCTCACCGAGGTTCGCCTGCCCGACACATTGCGCGTCGATGCCGGGATCGACTCCGGCAGCGAGGTGCCGGCGTTCTACGATCCGATGCTCGCCAAGCTGATCGCGCACGCGCCGTCGCGCGAAGCGGCCATCGATCGGCTCGATGCCGGACTCGAACAAAGCGCGCTCTATGGCATCGAAACCAACCTCGAATATCTGCGCATGATTCTGCGGCAGCCCGGTTTCCGCCGCGGTGATTACTCGACCGGATTCCTCAATTCGCTGCAGTTCAGCTCCCGCACGCTCGAGGTGCTCCAGCCCGGCACCCACACCACCGTTCAGGATTGGCCCGGGCGTCTGCAATACTGGGACGTGGGCGTGCCGCCCTCGGGACCGATGGACCCCCTGGCCTTCAGGCTTGGCAATCGCCTCTTAGGCAATAGCGACAGCTGTGCCGCCCTGGAGCTGACGGTGACCGGGCCGACGCTGAAATTTAGCTGCGAGGCGCTCATCGCCCTGACCGGCGCAGCCATGCGCGCCGAGCTCGACGGCGTCGGGATCGAAATCTGGAGCGCCGTGCCGGTGCGAGCCGGCGCTGTGCTCAAGCTCGGTGCCATCGAGGCCGGCGCCGGTCAGCGCAGTTACCTGCTCATACGAGGCGGCTTCGATGTACCGCGCTACATGGGCAGTCGCGCCACCTTCACGCTCGGCCAGTTTGGCGGTCATGCCGGACGCGCGCTGCGTACCGGCGATGTGCTGCGCATCGGCGCGGACGCGGCCGCTGATGCCGGCGACACCGCGAGGCTCGCGGGCGCAACCGTGCCGCCGGCGGTGCGGCCGTCGTACGGCCAGGATTGGCACATCGCCGTCCTCTACGGGCCGCACGGGGCACCGGATTTCTTTACCGAAGCCGACATCGACACGTTTTTCGCCACCGACTGGCAGGTGCATTACAACTCGAGCCGAACCGGCGTGCGGCTGATTGGCCCCAAGCCGCAATGGGCGCGCCATGATGGCGGCGAGGCCGGGCTGCATCCGTCAAATATCCACGACAATGCTTACGCGATCGGCGCGATCGATTTCACCGGCGACATGCCGGTCATACTCGGTCCCGACGGCCCGAGCCTCGGCGGCTTCGTCTGCCCGGCGACCATAGCGCTGACCGATCTGTGGAAGGTCGGACAGTTGCGGCCCGGTGATCGAGTGCGCTTCCGGACAGTGACCGCCGAACAGGCACACGTCGCGCTGCTCGCGCAGGACGAGACGATACGCTCGCTCTCGCCGGCGGCGTCGGTGTCGGCGGCAGGGCGACACGCGGCCTCGCGCCAGGCGATCCTGGATCGCTACGCCGCGACCGCCACACGGCCAGCGGTCTGTTATCGCCAGGCGGGCGAGGACAACGTGCTGATCGAGTATGGCGAACCGACCCTCGATCTGGCCCTGCGGTTCCGCGTCCAGGCGCTGCTCGACGCCTTGCGGGCCGAGCCGCTGCCCGGAGTGATCGATCTGACGCCCGGCGTGCGCTCGCTGCAGGTGCACTTCGATAGCCGCCGCACCAGTCGCAGCCGGATCATGCATGCGCTGCTCGAAGTCGAGGCGGCGCTGGCGCCGATCGATGACATCGAGGTCGCCGGCCGGATCGTGCACCTGCCCCTGTCCTGGGATGATCCGGCGACGCGGCTCGCGATCGAGCGCTACGCGCAGTCGGTGCGTGCCGATGCGCCCTGGTGCCCGAGCAACATCGAATTTATCCGCCGCATCAACGGCCTGGCTTCGATCGAGGACGTGCGCCGCATCGTGTTCGAAGCCAGTTATCTGGTGATGGGCCTCGGCGATGTCTATCTGGGCGCCCCGGTCGCCACCCCGCTCGATCCGCGCCACCGATTGGTCACCACCAAATACAATCCCGCCCGCACCTGGACGCCTGAAAACGCCGTCGGCATCGGCGGCGCCTACCTGTGCGTATATGGCATGGAAGGACCCGGCGGCTATCAGCTCGTCGGCCGCACTGTGCAGATGTGGAACCGTTACCGCCTGACCGCGCAATTTTGCGACGGCAAGCACTGGCTGCTGCGCTTCTTCGATCAGTTGCGCTTCTATCCGGTGTCGGCCGAAGAGCTGCTGCGGCTGCGCGCCGACTTTCCGTACGGCAAGGCCAGTCTGCGGATCGAGCCGGCCACGTTGCGGCTGCGCGACTACCGGCAGTTTCTGGCTGCGAACGCGGGGTCGATTGCCGCGTTCAAAGCCCGACAGCAGGCGGCGTTCGACGCCGAGCGTGAGCGCTGGCGCAGCGGCGCCCGCGAGGATGACGACAACGCCGAGCTGCCGGTCGATGGCGCCGCCGCCGCGACCACGAGGATCAACGCTGTCCCGGCTGGCTGCATCGCGATCAGCTCGCCGGTGACCGGCAGCGTCTGGCAACTCCATACGCAGGTCGGGGCACGCGCCGAGGCCGGTGCGCCGCTGATCGTGATCGAAGCGATGAAGATGGAAATCGCCGTACAGGCCGAGCAGCCCGGTACGGTCGTGGAACTGTGTTGCCAACGCGGCCAGCCCGTGTCGGCGGGCGAGACACTGCTGATACTGCGTATCTGAGACCCATAGCATCATGAACACCTCACGGCCGACCAGTGCGCGTAGCCTTGCCGTCACCGACCTGAGTGCCGCCTACCGCGAGCGACGCACGACGCCGGTCGCCGTGGTCGAAGAACTGTTTGCGCGCATCGCCGCCCACATGAATCACGGCATCTGGATCACGCTGCTGCCGCTGCAGCGCGTGCTTGAACAGGCTGAGCTGCTCGCCGGTCGCGATCCGGCGTCGCTGCCGCTCTATGGCATTCCATTCGCGATCAAGGACAACATCGATCTGGCGAACGTGGCCACGACCGCCGCCTGCGCCGCGTTTGCGTACACGCCGCCGGCGTCGGCCTACGTGGTGAGGCGTCTGATCGACGCCGGCGCGATTCCAATCGGCAAGACCAACCTGGATCAATTCGCGACCGGCCTGGTCGGCACCCGCTCGCCGTATGGCGTGTGCCGCAACAGCTTCGATCCGGCATACATCAGCGGCGGTTCGAGCTCCGGTTCCGCGGTTGCCGTGGCGATGGGCCTGGTGAGTTTCGCGCTGGGCACCGATACGGCAGGGTCCGGCCGCGTTCCGGCCGCCTTCAATAACCTCATTGGGCTGAAGCCGACTCTTGGACGCCTGAGCCCGCGCGGCGTGGTGCCTGCCTGCCGTACGCTCGACACCGTCTCGGTGTTGGCACTCACGGCTGAAGATGCGGCGCAGATCTGCCGCGTCGCCGAGGGCTTCGATGCGGTCGAAGCTTATTCGCGCCGGCCCGGCCAGCCGACGCGGCTCGCCGATTTTGCGCACGGCCCGTTCCGCTTCGGCGTGCCGCGTTCCGATCAACTGCAGTTCTTTGGTAACAACGACTATGCGCGCCTGTTCGATGCCGCCGTGGCACATCTCGAGCGCCTCGGCGGTCAGCGAGTGATGCTCGACTTCGCGCCGTTTCTCGAGACCGCGCAGCTCCTCTACCAGGGACCGTGGATCGCCGAGCGCTATGTCGTGGTCGAGCCGCTGCTGCGCCGCGACCCGCAAGCCGTACATCCGGTCACGCGTCAGATCATCGAGGGCGGGGCAAAACCGAGCGCGGCGGACGCGTTCCGCGCGCAGTACCGATTGCAGGACCTGCGCCGCACCGCCGAGCAGGTGTGGCAGCAGATCGATGTGCTGCTCACACCCACCGCCGGCACCCACTATCGCATTGCTGAAGTCGAAGCCGACCCGGTGCGTCTCAATACCCAACTCGGCTTCTATACGAATTTCATGAACCTGCTCGATCTGGCGGCGGTGGCCGTGCCTGCCGGGTTCACCGGCGCCGGCCTGCCTTTTGGCGTGACGCTCGCCGGTCCCGCCTGGGGCGATTTCGCGCTGCTGCGCCTGGCCGCGAGGCTGCAGCGTTTCGGAGCGGCGCGTCTCGGTGCCCTGCCGATGCCGCTCGGCGCGGCGCCGGCCTTCGACTGGGCTGGGTTGATGGACGGCATTCCAGTCGCCGTCTGCGGCGCGCACCTGCAAGGACTGCCCTTGAATCACCAGCTGGTCGAGCGCGGCGCGGTACTGCTCGAGGGCACGGTCACAGCGCCGAACTATCGCCTGTATGCCCTGCCTGGAGGGCCGCCCGATCGTCCGGGTCTGGTCCGCGTCGAAGCCCAGGGCGCCGCCATCGAGGTTGAAGTCTGGTCGGTACCCGAGGCGGCCTTCGGCAGCTTCGTCGCCGGCACACCCGCGCCGCTCGCCATCGGCAAATTAACCCTCGCCGACGGCCGTGAGGTCAGCGGCTTTCTGTGTGAGGCGCACGCTGCAAGCCACGCACAGGACATCACCGATTACCGCGGCTGGCGCGCGTATCAAGCCAGTCGCCAGTAGGCGCGGCCAATCGCTTATACCAAGACGATCGCCTAAGCTTGAGCGTCCCAGTATTGCCCGATGCGGCCGGCCGCCGCCGCATCGGGCAGCGGACCGCGACCGGCTGCCTGTTTGTCTTCGAGATGCTCAACCTTGGTGCTGCCGGCAATCGTGCAGGTCACGGCCGGATGCGAAACGACGTCCTTCAACAAGAGCTGTGCCCCGTCGGTCGCGCCGAACTCGGCAGCGAACGGCGGTAACGGATGATTCTGGCTCATCACCAGGTTCGCGCCGCCGCGGCCCCTGAATGGCACGTTTGCGATCACCGCAATCTTGCGCTCGAGTGCTACCGGGAACACGCTCATCGCCGCATCGCGGTTGGCAATCGAGCGAGCGCTCAAAGCTCTGCTTGCCATCGACCCCGCCGCCGAAGTCCGGCGGCGCCATCCGCATCGGGTCAGCCATCAGTTTGGTAGCGACAAACACCCGGTTGCGAATCCCCAAGTCGGCTACCAGCGCGCCGATGACCTGCTCGCTCTCGCCGTACATCGCGGCGCTGTCGATCACCGAGCCGCCCAACTCGACCATGCGCTTGAGGACTGCGGCGGCCAAGCCGCATGGACTCCAGCGGCCAGTGCCAGCGCCGTGGCTTCGCGGCGCGACAAGGGCGGATTTGCGAGCTGTCGCATACCTGCCTCCGCATCGGCCAGGTTTATGTCATATCGGGTGATCATGGCGCTGCAGGCCTTCGTGACTCTGCCGATAACAGGGTTGTCTTGACCCGGTGAACAAGTGGCAGGCCCGACGAGGAAAGTCCTGCGAGCTGCTACTCTTTTGGCGGCACTCGCCGCCGGTCCGGCCTTTGTCAACCGCGCAGCGTCGGATGGCTCGGTGCCGATACCCAGCGGGTCGGCGGCGATACGCGATGAAATGCTCGCTGCGCAGAAGGCCGTGAAGGCCTACGACACGGCCGTCACGGCCTATTCGGATTGGCTGCAGCAGGAGCAACAGGCGAAGGCGGCCGTGGGCGGCGACAAGGACGGGCTCGCCGATGAATAGAGCCGGCGCACCAAAGTCGAGGTCGACAAGGTGCAGAAGCTGGCTGACAAATTCAACAGCGAACTGCAGGCTTTCAAGGCGAGGAACACGGGCTGAATGGTTCTCGGGCGCGGGTCAGGGCGTAGGCGAGTCAGTGCCGCTGCGGCGTCGCGCGGCTCGCGCTCTCCTGCGCCACCAGCCATTTTACGAGTTCGATCAGCTGCTCATCACCGCCCGCGGAGGCCAGCGTAATACGGTATTTGCCGTTAACGACGATCGTCGGTGTCTCATCGACCTGCTCGGCCCGGATGAGCTGGTCCGCCTGGCGCATCTTGACATCGACGCCGAAAGAACCCGCGGTGGCAACGAATGTCTCCGGCTTCACGCCGGCGACCCGAGCGTAGAACCGGGCCGCATCCTCAATGCTCGGGGCCGGCACTTTGATCCTCTGGGTACGCAAGTCGAATACCGCCAGCTCGCCTGTCTTCCACACCGCGTCGAACATGGCGTCGTGGGTTCGCTTATCGATGTCCAGCAGCTGCGCCGTGTAGTAGGCGCGCTGAAACATCGGCCAGTCCTCATCGGCGCGGAAAGCTGCCGCGATAAAGTCGAGTTCGGCATTGACAGGTAGCGCCGCCCGCAGCCGGTCCACGACCGGATGGAAGCGGTTGCAGGCCGGACAGGCGTAGGAGAAGACTTCAGTGACTTCGATCTTGCCAGACGCGAGGGCCGGGGGCTGCGCGGGCTCGATCAGAAAGTAGTTGCTGCCCTGGACCCAGGCGGCAGCGCCGTACGCCGCCGGAGCGCTCCCCAGCAGCAGCGATCCCAGCAGCAGCGATCCCAGCAGCAGCGATCCCAGCAGCGGCCCCAGGAGCAGCAGCAAGTGTCGTCGCATAGGCACCTCAAAACGCCGTGGCCAAACAGGGAGCATAATTTGCATGATCAGGCTATGACATTACAATCCTGGCTTTTGTTCTGTCTCACGGAAGCGATGCTCTGCTTAATTCCCGGCCCGGCGGTCCTGTTCGTGCTGGGCACGGCGCTGCGTCGCGGCTTTCCGTCAGCTACCTTCGCCGCCGCGGGAATTCGAGCCGGCAACACCCTGTACTTTGCGTAGTCGCCGACGGGTATCGCGTCGGCTAGCCGTCGACCGGATGGGCGGGTGTATTCAGCACGAGCTGATAGAACTCCAGATCCAGCCAGCGATTGAACTTGAAGCCGGCCTGTCGGATGTGCGCACACTGCTCGAAGCCGAGTCGCCGGTGCAGCGCGATACTGGCTGCATTCTGCGCATCGATGCCGCCGATCAACGTATGGTAGTCCTGATGCGCCGCTGCCCCGATAAGCTCGGCGAGCAGCAGCTTGCCGACACCATGGCCGCGATGAGACCGCGCGACGTAGAGTGAGTGCTCGACGGTGTATTTATAAGCCGGCCATGCCCGAAAGGGACCGTAAGAGCCGAAGCCCAACAGCTGGCTGGCTTGGTCGACGACGCCGACTACGGGATAGCGAGCCTTTTCCTTGGCGTCGAGCCAGGCGTCCATCATTGCCGGCGTGCGTGGCTGGTAGTCGTATAGCGCGGTCGAGTTTTCGATGGCCTCGTTCAGGATGGCCAGGATGGCGCCGGCATGTGAGCGGCCACAGGGAATGATACGCGTGCTCATTTAGACTCTCGCCATCAATGTCCGCTGCGACGCCTTGCTATGATGCCCGGCTGCAACCCAAGGTGCCGGAACGGATATACGTTGGATGCCGTGATTTGCGGGCTCAGACTGATTCTGCCGGCAAAGCTTATCGACGAAACACTGGCGATCGTCGTGCTCGCGGTGTTCGGGCTTAGCCCGAACCTGGCGCGGGCCGGTGGCGACCCGCTGGGCATCGATCATGAATGGACCTACGACGATCATGGCATCTGGTCGACGCGTTACGAACAGGGCCTCGAATACGGTGTCATGCTCTTCGAAGCCGGCGGCGCTGTATGGCTCGGCAACGAGGACGACTTCGGCCAGGCGCTGTGGCAGTCGGTCGACTCGTCTGTAGTATCCGGCATCAGCGCCGAAGTGCTCAAATACGCTTTCAGCCGGGCGCGGCCAGACCAGGGCCTGGGCCCCGACAAATGGTTCCAGGGCAGTTGCTGCGACAGCTTTCCCAGCGGGCAGGTGACCCTGCAGGCGAGCTTCGTGACCCCGATCATTCTGCATTACGCACATAGCGAGCCCTGAATCTGGGTGCTGGAGATCCTGCCGATTTACGACGCGCTCGGCCGCCTGAAACATCAGGACCACCGGCAGAGCGACACGATTGCAGGCTGGGCGCTTGGCACGGCAACAGGCTAGTGGGCCGCCAACCGCGAGACGCCCGTGGTGGTACAGATTCTGCCGCGAGGCCTGACGATCGGCTTCGCCAGACATTTTTGACTTGTCAGTGCGCGGCCGGCGCCGATGGGCCCGCGGCACCGGGCTGTGCGGCGGCATCCGGCGGTGCGGCGGCATCCGGCGGTGCGGCGGCATGTGGCTGCGTAGCGGCAGCCGATGGCGTGACGCCCGGCTGCAGGCCCTTGGAATACAGAATCCGTCCATCGGGCGTCACCAGTACCGCGTCGACGTCATCGAGCTGGTTGTAGATTCTCATCGCTTCATCGGGACCGAGCACGAATGCGGTCTTGGACAGCCCGTCGGTACGTATAGCGGTCGGAGCGATGACGGTGGCACTGCGCACCTTGCTGGCCGAATGACCGGTGTGCGGATCGATGATGTGGTGGTAGCGCACGCCGTCCTCATCGAAATAGCGCTCGTAGTCGCCGGAGGTCGAAAATGCGGCGTCCACCAGCGGTATCCGCGTAATGACCTGATCGGGGTGATCCGGATGTCGGATGCCCACCACCCACGGCCGGCCGAAGCGATCACCGATCACGCGACTGTCGCCGCCGGCGTTGACCAGCGCATGGGTATAGCCGCGCGCCTGCAGAATCTCGATACCACGATCGACCGAATAGCCTTTGGCGATTCCGCCGAGATCGATGCGCACACCCGGCTGCGAGAAGCGCACCGAGTGCGTCTTGGCGTCGAGCAGCACATGCCGATAGTTGACCGCCGGCAATGCCGCCTGGATCTGCTCTTCGGTCGGTCTCTTGCGCTCGCGAAAGTCGTACATGTAGCCGACACTGGCATAAGTAATGTCGAAGGCGCCTTCCGTGATGCGCGAGTACTCCAGCGCCGTTCCGAGCAGCTTGAATAGTTCCAGGCTGATTGGCACCGGTTGCGTAGCCGCGAGCGCATTGACTTTGGAGACCTCGCTGGTCGGCTTATACGTGCTCATGGTCTCATCGATGTGCCGCATCTCGTCCATCACGGCATCGATCGCCGCCTCGCCTTTGGCCCGGTCATCGGCCCAGATCTCGACGTAAATGCGGGTGCCCATGATGCCGTCGACCGTGCGTGACAACCACTGTGCATGCGCCGGCGCCGTAACCAGCATGCTCAGCATCAGCAGCGCGCACCTGGAACAACTCATGTTGGCGACGCCGCCAGACCGGCAGCCTCGAGCAAACCCTTCTGTGCCAGCCAGTCTCGATTGAACAATCGCGACAGATACTTCGCACCGGTATCACACAGCACCGTGACGACGGTATGACCTGGCCCGAGCTCGCGCGCGACGCGCACGGCGGCCGCGACATTGATGCCGCTGGTACTGCTGACGAACAGGCCCTCCTCGCGCAGCAACCGGTAAACGTAACTCACGGTCTCAGCGTCTTCGACATGCACCGCATCGTCGATAGGCGCATCCTGCATATTGGCGGTGATGCGTCCGATGCCGATGCCCTCGGTGATCGAGCCGCTGCCGGTGATTTTGACTACGCCATGGCGGATGAATTCATAGAGAGCGCTTCCGGGCGGATCTGCCAGCACGGTGCGTACCTTGGAATTGCGCGACTTGAGGAACTCCGACACGCCCGCCACCGTGCCGCCGGTGCCGCTCGCGGCCACGAAGGCGTCGATGCACCCGTCGGTCTGCTCCCAGATCTCCGGACCGGTGGTCTCCAGGTGGGCACGGCGATTGGCGGTGTTATCGAATTGATTGCTCCAGATCGCGTTCGGCAACTCCTGCGCCAGTCTGCCGGCGGTCTTCTGATAATGGTTCGGGTCGCTGTAAGGCACCGCCTTGACGCGGCGCACCTCGGCCCCGAGGGCTTCGATCAACGCATATTTTTCCGGCGATTGGTTATCTGGCATAACGATCACGCAGCGATATCCGCGTGCGTTGCAGACATGCGCCAGGCCGATCCCGGTATTGCCCGCGGTACCTTCGACCACGGTACCGCCCGGCTTGAGCAGCCCGCACCGCTCGGCGTCGAGCACGATCGCACGGGCTGCACGATCCTTGACCGAGCCGCCCGGATTCATGAATTCGGCCTTACCGAGAATCTCGCAGCCGGTCTCGTCGCTTACGGTTCGCAGCCGAATAAGCGGCGTGTGACCCACCGCATCGACGAAGTCCTCGGCGATATTCATGGATTGGCGGTTCCAGTAGCGACCGATGCCTGCAGCAGATTTGCCGAGCGCGCAGCGCGGCCAGCCGCCTCGCCCACGATCAGCAGCGCCGGCGCCACCACCTGCGCGTGCTGCGCCTGCGCGGTGATATCGCCCAGGCAGCCGGGGATAACCCGCTGCCCGGGCAGGGTGGCCTGCTCGACGATCGCGACCGGACGGTCGGCGGGGGCCCCGTGTACGCGCAGCAGCTCGACGATCCGCGGCAGCTGTACCACACCCATGTAGAACACGACCGTCTGCAGCGGCGCGGCGAGCGAGCGCCAGTCGAGGCGTTCCGCACCCTCGCCCGTCGCCGTTACGAACGTGACCGACGGCGCCAGGCCGCGCTGAGTCAGCGGCAGCGCCGCCGCTGCGGCCGCACCCAGGGCCGCGGTGATGCCGGGTACCACGATCACCGGAATGCCGGCGCGCTGCAATACGTCGAGCTCCTCGCCGCCACGTCCAAAGATGAAAGGATCGCCGCCCTTGAGACGCGCGACGCGCAATCCGCGACCGGCATACTCGAGCAACAGCGAATGAATGCGCTCCTGCGTGACCCGGTGCCGGCCCGATTCCTTGCCGACGAAGATTCGCTCGGCGTCGCGCCGCACGCGTTCGAGCACGGCCTCGCTCACCAGGCGATCGTAGAGCACCACGTCGCTCTGTTGCAGCAGCTGCAGCGCGCGCAGCGTGAGCAAATCCGGGTCGCCGGGCCCGGCGCCGATCAGATACACCTCGCCGCGGGCCTGGCGCGTGCCATCAGCGGCGGCGCGTAGCTCCGCATCCAGCAGCGCCTGCGCCTCGCGCGTGCTGCCTGCGAAAACCTTGCTGGCGATGCTGCCCGCAAACAGACCGTCCCAGAACCGCCGCCGCTGCTCGATATCGGGCAGCGCACGCTGGACGCGTCCGCGTGCGGAACCCGCCAGTCGGGCCAGATCCCCGAGTCGCTCGGGCAACATCGCCTCGATCTGGGCGCGCACGCGCCGCGCCAGCGTCGGCGATTGTCCCGAGGTTGCGATGGCGATCACGAGCGGCGAGCGATCGACAATGGCCGGCATCACGGCGGACGAGGCGCCGCCATCGTCCACGACATTGACGAAGATGCCGCGCGCGGCGCCGGCCGCGGCCACCGCGTGATTGACCTCGCCGCGATCGGTGGCCGCGATCGCAAATATCGCGCCGTCGAAATGCCGCGGCTCGAACTCGCAACCCAGATGTTCGATCCGGCCGGCGTCGCGATACAGCGCCAGATCGCAATGCAACCGCGGCGCCACCACCCGTACGCGCGCATGAGCTTTCAGCAGCAATTCGACCTTGCGGGTCGCCACCGCGCCGCCACCGACCACCAGTGCCAGCTGATCGCGCAGGTTGAGGAAGACCGGTAGATAATCCATGGGCAGACTTTAGCGGATCGGGCGGCGCTTGACCTCGGCAACCGAGGTCCACCGAGATCCACCGAGGAGGCGGCTGCGCCGGAGTGCCTTAGGAGCCGGCCTGAGTGTTCCGCGTGAGCTGCCGCGGATGCAGGCCGCATTCGCGGGAGTCGGGATTTTCCCACCACCAGCGGCCGGCGCGATGATCCTGTCCAGGCTCGATGGCTCGGGTGCAGGGCGCACAGCCGATGCTCGGATAGCCGCGGTCATGCAGCGGGCTGTAATAGAGCTGATGGACACGGATATACGTCCAGATCTCCGCTTCCGTCCAATCGAGCAGCGGGCTGATCTTTTGCAAGCTGGACTGCTCGTCCCGGGCTATCGGTTGCGCCTCGGCACGCTGCTCCGACTGTTCGCGCCGCACGCCGGTCACCCAGGCCCCGTACCCGGCTACCGCACGAATGAAGGGCTCGAGCTTACGAATCTGGCAGCAGCTGATGCGCTCGGCGAGGCTGTTATAAAAGCCATTGATGCCGTGCTCGCGCACGTAAGCCTGCACCGCCTGCGCATCCGGGTAGTACAGCTTGATTCGACGGCGATAGCGGCGCTCGAGGCGCTCGAGCAGCGTCAGGGTCTCCTCCGGCAGCCGGCCGGTGTCGATGGTGACGATGTCGATCCCCGGCACATGGGTCCAAATCAGGTCGGTGAGCACCATGGCCTCGGCGCCAAGACTGCTGGCGTACACCACGCGGCCGTAATCATGAACCCCCTGGCCCAGCAGCGCGAGGCTGGTTGCAACCTTGGCGGCGAGAGCCGAATCGGTTGTTGTGAGCTGACCGGCGGCCGCAGGCATAGGGAGGCGATTTTGCTCGCCCGCCTCATAACATTGGCTTATAAGTTAAGGACCAAGGGCGCTGCTGCCGGGATTGTCCTCGCAGGCCATGACCGTGGCATGGACAATGTGACAATGTGTGACCGGCGGCGCGCTGCCTCGCGGCACACTGTCAGCTTAGGCGATCACTGCGACTCCAACCGAACAGCATGAGCTCTCTCGATCTGCGACGTTTGCGTCAGAATGAGCATGTCCGCGCCTTGACGCGCGAAGTCCACGTGCAGCTCGATCAGCTGATCCAGCCGCTGTTCGTCGCCGAGGGCGTAACGCGTCCTGAGCCGGTGCCCGGTCTCACCGGAGTGCACCAGGAAAGCGGCGAGTCGCTATTGCGACAGGTCGAGCAAGACCTCAAGGCCGGGGTGCAGAAGTTCCTGCTGTTCGGCGTTCCGCGGGCGCGGGCCGAGCGGCAGATCGACTGGTCTTTCACTGCGGGCCAGGTCCGGGCGCTCAAGGCGCGCTTTGGCCGCGACATCTGGCTGGCCACCGATGTCTGCCTGTGCTCATCGACGCCGCACGGCCACTGTGGCGTGCTCAGTGCCGAAGGCGATCATCTCGATAACGATGCCAGCGTTGCCGAACTGGTGCAGGCTGCCCTGGCCTACAGCCAGGCCGGCGCCGACTGTGTCGCCCCTAGTGACATGATGGACGGCCGCGTCGGTGCCATTCGCTCGGCGCTCGACGGCACCGGACTCGAGCGCACCATTCTCATGAGTTACGCGGTCAAATTTCATTCGACGCTATATGGCCCATTTCGGGCCGCGGCCGATTCGGCGCCCAAATCCGGCTCGTCGCTGCAAGACCGTGCCAGCTATCAACTCGATCCGGCGCGGCCAAACGACGCCTGGCTGTGTGCCGAGCGCGATGCCGAGCAGGGCGCCGACATCCTCATGGTCAAACCCGGGCTGCCGTACCTTGATATATTGCGCGAGCTCTCGCGCGCGATCCGCAAGCCCTGGGCGGTGTATCACGTCAGCGGCGAATTCGCGGCGCTCGAAGCGCTCGCCGCTCAAGGCCTCGCCAATCGTGCGGCACTGCATCGGGAGATTCTGATCGCGTTCCGGCGAGCAGGCGCCAGCATGATCATCACCTACGGTGCGCGCTATGCGCGCGACTGGCTGTCGGCTTGAGCGCCGGGATCAGCCGCTCCGAGGAGCTGTTCATGCGTGCGCGGCGCGTCTCCCCGGGCGGCGTGCATTCCCCGGTGCGTGCCTTTCGCGGCGTCGGCGGGACACCGCGCTTCATGACCGGCGGCGCCGGCGCCTATCTGCGCGATGTCGACGGCCGAGATTATCTCGATTTCTGCATGGCTTTCGGGCCTCTGATCCTGGGTCACGCCGACACCGAGGTGCGGCTCGCCGCCGAAGCGGCGCTGGCGCGCGGCTGGAGCCTCGGTACCGCTGAGCCCTACAGCCTGGAGCTCGCGGAGTTGATTACGGCCCATGTTCCCTGGGTAGAGAGCATTCGATTCGTCAATTCCGGAACCGAAGCGGTGATGTCCGCGCTACGAGTGGCCCGCGCGGCGACCGGCCGTTCGAAGATCCTGAAATTCGAGGGTTGTTATCACGGGCACACCGACTCGATGCTGCTGCGCGCCGGTTCTGGCCTCGCCGAGGCGCCGCTGCCCGATAGCGCGGGCCTGGCGCCCGACGTGGTGCAGCAGACATTGATCGCGCCGCTCGATGACGAGGCCGCACTCGAGGCGGTGTTCGCGCGTCACGGCCGCGAGATCGCCGCGGTGATTATCGAGCCGTTGCCGGCAAACTACGGCCTGCTGCCGCAACGGCCGGAGTTCCTGCGGTCGATCGCACGGGTCACGCATGCGCACGGCGCCCTGCTGATCTTCGATGAAGTGATCTCCGGCTTCAGGCTTTCGTTTCAGGGCTACGCCGGCCTGAGCGGCATTCGCCCCGACCTGGTGACCTATGGCAAAGTGATCGGCGGGGGCTTTCCGGTCGGCGCCTATGGCGGCCGCCGCGACCTCATGGAATTGGTCGCACCGTCCGGCCCGGTCTACCAAGCCGGCACCTTGAGCGCGAACCCGCTGGCGATGTGCGCCGGGCTCGCAACCTTGCAGCGCCTGGAGGATGGCAGGCTATACCAGCGGCTCGAAGATCTCGGCGCCCGATTGCAGCGCGCGGTCAGCGACGTGCCTGGGCTCGCCATACAGCGCGTAGGTTCGGTGTTCTGGATCTGCAGCTCCAGGCGCGGCTGCCCTGCCACGCCGATGCGCTCGCCACAGAGCTTACCCTCCGATGCGGGCCAGAGCTTTGCGGCGCTGTTTCATCCGCTGCTCGAACTTGGGATTTATCTAGCGCCGAGCGCTTACGAAGTCGGATTTCTGTCCGCGGCGCATACCGAAGCGCACGTTGATGCACTCGCCGAGGCGCTGCTCGCACTCCAGGCCTCAGTGATCCGCGGTGACAGCAGCGGCTGATGCATTCTCGGTTTCTTTGGGCGCCGGCGCAGGCTCGGACGCCGCCGCCTTGCTGATCGATGTAGCCGCCAGGCTGTCTGGAGTTATCGTAACGATCGCGGTGAGCAGTTGCACGCTGTGTGCCGCCACGTCGATCGCCGGACACTCGATTTCCTGATCTGCGCTATGCACCTCGGCGGTGTTCAGGCGCAGCCTCCAGAGAAACTTCGGCTCCGGCAGCTGAAAGCTGTGCGAGTCGGGCGTGTTGTTGGTCAACAACAGGCTGATTTCGACGCGCGCCTCGTCCAGTCGCCGCGCACGGCGCACGGACAGCAACCGGCCCTCGGCGTACTGCCAGTCTTCCGACCGCATGACGTCGCCGCTTTCGTCGAACCACTCGATGTCCCGCACCTGCGGCAGCGGCTCGATCCGCCCGTGCTGGTAGTAGTCGCTGCGCAAGCTGCAAAACTCGCGGCGCAACCGAATCAGCCGCGTTACGTAAGCCCGCTGCTCAACTCCCGCCGGCGACAGCGCCTGCGTCCAATCGAACCAGGACAGCTCTGAGTCCTGGGCGTAGGCGTTGTTGTTGCCATGCTGCGTGTGGCCACACTCATCGCCACCGAGCAGCATCGGCGTCCCATGCGAAAACAGCAGTGTCGCGAGCATTGCTCGCTTGACGCCCTCGCGCGTCGCCTGTACCGCCGCGGCGTCCGTGGGCCCTTCGACGCCCCAGTTATTGCTGGCGTTGTTCTCGGTGCCGTCGCGGTTGTCCTCGCCGTTGGCCTCGTTATGTTTCTGGCTGTAGCTCACCAAGTCCTGCAGCGTAAAACCGTCGTGCGCCGTGATGAAATTCAAAGAAGCCCAGGGACGGCGTCCGTGATGATCGAACAGATCGGCCGAGCCCTGCAGCCGTGCGGCCAGCGCTCCACGCAGACCCGGATCCCCGCGCCAGAATCGGCGCACATCGTCGCGAAACTTGTCGTTCCACTCGGCCATGCCGGCGGGATGGTTGCCCACCTGGTAGCCGCCGGGACCCAGATCCCAGGGCTCGCCGATCAGCTTGACGCGCGCCAGTGTCGGATCCTGCAACAGTGCATCGAAGAACCCGGACCCCGGATCGTAGCCGTTTTGTTCGCGCCCCAAAGTCACGCTCAGATCGAAGCGAAAACCGTCGACGTGAAATTCCTCGACCCAGTAGCGCAGCGAATCGAGCGTCAGCTGTATCACGCGCGAGTGCGAGAAATTAACCGTATTGCCCGTGCCGGTGTCGTTGATGCAGTGACGCATATTGTCCGGCATCAGGCGATAGTAAGCGGCATTGTCGAGTCCGCGCATGCTCAGGGTCGGGCCCAATTCGCTGCCTTCGCCGGTGTGGTTGTAGACCACGTCGAGCAGCACTTCGATGCCGGCGGCGTGCAGCGCCTTGATGGCGGTTTTGAGCTCATCGAGGCTGCCGTCGGACAGATAGCGCGGCTCGGGCGCGAAAAAAGCGAGCGTGTTGTAGCCCCAATAGTTGGCTAACCCGCGTTCCACCAGGGCACGATCGTTGACGAAGGCATGAATGGGCAAAAGCTCGATGGCCGTGATGCCGAGGCTCTTGAGATAGCCGACGGTGCGCTCGTGGCCGAGCGCCGCCGCGGTGCCGCGCACCTGGTCCGCAATGCCATCGAGCCGCATCGTCAGACCGCGCAGGTGCGTCTCGTAGATGATCGTATCGTTCCATGCGATACGCGGCGGCCGGTCATCGCCCCAGTCGAAGCGATCGACCGCGACCACCGCCTTCGGCATGGCAAAGGCGCTGTCGCGCCGATCGAAGGACAGGTCGGCGCGGGGAGAGGTGATCCGGTAGCCGTAGAGCGCGTCGCTCCAGCGCATCGAGCCGCTGAGCTTGCGCGCGTACGGATCGAGCAGCAGCTTGTTGGCGTTGTAACGATGGCCCTGCTCAGGCTGATAGGGTCCGTGCGCGCGGTAGCCGTAGAGCTGGCCTGGCGCGACTCCGGTCACAAACCCGTGCCAGACACCGTCGGTACATTCGCGCAGCGACAGCCGCCGCAGTTCCTGCCGCCCGCCGGCGTCGAACAGACACAGATCGACTTGCTCGGCGCTGCCGGCAAAGACGGCAAAATTGCAGCCTTCGGGTTGCCAGGTCGCACCTAGCGGATAGGGGGCACCCGCTAGCGGGGCTTTCGGCAGGTCGGAATGCATGCACGGCGATCCTCTATGGCGATCACCCCCCATGGCGCAACAATACAGTGGCCAGGGGCGGTAGCGTTAGTTCCAGCGAAAACGGTAGTCCATGTGAAGGCGTGGTGGTGGCTTCCAGCCGCCCGCCATTGCCCAGATTGGAGCCGCCGTAGAGCTCCGAATCGGTGTTCAGGATTTCGCGCCAGACCCCGACGCGCGGGGCCCCGAGCCGGTAGTGCATTCGCGGTACCGGCGTGAAGTTACAGATGGCGATCACGGGCGGTGAGTCGGGGTGGCCCTGGCGGGAGTAGGCGAAGACGCTATTGCTGTAATCGTCGGCGACGATCCAATGAAAGCCCGCACTGTCGCAGTCGAACACGTGCAGGGCCGGTTCCTGCCGATAGAGCCGATTCAGATCGCCGACCAGCTGCTGCACGCCGCGGTGCAGGGGATGCTCGAGCGCCGCCCAGTCGAGCTGGCCGTCGTGATCCCATTCCCAGTCCTGGCCGAATTCACCGCCCATGAACAGCAGTTTTTTTCCGGGCTGCGTCCACATGAAGCCGAAGTAGGCGCGCAGGTTCGCGAACCGTTGCCAGGTATCCCCAGACATGCGTCCAATCAGCGAGCCTTTGCCGTGCACCACTTCATCGTGCGAGAGCGGCAGCACGAAGCGCTCGGAAAACGCATACAGCAGCCCGAAGGTCATGTCGTGGTGATCGTAAGAGCGGTGCACCGGATCGAGCTTCATGTAGCGCAGCGTGTCGTGCATCCAGCCCATGTTCCATTTATAGGAAAATCCCAGGCCCCAATCCTGGGTCGAGCGCGTCACGCCGGGCCAGGCCGTGGATTCCTCGGCAATCATCAGCGCGCCGGGAAATCGCTGAGCCACGGCGTCGTTGAGATACCGCAGGAAATCGATGGCTTCGATGTTCTCGCGGCCGCCATATTTGTTCGGAATCCACTCGCCTTCACGGCGCGCATAGTCGCGGTAGAGCATCGAGGCGACCGCATCGACACGCAGCCCATCGACGTGAAAGCGCTCGATCCAGTGCAGTGCGCTCGAAACCAGGAACGCGTGCACTTCGCGCCGACCGAGGTTGTAGATCGCGGTATTCCACTCCTGATGAAACCCCTCGCGCGGGTCGGTGTGTTCGTACAGCGGGGTGCCGTCGAACCACGCCAGGCCATGCGCGTCGGTGGGAAAGTGCCCCGGGACCCAGTCGAGAATCACACCGATACCGGCGGCGTGACAGCGATCGACGAAGCGCGCGAATGCGGCCGGATCGCCGAACGTGGCCTGCGGCGCGTACTGACTGAGTACCTGGTAGCCCCAGGAGCCGCTGAACGGATGCCCCATTATCGGCAGCAGTTCGATGTGGGTGAAGCCCAGGCTGGTAACGTGGGCGACCAACTGATCGCCGAGCTCATCCCAGTTCAGCGCCCGCCAGCCGTGCTCCGCTACGCGTCGCCACGATTCGGCATGCACCTCGTAGATCGCCAACGGCGCATGCAGCAGCGCGCTGTTGGCGGCCCGAGCCTGGAGCCAGCGCCCGTCATTCCAGCGAAACGGCGTTGGATCCGCCACCACGGAGGCCGTGCGCGGCGGTATTTCCACCTGCAGCGCGACCGGATCGGCCTTAAGCGGCAATAGGCCGTACGGACCGAGAATTTCGTATTTGTAGAGAGTGCCGATCGGCAGCCGCGGAATGAACAGCTCCCACACCCCGGCCTCGACGCGTTTGCGCATCGGATGCCGCCGACCGTCCCAAACGTTGAAATCGCCCACGACGGAGACGCGCTGTGCATTCGGCGCCCAGACCGCGAAACGCACGCCCGGGACGCCATCGACGTGCATGGGCTGGGCACCGAGGCAGCGGCCCAATTCAAGGTGGCTGCCTTCAGCGAGCAGGTAGATATCGAGCTCGCCGAGCAGCAGGCCGAACGAATACGGATCCTCGGTTTCCTGCACCAGCCCGCCGGGCCAGTGGATGCGCAATCGATAAGCCGTAGCCGAGGGGATCTTGCCGGCGAACAGGCCCGGGGTCTGCAGCGGCTGCAGCGTCGCCAGCACCGTACCGCTGCGATCGATCGCCGCGACGCCTTCCGCCGGCGGCAGGTAGGCGCGCACCACCGTGCCGTGCGCGCAAGGGTGCGGACCGAGCAGCGCAAACGGGTCGCCGATCCGGCCCTCGACCAGCGCTTTGACCGCCGCGGGATCGCTCAGAAGCTCCGGGTCGACGGACGGCGTAGACTCGATTAGCTGTTCAAGATCCGTAACCGGCCCTGTCTTCTTTTGCATGATAACCCCGACGACTTAGATGGCCCACTCACATCCCGTGCCTTGACCCCAGCCGATGCTGAAGACTCCCGCGCCATGATAGCGCAAACCACCGCGGCCCCGGCCTGCGGTCCGCACCGGCAACTGCTGTCAGGCAAACGCGGAATTGGTGTTACGAGGACGCTCGGGCGCCGAGACGGGGCCCGCTGGATCAGGCAGAGCCGGCGCGCCGCTGGACTTTCACCACGGCGTCGCTGCCGTCCTGGTAGGCGACGCTGAAGTCGTTGAGGGCGGCGAGTGCGGCTTGCAGGTCCTCAGTAGGATCCAGATCGAAGCTATCGAAGCCGCAGCGCGCGAGGAAAAACAGCTGATCGCGCTTGAGCGCGCCACGGGCGCGCAGCTCGCCCGCATAACGATAGCGTTGCCGCAACATTCGAGCCTGCGAAAACCCGCGGCCTTCCCCGATCTTGGGGAAATCCACGACGATAAGGCTCAGGAGCGCCAAATGCGGCGCCAGCGGTTCGAGCTCATCTCCAGGGCCGATCAGGATGGCGGCGCCGGACCCGGCCGTCTGGCCCGCTGGCGCGGCGATGAATTCCGCCGCCGGCTGCACCGGGCGGGTTTCGATGCCGGCCTCTTCGCCGGCGTAGCGCGCGTCGTCGGTGACCAGCTCATGCCAGCGAATGATTCGTCTCATACACCCGCTCCTGGAACGGTTCGATACCGATGCGCCGCACGGCATCGACAAAGCGTTCGTCCTCACCTTGCCGCTCGCGTAGATAGACTTCGAGCAGCCGGGCGATGGTCTCGCCCACCTGGTCCTTCGGCACCGATGGGCCGATGACTTCCCCGAGCGCGGCCGGACCGGTCGACGAGCCGCCAATCGTGATCTGATACCACTCCTTGCCGTGCTTATCGACGCCGAGAATACCGATGTGGCCGATGTGGTGGTGGCCGCACGCATTCATGCAGCCCGACATCTTGATCTCGATCGGACCGAGGTCGTACAGGTAGTCCAAATCGTCGAAGCGCGCGTGTATCTGCTTAGCCACGTCGATCGAACCGGCATTGGCGAGGCTGCAAAAATCCAGACCGGGACAGCAGATCATGTCGGTCAGCGTACCGATATTCGCGGTCGCGAGCCCTAGCGCGTCGAGCTGGCGCCAAACCTCAGGCAGCGCCGATTGCGGCACGTCGGCGAGCACCAGATTCTGGTCATGCGTGGCGCGTACCATGCCGAAACTCACGCGATCGGCCAGCTGCGCGAGCGCCTCCATCTGCTCGGCGCTCATGTCGCCGGGGGCCTCTCCGTGCTTTTTCAGCGACACGAATACCACGCGATATCCCGGGATCTTGTGGCGGCGTGTGTTGTAGCGCAGCCACGCGTCATAGGCCGGCTTGCCGGACCCGACGCTGCCGCAATCGGGCGCGCCGTCTTCGAACCGCTGATACGGCGGCGGCGCGAAGAAGCCGCGCATGCGCTCGACTTCATGCGCTTCGAGCCGCGGGGCGAATTCGCGATTGGCCTCGAACTCGTGCTCTACCTGGCGTGTGAATTCCTGCGCGCCCAGCGTGCGCAGCAGTATCTTGATGCGGGCCTTATGTATGTTGTCGCGGCGACCGTGGCGGTTGTAGACGCGCAGGATCGCCTCGAGGTACGCCAGCAGATCGGCCTGCGGCAGATAGGGCCGGATTACCTTGCCCAGAATCGGCGTGCGGCCGAGGCCGCCGCCGGCCAGAATCTCGAATCCGATCTCGGCGTGGGGCGAGACACGCTTGATGCGCACACCGACATCGTGGATCTCGACCGCGGCACGATCGGCCGGCGATGCCGTCACGGCGATCTTGAATTTGCGCGGCAGATAGCTGAATTCGGGGTGCAGCGCGGCCCACTGGCGGATGATCTCGCAGTACGGCCGCGGATCGGCGGTCTCATCGGGCGCAACGCCGGCCAGATGATCGGAGGTAATGTTGCGGATACAGTTGCCGCTGGTCTGGATGGCGTGCATCTCGACGCTCGCCAGATCGGCGAGGATATCGGGCACCCGCTCGAGCTGCGGCCAGTTGTATTGAATGTTTTGCCGTGTGGTGAAATGGCCGTAGCCGCGGTCGTAGCTGCGCGCGATGTGCGCCAGCATGCGAAGCTGCCCGGTGGACAGCAGCCCATACGGAATCGACACCCGCAGCATCGGCGCGAAGCGCTGGATATACAGCCCGTTGCGCAGCCGTAGCGGACGGAATTCGTCCTCGGTCAGCTCGCCGGCAAGAAAACGACGGGTCTGATCGCGGAACTGGGTCACCCGCTCGTTGACCAGGGTCTGATCGATTTGGTCGTATCGGTACACGCGTGTGCTCTGATTGGCTAAAGCGTACTCTAATGTGGCGCGACTGCCGGATAAACGCTGGGCCGGTTATGATCATGGTCTGCGCTTGTTATATCGACCGCCGGGCCTAAGGCGGCGCCATTCGAGCCGCCGCCGTGCTACCCGGTGGTCTGCAGGCCGCGCGCGATGCCGCTGACGCTTGCCTGCAGCGCTTCGAACAGTTCGCGATTCTGCCGGCCGCTGGCGCGCCAGCGTTCGAGCAGATCGACCTGCATGAAGTGCATCGGGTCGATGTAGGGGTTTCGCATCATGATTCCCCGCTGCAGCGTACGATCGGTGTCGAGCAGGGCCATGCACTCCTTGACTTCCAATACCAACGCGCAGGTACGCTCGTACTCCGCTCGCAGCTGCAGGCCATATGGGCGCAAATCCGGCGGCGCCAGCCGATCATAATGCGCCGCCACGCTCAGATCGGCGCGCGCCAGCATGGCCTCGATATCGTCGATCAGATTGCGGAAAAACGGCCAGCCGCGGTAGCAGCGCCGCAGCAGCTCGATGCTGCGCTCGGCTTTGGCGAATTCGAGGCCGGTGCCGGCTCCAAACCAGGCCGGCAGCATGTGGCGTGACTGCGACCAGGCGAGCACCCAGAGCGCGGGCCGTATGGCGTCGACGCCGCCTCGCTCGCTGCGCTGCACGGGATTGGAACCGATCTGCATGCGCTCGATGACGTCGATCGGCGTGACCGCGCGAAAAAAGTCGAGGAACTGCGCCTGCTCGTAGATCAGGCTGCGCCAGAACTGAGCGCTGCGGCCTGCGACCAGGCCGACACATTCAGCCAGCGTGGCGCTCTCGCGCACCGCGATGCCGCGCTTGACCGCCATTGTCGCCAGTGCCAGCGTGCTGAAAGCGCGCTCGAGCGTGCGCATCGCGTTCGGTAGCAGCCCATAGTTCTGGCTGATGCTCTCGCCTTGCTCGGTGAAGTGCAGCACGCCATTGATCGACTCGGCGGGAGCGGCCCGCAGCAGCGCATCGATGCGGCCGCCGCCGCGCGGAATGCTGCCACCGCGGCTATAGAACAGGACGTGCTGTTTTTTCGCTTGTCGCAGCGCGTCGGTAAGATGGCGTTGCGCGCGGTACGCGGCGAGGCGTGAGGCGATCATGCCGCTCTCCTGGTTGCTGTCGGAAAAGCCGATCAGCACGGTTTGCAGCCGGCCGCGGGCCTCCAGATGACGTTTGTATACGCCATCCTCGAGCAACTCACCCATGACCGCGCCGCAACGCTCGAGCGTCTCAACGCGGTCGAACTGCGGAGCGACGTCGAGCGCCACTTCACCATTGCTCTTGTCGTAGGCCCCGGCCCAGCGCGCCAGCACCAGCGGCGCCAGCACGTCGTCGGCCTGCGCCACGCCGCTGACGATATAGAGTCCGATGGCATCGGCGCCGTAACGGTGGCGGCACTGGGTAATAGCGTCGAACACCGCCAGCGTGCGCTTGGCGAGCGCATCGAAGCTGCCGGTCGGACCGATATCGCGCTCGAGGATCTCGATCAGGCGCGCGTGCCGCTCGGCGGCACTGCGGCTGTTCCAACCCGGGTCATCCATCCCCTGCGCCAGCACCGCGTGATGCACTGCCGTGTGCGCGCGCACATCCAGCGTTGCCAGGTGAAAACCGAAGGTATCAATGCGGTAGAGCAACCGTCGCACCTGGAAATACCCGGCGTTGGCACCGCGATTGGCGAGCAGGCTTTGCGCGATCAGCGCAATGTCGGCCCGAAACTGCGCCGGGTCCTGGTAGCCGTTGGAACGCCCATCGTAGGTGACGTGCAGGCGCTCGGCGATCTGTCCGAGCAGCACCCGATACGGCATGCGGTCATGGCGCGATGGCGTGATGGCCTCGGCGCCGGGCAGCAGCGTGCGGTATTCCTCGACCCGGCGCATGACCGCGCTGGAGATGCCAATGCGGCTCGCGCTCTGCGACAGCGTCTGTGCCAGCTGCAGACATTCGTCGTGGTAGGTATTGATGATGACCTGCTGGGCGCGCGCCAGGGTATCGCGGATGCTCTTGGCATGCACGTCGGCGGAGCTTTCCATATCGCCGCCAACCCAGGTGCCAAAGCGCACGATGACCGGCAGCTCCACGGTCTCGGGTGCGACGCCATAGAGCTTGCCCAGCGCCGCGGCGATTTCCTGGTAGAAGGCGGGAATGATCCGATAGAGGATTTCCGCGAGATAAAAAATCGCGTGCTCGCGCTCATCGGCGACCGTGAGGCGTTCGCGCGGATGCTCCTCGGTCTGCCAATCGGCGCTGATTTCGACCCGAATGCGCTCGAGCAGCGCGCGCTGCTCATTGGGCGCCAGAGTCGCGTTGTCGCGGTCGAGCAGCCGCGCGGCGATGCGCTGCTGGCGGCGCAGGCTGGTTCGCCGTGTCGATTCCATCGGGTGCGCCAGCAGCACCGGCTCGATCGAGAGCTGCGCGAGCAGCGCCAGCACTTCCTGCAGACTCAGGCCCGGGGACTTGAGCTCGAAGAGCGCGTCCTCTACGCCCCCGGGCTGCGGCCGTTCGCTGTCCTGCTGAAAATACTCTCGCCGGCGTCGGATGCGGTGCACCCTTTCGGCCACGTTCACCAGCTGGAACCAGGCCGAGAAGGCCCGCACCAGCTCGCGCGCCACGCGCGGCGGCCGCCCGCGCACGCGCACCGCGAGCGCCTCGGCGGCACCCGCCACCCCTTCGCGCCAGCGGATCGCGGTCAGCCGGTCCTGCTCGACCAGCTGCCAGAGTTCCGCACCACCTTGCTCGCGCAGCACGTCGTCCATGAGCTGCGCGAGCGCGCGGATGTCTTCCCGCAGCGAATGCTGGCGCGTCGGGAACTGGATGTCTTCATGATTCATGGGGGGCGGAATTCTACCTGCAAGCGGGGCCGACGGCCGTTCGACGTAGCAGCCCACCACAGCGTGCCCCGCCCTACCCCGCCAGCAACACCGCCTCGGCATGCTCGAGCGCCTCGGGCACGCCGTAAATCACCACCACGTCGCCTTCGCGCAGCTCGGTGTCCCCGGCAGGTTCGCGACCGGTGATGCCCTGGCGGCGGATCGCGGTGAAGGCGACTTCGGCGCCGCGGGCCCGGATCTCCTCGAGCCGACGACCGACCGCCCAGCCGCCGGGGGGCAGCACCACCGAGCGCAGCTGGTCAGCCGACGCCTCGTCGTCCGGTTCGAGCCGCGCGGCCCCAGCCCGCGTACGCGGCGTCGCATAGCGCTGTTTGCGCAGCGATTCGACGACGCGCCCGACCTGCGCCGCCGGCAGCTGCAGCAGCGTGAGCGCGTGCGAAACCAGGGTCAGGCTGGCTTCGAAGATTTCCGGAACCACTTCCGTGGCGCCGGCCGCCGACAGCTCGGCGAGCCGGGAATCATCCGCGGTGCGCACCAGCACCGGCACATCGGCGCGCAGACGGCGTACCGCGCGTATCACGCCGATCGCGACCGTCGGGTCGGCGAACGTGATGATGACTACGGTCGCCAGATCCAGACCGAGATTGTGCAATAACTGTTCGTCGGCGCAATCGCCCCAGACCACCGGCACGCCTGCCTGGCGCGCGGTGCGCACGCTGGCCGGGTCGAGATCGACCGCCAGATACTCGAAGCCCTGAGAATCGAGTACCCGCGCGAGGTAACCACCGACGCGGCCCAAGCCACAGAGGATCACGTGCTCGCGCCGGGTTAGCTCGGTGGTGGCGGCCTGCTCGCGCTCGATCGCCGTGGTCGGCGGGCCTTGTTCGCGCAGCACCAGGCGCGCGATGCGCTTGTTGTAGCGAATGATCACCGGACTCACGATCATGCCTAGCACCACGACGGCGAGCAGCAGCTGGGTCGGACGCGCCGGTATCAGATCGGGCCCACGCGCCATTATCGTCAGCAGCGCGACGCCGAACTCGCCGCCGCCGGCAAGCACCAGCCCGGTGCGCAGGGACTTGAAGCGATCGACGCCGAACATGCGCGTCGTCAGCGCCGAGAGCAGCGCCTTGGCCGCGATCAGCAGCATCAGCAAAGCCACGATGCGCGGGAAGTCGGCAAACAGCACTTTCAGATCGAGCAGCATGCCGACCGTGATGAAAAACAAACCCAGCAGCAGCTCGCGAAACGGCCGGATGACGGCGTCGATCTGGTGACGGTATTCGGTCTCGGCGAGCAGCATGCCGGCGAGGAACGCGCCCAGCGCCATCGACAGCCCCAGTCGCTGGGTGATCCAGGCGGCGGTCAGCACGATCAGCAGCGCGGTGAGCGTGAACAGCTCGCGCAGCCGGCTATGCGCGATTTCATACAGCACCGGCCGCAGCAGCCAGCGCCCGATCGCCAGCACCGCGACCAGGGCGAGCAATCCCAGCGCCACCAGACGCAGCAGCAGCGCCGCGCCCGACCCCGAGTGCCCCTGCGTCTGCACGGTGGCAAGGGCCAGCAACGGCACGAACGCCAGATCCTGAAACAGCAGCACCGCGAACGACAGGCGACCGTGCGTACGGTTGAGCTCATCCTGGTCGCCGAGCTGTTGCAGCACGATCGCGGTCGAGCACATCGCCAGCGCACCGCCGACCACGATCGCGCTCGGCCAGGTAACACCGATGGCATGGGTCGCGAGCGTACCCGCGGCGCCGACCGCGATGGTCTGCGCGGAACCGAGCCCGAACACCTCGCGTCGCATCGCCACCATGCGTGGGAAGGAGAACTCGAGTCCCAGCGTGAACAGCAGAAATACCACGCCGATCTGGGCGATCGCCTGCGTCTGGGCGCTGTTGGGCAGCACCTCGAACGCAAACGGCCCGAGGACGATGCCGACGATCAGATAGCCCAGGATCGCCGGCATACCGATGCGCCGCGCCAACGCCAGCACCAGCACCGAAGCGAGCAGGAGTATCAGGACTTGGCCGAGCGACTGTACGGGCACACCGTGACGTTACGGCGCGTGCGCGTCAGTTGTCCATTGCCACCGTGGCATCGTAGCGGTCGAAGCCGTGGATCGCCCGGCGGTAGGCATTGAGCACCAGATCCTGGGCGACGGTATCGGTGCGCGGTGTCAGCAGCATGCGCAGCACCACATCATCGGCGGGCCGCGTGTGATCGTCAGCCAGCAGCTGTTCGATGAAGCCTGCGAGACGGCAGACGATCTCGTTGACAAATCGCAGCCGCGCTCCATCGTGTACCTGGTCCACGCCCGGTCCGTAGGTGCTGCGGGCCTCGATTGCCAACTCGTGCAGGAATACCGACAGCAGCCGCGCCTGGTCCACCGGCAGCACTTCGCTGAAGTATTCAATTTCGGATTGTAGATTCACGGTATCCAGTCACGTCGCCGGCACGAATTCGATCGGTTTGGTCGTGGTAATCGCCGCCACGTCCTTGGCTTCGAAGCGAAACAGCTTCACGCGCGCCACGATCTTGCGCTCCAGGTCAGTATCTTTCAGCTCGCTCGACACGACGTGGCATTCTGTCACTTCGCCGGACGGGGCAATTGTGAACTCAAGCACAAGTTTGCCCTGCAGATCGGGCGTATCGCGCAGCGCGCGCCCGTAGAGGGCGTAGATCGCGCCCTTGTTGCGGTCGAACACCAGCGCGATCTCTTCCTGACTGCGTGAGGGCTTGCCGCTGCCGCCCTTGGCGATATTACCCGGCGTGCCGGCGGCGGCAATGCGCGAATTCACCACCGTGGTATCGTGACCGGTCAGCGAGCCCGCGCCGGTGCCGAATCCTCGGCTGGCGCTCGCCGTGGTGATTCCGGCCGAAGCCCCGCCCGCCTTCGAGGCAATCAGCGAGCGTTCGGCATGGCTGTCCTGGCCGACCGCGCCCTGCAGGTTTTTTGTTTGCCCGAGCGGCGTCAGATCGACGTTCTGCCGCAGATCGGCAAGCTCGTCCTGGAACTTGAGCAACCCGGAATGCTGCGCCTTCTTGCGCGCCTCCGCCGTGCGGTCCACCGGCTTGGGTGCCTCGACCGGCTTGGTTTCAGGTTTGGGCTTGGGCTGCTCGACGACCGGCGGCGGCGGCTTGGCCTTCTCTTCAACCATCAGCCGCGCCAGGCGCTCCGGTACGGCTTCGGCGGGCGCCTCGGTCAGCTTGGGCAGATGGATGAACGGCAGAATCAGGCCGAAAAGCACGAACAGCAGCAATCCGGCCGCCAGCGGCCTGCGTAAACGGCGTTGATCCTCGGGATCGCTCTCCCAAGGCAGCTCGTAGCGACGGTAGTACTCAGTGAGCTGCATGCGGATGTTCCTGCATCAGGAGGTTCGCACTGCTCCGGGCGGCACCGGCTTGTCTTTCTGCAAGACCGCCAGCGAGATTCGGCCGTAGTCGGCGTCGGTGCAGGTTCTCATGACCTTTTTCAATACCTCGTAGGGCAGCGCTTTGTCGCCCATGACCGTGATCTCGCGCTCGGCGAGGTCCTTTTCCGTGACCTCCTGACCGACCAGGGTCGGACGTTTCAGCGCCTCGCGCAGCGGCGCAATGATGTCGCCGTCGGTGGCGTGGATCTCAGCCACCGTGGCAATCGGCTCGCCCTGCACGTACAACTCGTCTCTCGTCAGCATGACGACCACGGTCTGCCGCGGCTGCTGCTCTGCGATCGACTGCGGAATTTCGATGGCCTTGGTGTTCTGCAGTACCTCGACATTGGTGGAGTACACCAATAGAAACGACACCATGACGCTCAGGATGTCGATCATCGGAATCAGGTTGAGGTAGGCGTCGGCGCGATGGCGCATCTGGTGCTGCAGCATCCGTCGGGCTCGGCTGGACATGCTCATGCGCGGGCTCCGATCATGGTTTGGCGGCCGCGGCCGGGCTCGCGCCGGTCGCCGGAGCGGGGGCCGCGTCAGTGCCGCCCGCGACCATCACCGGAGCGTCGCCGATCGAGATATCGGGAAACAGCTCGTACTGCATCACGTTGAGTCCGGCGCTGACTTCAAGCACCCGGATCCGGTCCATCACCTGCACGACGATGTCGTACGGCGTGTCCGGCTCGAGCAGAATCGTGGCATCGGTCTTGTCGGGAAATTTTGACTTCACCTGCTGCAGGTACGCCGACAGTCCGTCGAAGTCATAGGCGTTGTTCTTGTTCGGAAACGACGCCAGCGGCCCCGAGTTGCGGTCGCCAACCTGCAGAGTGCCCTTGCGCACGGTGACTTCCAGCTGCAATCCCGGCGGTGGCTCCTTGAACTCGGCATTGGCGGGCGGCAACTTGAGTTCCAGGATCACGGTGCGCGAGAACACCGCCGTCATCAGCAGAAAAGTCACCAGCACGGTAAAGATGTCGATCATCGATACCAGCATCAGCTCCGACGGCCGATAGTGGTGGCGCTGCAATCTGCGGACGCTGGGAGACCGGCGCATGTTCTGGCTCTACTTCGCTTGACAGGCGCGGCCGCTCAGGCCGCTGCCGGAGTGGGCTGCGGCCGCTCGGTCACGGCATTGAGAAACTTGACCGAGGCCATCTCCAGGCTGTCGATCAATTCCGTGGTCTTGGTCTGCAGCACCGCATGTATCAGCAACAGCGGCACCGCGGTCAAGAGACCAAAGGCGGTGCAGTTCATGGCCACCGAGATGCTCGCCGAGAGCAGATTGGCTTTTTCCGCCGGATTGACGGTCGCGACCGCGGCGAAGGCATTGATCAGGCCGAATACCGTGCCAAGCAGGCCGAGCAGCGTCGCGACATTGGCAAAGGTCGCGATGTAGTGTGTGCGCTTCTCGAGTCGCGGCATGATATCCATCAGGCTCTCTTCCATGGCCTTCTCGATATCCTCGCGCCGGCGCGCGGAGGAGATGCGCGCCAGCCCGTAGCTCAGGATCTCACCGATCGCGGCTGTCGACTTGGAAGTCAGCTGCACCGCCTGGCGGAAGTTGCCCTGTGCCAGTAATGGCGAGATCGCGTTCCAGAGCTTGCGATTGTTCACGGCCGTGATCGTCAGATAGACCCACCGTTCGATCGCGATCGCCAGACCCACCACGAGCACCGCGGCAATCGGGTACATCATTTCCCCGCCGCCCTGGAAGAACCGGACTATGTGACTGAACATACTCATCGTGCTGACTCCCGTGCCATGCCGCTACGGCCTACATAAGATGGTCAAACTAAGGTGACGTAAACACTCGATACCGCGACCTACTTCTCATCCTTGGGTGTTGGCGCTGCCGAGTCCTCGCCGGCAGCTCCGGGCTGTGACTTGGCCGACCCTGCCTCGCCCTGCAGCGCGGCGTAATAGCGGTTCTGCCGCCTGAACACGTCGCGATCCACTGGCGTTAGCGCCTCATCGAGCAGACTGTTGAGCGGCCGACCGGTGAATTCAGCCGGGTCCGCCTTGCGCCACGGCACTACGTACATCACCTTCGGCAGCTCGCGATTGCCGCTGATCTGAGTGGTGTCGAGCTCGATATGGTCGCTGGACTTCCCGGCCTTGGGCGCCGCGCTCGGGGCGGCGGCGGCGGGCTTGGCGCTCGCCGTGCTGGTAGTGGGCACGGCCGCACTCGAGGTCTGGACGCCGGGTTCCAGCTCCTGCGCGCTCGCCGCATTCGCGATGAGCGCCAGGCACAGCGCGGCCAAAGCGGTATTGAATGTTCTCATGTCGGTCCTCCGTGATCGGCCGCGCTCGCCGCGTCGGGCACGCCGGGATCCGCCGCCCTGGGATCGGGCGCGCCGGGCGGCGTCGGCGCCGCCGGCGGCTTGATACCGGTGCGTGCCCGCAGCTCGGCGATCCACGAGCTGACCGGTTTGTCCTCGGCGGTCAGCGCCTTGTAGCGCTCCATCTCGGGCAGCGCCGCCGCCGGATCGCCAAGGTACAGGTCAAGTAATACACCGAGATTGCGATGTGCCGGCGCATAGTCGGCATCCGCGGCAAGCGCGTGCTCGTAGGCTGCGCGCGCCTCCGTGAACTTGCCTTCGAGCCGCAGCGTCACGCCCAACTCGCTCCACGCCGCGGCATTGGCGGCATCGAGCGCGGTCGCCCGCCGCAGCGCGGCTTCCGAGTCCTGCAGCTTGTCCTGACGACGGGCCAGCAGGCCCAGATCGAGCGCCGGCGCGACAAATCCTGGGTGCTGCAGCTCGAACTGCTTGAGCTCCAGCTCGGCATCCGTGTCCTTGCCGGCGATGGTCAGATCGGTCGCGCGATGAAAATCGGCCACGGCCGCAGCGGTCGGCACCGCGCCGGCAGCGCCGGAGCTGCTCGCCGGCGCAGCCAGTGTCGCCACCCAGCCCGCGCTCAGCTCGGTTTTACCGTAGCGCGCTGGCTTGAGTTCGGCCAATGCCTGGAAGCTGTTGCGCACCGAGTCGTCATACACGCCGTCCTGCGCGCGCTTCGCATTGATCTCGTGAATGGCTATCGCCTGCTCCTCGATCGGAAATGCCTGCTCATCGAGCAGCGCGTCGTATTGTTCCAGTTCGTCGCCCGAAAGCTTCTTCGGTCGCTCCGATTTCAACAGATCGTGCGCCAGGGTGCGGTAGAGCTCGGCGGTCTCATAGGTGGCGGCAGTGGTCGTCTCCGCTACCTGATACTCGGCTACCTCTTTGTACGCCTGCACCGCCGCGTCGAGGGCTTTCTTCTTCGCCATCAGGCTCTGCTTGAGCGGCGCGACCAGTTTGACGCTGCGAAACTGATCGCGCGCGGGCATCGCCAGGGCGAGCCGCGCCTTGGAAGCAAGGTATTCGGTTCGATCAGTGCGCGCCGCTCCCGCGGTGGCGTCGGCTTTCACGATCTCGCGTTGCCAATAGCGCTGTCGCTCGAGATCGCCATTCTTGGCCGCGATTTCCATGAGCCGCTGGCGCACTTCGATCGCGTCGGGCACCGGCGTCGGGTAGTCCTTGACCAACCGCTCCAGCGCGGCAACGCTACGGGCCGCATTGCCTGATTGCTGGTACAGGTCCGCGGCCTTGGTCAGCGCCTCGCGCACGACCGCGGGGGCCTCGTGCACATCGGCGGCGATACGCTCGAATTCATCGGCTGCCGGCCCGGCGCGGCCGGCCGCAACATAGGCCACGGCGAGCTTGCGGCCGACATCGGCGCTGTACTCGCCTTTGGGATAGTCGCGCCGGTAGGCCTCGAGCACTTCGATCGCATGATTCCACTGCTGGGCATTGATCAGTGCGGCCGCGGCATCGAATTGCGAAGTCGCGATCACCTTCGAGCCGGGCGCTACGCGCGCCACGCGCAGAAAATCCTCGGCCGCGCCCGCCTGGTCGCCGGCACTGCGCTTGCTTTCGCCTTGCTTGTAAACGGCGGCGGCCAGCCGCTCGGTGATATCGCCCCTTTCGGGATCATTGGCGGCTGCGACCGCGAGCGCATGCGTGAAGGCGTTCTCGGCCTGGGGAAAGTCACCCTGGTTGAAATTCACCTGACCGATGATGGTCCAGGCGATGCGCTGCTTGGCAGCATCGACGCTGGGCGTTCGCGCCAGCAGCGCCTGGGCGCTCTGCGCCGCACGCGCCTGGTCGCCGGCCGCATACATGTCCTGCGCCGTGCGCGTCAGCACCACGGCGCTCTCGGGGTGCTCTGGAAACGTCTGGGCGAACTTCAGCGCCGATGCCGTCGCCAGCTGATGCGCGGCGCCACGCGACTCGGCCGGCAGGGCATCTTCATTCCTCTGATCGGCGACCACCGCCGCATAGCCGGCCTCGGCCGAACGCGCGTTCTTCGGAAAGTCGTAGGCCGTATGCTCGTATTCGGTCGCCGCGTCCGCATATTGCTTGCTCTCGAACAGGGCATCGGCGAGCAGGTAATTGGTCGCGGCCGAATCCGGCTCGCCCGGAAACGAACTCAGGTAGGCGCGATACCAGCGCGCCGCGGCGGCGTAGTCCTCGGACTTTTTGCTCTTCTGCGCGCTGGCGTGATAGTACTGCGCCACGTCCTTGAGGTTCGTCTTGAGCTCCTCGACCACCTGCGGATAGGCGCGCGGTTCGCGACCTTTCCAGAACGGAGCGTCGAAGCCGTAACGCTGCACATACTCGAGCTTGCCCTCGAGCATCAGATCGGCGAAGCCGCCCTTGCGGTAGGCCTCAATCGCGGCGTTGGTGAGTGCCGGTGCGTGGCCGTCGACCGGGTCGCGGCTGACAAAGGCGCGATAGGTTGCGGCCGCGTCCTGATAGCGCTGCTTCTCGACGTACAGATCCCCAAGACGGGAATACAGCAGATAGGCGTAGGGCATCTGTGCCCGATGCCCGGCAAATTCATCGACTGACTTGGCGCCATCCAGGTAGGCGAAGGCGATGCTCATGACACGCAGCGTATCGTCCACCAGCTCGCGGTCGGCGCGGCCGAGCGCATTCATATCGCGCATGTGGGCGTGATCTTTCGGCTCGATCAGCATCAGATCCAGCAGATCGCCGAAGGATTTCAGGCTGTCTTCGTTCTGGCCCTGCTTGAACAGCGACCAGCCGTGCTTGTAGAGGCTCTGCACATAGAAATTCGAGCTGCTGTGGCCGCGCTCCAGCACCGCCTCATAGGCACGCTGCGCGTCAGCGTAGCGACGATTGGAAAACAGCAGTTCGCCACGGCGAAACTGCACCTCGGGGTAATCGCGGCTCTGCGGATAACGCGCGACGATCGCATCCAGCGTGGCCAGCGCCCGATCGCTCTGTCCGGTGGTCTCGTAAGCCCGCGCCAGCTGATAGAGCACCTGATCGTTGCGCGGATAATTCGGGTACGCCTTGAGCAGCGTTGAGTAGAGGCGGATAGCCTCGGCGCCCTGCATGTCGAGTTGCGTGACCTCGCTGGCCATGCGCTCGAGTTCACCCGACTCGAGATTCAGATCGCCGAGTCGGCGCAGAGCCTCGGCCCGCTGCTTCGGGTCGGTATTCTGCAGATTGAGAAACTGGCGGTAATTCTCCATCGCCTTGGCAGCCCCGCCGCTCGGCACCGTGTTGGGCTGAATCGGTACCGACTTTGCATTCAGATCACCGATGGTCGGCGCCGCCTTGGTCGGCTGCGCCGCCTGCGCGGCGGGCAGCGCCACGGCGCACAGCAGCGCTGCGAACTGCCATTGCAGCCTTGGGCGGGAGGCCAGCGTCATCACCGCTCCGGTGCCGGTGCCGGTGCCGGCGCGGCGGGCGGGCTCGGAGCGGCCGCGCCTGCGCCAGCCGCACCATCGGCCTGGTCGGCCGTACGATCATAGATATCCGCCAGCGCGAAGCGTGCCTGCACTGCGTAAGCGGCCAGCCGCTCCTGCTGTGCGCTCAGCTCGGATGCGGCCACCGTCTGCAGATAATCGCTCTGCTTTGCCGCGGTGTGCGTCAGCCGCTCACGCACCGCCTTGATGCGCTCGGCGAGTGCCGCGATGCGGTCGGCGAATTCCCCGGTATTGGTCGGCACCGTGGCACGGGCGCGCTGCACCCGTACCCAACGGTTCTGCAGTTCCTCCAGCGACGCGTCGAGTTCGCGCAGCGCGCGCCGCTGACCGTAGCTGCGTTCCTTGAATGCGGCATCGAGCCGCCAATACAGCACGCCCTTGATCAGGCGCAGCTTATCGGCCGCCTCATCGCGTTCGAGGCCGCGCGGCAGCGCTGCGACCTGCTCCTCCAAAGCTGCGATTCGCGCCCACTGTTCACGCTCCTCGGCAGTGCCGAGCGCGGCCACATCATTGCCGGTCTCGATGGCATCGAGCCGGGAGTCGACCGCGGCACGCGCGGCGCGCAGCCGTGTCGGCGCATCGGTCGCCAGCAGTGCGTCGGTGCGCGGCAGACGTTCGGCATAGGCACGCTCGCGCGTGTCGATCATGGCGCCGAACGCCTGCATGCTGTCGTCCCAACCCGATAGCCCATGCTGCAGGAAAATCAGGTCGCGGAAATTCTTCAGACCTTCCTGAAAATCGTTATCTGCCAGCAGCGAGTACAGGTAGCGCGACTGCGGCGCATCGGGCAGTGTCTTGAGCTGCCAGAACCAGCCATAGCGCGCATCCTTATCGGTAGCCAGCAGGTCATCGAGCATATGGCCATCGTGAATGCGCCCGATGGTGGCCTCGAGATTGTCGGACTCGCTGGCAAAGGATTTGAGGGCCGCTTCATAGTACTCGGCCGCTTGCCCCGCGGCGTCCAACTTGCCGTAAGCGTAAGGAACTGCCAGGTACGACTCCTGCACCGCCGCGTCGAGCAGATTGCGCCGGTGCAGCTCGAGCCAGGGCACGAGTGCCGCGCGGTAGTCGCCGAGGGCGGCCTGCGCCCAGCCATCGCCGAGCAGCGCGCGGCTCGAATACGGCCCGTCGAGACGCACACGCTCCAGCGGCACGCGCGCCTGCGCCGGCCGGTCCGCCTGCAGGTACGCGAAACCCAGCGCCAGATTGGCCTTGTCGCGCATGGTGAGCAGCTCGTCGCTGTCGGTCTGGAGCGTGCCGAGCGCCGTAAGAATCGGATCGGCCTGCGACAGCCGGCCGGCGCGCACCAGGGCCACGCCGAGGTTGAAGCGCGCGTAGGCCATCCAGTCGGCCGGGCCCTGCCAGCTCTTGAGTCGCGCGATGGCCTCATCGTAGCGCTGCTCGCGCATCAGCACATTGACCAGCAGATGCATGCGCTCGGCTTCGAGCTGCGCCGACAGTTCGCCCTGAATGCGGTTCAGCGCCTGCTCGCTGCGATCGAAGTAGCCGCGCTCGTACCAGATCTTTCCCAGGTAGAACCAGGCCTTGTTGCGCACGCCCGGCGGAATGTTGTCGCCGAGCAGCGTCTCGAAACGCTCGCCGGCTTGATTGTGCATGCCGAGCTGCAGATACAGTCCCGCCGCCAGCAACTGCGCATCGACGGCATGGTGCGGCATGCGCTGCCAATGGTTATAAGCCTCGAGCCGCGTCAATGCCTGCAGGCCCGAATCCTCGTCGGCCCAGTAGTGGAATAACACGTCGCCGTAGTGCAGATCCTGCACCCGAATACTGGGCAGCTTGTCCGGATCGCTCCGGTGCGCGGCCCAGACTTGCGGCAGGCCGGCGGCCAGCAGCGCTGTAGCCAGTCCCAGGGATCGGCGGCCAGCTCTCATGCGCGCGTTATTCCCAGTCCTTGATCTCGAATTCGGGCTGCTGCGCGCGCGCGTGATCGGTAACCTTGACCTCGAGATACTTGGCGCCGACACCCTTCTCGAACCGCAGGTTGGCGCCGCGTCGATAGTAGCGTTCGTTGGGACCCTTGCCGTTGAACAACACCACCAGCTCGTGTCCGCCGGCCTTGAGATTGCCGACGTAGAGGCGTTGCACGCCGCCTTTGATCAGCGCCGCCACTTCCCGCGGCGTATAGAGATAATTCATGACATCGCGGTTATCGATCTTCAGCGTGATCGAATCCAGGGAGAAGAAATCCCCGACATCCATCGATACGAACACCGCTACCTGTGTATTGGCGGGGAACAGCAGCTCCTCCTCGAGCACGAACAGATCCCGGTTCAGATCGATTACGTCTTTCTTCAGATCCTGGATCTGCTGATCGAGCGCGCGAGTGCCGCCGCTGTCCGCGGGCGCGCCCGTGACGGTCGCATCGGCGGCGCTATCGGTCGCCTGCTGGCCGCTGGGAGCCGGCGCGGCGGCGGCCGGCGGCGCCGCTGCGCCTGTGGCTGCCGGCGCCGGTGCGGGTGACGCCGCAGCGGCGTCGGCCAATGTGGCCCACGGAATCAAGCCCGTCAACAGCAGCGACAGCAGCAGCGAGCGCGGGCAGGCAAAGCCTCGCAAACAAGACAGGGGCGGTGTGTTCATGGTTCTTTATTCGTCAAGGAGAAATTCATGGCGCCGCCACGGCGTCGTCCAGCAGTGCACGGATCTGTGCAACATAGGAGCCATCGTCAGCACGGTCGTCGTCGTGCCGGTGGCGAACGATCCCGGAACGATCGATCAGCACGGTCGAGGGCAGCCGATCGATTGCATAAGCGCGGCTGACTGCCTTGCTGGTATCGAGGAGCAGCGGAAACCCGGCTGCGTGGGCACGCGCATACTGCTCGGCGTGCATCGGCTCGTCATCGACGCTGACTGCGAGGACGACGAGCCCGGCGGAGCGATAGGTGTTATAGAGCCGATCGAGCAGCGCCAGCTGGCTGGCGCAGACACCGCATCGACTGCTCCAAAAAGAAATGATGACCGCCTGGCCACGATACTCCGACAACCGCACGTTGCTGCCGACCACGGCCGGCAGCGCAAAATCGGGTGCCGTCTGGCCAATCAGGCTGGCTTCAGCAGCGACCGCGGCCGTCGTGGCGAGCGCCGCCAGTAGCGCGAGGCCCGGCACAGCGACCAGCCGGCGACGGATTGTAGGGCTACGATCTGTCATCGCAGCTAATTTGACATCATTCGCCGGCGCGCGGCGACTGTCAAACCGTAAATACATGACGCCGCTCGCATTTCACTCGCTACGCGGTGAGAGCGAGCGTGGTCCCGAAACGGCAATTCGCGTGGCTACGATCCGATGGGTCAAGGACGCGGGCAAGACCCGCCGCGCGGCGGGACGCCGCCATCACGTAATCTGGCCGTTGACCACCGACGCCAGCTGGCCGAACGCGATCAGACTGTCATAGGTCGAAGCCGCCCCAAGGCCGGTGCCGATGCCGCTGGCATAAGTCATCGTCTGAAACGCGCCCGCCTGACCGTGCAGCGCCATGTAGTTGAGGATCACCGTTTCGGCCAGCAGGTTGACCGCATTCGCCGCGGGACTGGAGGTCGAGTTTACCGAGCCGTCGGAATTGTAGCTGCCGATCTGCTGCATGATGGCCGTCGGTTTGGCCTTCGGATCGAACACCAGCATCAGCGAGGCCGCGGTCGCCGTGTTATCGGCGAGCCAGATGCCCTTGCCGCGGCCAGCGACCGAATTGTCGGGCATGCCGTTGGACACCAGCGAGCCATCGCTGAATACGTAGATCATCAGCGGCACACCCACGCGCGCGGCGTACTCCAGACAGGCGCCGATGCACTGTCCGGCCTTGAAGTCGCGCGTCTCGCCGGTGGCGCGGGTACTGTCGTGGTAGTCGAAACCGCCCATCTCGATGGTGCCGGCGCCGGCGTAGCCGTTGACCACCATCTTCATGACCGAGGCGGTCGCCAAAAAGTCCGAGTCCTGCAGATCGGTCGCGCTGAAGATGCCGCCGCTGCCGGTGATATTGGGATCCTGGGTCGGATCGAGCGCCGCCAGAGCGTTGCCGTACTTGTCCACGAGGTAGGCCGCATCGACGTAGCTGCATTGCACCAGGTTCTTGATCGCCACGTCCTGGCCCGGGATGTTGGTGCTGACCTGTCCGAGCTTGGCAGCGCTGATGCGCTCCACCGACTCGAGCACCGAGACCGCATCGGACTGATCGAGCAGGCCGACCAGCGAGCCGGTGTTGACCAGCCCGGTGACGTCCGAGGGCTGCGTTACCACGGTCGGATTCACCGTCGGGTCGATCATGTAGGCCGGCGCCATCGAATTGCCGCCCGAGGCGGTTGCCTCGGTGCCGATGAGCACCAGCAGATCGCCGGCGGCGCCGGCCGAGTGAATCCCATACATCGGATTGTGCGGATTCAGATCGGTATCGGTCTGGCTGATGGCCGGAATGACCGCGCCATTGACGTTGTTCATCGTGGTCATGGCAGCGCGCTGCGAGATGCCGCGCAGATAAGCGCTATCGCTGTGCATCGCAAGACCCAGCGACGTGTTGACGAAGTTGCCGGCGCCGATCGATGAATTGGGAATCATGTTGCCGGGCAAACCGAGCTTGTTATAGCCGGCGGTAGTCAGAAAATTCAGTTGCCCACCCGCGCCTCCGACCAGCGCATTGGAGCCGGCAATATTGCCGCCGCCCGCCAGGTCAAACGCGATGAACGGTACCTTGCCCGCCCCCGCGCGGATGTTGCAGGGCGAGGTCACCAGCGCCTGAATGTCAGGCGCAAGCGTCGCATAGGCCTTGCGCGGATTGGCGAACATGCTGAAGAACGAGGACATGCCGATCACCGTGGCACTGGTGCCGATCAGGCCGCGGCCGAGAAATTCCCGTCGTGTCACCGGCGGCCGATGATCCAGGTTCCGCAGCGCATGCGGACTCGGTGGGCGCCGGGGTGGATGCTTCTTCATTGGGTCGGCCTCTCCAGGGTCATAAGTAGGTTGGCGGTAGACATGACTATTTGATCGACGTCGTGGCGCTCGACAGGATCGCAGTGCACGCCGCCATGCTGATAGTCGCCGTGCGGCCCGTAGGACAGGTGCCGCCACCACAGGCGGACAGGTTGGTAATCAGGTTGTACAGCTCGGAGCTCACCGCCGTGGAGGCCGGTTGTGACGCGAGGTTCTGGCCGATCAGGTTGTTGATCAGCGGTTGGACCACCTGGTTCATGCCACTGGCGGTGGCAAACGCGACGCTCGGCACCGCAGTGAAGCTCATGCCGGGGAAGAATGCCGGCCCCAGCGTCGGATCATTCACCAGTGCCTGGCAGTACTGCATCGCCAGCTGCGCGCTGGCGATCTGCGAACCAGAACTCACGCTCTGGATGTTGTACACCGTCGGCAATCCCGTCTGCACCGACAGGTAGGTCGCATTGACCGCCGGGTTGGTCGCCGGGACGGTCGTCAGCGTCGACATGGTGCTGTTGACTTCATTGAACACACGCACGCCGATATCGGACGAGGCCGGCAGATCTACCGGCGCCGGTGCCACCGGGGTGGGCGTGGTATAGGCGCGGGTATTGGTTCCGATCTGTGCAAACGTCAGGAAGAACTGATCCGAGGCCGCCCCGTTCTGCACCGGCATCACGGTGCCGAGCGGTGACAGCAGCTGCCCGCTGGTGGGCGAGTAGTCGGCGCTGTCGATGTTGACGCTGAGTGGAATGTAGGCCTGGTCAACCGGTACCTCCGCACCGTTGATGCCGATGCGGATGCCCGAGATCTGGATGGGACTGGTCGGCGTGAAGGCCGGATTGAGGTTGATGAACGTCGGCCGATCGAACAGGTAACTGTAGCTGTCATACTGGCTGGCGGTAAACATGATGTACGACTGCGGCGTGTTGATCAGGCTGCTGACATCGAACAGCAGGTAGTAGCTCGCGCCGACCCCGGCGGCGTAATTCTGCTGAATCTGCTGCTGCGTGAGCGCCACGTCGTGCACGGCGGCAAATCGGATTGAGCCTTGCCACGGGTGATCGCCCGAAGTCTCATTGCCCAGCAAAAAGGCAAAGCTGTTGTCCCAGTTATTGATCGCCCCACCGGTGGAGCTGTCGATGTCGCCGGTGAATACACCGTTGACGTACAGCCGGCGCCCCTGGGTCGCAGTGTAGGTCAACACCACGTGCTGCAGCGCGGCCTGTGCCAGCTGATTGTTGGCGTTGGTCAACAGCGATGGTGCGCCGTTCAGGCTGGTCACGCTACTGCGTGCGAATGCTTCGTACTGGAACGCATCCTGCGCCAGGGTGAAATTGCGCAACGTGTCGCCGCCCGAGTAACTGGCCATGTAGGCCTTGGTTTGCGTCACGTTGGCGGCGTTGACCCACAGTTCGATGCTGTACTGGCCACTAGCGCTCAACTTGGTATAAAGCTTCGAGCTGGTGGCAGTACTCGCCTGGGCCCGGCCATTGGTGGTGAAGCTGATGCCCCAGCCGCCGACCCAGGCGGCATCCCCACTGAGGGTGAGGTCCATGCCCGGATCCACGCCGCTGGTGTCGTAGGCGGTCGTGCCAGTGCCTTCCTTGAACTCCCACTTGGCGATGTCGTGCGCATCGTAGCGATTGGCGCCGGAGGCCACCGTGCCCTGGGTGAGCGACAGGGCTTTCGAGACGATCAGTGTCGGATCGACCGGGGTCACCGCGATGCCATTGGCGAATGCCTGGATGGCCGCCAGCATGACGGCGGCGCTGGCCGGACAGTTCACCGGGTTACCCCAGCAATTGTGCGACTGCTGCGCCAGGCGGATGTAGAAGGTCGAAGTGTTCGGTGTATTGAGGCTTATTTCCGGCTGCGCGTAGCTATAGGCCAAGGCCAGGTTGCTGCTGGCAAAGTACGGCGACTGCGGAGTGGACGCGGTATCGGAATGGCAGCGCGAGCACCACTGCTGCACCACCGGATAGACCGTGGTGCTGAACAGGGTCGGATCGGCCGGAAACACCTTGGTCGCACCGACCGTCTGTGACGGCGGCGCCGTCAGCGGAATCTGCGTGCCGGCCGACGATCCGGAGCCACCGCCGGCCCAGTTGCTGATCCAGGTCGTCAGGATATCGGCGCAGGCCTGAGGGCTCGAGAGCCAGCAATTATGGCCACCGGCGACTTTCTGCACCATCAGCGAGGTTTCGGGCTGCGATAGGTTGACCACCGTGAGCGCGGCGCTGTAGGCGAGATTGATGTCGTCGGAACGGGCGAACATGGGGGTCTGCCCGCTCGCCTTGTGGCAATTGCCGCAGCGGTTGCTCGGGGAAATGTTGACCCACAGATTGGACTCGAACGCCTGCACATCGGCACTGCCGGGCGGCGGACCGCTGTAGGTGTCGATTTGCGCCGTGGCCTGCAGATTCGGGCTCTGCGTGGTCGGTGCGCCTCCGGAACAGGCGCCGAGCAGCACCGCCGTCATGGCTGCCAGCAGGAACGGTACCGTCACTGGTGTCATCGGGGCTTTCACGGCGCGGCCTCCTACTGGCCCATACAGTAGACGGCCGATTCTGCAAACGCCGTCTTCATGTTGTAGTTCGACGAGACGAAGTCAGAAGTGATCTTCGCCGCCTGCGCGCGATCAGCCGCGTTGCCCGGCGGGCGCAGACACATCGCCTGAAACACTTTCTGGACCTGGCAGTTGGCAAACTGCGCCGAGTTCTCGATTTCCTGGCCGAATGACTTGGCTCCATTGCCGCTGCCCGGCAGCGTGCTGCTCCAGCCCAGCAGCGCATTCGGGCCGCTGCGCCAGTAATTGAGCCAGCTGTCGTCGACGGTGACGTGTCCGTACGGAAAGTTGCCCGTGTTGATGGCGTACTTGCCCTGTACCTGCCCGGGCGTATAGACCATTTGCCCAGCGATCAGGTTGAAGTCGTAATACGCAAATGCGCCCGCGAGCGCATCCATTCCGGAGTGACAGCCGATGCAGGTATTGAGAAACACCCGGCTGTCGCCGCCCGGGGATCGCGATGGGTCCTGGCGGATCCGGTCCGGCGGCCGAGTGATGTCCATGATCGTGTTCAGGTCGTCGCACATGTAGTTGATCATCGTGAAGCGCACCATCGCGCGGTTGGTGCCCTTGTAGAAAAAGGCTGAGGCTCCGCCGTAGCTGGTCATGACACCCGCGGTCGCCGACGACGGTATGCCCACCAGCGTGGACTGCGTCTGCTGCACCAGCACCTTCGACAGATCCGCGCCGTTGGTATCCAGGTACTGGTAGTGATTGTTGTTCGCGGGCGAGTAGGCCGGCGCCCCCGACATGTTACCGGTGTAGATCAGATCGGCTGACAGCACCGTGTTGAACGGAACGTTGTCGCGGATCATGCCGATGACGGTGGCGGTATAATCGTTCAACGGTACGAACACCGACTGCGCCTTGTTGGTCATCGGGGCGGCGAAGTTGCGCAGCGTGACGTTGTAGAAACTCGGATCCTGCATGGCGAGCTGCGCCGCACCGGTCGCATTGTTGGCAGTGATGTCGCTCGACATCTGCGCCAGCACCGCCGCACTCGGCTCACTGCCGGTGATGCGGCCGAACAGCCGTTCGGCCTGTTCGTTCGGACCGGCGAGCACTGGCGTAATGGGTTGCAGCGCCGGCAGCAGAGCCGCAGCGACTGCGAGTGTCTTGCGCACACCCGATATGTTTGAGCGGACGAACATTGCCTTGAGCTCCTGCCTGCGTTGCGACTGCTATCCGACTACGGTGAGACCACGATGAATCTGGCTGCAATCATATGCACGTTGAAGTCACGCGCGTAATGTCGCCACGCGACGACGCTCCGTGCCGTTACGTCAATAGCGCTATGCTTATCGCCATGAAAAAGCGCCGTAGCGCCCGCATTCGATCGCCCGAACACGACCCAACGCACGGTTTCAAAACTGTGCGTCTGATCTCATATCGATACCTTGCAGAGCAGACTCCGAACCACGCGCGAATACCGTGACGCGTTTGGCGGCGTTTAGGATTGAAGATGGAACATAAAATGCGTGCACGTCAGTTTGTACTACCCGCGGCGCTGCTCGGCGCCGTGCTGCTTGCGGCGTGTAGCAGCAACGGCAGCGGCGGCTCGGTAACCATTGCCAACTCCCAGCCCCCGGATTCCCAGACCTCCGACTTCGGCATGGTCTACGTCAAACGTACCGTGCCGCCGCCCACGACGCCGGCGACCCAGGATGACCTGCGGTTGCGCCGAACCTTTCTGCCGCAGGCCGACCTTTATCTGTTGAATCCCACGAGTGCCGGCGGCAATGAGGTCAACATCACGACGCGCGTGACCTCAACCGCCCCGAAGGGCACGTTCTACGATCTCAAGGACGTCGACGTCTCGAGCGACGGCTCGCATGTAATCTTTGCAATGCGCGGCCCGCTGACGCCTACCCAGAAAGACCTGGATCCGCCGAATTGGAATATCTGGGAATACGTTGTCGCGACCAACGACCTGCACACCGTACTGCCGAGCTCCGACCCACTGGGCACCGGCTCGCAATACATCTCACCGCACTATCTGCCCGACGGACGCATCCTGTTTGCGACTACGCGACAGATTGGCTCTGGCGCGGTTCTGCTCAATGAAGGCGAGCCGGAATTTGAGGGACAGACCGAGGACCTGGACGAGTCGGCGTTCGTGCTGCACGTGATGAACCCCGACGGCACCGACATGCACCAGATCACCTACAACCCGAGCCACGATGTCGATGCTACCGTGCTGAATAACGGCCGCGTGATGTGGAGCCGCTGGGATCACGCCAACGGCAACAGCGGTATCCACCTGTACACCAGCAACCCCGACGGTACCGACGTCGAACTGCTGTATGGCCGCGGCAGCCACAACACGCTCAGCACCAACCCCGGCGGATCCGATACCTGTCCGGCCGGTGAGGACTGCACGGTGCAGTTCGTGAAGGCACGTGAGCTGCCCGACGGCAAAGTGCTGGCCCTGGTGCGTCCATTCGACGAGGCCGGTTACGGCGGCAATCTTACGATCATCGACGTGCAGAACTACGCCGAGAACAACCAGGCCTACCCGGATACGGCGAACAATCTCGGCTATTCCACCACCAGCTTTGCCGAACAGGCGGCGACCCAAAATGCGGTGTTGACCGCGGTCAACACCACCATGAACATTCCGGTAATCTCTCCCGGTGGACGCTTTTCCTCGGCGTTTCCGTTGTGGGACGGCACCGGGCGCATTCTGGTGACCTGGAGTGAATGCCGGCTGCAGGATACTACCGGCACCTTCCTGCCGTGCACCGCTGCCAATCTCGCCGCCGCCGCCGCGGCCAACGCCACGCTCACGGCGGCACCGGTGTTATACAGTGCATGGATGTTCGATCCAGTCGCCGACACCTTCAAGCCGATCGTGACGCCGACCGAAGGCGTGTTCGTCACCGACATCGTGGCGCTGCAGCCGCGTCCCGCTCCACCCGCGTACATTTCCGACAGCTACACCAGCAGCACGCCACCGTTAGGCATCATCGACATCCGCAGCGTCTACGACTGGGACGGCGCGCCGTGGAGCGGCACCGGCGCCGGCGGGATTGCCGCCATGGCGCAGACCGATGCCGATCAGCGCCCGGCGCGCTTTCTGCGATTGGTGGAAGCGGTGGCGATCCCCAACAAGCAGACACTCAATTTTGATCAAGCGACCGCATTCGGCGCCGCCGGCAACTACATGCGCCAGATTCTCGGTTATGTCCCGATCGAGCCGGACGGCTCGGTGCGCGTCACGGTGCCCGCGAATGTGGCCTTTCAGGTCTCCGTGGTCGACGCCAACGCCCAACAGATATTTCCGCTGCATCGCGCCTGGCTGCAGCTGCTGCCGGGAGAGGTGCTGAGCTGCAACGGCTGTCATTTGCCACCCGCGCAGCAGAACCCGGTGCCGGGCGGCAGCTTCTATTCTCATGGCCGTCCGGGTACCTTCACCTCCGCCTGGACCGGATCGACATCAACCGGTCTGTTCCCGGGCACACAGGGCTCGTACACGACCTGTCCTGGCGAGACCATGGCCGAGGCGCTGGTCGGCTGGAATTGCGGCGCCTCGGCGACCGCGGCGGCAACGCCGAGCGTCAATGTTGTCTTCAACGACCCGTGGTTCGGCGGCGGCGTCGGCAATGAGCCGGTGCTACTGTCCTATGACGATCCGACGTTCACCACGCCACTGCCGACCTCGCAGGCCTGCGCGCTGCCAGGCGGCTGGACCTCGAATTGTCGCGTCATCATCAGCTATCCGATCAACATCCAGCCGCTGTGGGACAAAGTCCGTGGCGCCAACACCTGCGTCAACTGCCATACTGCCTCTACGGCGGCGACTGGCTACCTGGATCTGGCCGACGGTCCGTCGCCTACCGATGCCAACCAGGACAACGCCTATCAGCAGCTGCTGAATCCCTTCAGTGTCACCACGACCAATGCCACCACTGGAGCGACCACGCAAACCGTCGTACGCTCGCAGGAATTCATTTCCGGCGATGCGCTCGATTCCCACTTCTTCCAGGTCTTTGTCACCGACGCCACGCATATCGGCCTGCTATCTCCCGCTGAGATGCGGCTGCTGTCAGAATGGGTAGACATTGGCGCCCAGTACTACAACAATCCGTTTGACGCTCCGACGAATTGAGTTCGCGCTCGTGCTCTCGCTCTGGGCGGTGTCGCTGGTGTCGACTCCGGCCAGGGCCGCACACGCACTGCTGCAGCTGTTCGTCACCCAGCCTTACCTGGAGTTGCACACCGGACCGGGCCGAGGCTATCCAGTCACGCAAGTCGTTGCCCGCGGCGAATCGGTGGACGTCCTGTTCCGCCGCACCGACTGGTTCAAGGTGCGCACCGAGCGCGGCGTAGAAGGCTGGGCCTCGGCCCGAGAGCTGAACCTGACCACGATGGCCGACGGCGCCCCCTTCCGGGTGAATATGGGCGATCGTGCCGGATTCGCCTCCCATCGGTGGGAGAGCGGGGTGTTTGCGGGCGCCTACGCCGGCGCTACATTGATATCGGCCTACAGCGCCATGTCGATCACCGACAACCTCAAGATCGAGGTCGGTGTGTCGCAGTTTCTCGGCAACGTTTCCGACGGCGAGCTGGCCGAGATCGGCCTCGCGCACGTGTTCATGCCCGAGTGGCGCTTCTCGCCGCTGGTCGAACTGGGTACCGGTTATCGTTGGGTGCAGCCCAAGGCCACCTTGGCCACCCCGGTGGATCGCAGCGATGAGGTGGGGTATTACGGTGCCGGCGCCCGCTTCTATCTTACCCGGCGTTTCTTTCTGCGCGGCGACTTCCGCAAGTACGTCGTGTTCACCAGGACCAATGAAAACGAGGTCAACGAGGAATGGAGACTCGGATTCGCCTTCTTCTATTGAGCATCGCGGTCGCCGCCTGCAGTGGCTGCGCGACGATGCATTGGCCATGGCATCACCCAAAGACCGATGCCGCGTCGACCGCAGCGGCGAGCGCCGACGATCTCAATGCGCCGCCGCCGTCGGTGATCGAACCGCAGGTCGAGCGGCGCGAGGTCAAAGTGCCGAAGATCAGAGCCAAAGACATCGAATTGGGCGGCTATTACGGCGAGATTTCGATCCAGGACTTCGGCGCCCAACCGGTCGCCGGGGCGCGCTTTGACTATCACATCAGCGAGGACCTGTTTTTCGAGGCGACCTACGGGCGGGCCAAGGGCGGCAGGACCAGCTTTGAGTACCTGAGCGGCAACGTGCAGCTACTTTCCAATGCTGAGAGACGCTTCACGTACTACAACCTGTCGCTGGGCTACAACTTCCTCCCGGGCGAGGTATTCATCGGTCGCAATCTCGCCATGACCAGCGCCTTGTACATGATCGGCGGCATGGGCAACGTCACTTTTGCTGGCGATCAGAATTTTGCCGTGAATTTCGGCGCCGGCTTTCGCGTGCTGCCGACGGATTGGCTGGCGCTGCATATCGACGTCCAGGACCTGGTGTTCAAGTCCAACGACATCGGCGTCTATCAGCTGAAGAACAATCTTCAGGCGACGATCGGCGCGACCGTGTTCTTCTAGCGAGCTTGCGCCGCAAGCGCTCGATCGCATTGAATGGAGGCAGTCATGAAAGCTGACGCATTTAAGGTTTCCCTCCTGATCCTCGGCCTGAGCCTGCCGCTCGCCCCTGCGCTGTCGGCGGCGAGCGTTGCCGCCGGTGCGCCGGCCGCCGCGTTCCAGTTGCCGGCAGCCCTCGGCGACCCCGTCAGCCTGGCGGATCTCAAAGGCCAGGTGGTGCTGATCAACTTCTGGGCCAGCTGGTGCGGCCCCTGCCGCCAGGAAATGCCGGTACTCGATCAGCTCTACCGCAGGTACAAGGCCGCTGGATTCACGCTGCTGGGCGTGAATGTCGAACCAAAATCCGCTGACGCGCTCGGTTTCCTCAAGGCGACCCCTGTCTCTTTTCCGATACTGTTCGACACGCAAAGCAAGGTCAGTACCCTCTATGAGGTTTCGGGCATGCCGAGCACCGTGATCGTGGACCGCAAGGGCAACGTGCGCTACGTGCACCACGGCTACAAGCCTGGCGACGAAAGCGAATACCAGGATCAGATCCGCAGCTTGCTGCGCGAGTGATGCGGCCTCGGGAGCGATGATGTCGAGGATGCATTCGTGGAAGATCGCGTCGGCGCTGCTGCTGGGCGGCATGCTGTTGGGGGGCTGCAGCCCGATCGAGCCATGGGTCAAACCCTATGAGCGCGAACACCTTGCCGACCCGATCATGTCGTTCGATCGCAATCCGATCTCCAGCGGCTACCTCGATCACGTGTTCGAGGTGCGCGAAGGCGCCCGCGGCGCCACCGGTAGCGTCGGTGGCGGATGCGGCTGCAATTAGCGCCACGCGGCTCGTGAGCGACCCCCGGACAGCTTGGACGTGATTACGCGGCTGCATCTGCGAACGCGCTGGCTGGCCGCGGCGGCCTTTGGGCTGGGCGCCGTCGGGCGGGCCGACGTGCTGCCGGAGGATCGCACCGATGTGCTCTACCACCGCTACGACGGCGGCGGCCTCACCGTCCAGGGTCCATCGGTGCTGGTGCGAAAGAAGTTCGGCGATTCCCTATCGGTCTCCTACCAATATTACGAAGATCTGATTTCCAGCGCCTCCATCGACGTCGTGACGCAGGCCAGCGCCTATAAGGAACGGCGCTCCCAGCACAACATTGGTTTCGACTACCTGCACGGCAGCACGCTCTACAGCGTCGGCTACATCCGCAGCGACGAGCCGGATTACAAATCCAATACCGGGTTCTTCTCCGTCAGCCAGAGCATGTTTGGCGACCTGACCACCGTGTCCTTCGGCTTCACGCGCGGCTGGGACAAGGTCGGCGAGGTCGATCACGGCATCGTCGTGCGTTCGTTCTCGGAGGACGCAGACCATCGCAACTGGTCAGTCGGTCTGTCACAGGTGCTCACGCGCAACCTGCTGCTGGGCCTGAACTTCGAGACCGATGAGAGCGACGGCTACCTGCAAAATCCGTATCGCGGGGTACGTTTCGTCGATCCCTCGGTCGCGCGCGGCTACAGCTTTGGACCGGCGCGCGCTCCGAATACCCGCACCGGCAATGCCGGTTCGGGACAGCTCAAGTATTACCTGCCCTGGCACGCGGCGGTGGACGGCAACTACCGCCTCTACAGCGACACCTGGGGCATTCTCGCCAATACCGTGAAGCTCGGCTACACCCAGCCGTTGTTCACGGCCTGGACCCTGGAGGCCACCGCGCGCTATTACTGGCAGAGCCACGCTAATTTTTACAGCGATCTGTATCCCTATCAGAACTCGCAGAATTTCCTATCCCGCGACCGCGAACTGGCGCAGTTCCGCAGCCTGACCCTGGGGCTGGGCGCCAGCTGGGAGTTCCATCCGGCCTGGCCGCATTGGGTGGACAAGGGGACGCTGAACCTCAACTTTAACCACCTGCGCATCGACTATCAGGACTTTCACGACAATCTCATCCTCAGTGTCATACCCGGGGACGAGCCGCTCTACACGCTCGACGCCAACGTCACGCAGTTCTTTATTTCCTTCTGGTACTGAACGATCATCCGCCCCTTGGGCTCAAATGCCCTGGAGGCGAATCATGATCCGAAGCTATTTCCTGTTGGCGATCCTTTCCACGGCAACGCTCGTGGCACCTTTTAACAGCGCACTGGCACAGACCCGCGAACAGTCGCGCGAGGACGCGAGGCTGATCACGGCCACTCAGGTACTCGAGGAGCTGCTTGCGACCCCGGACCAGCGCGTGCCGGACTGGCTGATGCAGCGCGCCTACGGTGTTGCGATCATTCCGGAAGTAATCAAAGGCGCATTCATTTTCGGTGGCCGCTACGGCAGCGGCGTCATGAGCGTGCGCGATCCTGCGGGCCGATTCAGCAATCCGATTTTCATTTCGCTTGCCGGGGGCAGCGTCGGCTGGCAGGTCGGTGCCACCTCGACTGATGTCGTGCTGGTATTCGTGACCCCGCGCAGCGTGGAGAACTTCGCGCGTGGCAAATTCACGCTCGGCGCCGACGCGTCGGTGGCCGCCGGACCGGTCGGCCGCCAGACCGAGGCCGCGGCCGGCATCGCCGCCGAGATCTACTCCTATTCACGCTCGCGGGGCCTGTTTGCCGGGGTCGCGCTCGATGGAACCGTGATCGCCTTCGACCGCAGTGCCAATCGCGAATTCTACGACAATGACGATGTGACCACCGCCATGATCACGGGCAATAAAGTGACGACCCATTCGGAATCGGCACGACGCTTTCTCGCGGCCGTAGCCGCCAGCGCCAATGGTGACAGCGCGCCCGCACCGGCAGCCGCCGGCGCACCGGCGCCGCCGCCGAACGCCGTCGCGCCTTCCGGCCCGGCAGCCTCGGGCGACGTTCACACCTTCCCGATGGAAGATTCACATCCAGGTGGCGAGCCGCATTAGCGTCGGCACCAGCCTGGGTAAACCAATCCCGGCGCCACCCGCCGTCGGCCGCGAGTCTCGTCGCGCATGAGCGTGCCGAGACCGGCCGGGGTGGCCACCCCCGGGGTGGCCGCGGACTACGCGCTGCGCGTCGACGGATTGCGTAAACAGTACGGCGATACCCTCGCCGTCGACGGCATTGCCTTCGGCGTGCATGCCGGCGAAATCGTCGGACTGCTCGGACCCAACGGTGCCGGCAAGACCACGACCTTCAATATGGTCCTGGGCGTGTTGCAGCCGAGCGCAGGCAACATCCGCATCGAAGGCATCGAGCTGGCACGTCACCGTTCACAGGCGCTGGCGCACACGAATTTCGCTGCGGTCTACGCCGCCCTGCCGGGCAATCTGACCGTCTATCAGAATCTGCGTTTTTTCAGCCTGATCTACAACGTCCCCGCGGGCTCGACCCGAATCGAACAGCTGCTGACCGAGTTCGATCTGCAGCGCCTGCGCAATACCCGCAGCGGCGTGCTGTCCTCGGGCGAGCAGACGCGGCTGGCGCTCGCAAAGGCGCTGCTGAACAAACCCCGACTGCTGCTGCTCGATGAGCCCACGGCCTCGCTCGATCCGTCTGCCGCCGATCTGATTCGCGGGCGCATACGCGCAATGGCCGCCCGCAGCGATTGCGGCATTCTCTGGACCTCGCACAACATGTACGAGGTCGAGGAGACCTGCGATCGCGTGCTGTTCCTGTCGCGCGGCAGGATACTGCTGGAAGGCGATCCCAAGACTCTGCCGCGTGCACACGGTGCGGCCTCGCTCGAGGAGCTGTTCATCCGGCTGGCGCGTGAGCCGCTGGCTCAGCATCGCGACGGTCCCGGGGCACCACGATGAAGCTGCGCCCGATCGCCGCCATTGCGCTGCGGCAATTTTATCTGATGCGCAGCAGCCCGACGCGGGTATTACCGATGATCGCCTGGGTCGCGATCGATATCATTCTGTGGGGCTTCATCTCGCGCTACCTGAACACCGTCGCGTCCACCGGCATCAATTTTATAGCGAGCCTGCTCGGCGCGGTGCTGTTCTGGGATTTCTTCACCCGGGTGATGCAGGGCGTAACCATGGCGTTCTTCGAGGACGTCTGGTCGCGCAATTTCATCAACGTCTTTGCAACGCCACTGCTGATCTCCGAATACCTCACCGGATTGGTACTGACCGGAGTGGCCACCAGCCTGGTCGGGCTGATCGTGATGTTGGTGCTGGCGACCTGGCTGTTCGGCCTGCCGTTCTTTTCGTTGGGATTGCTGCTGCTGCCGTTCCTGCTGGTACTGTTCCTGTTCGGCATTGCGCTCGGGGTACTCGCAAGTGCCATGGTACTGCGCCTGGGACCGGCCTCGGAGTGGCTCGTGTGGCCGATCCCCGCGCTGCTGTCGCCATTCGTGGGCGTGTTCTATCCGCTGTCGACTCTGCCGGCCTGGATGCGCGCCGTCGGTCATCTGCTGCCGCCGTCCTACGTCTTTGAAAACATGCGCTCGGTGGTCGGCCGCCACGGCTACTCGGGCAGTGGCCTGCTGATCGGCATCGCCCTGGCGCTGCTCGATATCCTGCTGGCGGCCTGGTTGTTCACGCGAATTTTTCGCTACGCCGTGCGCAGCGGATTGCTGGCCCGCTACAGCGCCGAGAGCGTCAGCTAAACACCTCCACGATGAGCAACCTCGGCCTGTATATCGTCGCCGTGCTGATCTGGGGCTCGACCTGGCTCGTCATCAAGTTTCAGCTCGGCGTCGTGCCACCGACGGTCTCGGTGGCCTGGCGCTTCGCGCTCGCGGCATTGATACTGCTCGCCTACTCCGCATTCAGGCGCAGGCCGCTCGGCTTCAGCGCGCGCGATCACCTGTGGATTGCCTTGCAGGGCGTGCTGCTGTTCGGCCTGAACTATGCCGGCATCTACCTCTCCGAGCAGTATCTGACCTCGGGCCTGGTCGCGGTCGTGTTCTCAATCGTGGTGTTCATGAATGCCGTGGGCATGCGGCTGTTCTTTTCGCTGCCGATCCGGCCGGCCACCATTGTCGCGGCCGTCGTCGGTGTCGCCGGCGTGACGCTGGTGTTCTGGCCGGAGATGCGGCGCTTCTCGAGTTCGGGTGAGCAGTTCTATGGGCTGGCGGCGGCAGTCGGGGCCACGGCCGTGGCATCGCTAGGCAATATGGTAGCCACGCGCATTCATCGGCGGCAGCTTCCGGTAACGCAGATCAATGCCTGGTCGATGCTCTACGGCGCTGTCTTTGTTGCCGTCGTTGCCTTCGCAACCGGACAGCGCTTCGCCTTCGATGTCTCCTGGCCCTATGTCGCCTCGCTGATCTATCTTTCGCTGTTCGGCTCGGCGTTGGCGTTCGGCGCCTATCTGACATTGATGAGACGAATTGGCGCCGACCGTGCGTCCTACACGGCCGTGGCCATTCCGGTGGTCGCGCTGCTGCTGTCTACCGCCTTCGAGCACCTGCGTTGGCAGCTTGAGACCTTTCTCGGCATCGCGCTCTGCCTGGGCGGCAACGTGCTGATGCTGCGGCGCCGTCCGGCGTAACCGGCGCGCGCCGCGAACAGGGGAGACCATGGCGGCCACTATCATTTTCGGCGTCACGGTAGCGGTCAGCCTGCTGGGCTTGCTGGCCGCGCCTTGGATCATCGACCGAAATCTGTTCCGGCCCTTCTGGTTTCTGCCACGCCGGCAGTACTGGACCGCGATCACCAGCGGCTTCGTCCACGCGGACTTCGCTCACCTGCTGTTCAACAGCGTGACCTATTGGTTCTTTGCGTTTCCTCTCGAGCGCGCAATCGGCACACCGCGCTTCGTAGCGCTGTATTTCGTCGGCCTCGTGGCCAGCAATATCGGCACTTATTTCAAGCACCGGCGCGATCCGGATTACGCCTGCCTGGGCGCTTCCGGCGCCATACTCGCAGTGCTGTTCGCCTCGATCGTGTATTTTCCGCGGCAGTCGATCATGATCATGCCGATCCCGTTGCCGATACCCGCGCCGCTGTTTGCAATCGGTTACCTCGTCTATACCTTCTACGCCGCGCGCCGCGGGCGCGGACGGATTAATCATGACGCGCATTTCGACGGCGCGCTGGCCGGTCTCGCCTTCGTCGCCGTGACCGACCCGGCGGCCTGGGAAAGTGCTTGGCGAGCCGTACTGGGCTGAGCGCGGCGGTGATTTCAGTCCGCGTCGCTTTCGCGCGGAACCACGTTGATACTCAGGCGTCGCCCCCGCCGCAGCAACTCGAGCGCCGTCGACGCGCCGATGCGTGAGTCGATCAGCAGCCGGTGCAGATCGTCGACGCCGCCGATCCAGTGACCGTCGAAGCGCACGATCAGGTCGCCCGATTCGACATCGGCCTGGGCCGCGGCGCCGCCGTCGAGCACGTTGATGACCCGCACCGCCGAGACCTGCGGCAATTCGAAATGACGCCGCAGGCGTTGTGGCACGGCGACGATCTGTCCACCAATGCCGATGCTGGCGCGTCGCACGCGGCCGTGACGCAGCAGTTCGAGCGCCACCCGCTGCACCGTGTCAATCGCGATGGCGAAGCAGATCCCCTGGGCACCGGCAATGATGGCGGTATTCATGCCGATCACGCGGCCGCCCGAGTCCATCAGGGGTCCGCCCGAATTGCCCGGATTGAGCGCAGCGTCGGTCTGGACCACGTCTTCGATCAGGCGCCCTGAGCTGGCGCGCAACGAGCGGCCCAGGGCGCTCACCACGCCGGCGGTCACCGTGCAATCGAAGCCGAGCGGATTGCCAATCGCGATCGCGAGCTGTCCGACCCGCAGTGTATGCGAGCGCCCCAGGGTCACTGCCGGCATCGCGGCGCTCACCCGGATCAACGCGGTGTCGGTATGCGGGTCTTCGCCGAGCAGATCGGCCTCAAATTCCTCGCCGCGTACCGTAGCGACGCGCAAAGCGCTCGCCCCGTGCACCACGTGGCTGTTGGTCAGAATCAGGCCGTCAGGAGTGAACACAAAACCCGAGGCACTGCCGCCCTGCATGCCGGCCGCGGCTGAGCGTCGGGTGTGAATCGCGACCACTGCGGACGTGGCGGCCTCGGCGACGCCGGTCACGGTGCGCGAGTAGGCGTCGAGCAGCGGCTCGTCCTGGCCCTGGACGGCGTCGTATGCCGGCTGAGCGAGCGTGTTCATAGCGTGAGTTCGCCGCATCGCAGCGCCGCGACCACCGCCTCGGCCCGCGTGGCCGCGTCGAGCTTCTCGAATATCGCAGCGATATGAAATTTCACCGTATTGGGCGACACCTGCAACTCTCGGGCGATGCCTTTGTTCGAGGTTCCGGCGGCTACCAGAGCCAGAACCTCGCGCTCGCGCGCCGTCAGTCGCGCCGAGCTGCGTTGGACGATCAGATTCACCGATTCGGTAATGGTGGCGCCGTCGCCGACTGCAAGGCCCTCAGTGCGGAGGCCGGCGCCATTCGCCCACCTTGATCTCGACCGTCTGGGGCCGCCCGCCGCGGCGCAGTCGCAGCTCGAGCGAGCGACCCGGGATCGATTGGACCAGCTGCGCGGCAAAGCCCTCCACGTCATCGATCGCCACCCCGTCGATCGCCTCGAGCAAATCACCCGGCGCAATTCCGGCTGCCTCGGCCGGCGACTCAAGCTCCACGCCCGCCACCGCGGCCACGCTGCGCGCCGTGCGCCCCCACCGCCTGCGGGTTGCCTCATCGAGCCACAGGGCCTGCAATCGCAGCCCCAGATACGGCCGCGGCAGATACCCATGCTGTTCCACCGCGGCCACGATCCGATGAATGGTCGGGCCGGGAATGCCGAGCAGCCTGCCTCGCGGCCCCGGCACCAGCATCGCTTTCGGAGCCCCCCCAAAATCGGCAACCAGAGCACCCTCGAAGCGGCCATCGAGCGCGGCTTCGAATTCCAGGCGCTGGGCAATGGCACCCCCGCGACGCGATCGCCAAGCCGGGCCGGCCACTCGAACGGTGCCAAAGCCCACCAGCGGGCCCGCCGGTGACCGGCCCACGATGACCACACCAGCACCGGCTTCGAGCGTGGGATCGATGACCGCCGGTGCTGCGCCCGCGCTTACCCCGTCGGGCCGCTCCTCGGCACCGATGCGCAGCACCGCCACGTCGGTGGCCAAATCGCAGGCGATGACTGACCCCCGCGTATCGCGGCAGTCCGACACGACCACCACCTCATCGCTACCGGCGAGCGCCTCGGCGGCGGTCACTACGAATGCTCCGTGCCAACGAATACCGGACACCGATCGACGTGGACCGAGCGCAATGGCGACCGTACGCGGCGCCAGTGCAGCCGCGAGGTGCGAGCGTTCCCGCGACCATTGTTGCAAGACAGTTGTTGCATCCATGGCTCACCTCACGAACATGACCACTCATCGGATGACCGCGCACTGCAAGTTCAGAGTGCACGCCGATCGTGCGTCGCGGTACTCCCCGAACGGGCGGGTGATTGCCGGGCGCGACGCGGCTGTGACGCCGGCCCAGGGTTCGCTGTGGAGCCGCAGCAATGATCTCAGTGCGGGTTTCGCAGTCGTCCAGTCTCTATATGTTCTCGGATCTTGGCGCGAGATATTCTGATCTTGGCGCGAGCTCAAGCTATTCGCTGCCCATGGGCGCGGCTGCGCAGATCGTCACCACGTGCCAGCTCGGATTGCGCTCCGAATCGAAGCCGGGCGGCATCGTCGCCGAGATGCCCCGGAACGACGATGCCGCACCGCTTCCCCCCGCATCCCGCAATCCGTCTGCCGGCTGCAAAGACTGGCTCGCCCGGCACGCGCCCCGTGTATCGCTGCCTGTTCTCGTAGGCAGTCCGCCCAAAGCCTTTTGTTCGCCGGCAAAACTCAGCGTCGATTTCTTACAACACCGGTCATCCTTAATCAGGCTGCACTTATCCCTATACGTTGTCAAATTGCAGCGCCCCGCGGAAAAGCGCCGCGGACTGGCTCAGCGCGAGGAGCAGAGCTGCGATCCGGACAGGTCTGCGCGCGCTGTTCGCGGCTGCGTCGCGGACGTCGCCGGCGCCAGCGCCGGCGCCGGCGCCGGACTTTGCAGGTATTGCTCCAGCGCGTCGCGATCGAGCGGGCCGGATTCGCCGGGTCCGAGCCCCTTGAACGTCGTAAAGCCGTCACCGCCATTGGCCAGAAAGTCATTGACCGTGACACGGTAATGACGCGCGGGGTCTAGAGCCTCGTAAGCACCGTCGCAGGCCTCGACGATGCGCGCGCCGACGGGCCTGGCAGGATCCCAGCTGTAGTACAGGCCGGAGGTCTTGAGAATCCGGGGCAGAGCATCGGCCTCGGCGGGCCATTGCTGCTCGAGCACCGCCAGCAACTGCGCCCCGGTCATATCGAGCGTGATTAGATGGTTGGCAAACGGGTGCAGTGTCAGTACGTCGCCCCAGGTGACCGGACCGGCGCGCAGATCGGACCGCAGGCCACCCGGATTCATCAGCGCCATGTCGGCATGGGTTGCAGCGCGCTGCGCGTCGGCCACGAGATCCCCGAGTGTGGATTCGCCGGCCGCCGTCAGGGCGCGCGTCACCGGCCGCGGCAGCGTGCCCACGACGCGTCCTACGCTCGCGGCCACGAGTTTTTGCGCTGCGTCCGTCAGGCGCTGCGCGCCTGGGTCGCCGGGCTGGCCGGGCGGCGAGTCGGCCCAGATTGGCACGATGCGGGCGGATTTTGTCACCACATCTCGAGTCACAGGATCGATGCGCAGATCGATCTGCGCCAACGCCACGCCGTAGGCATAGGCTTGTGTGACCAGTACCGGTGCTCCGCCGCGTGCCGGCAGCAGCGCGTTGGTGTAATTGTGCGTGTGTCCGGAGAGCACGACGTCGATGTCCGGATCGAGCCGCGCGACGATGGCCCGCAGCGGCCCCTGCCAGTCATAACCGCTTGCGCTCGGCACCGGCACCAAGCCCTGATGGATGAGAACGATGATGGTATGGATTCCGCGGCGTGCCAGCTCCGATGCGGCGCGATTGATGGACTCCGCCTCGTCGAGAAACTCGAGATCGGCCACCGCCCAGGCCGGAACCATGCTCGGCGTATCACGCAGTACCGCGCCGATGACTCCGACCGGAATACCGCCGCGCACGACGACGGCATAGGCAGGCAACAACAGCTTGCCGGTGCGCCGATCGATCACATTGGCGCACACGTAAGGCACCCGACTGCCCCGATAGGGATCCTCCAGAAACGGGTCCTCGGGGGCATTTCCGCCCTCGAGCAGCCGGCGAATCTCGGCGGGCCCGGCGTCGAACTCATGGTTGCCCAGCGTGCCGACCACATTGCAGCGATTGGGCTCGCGCCGCCAATGTGCCGCGTCGAAGAATTGCATCGCCGAGCCGTAGTGGCAATACGAGTTGGCCAGCAGATTCAAAAATTCGATCGCGGGCTCATTCTGCAACAGGCCGGTGATGGGAGGGCTGGCGCCGAGCTGATCCCCGGCATGCACAATCAGCGTATGCCCCGGGGCTGCGCGCTCCAAGGCCTTGAGATACGCCGCCAAGGCCGCGGCGCCACCGACCGGCCGCGCCGAGGACACCGTGGGGCTTTGCAGGTTACCGTGAAAATCGTTGAAGCCGAGCAGCTGCAGATGCACCGTGCGTCGTCCGGCCGCTGCTGGATCCGACCAACTCAGGCTCGTCTGCGGGGGCGGCCAGGGATTCGCCGCCGCCTCGGCGGATAGCGGCTCGGAGCCGGGAGAGAGATTCGACCCCTCGGTGTTGCCGCCGACAATGGCGATCGGCACGCCCGCCAGCAGACTTAAGATCCAGCTACGCCACACCATCTGCGACCCTCATGGATAGATTGCTTGTAAACGGCGCGCGTGACCGCGGTATTAAGCCCGGATCGATGCGGTGGTCGCACTGATGCAATAGTGCCACACCGATAGCGGCCCTCGCTGAGGACAGCATGACGGCTCGGGAGCTCTCGGCGGTATTAGGTATCGTCAAAGATTCCCTATAGATCCAGCGATTCTTGTGATGCGTGCACCCCTCTGAGCAAACCACGACATCGACTGCTTGATGCAATAGCAGCTGCGTAGAGCCACCCGCGCCGATCGTCCAGCCCTGCAGATATCGCTCGCCCGGTCCGCGCGCGTGCTCGGTGCCGGCGACTACCGCCGCGAACAGATCGAGGGCGCGCTTCAGGGCGCCTCCGGCGTCGACAGTCAGCTGATCGATGACGACACTTATTTCGTCGCCGAGATGACAGGCAGCCTCATAGGCTGCGGAGACTGGAGTTGGCGGCGCACGCTGTTCGGCGGCGACAGCCACACCGGGCGCAATGCGCGCGAGCTGGCCCCACTGACCGATGCCGCCTAGATCCCCGCCTTTTTCGTTGACCCCGGCTACGCGCGCCGGGGCGTCGGCCGAGCCCTGCTCGAGCGCTGCGAGGCCGAGGCCCGTGCGCGTGGCTGCACGCGTTTCGAGCCGATGGGAACCCTGCCTGGTGTCCGTCTGTATCAGGCCCTGGGCTCCCGTAGCGGGCGAGCTAATACACTACCCAGTCGCTCCTGGCGTGACGATTGAATCCGTGCCGATGTGCAAAGAGTGAGGCTGCCGCCTCGAGGCCGGCGGCGATGAACCGCAGCCGCACGCTGGGACTCCTGATGACTAGCCGCTCGGAAAGACCGCCCGTTGCACCAGCCAGACCAGCGCCACTGCTGCGATGACGGCCGACCCCCAGGGCATGACGGCTCGCCGGTAGACGGCGCCGGCTCGTAATCCGTAGACGATCGGCATGACCGTCAGCACCACGGCCAACTGGCCGGTTTCGATACCCAGGTTGAAAGCCAGCAGGCAGATCAGACGGGCACCGTGCGGCAATCCCATGTCGGCGAGCACTGAGGCAAAGCCAAATCCGTGCAGCAGACCAAATGCAAACGCGATGCGGGCGCGGCTCTCGGTGACCAGTGGAAAGATATTATTAAGTGCCGCAACGATGATCGAGGCCGCGATCACCGACTCGGTGAGTCGACTCGGCAGCCGCACCACATCCAGCGCCGCCAACGACAGCGTAATCGAATGTGCCAGCGTAAAGGCGGTCACGACCTTGAGTATGCTGAGGAATGCCGGACGTACGCGCGGCACCGGCTCCCAGCGGCCGTTGTGCCGCAGCAGCACCGCAGGCAGCAGCAATGACAACAGGAACAGCAGATGATCGATGCCGCTCCAGATGTGCCAGATGCCGGCTTGCAGATACTCCACGAACGCCCGCCATCGCGACGGCGCATCGACGGTGAACAGCGCCGGCGTAGCGCTGCCGCCCAACACGCCGGTCTGGGCCACCGCACCGTCGGTCAGCGTCAGCAGTCCGCGATGCGACGGGTCGATGTCATCCATCAGGCCGTAGCGAATGCTCAGCTGTCGCACCGCCCGCGGACAATGGGCGGTAAAGGGCAACCAGGCGTAGTTACCGTCCACCCGCTCATTGACCTCGAGCCCCTGAAAGCTGATTGCGCAGTCGCGCTTCTGCGCGCCGATAGACAGATGCTGCGCGACGTACTGCATCAGCCGCGGTTCGGCGGCGCGAAGCTCGCCCCAGGTCACCTTGCCGTCGCGATTGGCATCGACGCCGATCGCGAGTTCGACATCTCGCACCGCCAGCTCGATCGAGCCGCTGAGCTGCTGGCCTTGCACCTGCACGACCAGAAAGCCGTTGCTGGCAACATGAGCCCGCACTACCGGGCTGAACATCAAAGCCAGCGCCAGCGCGGCGGCGACTCTCATCGCAACCCCTGCCGGTACGGCTCGAGACGCACATCCTCGAGGCTCTGCTGCTGCATGAACAGCAGCGCCGGCAGCGCCGCCTCGGGTCGATGAGCCGCCTGCGCCGAGCGCAGCAAGATGAGTACGTCGTCCGGCTCGCGCTGTACGCGCCAATTCTCCTGCGCCGCGGCCAGCGCGGCCTCGGGCTGCTGCTCGACATCGAGCAGAAAGCGCGCCTGCTCGCGTCGATGCACCGCCTCGCCGCGCTGCTGCTCGACCTCGAAGGCGCCCGACAGCATGGCCCGATCCTGCGCGCCACGGCCGTCGCCCAGCAGCTTTTGCGCGATGACGATGCGCAGCACCATCGGCTCCATCGATTCGTAGCCGGCCAGCAGCTGCAGCGTTTCGGCCGCGCGGTGCTGGCGCAACAGCAGATCGGCGCAGGCCGCGCGCATGTAGAAATCCTCGGGCGCGAGCTGCAGACCTTCGCCGAACCAATGCTCGGCGGCGGCATCATCGCCTTGGCGTTCAGCCATCTCACCGAGCTCAGAATAACGCCAGGCACGTGCCTCAGCGGCGAGCCCCTGCTGCGGCAACGATATGAGCGCCGCGTATGCCGAGTGCAGATGCCCCGTCAGCCCACGCAGGCTCTCCTGGCACAGACCCGTGATCGCCGAATCGGCCTGGGCCGCGAGATGCATACACGATGCCATCGCTTCGTCGTAGCGGCCCAACACCCGCAGCACCGTGGCCCGCGTAAGCCATGCCTGCGCGTTATCGGGTTGATCCTGCAGCGCCAGGTCCAGCTGCGCCAGCGCGGCGCCGAATGCGTGACGGCTCTGCAGGATTGTCGCCTCGAGCACCCGCACGGCGGCCGGCACCGCCGAGCGCTGCATCCACGGCTGCAACACCGCTTCGGCGTAGCCGAGATAGCGCAGATCACCGGTTGCGCGTGACCGGGAGACGTAGAACTGCGCCAGCGGCAGCGCGACGTCGAAGCGCGAGCGCGTCAGCTCCCGTGCCGCTGCGCTCTCGTGCCTCGCGCCGACCGGCAGGTCCGCCAATACCTGCGCATCGCTGCTCGGGATACGTGGTGTCGACCAGGCCACACCGATCTGCGCCATGCCGACCAGCACCGCGCCCAGCAACCGTGCTCGAGTCCTTCGAGGACGGTTGGCGTTGGTCGAATGCGCGAGCACGGCTCACATCCCGTTGACGCTGATCGCTGCCGTGGTCTCACTGGTGTCGGTAAGCGTCAGCGCACCATCGTCGACTTGAATGGGTGCACTGACCTCCGATGTCTTCTGCGCCAGAGCCAGCACCTGCGCGGTGTCCAGCTCCTGGGCGGTCGGCATCGACATCGATCCTGAAGCCGCATGGTCACCACAGGCGCTCAGGGAAGCCGCCGCGACTGCAGCGGCGCCTAGGAGGACAGTCTTGCGATTCATGGCGATACCCCTTAGTCATTGGCGCTGGTGGGAGAGCCAGCGAGCGCCGTGTTCAGATACGGGAATGCCACCAGGTAGTTCGCCGGATTCGGCTCCACACCGTCGGTGTAGTGCAACTGGCGCGACGCATCCGAAGCAGGATCCGGGTCCATCGCGCTGCCATCGAACGGCGACAGCAGCACGCCCATCGCTACACGCAATTCGATGGTCACCACATCGTCGATAGGACGACGGCCGTTGGGAAAGCCCGAGGCGTCACCGGCCAGCACACCCAGATCGTTCTGCGAGGCCACTGGTGTTACCGCAGTGCTGGTGTTCAGACGCAACTCCTCGGCGGGGGTTGCCTTCGCGGGCTGGTTCAGCCCGGTGATACCGGTCAGAAACGCCGCCTCCAGGTCGGTTCGCGGGTAGACATTGGGCGCCTTGACCCCCGCCGCGCCGAACAGCACCTGCAGCAGCACCGGCAGTGACGGATTGGTCACATAGTCGGCAAATTGCGCATCATTCTTGGGCTCAGAGGCATTGAATCGATCCTTGTCGGGCAGACCGATGACGAGCTCGTTCACCAGCGGCATACCTAGGCGCGAGACCTGGTTCCAGGCGCCGCCCTCGACCGCAGCACCGGTCGGACTGTTCACCGGTCCCACGCTGACCGCACTCTTGCTGCTCTGCGGCTGCGGGTTCAGCACCTCCGCCTGCCGCAGGCTCGCGGTCGTCCAGCCACCGATGACCGGATCGCTGCCGGATGTGAGACAGGACGCCGGCACTTCCAGCGCCAGCGAGCTGACGTTGTAGCCGGCGAGCGAATTCGGCGCCAACTGCCGGGCATTCACGCCCGTAGGCGCCAACTCTTCCACTGGGTATGTGATATTCACCAGATCGAAGGTCTCGCCAAGATTGACCACAAAGCCGTCCTGACGCTGGCCGACGAAAACACGGCCGGGTTTGCTGCAGCCTGGAATGGTGATGTTATGAACGAAGCTGCCGGCATAGCTCGCGTAATTGGCAATGGACTTGGCGCCAATATTGTCCAGGGGCTTGGTGAAGCTGGTGCTGCCGGTGTCGGCATCGGTGATTGGCTGCACCGTGCCGGAACGGCGATCGCCGCGCACCAGGGTCAAAGTGTAGGTTTCGGCGACGTTTTGTGTGCTCATGTTGCCGGCGCTGACCGCGCCGATGTTGCCCAACGGCACCGGTATCGACTTGGTGCCCGCCATCACCGACAGGCCTTGAATGACGGTCGTAAAGCGAAACTGAAAGGTAAGTTCCTCGGCGCCGTCGCCGTTGTTGTCGATCAGTATTTCGTACAGCGCGTTCGGATCCATCGTGTAGTAGTTCGGACCACCTTGCGGATTCTCGAATGGCTGATAATTTGCGATCAGCGTGACGTAGCCGGTGCGGCCCGATTCGTAACTGTTGAACATGTAGAAATCGGTACCGTCCACTTTTGGACGGGTGGTGATGAACGGCGCCTCCCGGTGACTGGAAGCCAGGGCCGTGCCCGCGATGACGCAGGCAATCGCCCCCGCCAGAATGCGACGCCAGACATAGGAATACATAAGCGGATACCTCCCGATGACGGAAACGCGACACCAGCGGTGCCATGAGTTGTTCGCCTATGTATACGAATGACCGCCTCGGGCGGATGCATTGAGGCGGCAGTGCACGGTCCCGGCGAGCGCCGGCGGCATTAGGGCGGCACTACGGCGGTCGACGCTCCAGTCCGGCGTCCAGAGCAGACAGGCGCGCGATGGCCGACCAGTCCAGAGCTTCCCCGCCGCCGGCCAGCAATCTGAGCAGTCGATCGCGCAACAGGCTGGCGAGCGGCATCGGTACCCGCAGTTCCTCGGCCGCCGCCAGCGTCAGACGGATGTCCTTCAGCCCCAAGGGGGCAGCGAAGCCCGCGGGCTCGAAGCTCTGTTCCACGATCAGGCCACCGTAAGTCTTATACAGCGGCACATTGAAAAGCGTCGAGGTCAGCAGATCCAAGTAGACACGCTGGTCGATCCCGCCCTTGGCAATCAACGCCATCGCCTCGCCGAGCGATTCGATCACCGAGGCGATCAGAAAATTGCCGCTGAGCTTGACCAGATTAGCGGCGCTCGCTTCGGGGCCGAGGTAGAAAAGCCTCTGCCCCATGGCACTGAACAGCGGTGCGCAGTCATCCACAGCGGCGCGCGCACCCGCTGCGACGATGTACAGTTGCGCGGCAGCGGCAGCTTGCGGCCGCCCGAAGACGGGCGCGGCGACGAAGCGTTGCCCCGAGGCGGCGTGCGCCGAGGCGAGCCGGACCGACAAGCCGACGCTGATGGTGCTCATGCAGATGTGCACCGCGCCGCTGCCAGCGCTCGCCAGTACGCCGCCGTCATCGAACACGACGCTGTGCACCGCCTCATCGTTCGACAGCATCGTGATGACGGCCTCACCGCGACAGGCATCCGCTACGCGGGTGGCGACCCGAGCTCCCAGACTCGACAGCCCCCGAGCCTTATCGGGGGTACGGTTATAGACCGTCACCTCGTGCCCGGCCTTGAGCAGATTGGCCGCCATGGCCGCGCCCATGCCTCCGATCCCGATGAATCCCAGCTTCATGATTGCGGCTCCCCGCTTTCTGGCAGTCAGTCGAGCAGAGCTGCAACGTCCGGCTCGATCGATTCAGGCTTTTCCACCGACCCATAGCGCCTGCGCACCTGGCCCTGCCGGTCGATCAGGAACTTGGTGAAATTCCATTTGATGGCCTCGCTCCCCAAAATCCCCGGCTGCTGCTGCTTGAGATACTGGTAGAGCGGATGCGGGCGCGCCCCGTTGACTTCAATCTTGGCAAACATCGGAAACGTCACGTCGTAGGTCAAGGAGCAAAAGCGCTTGATCTCGTTCTCATCGCCGGGCTCCTGCTGCCCAAATTGATCACAGGGAAAACCCAGCACGCTGAAACCGCGGCCATGCAGCTTGCGGTACAGCGCTTCCAGTCCGGCATATTGCGGCGTAAAGCCGCATTTACTGGCCACGTTGACGATCAGGATGACCTGGTCGCGATACGCGGCGAGGCTCTGCTCGGTACCGTCAATGGTCTTGACGGTGAAGTCATAGACAGCCATGAGACGCGCAGCGTCAGTGCGCCGCGGCCACATGGCTCGACAGGAAATCGTAGATCCCTTTGTCCCCCATCTTGCGCGCGTTTGCCAGTTCGCCGGCTTTGCTCGAAAAGACAATCTGGTTATCGGCAGTCAGCACGACCACCGCGGGAATGCCGATCTTGATCGGATTGCCGTTTTGATTGGCCACGTCGAAATTCTTGTCAAACCTGCCGACATCGACCTTGACCACCTGGAAACGCCCGGCGATCAACGCGTGACTGCTGCCGTTGAGGGCCTTATCGAGCTCACGGCAGTCGGGACACCAATTGGGGCCGAACACCAGCAGCACGTCGTTACGATTCGCCTGCGCCGCGGCCAGCGCGCGTTGCAGATCCGCCGCCGCGTTCGCGGTCTCATCATATGGCAGCTGGGCCGCCTGCACTGCGAAGGCCAGCGCAGCCGCCACAATCGACCCAGGCCTGCGATTCATCACCCGCTCCTCCAAATGTGTCGGCTACTGTGCTCACTCCAGGCACAGACGTCAACGATCACGCTAGGCCCTGGACAGCAGTCGGCGCCACGGCTCCCAGTAGCAGTTCTCCCAGCCCGCGCTCATTCGGACCGTCACCGAGTATCGATCGAGTGGACGTATGCATCCGCAGCCGGGACCAGAGCCTGCTTTTCGGACAACATGAAGCGCGCGCTCTCCATGCCACGGTCGACATTTGCCGACATCTCGGCCGGGACCTGCGAGCGCACCCAGGCTTCGAGCTGATCCAACGGCACGGCGTCCCAAAACGCGGCGGGAATGTACTGCGCGATGATCAATGGCGCGAAACTCGGGAATGGTGACAGCAGAGTGACCGCGTTGTTACTGAACGTGGACCAGGCCAATTCGTGATGCTCACTGGCAAGACCCAGAAGCAGCCCCAGGCGCAGCCGCACCGCCTGTGGCGGCAGTTCCGGCGATAGTGCGATTTGCGCCACCTGCGCCGCGAGCTGCGGATCACGCACATTGACGAGGGCCCTGTAATAGCGTTCCAGCTCCGCTTCGTCCTTGGCCTGTTTCGCCATCGCATGCACTTGCTCGTAGGTCGCCGCGTCGGCGTCATGCATAACGACGGAAAGTATGACCGCCTGATCGTCGGGCCCAATGGTGCTGCGATCCTTGACAAACGCACTGAAGCGCCGACGCGCCTCGCCGATGATGTCTTGATCGCCCCAGGCTCCGAGATCGCCCAGCAACCGTCGGCGTAGCCTCTGCACGTCGGGGGTCTCACCGGACTTCGCATCCCAGCCCAGCTGATCGGCGACCGGTTTGATGATCGAGCGGGCAAGAGCGGCGAACGCATCATGCCCGGGCGTCCCGCGCTCGTCATATTCGATCGTACCCAGGGCCTCGGCAATCTGCTCCCACGCGCGGGTATCAAGCTTGGCACCCATCGCCGATGCCAGTGTCAGGTATGTCGCCAGCGGCTCCGTGCCCGACTCGACCAGCGCCCATTGATCGTCCAGCAGCGCGATCAGGTCGCCGTCCGGCAGGCCGCTGAAATTCCTGGCATTGGCGCCAAACGCGGCTTCATCGTACCTGGCGCGGTAGAAACCGATCGCATCGGCATTCACGCTCAGCGGCTCGTCGCATCGGCCGGCCGATACCTTCTGCCCATCCTGTGTCAGCAGCACGGGTTGCGACCTGCCCGCCGCGCCGGATCGTATCTGCAGCGGGATACGCCACCTTGAGTCGTGGGTATCGGCGCCGTGCAGCAGGAAGCGCCGTTGCGACAGTGCAATGGTGCGTATACCTGAGGGATCGCAGCTCGAGATGACCGTGACCAGCGGAAATCCCGCCTGTTCGGTCCAATCGGCCGCGATCTCGCCGATATTCTGGCGGCTGGCCGCGCTCAGAGCGTTCCAGAGATCGACGGTCGTGGCATTGGAAAATGCATGCGCCTTAATGTAGCTGCGTATGCCGTCGCGGAAGGTATCGGGTCCCAAATAGGCCTCAAACATGCGCAGCACTGCCTGGCCTTTGTTGTACGTGATCTCCGGATCGAAGGCGTTGTCCACCTGCAGCTCGTCGGTGACGTGCTGTTGGATCGCATGCGAGGACACGCGCGCATCGGCTCGCATCGCCTGCTCTTTGCTGGAGTCCTCGCTCTCCCACCATTTCCAACTCGGATTTCGCAGCTCGGTCTCTTTGGCCGCGCGCCACGAAGCGAAGCTTTCATTGAGCCAGATGTCGTCCCACCAGCCCATCGTCACCAGATCCCCGTTCCACTGGTGCGCCATCTCATGCGCTTGAATGCTGAATACCTGCTGGCGGTCGCCGATCGTGCTGGCGGGCGTAATCAGCAGCACCTGGTCGTTGTAGGTGATCGCGCCCCAATTCTCCATGGCGCCGCTGAATCCACCGGGAACCGCGATCGAGTCGAGCTTAGGCAACGGATACGGATAGCCGAAGTAGTCGTTGTAGTCCGCCAGAATCTGCTGCGCGTTGGCGAGCGCAACCTTGCCGTATTGCTCGTGTCCGCGAACCGCCCAAACGCCGAATTTGACGCCGCCGCTCGTGGCAGTGATCTGCGCGAGATCGCCGGCGGAGAATTCGACCAGATAGGACGGCATCTTCGGCGAGCGCTGAAACGTCACCGTCGCCAGCGTGCCGTGCACGACGCGATTGGCGATTGGCATGTTGGATACCGCCGTCCAGTTGGCCGGAACCACGACCTTCAATTGGAAGCGTGCACGATAGGCCGGCTCATCCCAGCACGGAAACACGCGCCGCGCGTCGGTGGCCTCCATCTGCGTCGACAGCAGCAGCCCTTGGCCGCCGCCGGCAATGGAATAGGGCTGCGCGAACAGGCCGTGCGGCTGCTTCTCAATCTTTCCCTTATACGAGAATGTCAGCCTGTGCGGTCCGATAGGCGCCGCCGCTGCCAGCGTCACGGTGGTCAGCTGCTGGCTGTCGTCAGAGACCACGGCCTCGACTGGCGTGCCGTCCAGGCGCACGTCGTGCAGGGTCTCGTTGACAGAGTTGAACACCAGCGTCGCCGTTGCAGACCGGAACTGCAGCTGCACCGATTCAGTACCGCTGAATGTCAATGCAGTGGCGTTGGGCGTGATGCTGACATTGTAGTTGAGCGGCAGCACATTTTTCGGTAGCCGGCCAGGGGCCGCATCGAAAGAGAACGGCGCTGGCCCTGCTGCTGGTGCTGGTGCTGGCGCTGGCACCGCCGCGGGCGCGGCCGTCGCCAGCGGCATGACAATCGCGGCAAGCATCAGCGCGCGCGTTTCCAGTGTCATCATGCGGAGGTCCTCCACAAGACCAACGAGAGTTGTGTGCGGATCAGAGAGTCAGCTGACGGCTTGCCGGTTTCCGGCCCTACTTTGCCATCGGTGTGCCTGGATGGCGAATGCCGCACGTCGATTGACATTTGGTAGGCCGGCCGCGCCTCGGGTGTCGAACCGCCGACAGCGGGAATGCATCGGTGCCGCCGCTGACACTTGTCAGCAATATAAGGATTTTCTGTGAAATCGATCGTTCACAATGACGCTGAGGCCAGAAATAAAGCGCATTCGTCATAAATCCGTAACCAACGCGCTCGACATAACAGGCAATATCCCTGCACGTTAGTTAACGACACGAACGATCCCAGGCAAGCAGTTTGCTGGCTGGTGGCAGGGAAGATTTAATGTCGCACAGAAAAGCCCACTGGCTCGGATTGTGTTGCGCACTTCTGGTGATCTTCACCTGCGCTGCCAGTACGACCTCCAGCACCGCCAGTCCGGGCGCGATTGAGCTGTCCTCAGCCAACTACAGCGTCTCTCCGAGAGCGGGCGCCGTCACCATCACGGTCAATCGCCTGGGCAGTGCCAGCGGGATCGTGACCGCCAGCTATGGCACGGCCAACGGCAGCGCCATTGCGGGCACGGACTACACGGCGACCTTCGGCACACTGACTTGGCCCGACGGCGACAGCACCCCGCGGACTTTCGTGGTACCCGTCGCCCCCGGCGGAGCCGGCGGCGGGAGCTTCGCCGTCTCTCTGCTCTCCGTCATCGGCGCAACCTTTGCAGCGCCGCTCAACGCTACCGTTTCCATCAGCGCCGACGCGGGCGCGATCGCGCTGTCCGCAGCGAACTACAGCGTCACCCCGAGCGCGGGCGCCGTCACCATCACGGTCAATCGCCTGGGCAGTGCCAGCGGGATCGTGACCGCCAGCTATGGCACGGCCAACGGCAGCGCCATTGCGGGCACGGACTACACGGCGGCCTTCGGCACACTGACTTGGCCCGACGGCGACAGCACCCCGCGGACTTTCGTGGTACCCGTCGCCCCCGGCGGAGCCGGCGGCGGGAGCTTCGCCGTCTCTCTGCTCTCCGTCGTCGGCGCAACCTTTGCAGCGCCACTCAACGCTACCGTTTCCATCACTGCCGCCGGGGCAACCACCAGTCCGGGCGCGGTCGAACTGTCCGCTTGGGCCTACAGCGTCGTCCCGAGCGCGGGCGCCGTCACCGTCACGGTCGAACGCGTCGGTGGCTCGAGCGGCATCGTCGTCGTCAGCTACGGCACGTCCAACGGCAGCGCCGTGGCGGGCACGGACTACACCGCGACCTTCGGCTCACTGACTTGGCCCGACGGCGACAGCACACCGCAGACTTTCGTGGTACCCGTCGCCCCCGGCGGAGCCGGCGGCGGGAGCTTCGCCGTCTCTCTGCTCTCCGTCATCGGCGCAACCTTTGCATCGCCGCTCAACGCTACCGTTTCCATCAGCGCCGCCGCCGGCGGCTCCGCGGGCTCGGGCTGTTCGAGCTCGTCCCCGACGAGCTCGACGGTGTGTCTGCTGGCGTTCATCAACGGATTGTCGGGACAGAGCAGGCACATCCTCTCGGGTCAGCACACGAACTATTGGGACAGTAACCCCATGGACATCGTGACGCCGATCCCGGCAGCCACCGGCAGCCAGGTCGCGATTCTTGGTTTAACGAACTACTGGACCGGCACCGCATCGACGGATTACGGCACCGCCCCTGAATCCTTCGTAGAGTATGCGAATGGTTGGCTCGAGCAGGGCGGCATCGTGCTGGTGTCGCAGTCACCGCCGAACCCGCTCAGCACGGTTAGCGGCACGCTGGCCGACGTGCATACGCCCGGAACCGCGGCCTATAACCAGTGGCACTCATACCTCGACACGCAGATTGCGAAGTTCAAACAGATCAATGGCACGGTCATCTGGCGACCGTTCATCGAACTCAACGGCAGCTGGTCGTGGTGGGTATCGAACGAAGGAAGCCTGCAGGCCGACTTCATCCTGATCTGGCAGCAGATGCACGACTATTTCGCTGCCAACGGGGTGAACAACATACTGTGGCTGTTTAATGTCAACAACTGGGACAGCAGCGCCGACGTGACTTCTTGGTATCCGGGCAGCGCGTACGTGGACCTTGTCAGCCTTGATGCCTACCCACCGGGCGCGCAGGGAGACACGCCCGTCTACGACGCGCTCGTGGCAACAGGCAAGCCTGTCATGTACGCAGAGGTGGGCGTGCACAGTTCGGACGATTCATCGGTCACGCAGCAGACCTACGACAACAGCACGATCCTGGCCACGATCGAGGCCAACTTTCCCAAGATCTTTGCGGTCGTGATCTGGTGTCAGAACTACGCGTTGCCGCTGCAGTTGGGCGAGAGCGCGTTCATGAGCGATCCGGCGATCGTCACGCTCAGCGACGTGCCCGCAGCGTTCTTGAACAGCTCGAGCACCTCGGGCAGCTCGCCTTGAGTGGTGTCCCCAGCGCGGGTCGTGCAGGGGTAAGCGCAGCCAGGCGGCCAGCGCGCAAGCCATTCTCAATGCCAGCATCCCGCTCATCATCGGTGAGACCGGCGACAAGAGTGCCAACGGCACCGTCGGCGCCCCGGTGATCTCCGATGTCATCACCTGGGCCGACCAACACGGTGCGAGCGGGCTGGCCTGGATCTGGGACGTTTGGAGCAGCACGGGCGGCAGTTCCGATCCGCTCATCAAGGATGCCACTGGCACGCCGACCGATGGTGAGGGTGTGACCTTCAAGAACTGGCTCGCCATTCATTGAGACTCGAGGACTGCGCGGGGAGCCAGCAGACATCGGCATGAGCGCCGATCCTGGCTCCTCGCGCTGCTGTACGCCCCGAGCAGTTGGTGCACTCATCCTTGGCTACACGGCAATGATCAGTCGGCAGCACAGCGCTCAGCCGGCCATAGCCAGCAGGATCCTTCCTTCCGGAGGGCTGCGCCGGCGGGCGTGGCCATGGGGCGGCGCCCCGCGCCGCGACTGGCCTGCCATTTGCGGGCGGGCCCGCACGAGGACTAGGATTCAGGCGCTAAGGAAGGCTGGAGAGCCAGCCCGCATAAATATGAGCGGCCGAATACGGGCCGCGCAATACCACTAAAAACTCGATCGGACGAGGGAGAACGGCTGTGGACATCAACAAGATCATCACCCGTGCCAAGTCGATGCTGTTGACACCGCGCTCGGAGTGGCCGGTAGTCGCGGCGGAGCCCGACACCATTGGCGGCCTGTACTCCGGTTACATCGTCATTCTGGCGGCCATACCGGCAATCGTCCGTTTTCTATCGTCAACGCTGATCGGTGTGTCAGTGCCCTTCCTGGGCTCCTATCGGCTCCCCATAACTACCGGACTCACCACGGCCGTCCTGACCTACGTGCTGGCCCTCGTCGGCACCTTCATCGTGGCGCTGATCGTGGATGCGCTCGCACCCACCTTCGGCGCCGAGAAAAACCGCGTGCAGGCACTCAAGACCGTCGCCTATGCCTACACGGCGTACTGGGTTGTGTCCATCATCGGCATCATTCCAGGCCTCGGTCTGCTCGCGGCACTGGCCGGCGGTATCTACAGCGTCTATCTGCTGAACATGGGCCTGCCGTTCACGATGAAATGTCCCCGGGACAAGGCCATCGGCTACACCGCCGTCTCCATCGTGGTGGCGATCATCATCGGCTGGGTCCTCGCTCTGATCGTCGGCTCCGTTGCGGGCTTGGGTCTGGGTATCGGCCGCGGTCTTACGGGCTTTTCTGCTCCGGGTTACTCCCGCCCCAGCGGGGACTTCGCCCCCGGCACCACAGGTGCCGCTCTGCAGGCCTGGACCAAGAAGATGGCAGACGCCTCCAAGCAGGTCGAGGCGGCGCAGAAATCCGGCGATCCCAACGCTCAGGCGAATGCGGTCGGTCAGATGATCGGCGCCGCGGTAGGCAGCGGCGGCAAAGTCGAATCACTGGCACCCGATCAGCTCAAGCCGTTCCTGCCCGATGCGATGGAGGGACTGAAGCGTACACAACTCTCCGTCGATCGAAGCAGCGCCTTGGGTGTGCAGATCTCCAAAGCTACGGCGACCTATGCCGATGAAGGTCAGCGCCGACTGAATCTGGAAATCACCGATACCGGATCGCTCAAGGGCCTGGTGGGATTCGCCTCGGGCTGGGCGGGCGTGGAGCAGGACACTGAAACCGACACCGGCTACGACAAGATCTACAAGAGCGGCGGGCAACTGGTGCATGAAAAATGGGACAGCCGCGGCAACTTCGGCGAATACGGCGTCGTCGTCGGCGATCGATTCTCGGTCAAGGTTTCGGGCAACGCTGCGAGCATCGATGAATTGAAAGCCGGCGTCGCCAGCGTGAATCTCGCCGGCCTCGAGGCACTGAAGAACCAAGGCGTTCAGGCCAATTGAACCGAAGCGCAATTGAACCGAAGCGCAAGTGAACCGCGGCGCAAGTGAACCGCGGCAGAGGCCCGGCGGTGCGTCCGCCCCCCGGCCAAAGCCGCCGGGGGCGTTATTTCGCCAGCTGGAGCTGTGTCGACACCACCCAGCCCTCATTGCCGAGCTCGTCGTTGACCTTCCACCAGACGCCCTGCTTGTCGCCGGTCGGATAGAGCTGCATACCGGCATCCAGATCGCGCACCGGTTTGGACTTCAGGTCCGGGCTCGTGTACAGCTTTCCAGGCTTGGACATCGTGACGGCTTGCTGGACATTGTCCGCTTTGGCATCGGGCGCCGCGTTTTTAACATCGTTGATCAATTTATTGTAGGCATCCAGGTAGGCCGTCGCGACCACCTGCCCGATCTCGGTATTGGCATAGCTGCTGGCGCCCCCGGCGGCAAATCCGCCGAAGAAACCGGCGCCGCCGCCGCCCAACCAACCCATGTCGGTTTTCTTGGCATGGCCTTGCTCCAGCGCGACCTGCTCGGTCGAGCGCACGTCGGTCAGCGTCAGCACCACGTCCGCGGTCTTGCTCTTGAGGCTGATCCCCCCCACCACCGCGCCGAACCCATGGCCCAACAGGCCGCCGAGGGCGCCGCCAATGTTCGTACCCTGCGCATTGGCATTGCGGTTGGCGATGTCCGGCACCAGCACGTAGTCCGCGGCCTTCATCTGCCCTTTGCCGATGTTGGAGCCCACGCGTTCCTCGCCGCTCGAGGCCAGCTCGCGTTCGGCTTTAGCCGCCGCCAGACCCTTGCCACGATCCACCAGCGTGAAGCACTTGGACTGCGAGACGTACACCTTGATGAGCGCCGCGGGCGAATCCAGTTGCATCGCGGTCCACCACGGGTTTTCCGGCTCGGTCACCGCCAGCGTGCCGATCTTCTTGTCGCAGATCGGAATCTGCGGTTGTGCGTTGGCGTCGGCGTAGGCAGTGGCCAGACCAGCCGTCGCCGCAGTCGATGCCAGTATCAACGTTACGTAGTACCGGGGATCCTTATTGGACATTTTCGCTTCCCTCCCGAGTCTGCGAATCATGCGCAAGGCCAAGCCGCTGCTGTCCCAATCTTACCCTTATTGTGCCGATCATCACTACCATCCCGGGATCGGTCGCAGGCGCTGAGGCGTGCTAGAGTCGGCGCGATCTGCATAGCCCACCGGAACGCGAATCCGGGCATATTCTGTAACAACAACCGTCGGCCGAACGGCGATCCAATGGGGGGAATGACATGGCAAAGCTCGAAGGACGGCAAGCATTGATAACAGGGGCGGCACGCGGCATTGGCCGCGAAATTGCCAAGGCGCTCGCGAGCGAGGGCGCCAACATCGCGATCAACTACCAATCGAGCGAAGCCGATGCGGCATCGCTGGCGGATGAGCTCGGCAAGATGGGCCGCAAGACGCTGCTTTTCAAGGGCGACGTCGGTGAGCGCCCGATCTGGACGGCGATGATCGAGAAAATCAAACAGGCCTGGGGACGACTCGACATTCTGGTCAATAACGCCGGCATTACGCGCGACAAGACCCTGCGCAAAATGACCGACGATGACTGGCTGGCGGTGCTGCGCACCAATCTCAACGCCTGCTATTTCGGCGTCTCGGCGGTCATGCCGATGATGCTCGAGCAGAAGTATGGCCGGATCGTCAACATCAGCTCGTTCGTCGGTCAGGCCGGCAATTTCGGGCAGGCCAACTACGCGGCCAGCAAGGGCGGAATCATCGCCTTTACCAAAACCGCAGCGCTCGAACTCGCAAAGTACAACGTGACCTGCAATGCGCTCGCGCCGGGATTCACTGAAACCAGCATGCTCGCCAAGGTGCCGGAACAGGTGCGGACGCAGATCCTGGCGCGCATTCCGATGGGACGCTTCGGTAGACCGGAAGAGATTGCGAAAGCGGTACTGTTTCTGGCCGCCGACGGCGACTACATCACCGGCCAGCAGATCAACGTCAACGGTGGCGTCTACATGTGAGCCCCGGCGCTTCAGCGCGTCGCGAGCCATCCGGCGATCGCCGCCGGCACATCGCGTTGCGCACGCGCGCTGATGTACATGCCGATGTGCCCGAGATCGAATTCGAGCGCCGTGTAGTCGGCGTTCCCGACCAGCCGTCGCAAGGCGGCGGAGGCGTCGGGCGGCACCAGATGATCGCGCTTGCCGATCAGGTTCAGAACCGGCAGCGGCAGGTCGCGCAGCTCGACTTGGCGACCGGCGATTTCAAGCCGGTCCTGCATCAGACGGTTTTCCTGATAGAACCACAGCACGAACTCGCGGAACGCAGCGCCCGCCTGGTCCGGGCTGTCGAAGATCCATTGCTCGACGCGCATGAAATTCTCAATGCGCGCGCGATCCGGAACGCCCGCGAACAGATCGACGTATTTCTGCTGCGTAAGGCGGAACGGCATGAGAGATAGGAACAGCTGATTGAGCGCGTCGCCCGAGATGTTGCCGTCACCTACCCAGGCTGCAACATCGATCTTGCTGACCCACTTCGACAGCAAGTCCGCGGGGGTTTTAAAATCAACTGGCGTGACCATGGTGATCAGATTACGCACGCGCCGTGGATGCAGCGCCGCATAGCACAAGCTGAACACGCCGCCCTGACACACGCCGAGCAGATTGAGGGCATCGAGCCGATGCGTCTGCAGGATCCATTGCACGCAGCCGGCGAGATAATCCTCGATGTAATCGGCCAGCGTCGTGAACCGATCGGCGCCATCGGGGTAACCCCAATCGATCAGATAGACGTCCAGGCCGGCGGCCAGCAGGCCACGGATCAGCGAGCGATCCTCCTGCAGATCCATCATGTAGGGGCGATTGACCAGCGCGTAGACAATGAGCAGCGGCGCGCGCCCGGCCGGCCGCGCGATGGGCCGGTAGCGATAAAGCCTGAGCTTGCCGGATTGCCATACCAAGTCTTTCTGCGAGCAGCCGGCAGCACAATGGCTCGCCGCCGTCAGCGCCGCGTACAGCCCCGTGCCGGTCACCGTTTGGCCTTGCGGCGCACGCCCTTGTGACGCGCAGGCGATGACTTGCGCCGCGCGACCCGCGGCTTAGCCCTAGGCGCTGCGGCCCGCGCGGCGGGCACCGCGGCACGCAGCTGTTCCTCGATCGATTTGAGGCGTTGCGCCAGGGTGTTGATTTCACTGCGTGTCGGCAGATCCAGCAGTTTCGCCCAGTGCTCGATGCCCGCTTGCAGTTCCTGGCGCCATTGGCTGCCCGCGTTCACCAATTCCGCCTGCGCATTGCAGAAGGCTTCGCTGTGGGCGGTGCGAGCGTAGGCGTCCTCGGCGCAATCAATCCAGGTGTCGTACAGCTTGCGCAGCGCCTCGGCATCCGCCGCGCTCGATAGCGGCGGCTGAAGTCGTGCTGCAAAGTCTGCCGCCGCTTGGCGCAGAGCATCGGACCACAGGCGCTGCAGGCGACGCTGGGCATCATCAATACGCCGCCCGGCTTCGGTCATGCGCTGCCAGCGCTGTTGATGTTCACGCATCGGTCCGAGGGCAGGCCAGTCGGATATGGACGACCGCTGCGCGCGGGCGCCGACACCGGGGCCGAAGCCCGCGTTCCATGGCAGCCGTGCGTCGGCGAATTCATCACGCAGAAAATCGCTGAGGTTCTGCGCCGCCGCGGCTGCCGCAGATGCGGAACCGCTGGCAGCGCCGTCGAGAAAGGTCTGCGCGGCGGCCTTGAAGCGCTCGGCCGCGTCGATAAAGGGCGCGAATCCGAAACTGCCATCGCTGGCGGAGCTGGCCTGCGTGCCTGGTGCGGCGGGAGCCCAAAGCGCCGCGAACGCCTGCCACTGCCGCCACAGATCATCCGGCACGGTGCGGGCTCCCGTATGCGCTGCAGCAAGCTCTATTGGCCGAAGTACGGCCGGCCATCAACGTCACTGCTAAAACGTAAGAATTTGTTTTGCATGAAGTTATTTTCATATATCGAGAATCGTCGGTGGCGCACGTTCTGGTGAGTTGTGCAATGCGAAAGCTTAGCCTAGCATCTCGTCTGGATTTTGGAATCGACCATGCCGCCGGAACGCCTCATACGAAAGTACTCGAATCGTCGCCTTTACGACACGGCGGCCAGCCGCCACGTCACGCTCGAGGATCTGCGCCAGCTGATCATCGCCGGCGAGAAAATCAAGGTGATTGACGACAAGTCTACTGAGGATCTCACGCGCTCCGTGCTGTTGCAGATTATCTCCGAGCAGGAACAGTTCGGTGCGCCGGTTTTGGGCTCGGAGCTGCTCGAAATGATCATCCGCTTCCATGGCCGTCCCATGCAAGCGCTGCTCAGCCGCTACCTCGAGCAGGCCTTTACGACGATGGTACGGCAGCAGGAATCGATTCAGTCCGAGATGGCCAAGGCACTGCAGACGCCATTTGCGCCATTGACCGAGCTGGCACGCAAGAACCTGGAACTCTGGGAACAGATGCAGGCGGCGACTCGCGACGCATTCATGGCCCGACCCGAGGCCGCCCCCGCCGCCGCCAGCACAGCTTCCGACCAGGATGAGGGTGAGCAACCGCAAGACCCCGAGCAGGGCAAGTGACACATATTGGACATTCGTAACAAAACCATGGTGGTCACGGGAGGCGGACGCGGCATCGGTCGCTCGATTGCCCTGCGGCTAGCGAGTCAGGGTGCGAATCTGGCGCTGCTCGATCTCAATGCCGCCGACCTCGAGTCAACGGTCGCACTGTGTGCCGCCGAATCCGTGCAGGCACGCGGCTACGGCGTAAACGTCGCCGACGAAGCCGAAGTCTGCGCGACCATGGCACGCGTCGCGGCCGACTTTGGCCGCCTGGACGGGCTGGTGAACAATGCCGGAGTCCTGAGCGACGCCTTGCTGGTGAAAGTCAAAGACGGCGCGGTGGTCGGGCGCATGTCGATGGAGCAATGGAACGCGGTTATCGCCGTGAATCTCAGCGGCGTGTTCCTGTGCGCGCGTGAAGCCGCGGCGCGGATGATCGAGTTCGGCAACGGCGGCGTGATCGTCAATATTTCCAGCATATCGCGCGCCGGCAATGCCGGGCAGAGCAACTACAGCGCCGCCAAGGCCGGGGTCGAGTCCATGAGCGTGGTGTGGGCCAAGGAACTCGCACGCTACGGCATTCGCGTCGGTGCGGTCGCGCCCGGCTTTACCCAGACCGAAATCCTCGCCTCGATGCGCCCGGACATGCTCGACAGACTGACGGCGCCCGTGCCGCTCAAGCGCTTAGGTAGGCCCGAGGAAATCGCTCACGCCGTGTTGTTTATATTCGAGAACGATTTTTATACCGGCCGCTGTCTCGAAGTGGACGGCGGCTTGCGACTCTAGGAGCGATCCTGCGTGTCTCTTGCGTCGCAATTATTTTTTGCCATTAGGCTGCGTGCCAGTTTCAATAATTAAATGTTTTACCTTTATAAACAATAGGTTAGTTAAAAGTTGAGGCTCCTTATGAGGTACCAAAAGATATGTTGCACTGCATACAACTTGCGTTATAATGGCCTCCGTACCGATACCCCCAACCAGGAGATGACATGAGCGACCCGACTTTTGATCCCAAGACCATCCTTGAGGCTTATCGCAATGCCCTCGCGCCGACGCTGAAGGCACAGCAGGAAGGCTTAAAGGCCATCGACCGCGCAGGCCGTTACCAATACGCCGTCGCGGGTGATTACCTTGAGTGGAGCCTCGCGCAGGGCAAGGCCGCCTTAGCCGCGCAGACGCCGGCCGAGTTCGTGTCCAAGCAGTTCGAACTTGCCACCGCGCTGAGCGAGAAGCTGCGCGCCCGCATGCAGGAGTTTGTCACCCTGGCGACCGACGCCCAGACCAGCTTCACCCAGGTGATGAGCAATGCGACGGCCAAAGCCGCGGAAGTAACCAAGGCGGAAGTAACCAAGAAAGCGGCCTGATGCCGCGCCCCGGCGCCGCCTCCCCCCACAGGCGCCGGTCAGCTATTGCCGACTCGCGATAGCTATAAGGCGGCCGGCGGGGATGCCGAGAGGCGTCCCCGCCGAAAGCTGTATAGTCGCGGATGGTCGGCGCACCGCAATGCGCCCGATGCGAGAAATCTTGGATAAGCCTATCGATTCCAGCGCCGGCTCAAGCGGTGCAAGCTCGAGCGCCGCGACCGCGGCACCAGGACCAAAGGACCAGGGTGAGTTGGCGCGCGCCCTGCGCGCGCAATTGGCCGCCGTGACCGGCGGCCTGGCCCCCGACGTGTACGCCAATGCCTGGTGGGACTGGTATCTCAATCTCGCGCAGCAACCGCCCAGGCAGCTGCAACTGGTGCAGGATGCGGTGGCCAGGGGCATGGATAATTGGGGCTTCACGCTGCGCGCAGCCACCGGCCAGGCCCTGCCACCGGCCGACGGCGATCATCACTATAACGCCGAAGCCTGGGCACACTGGCCCTTCAACGTCTACCTGCACAGCTACCGCAACGTTGTCGACTGGTGGCAGAACGCGCTGTCGGATGTGGCGGGCGTCACGCCTGCGACCGAACGCACACTCGACTTCGTCGGCCGCAACGCCCTCGAGGCCGTCTCCCCAGCCAACTATCTGCTGACCAATCCCGAACTGCTCGAAGCCACGCGGGCCGAACATGGCAAGAACCTCGTGCGCGGCTTCGGCAACTGGCTCGAGGACATCGAGCGCACCTTCGCCGGCAAACAACCGAGCGCCGGCGAAAAATTCGTCGTCGGCCGCGATGTCGCGGCAACCCCCGGCAAGATCGTGCTGCATAACGACCTGATCGAGTTGATCCAATATTCGCCCGCGACCGAAACAGTTTACGCCGAGCCGATTCTGATCATTCCGGCGTGGATCATGAAGTACTACATTCTCGACCTGTCACCCGGCAATTCGTTGGTGAAATACCTGGTCTCGCAGGGACACACGGTGTTCATGGCGTCGTGGAGAAATCCTGACGCCGGCGACCGCGAGCTCGGCATGGACGACTACCTGCGATTCGGTGTATTGGCCGCGATCGACGCCGTCGCGCGCATCGTGCCGAACCGCAGGATTCATGCAGTGGGTTACTGCATCGGCGGCACACTGCTGTCGATTGCCGCTGCGGCACTCGCTGCCCGGGGTGACCAGCGGTTGGCGAGTGTGTCGCTGCTGGCGGCACAGACGGATTTCAGCGAACCCGGCGAGCTCTCGGTGTTTATCAGCCCGAGTCAGCTCGATATGCTGGAGGCGGTCATGGACCGGACCGGCGTGCTCAACAGCGAACAGATGGGCGCGGCGTTCACGCTGCTGCGCTCGCGTGATCTGCTGTGGACGCCAGCGGTCAACAGTTACCTGCGCGGCCAGCGGATATCGCCCAATGACCTGATGGCCTGGAATGCCGACGGCACACGTATGCCGTGCCGCATGCACTCGGAGTATCTGCGCGAGCTGTATCTCAACAACGCGCTCGCGCGCGGCGAGTTTCGCGCCGCCGGCCAGTGCATCGATCTTGCCGCCATCAACCTGCCGATGTTCGTCGTGGGTACTGAGACCGATCACGTTGCGCCGTGGCAATCGGTCTACAAGGCACGCGGCCTGACGCGTTCCTCCGACTACACGTTTCTCCTGACCTCGGGCGGCCACAATGCGGGCATCGTCAGCGGCCCGGTGCACCCGCGGCGGCGCCACCGTGTGCGCACCTGGTCGAATGCCACCGAGACACTCACGGCGCAAGCGTGGCTCGCGGCCACAGAGCCGCAGACCGGTTCGTGGTGGCCGACCTGGCAGCGCTGGCTCGCGCAGCACTCCACTCAGAGTCGCGTGGCTCCGCCGCCGATCGGCTGCGCTGCCGCCGGCTACCCGCCGATCGCCGACGCGCCCGGAGAATACGTATTGCAAAAATAGCCCCCGGGCTTGCGGAGCTCGCCACCGATGGAAAAGGTGTTTATTTCGGCCGAGTCGCTGTTGCGCGACTCAATGGAGCTCGCTAGCAGAATCGTTCGGAGCGGCTTTCGGCCAACCTTTCTCGTGGCCGTGTGGCGCGGCGGCGCGCCGATCGGCATCACGGTGCAGGAAGTGCTCGAATACCATGGGATCCACGCCGATCACATCGCGATTCGAACCTCGTCCTATTCCGGCATCGACCATCAGGCCAAGACGGTTCGGGTTCACGCGCTGGATTACCTGGTCTCGCGCCTGTCGGCCGAGGACCAGCTGCTGCTGGTCGACGACGTATTCGACTCCGGGCTCAGCATAGAGGCGATCATGAGAGAGCTTTCGAGCCGCTGCCGGCGCAACTTGCCTGGCCAGATTCGGATCGCGAGCGTGTATTACAAGCCGGACCGCAATCGCAGCGCCGTCAGGCCCGACTATTACGTTCGGGAGACCAATAACTGGCTGGTTTTCCCGCACGAGCTGCAGGGACTGACCCGTCAGGAAATCCTGGACCATAAACCGGTCGACGCCAGCTTCTTCGATCCCGGCTAGCGCGGCGTTTTCGTACGGCGTCGCCCGTTATAGAATGCAGCAGTGAAATATCTGCACACCATGGTCCGCGTGACCGATCTGGAAGCTTCCTCCAGGTTCTACTGCGACGCGCTGGGGTTGCGCGAAGTGCGGCGCATGAGCAATGACAAGGGGCGGTATACGCTGGTCTACCTGGCCGCTCCCGGCGACGAAGCCGCTCAGATCGAGCTGACCTATAACTGGGATCCGGAAAGCTACTCGGGCGGTCGCAACTTCGGCCACGTCGCTTACGAAGTGGACGACATCTACGCCACTTGCCGCACGTTGATGCAACGAGGCGTGACGATCAGCCGCCCGCCGCGCGACGGCCGCATGGCTTTCGTGCGCTCGCCCGACCTGATATCGATCGAGCTGTTGCAGAAAGGCGCTGCGCTGCCGCCGCAGGAACCGTGGGTTTCGATGCCCAGCGTCGGCAGCTGGTAGTCAGGCGGGTCGATTCACCGGCTGCCGTGGGCGGCGCGCATATACGCCAAAGCTGAGGATCCCGGCGTAGCAGATCGCCGGAATCGTCAGCGCCGCCTTCAATCCGACCAGGTCTGCCGCGTGGCCGGTAATCAACGGCACGATTGCGCCGCCGACGATCGCGACGCAGATGATTCCTGAGCCTTCGGCGGCTCGCGCGCCCAGCCCCTCGCAGGCCAGAGAAAAGATCGTCGGGAACATGATGGAATTGAACAGCCCAATGGCGAGCAATGCCCAGCCGGACACTGCACCCGCGGCGTTGGCCGATATCAGCAGCAACGTGATCACGGCTGCGGCAACGGCTGCCAGCACCTTGCCCGGAGAAAAAATGCGTAATAGATAAGCGCCGATGAAGCGCCCGACCATGGCGCCGCCCCAATAGAATGACACGTGTTTACCTGCGCCCTCCGCGCCCATGCCCCAGACATTGGCCTGCATCAGGTAGTTGACCATCATCGAACCGATCGCCACCTCGGCCCCGACGTAGAGAAAGATGCACAGCGCACCGAGACCGAAGCGCCGCTGCCGCAACAGATCCAGCGGATGACGGATGGTCGTGTCTTCGACCGCGGCTTCCACCAGGCGATTGCGGCGCAGCCAGACCAGAGCCGCCGCCAACACCAGCACACTGGCCAGCCCCAAATAAGTGTGAACAATGACGTGCGTCTCCTGGGTTCGAAACGCATCCAGCGCGGCGCCCGCGAGCCGCGACGGGTCCACTTTGGCGAGCGATCCGAGAATCAGGATCGAGCCCGCGTAGGGAAAAATCGTGGTGCCGAGCGAGTTGAAGGCCTGCGCAAAGGTCAGCCGGCTGTGGGCCGTGGCCGGAGCGCCGAGCATGGATATCAGAGGATTGGCCACCACCTGCACCACGGTTATGCCGGCCGCGAGCACGAACAGCGCGGCGAGAAACGTGACGAACAGGCTCGACGAGGACGCCGGGACGAATAGCAGGCAGCCAGCCGTCATCAGCAGCAAGCCGATCACCGCCGTTTTCATATAGCCTACACGGCGCACGATTGCGGCCGCCGGCAACGAGACGATGAAATAGGCGGCAAAGAAAGCCGATTGCACCAGCATCACCTCACCGTAAGAGAGCGTGAACAGGCCCTTCAGCTTCGGAATGACCACGTCGTTCAGGCTGGTGATGCCGCCAAATATGAAAAACAGCGCAAACACAAACAGCCGCAGGTCCGGTGCGTCCGCCGGGGAACAACCGGCGGCTTCCGTCGGCACCGGATCGGTAGATGATGTGGCTGCGATGTCCCGCATTCAGGCGCGTCGCTCGACTGTCATCAGCACATCCTCGCGCGTGCGCAGGTTGATACGTGCTTCCATTTTCATCGGGCCCGAATGCACACAGCGAAGCCTGAAATTACGTGCCGCATGGTAGATATGAATGGCCATTTCATAAGTCGCGAAAGTCTCGCCGACACAATGACGCGGTCCGGCCGAAAACGGAATGAAAGCAAACCGATGCGCCGCGGAATCCGCGCCGGATTCAAAGCGATCGGGTCGAAACACATCGGGCTCGGGCCAGTGCCGCGGATCGCGCTGCACGACATACGGGCTAATGAAAACATCGGTGCCGGCCGGTGCGTCGCAGCCGGCGAGACGGTCGGCGTGGACACAACGGCGCGTCAGCACCCAAACCGGCGGATACAACCGCAACGCCTCCAGTATCACCTGATGCGTGTAGCGCAGCGATTCGATCGTGGCGAGCCGCAGATCGGGCAGCTCGGTCGCATCGACCTCGGCATGCAGTCTGGCTTCGATTTCTGGATGTTGCGACAGCAGGTACCACACCGAATTGAGAACGGCGGCGGTGGTCTCATGTCCGGCGACAATGATCGTCATCACTTCGTCGATCAGTTCCCGATGCGACATGGCCGAGCCGTCGCGACGGTCCCGCGCGGCCATCATCATCGCCAGCCAATCGCTGTCGCCGGCGGCGTCGGTCGGCGGCGCAGCTTCGCGCCGTGAGATCACCGCCTCGATATGCTTGCCTAATTGCCGAAAGCGGAATGCAAAGCGCAGATCGCGGCCGGTTTCTTCGGTGAGCATGGCGAACGGATTGGCGCCAAGATCCGCCAGCAGGCGATCGAAATCGGCGCCTAGGGTCGAACGCAGCACGACTTCGAGCGCGCTCTCGCCGGTCTCCCGGGTCACATTGAGCATGTCGCCGCTGGCGGCTTTTTCCGCCCATGTCGCCAGCCGACGGCGATTGATGTCGGCGATCAATTCGCCGAAGCGCTCGACCTGCGAGCGCTGAAACATCGGCTGCATCATGCGATGCTGGCGCTTCCAAACCTCGCCTTCGCTGACGATGATGCCGTCGCCGACCAATATCCTGACGCGATCCAGCCCGACGCCGATAGTGTAGTTGCGGTGATTGGACACCAGCACCCGCTTGATGGCTTTGGGATCGGCAACGACCCAGGTATCGCTTTGGCGACCGGGCGCATGCACGCGATAGATATCGCCGAACTCGGCGCCGTCCTGGACCATGCGCGACAAGGAATCGTCGGTCGATCCGACATCGTATTGCGCGTGCGCGCAAGGCGGACCGGGATCATTGCTGTCCGAGGAAGCCATAGAATCCTTATGAGCTGCGAGTCATATACTTCAGCTTGAGTCTTATTCTGCAATATAGCCGACCAACGCGGCGATTGTCCGCGAAAGCGCCCTCCCCGGCCCTGTTTGATATTATCGTGCCGGCGCCGAGTACCCGGTCGATCGGTACGCGTCACAGTGAAGGCGGAAAAATGAACAAGTACGGTGCGCTGTACCTGGACTCTGCCATGCATAGCTCCCCGCAGCGCCCCGCTCTCCTGGGTGCGGCGGTCTGTCTGCTGTTACTTGGCTTGCCTGCCAGCGCCGGCACCCATCCTGGCGTCGTCGATGCCGTTGCCGTCGACAGCCATGCGTCGGCCGCAGCTGCCTCGGACACCATGTGGGATCTGTCCGAGCTTTATGCAACGCCCCAGGCCTGGGCCGACGCCTACACGCGCGAGCGGACCGCCGCCGAAGCGCTCGAGGCGTATAAGGGCAGCCTCGGTGGGAGTGCCACCGCCATGCTCACGGCGCTCGATGCCATCAGCGCCGCCAAACGCGAATCGGCGCGCCTGTCGGTCTATGCACATCTGAAAGCCGATGAGGATCTGCGCGTCGCGGGCGATCAGGAGCGCCGTCAGCAGAGCCAATCCCTGGAAACGCTCATCGCGGAGAAAACCTCGTGGGTCGCACCGGAGATCATTGCGCTGGGTGCCGGCACGGTGCACCGGTTCCTGGGGGAGAGTCCGCTGCTGGCGCAGCGTTTTGATTTCCTTCTCGAAGACACATTGCGTGCGGCGGCCCATACGCTCGGCGACCAGGCGGAAGGTGTTCTGGCTGCCGCCGACACGGTGCTGCGGCAGCCGGGCACGGTGCGCGAACTACTCGCCTACGGCGAACTGCCGCTGCCGACGGTCACGCTGTCCGGCGGCCTCAAGGTGCGCCTCGATCAGTCGGCTTACGAAAAATATCGCCAGTCGGCCAACCGTGCCGATCGCAAGCGGGTGTTCGATGCGTTCTGGGGCACCTGGAGCCGGTACCAGAGCACTCTCGGCGCCCTGCTCACCGCGCAGGTGATGGGCGATATCTTTGGCGCCAGGGCGCGTGATTTCTCGAGTTCGCTCGAGGCGGCGCAGTTCGCCGACGACATGCCGGGCGCCGTCTATCGAACATTGGTCGATGAGACCAACGCCGCGCTGCCGACCTTGCATCGCTATCTGCGCCTGCGCAAGCGATTGCTCGGTATCCGCGGACCGCTGCGGTATTACGACAATTATCCGCCGATATTTGCACTGCAGCCCCTGCCGAGCTTCAGCGTCGCGGATTCCAAACGCATCACGCTCGAGGCGCTGCAGCCGCTGGGCGAGGACTACCTCAACTTGCTGCGTCGAGGCTTTGCCGGGCGCTGGATGAATGTCTATCCGCATCCGGGCAAGGCCGCAGGCGGCTACATGAGCGGTGCCGCCTACGACGTGCACCCGTATCTGCTGCTCAATCACACCGACGACTACCAGTCGCTGTCGACCATCGCGCATGAGTGGGGCCATGCGGTTCACACGCTGCTGGCCCACGATGCTCAGCCCTTCGACAAGGCGGGCTATTCGATTTTCATCGCTGAATCGGCCTCGATCGGCAATGAGATGCTGCTCAACGACTACATGGTCGCCCACGCCCGGTCGAAAGCGGAAATGCTCTATTACCTGGGGCTGGCCCTGGATCAGATCCGTAGTACCTATTTTCGCCAGGCTCAGTTCGCGGAGTTCGAGCTGCGCATTCACGAAGAGCGGGAACAGGGTCATGCGCTGTCGGGTGCGCGCATGAGCGAGTTGTACTGCGGCCTGCTGCGCAAGTACTACGGCGAGGAAGAGGGTGTCATGAAGATCGACCCCGCGTATTGCGTCGAGTGGACCTACATCCCCCACTTCTTCCGTGATTTTTATGTCTATCAGTACGCGACTTCGATGGCGGGGGCGGCCTACATGACCGACGCCATATTGAAGGAAGGCGCGCCGGCGCGTGACAGGTTCCTGGCCATGCTGCGAGCCGGCGGTTCGGACTACCCGTACGAGATCTACAAGCGCGCCGGTATCGACATGGCCACACCCGCGCCCTATCGGGCATTGATTGCCCGCATGAACAGGATCATGGATCAGATCGAAGCGCTCGAGTCGCAGAAGTAGCACTCCGCGCCGCTGTACTCACAGGTACGGCAGCATCAGGTGTGCGGCGTTATCGCGCAGCCGCGTCGGCAGGGTGCGCCGGTCGAGGTCGGCGGCCGTGACACGGGTGGTCTGGTTGGCGGCAATCTTTGCGCTCACCTGCTCGACGATGACCGAGTGGTAGACTTCAAGGTCGATCTCGAAATTCAGTCTGAAGCTGCGCATATCCCAGTTCGCGCTGCCTACAAAGCACCAGATATTGTCCACCGCCAGCAGCTTCGAGTGATCGAACGGCGGCGAGTGAGTCCAGACGCGGCAGCCGGCCGCCAACAGTGGCCCGATGTGTGCGCGCATCGCCCAATCGACCGTCGGGTGGTTACTGTGTTCCGGCAACACGATATCGACCACGACACTGCGCATCGCCGCCAGCGCCAAGGCGGTGATGATGCGATCGTCCGGAAGAAAATACGGAGTCATGATCTGGATCGACGAGCGCGCGCAGGCGATAGCTTCGAGCACCAGCATCTCGATCTTCTCGAGATCCTGATCGGGACCCGAGGTGACGGCGCGCACCAGACAATCACCGACCGGCGCGAGCTTGGGGAACCACACTGGGCCCGCCAGCGTTTCACCGGTGGTGAAGTACCACTGTCCCGCAAATGCCTCACACAGCTGCGCGACGATGGGCCCGTCGAACCGGAAGTGAGTGTCGAGCACCGCGTGACGAGGATCGCGGGCGACGACATTCTCGGAGCCGATATTCAATCCACCGGTGAAGGCGATGCGGCCATCGACGCTGAGGATTTTGCGGTGCGTGCGCAGATTGAGAAATGGCATACGCCAGGGCAGTGCCGAGTGCATGAATCGGGCGACCGGAACTCCCGCGCGGCGCAGCTTTCGGTACGCAGCCGATCGCAGATAGCCGCCCCCATAGCCGTCTATCAGCACGCGTATTTCGACGCCGCGCCGTCTCGCGGCGACCAACGCTGCGATGAAATCATTGCCCACATGATCGGCGCGAAAGATATAAGTCGAAAGAGCGACACTCGCTGCGGCGCCGTCGATAGCGGCAATCATCCGCGGGTATGCGGCGTCACCGTTGGCCAGCATGAGAATGGCGTTACCCGGTTCGACGTTGCGTCGGCTGATGCGGCGAGCCGCCAATTCGAGGGCAGCCAGCCGCTCGCAACCCGGGGGTCCCGGCGTCGCCTCGACCACCGAGTCGTCAGGTGGAGCGACACTCAGGCTCCGGGCGCGCCGCTTTACGCGGTTGATGCCCAGCAGCACGTACAGCACGCTGCCGACGACCGGCGACAGCCAGGCGAGGCCGATCCACGAGACGGCCGAGCCGGGATTGCGGTTGTGTGCGAGCACGTGGAGGGTGACGCCGAGGGCAAGCGCAAAATGCACGATCCAAAGGGCGATCGCCGCGAACGGAACGAACTGTGCCAGCATTCCTTCCCTCCCCGTGCTTGATATCAGCACGCCGGCGGCGCCGAGCTCCCCTGGCGCTATAATTTATGCGCACGCAATTCGTCGTCGGCCAGCGCTATGGAACGTTCGAAATACCACATCTCGTAATGGCGCATACGCTTGTATACCGCGTAGTGCGCCGCCATATAGGCCGCGACCCAGCCGCGCCACCCGTCCAGTACCGCCAGCCGAAACAGATAGTCCTTGACGAAGGTCAGGATGAATACGAACGGCCATTCGTACGGTCTGGTACCGCGCCTGCGTTCGCGCCAGTCCAGCGCTTTGAGTTCCGCATACCGTAGATACTTCAGTTGCAGATGCACCAGAGTGGGATTTAGGTAATGCATGAATGGCGGCTCGAACGCGACTTCTTCGCCGCTGTACTGCAAGGACTCATGCACGCGAGCTTCACTCCATCGCGCGCGCTGGCGGTGGTAGATCCGCGGCTTCCTCTCGCGCACCATGAATCGGTACCAGTGGAGCGGTTTGCCCATGAACCAGGCGGTGCGGAACAGCACACCGGCCGCCGCGTTCGATGCCAGCAACTGCGGCAGTCCCAGTTCCAGGGCGCGTGTCAGCTCCGGCGTCAGCGCCTCGTCGGCATCGAGCGACAGAATCCACTCATGGCTGGCCAGGCCGCTCGCGAAATTGCGCTGCGCACCGAACCCCAGCCACGGCTGATCGACGACTCGGGCCCCGTGAGCCGCCGCGATGGCTCTGGTGTCGTCGTCGCTGCCGCAGTCCACCACGATCTTTTCGGCGGCAAAGCCCACGCTGTCGAGACAGCGCGCGATATTGGCCGCTTCATTACGAGTAATGACGATCAGGCTGATGGGAAGCATGGGCGGTGACGACATCGGTAACTCACTCGCGATATGGGCCGGCGCGCACCGCCCCCTGCCACGCGGCCAGGACCTGCTCCGGCTTAATGTACAGCATCGAGCGCTCCCCTTCGTGTTCTCCGACCACGCACTCGACCACGGCCGTCCTTCCCCGCGGCGCGTACATGTACGGCTCGGTCTTGCCAAAGATGTCGATCACCGTACAGCCCACCGCCGCCGCCAGATGCGCCGGACCCGTATCCACCGAAACCATACCCGTGGCGCGCCCGGCCAGGCCGAGGAGCCTTGATATTGATAATTCATGCACGACGTTGTACGCGTTCCTAATTCCAGCAAGTCGAAGGATGTGCTGATTGAGGCCCGACTCCTGCGGCACGCCGAGCATCAGAATCGCGTGATCTGGATGTTGCGCCCGTAGACCGCGCATCACATCAGCCCAATTCTTTTCCGGCCAGTATTTGGAATTACTGCGGCGGCGGCGCAAGCCGAAACGCATGGTGCGCTTGTTGCCGGCTTGAATCAGGATCAATGGCAGGCCTGCCCATGGACGTGCTTGCGACCACGCCTCCACCTCTGCCCGCTGCTCGCTGGTCACGACTAGCTCGCCGAAGGCATCGGCGGCCTGCAGCGGCAGATCGCCACCGCCGAGCACAGCAGGATTGCGATAGGCGAAGCGCAACCATCGATCACAGAAGTGCGAGCGCTGCAGCCCCGGCAGATCCTCGTGATGACACCAGAATTCCGGCGTCCAGCCGGCGCGTAGCAGCAACCGGCAGACTTTCCGATTGTCGTGATCGAATAGCCACGTGGGTCCGGCGCCGCGCGCGCGCAGGCCGCGTACCAATCGCTGTTGATCCGGGCTCAGCCAGTAGGGAGGCTTGCGGCTGGCGAGCAGAAAGATGTCGCCGACGCCCGGTTGTCCGTGCAGCAAGGGCCGGGTCCAGCTGGCGGCAGCCAGAACGTCCACCGGCTGGCCGAGGCGCGCATGCAGATGGCGAATGGCGACCGTGAGCATCACCATGTCGCCCAAGGCACCGAAACGCACCACTAGCGGCCTTGGATTCAACGGTCATCCACGCCGCGCGCCGCCGCGCGCAGCGCGGCCGATGTCGGCGACGGCGCTTCGTACGCGCTCCACGAAGCCCCGCTTGTTGACGAGAAACCAGTGTCGCGCGGCGGCGCCGATCGCGTCGAGCTGCACCGCGCTCAGCGCCAGCGACCGCTCGACCGCTGCTTCCAGCGCGGCATCGTCGAAACGCGCGATCCGTGCCAGATTGTGTCGCTCGCCGAGGCGCACGCCGACCAGCACGCCGCGCTCGGCGCCGACCAGCTCGTTCATCGGCGGCGCATCGCAGGTGAACGTCACCGCACCGACGCTCATGGCCTCGGCGATGTAGTGACCCCAACCCTCGGCCTCGGAAAGACAGAGGTGAAAGCGATGCGTATTCTGCAGCGCGCGCAAGTCCTGATCGCCCAGAAAACCACGTTCATGGACGATGTTTGCGGCTGCGGCTTGGCGGCTGGCAGTGCCGGCCGGCGTATCCTGAACCACCGTGAGCCGCGGCCATTCCGGGTGTCGCTGCCACAGCATCAGCAGGCGTTGGGTGCCTTTGAGCGGACTGCGGCCGGCCAGGTGCAGGAAGTGCGGCAGCCGCACCACTCCGGGCTGGAAGCGGTCATCGCTATCGAAACCAATCCGGAAGGAGCGGGCGCCGCGCGCGACGAACAGTTCTTCGGCCAACGCGGTCTTAGCCCAGACACGATCGGCGATGCTCAGCATGGCGACGTCGCGGCTATCGAACCATTCGGGGTTGGGCACGAGCACGTTGCATCGGGCTTGCTGCACAAACTGCGGCCAGATGTGCTCGAGCATGATGTTGACATCGAACAGCGGCTGCGGGCCGGCGCCGCGCCACCTGCCGATTCGCATGGCGAGCCGCGTCAGCAACGAACGGCGACGCTTGCGATCGCGCCGCTCGCACACGTGCTGCGTGAGCTCGCAGCCGCAGGCACCCAGCGCGGCGGCAAGCAGCTCGAAGTCGCGCGACAGGCCTACGCCGTTGGATTTTCCGATCAGTCTGACCTTGAGCGCCGGCTGGAGCGCAGCCACGTCGTTGCTGTCCACAGGCATCATAGCGGCCGGTGCCGTAAGCACTAGTGAACCGCGGGCCGGGATGGCCCGGCCACCGGGCGTCGGCGCAGCAGCAGTGCGCCGCATAACGCCAGCAGGGAGATCTCATCGAGACTCCCGCCGCCCCCGCCGGAACCACTGCTGTTCGCGTTTGCCGTCAGCACCACCGAGTTGGTGTTGGTCCCGCCCGGCCCGGCGCACGTGAGGGTATAAGTATTGGCACCCGTCGTGGTCGGTGTGATGCTCTGGCTGCCGCTCGTGGACTGCACGCCAGTCCAGCTGCCCGAAGCGCTGCAACCGGTGGTGTTGATCGACGACCACGTGAGGGTCGCGGAGCTGCCGATTGTCACCGAAGTCGGGCTCACCGATATGGAAGGTGGCGCCGGCGGCAGCAGCGCGAGGGCGGCATCCGCCTGTATGAAGCCATAGCCGCTGTCATTGTTCAGGGCACCGCCCATCACCAGGGCACTGTCCTGCAGGGCGGCATCGATCTGGGCCGCGGTCACCGCCGGGTTGGCCTGCCACATCAAGGCGGCGGCAGCGGCGGCATGTGGCGCCGCCGCCGAAGTGCCGAAGAAATTCGGGTACGAGGCATCGTTCTGACATCCGGCGACCGTGGTATCGAGCGTGTTGCTTGGAAGGCCGTAGACTTTCAACGAAAATCCTAGAAAGGTATCGTTCACGCCGTCGGGTCCGACGAACTCCGGCTTCTGGCGCAGCTGCGGCGTGGCCAGGCGGACTCCCGATACATCGAACAGGATCGGATCGCCGCCCGCCGATGAGAACTGCTCGAGTATTGCGGGGGCCGTGCCGCATTGTGGTGTTCGGAAGAAGAACGCCGCCCCGACCGCCATCGCGCCCGCAGCGCTCGGATGACCTTGGATGGTCGGGCTGTTGGTCGCGAAAGCGTCGATCGTTACGGCGGCACCGTCCCCGTCGAGTGCGAATTTGATCCTCCCGGGCGCGCGGCTGCCGTTCGCGAGACCGATCGAGATACTCAAGGATTCGACGGGCGTCGATGCCGTCGCGTCGGCCGGATTGCCAATGACCAGAAGCTGCACCGGATCCGCGCCGGTCGCGTTCGGACCGGTGCAGTTGACGGCGGCGGCGGCCGGTGCGAAGTTGATCCAATCGGCGCCGGGAGCGCCCATCACGCACAGATCGAGCGAGCTGGTGGCGCCGCCGCTGTCCGGAGCGCCGGTCACGAAGGGCTGATCCCATTCGACGATCAGAGTCACGTATTCTCCCGGGAACAACGCGGGAATCGTCAGCGGCAGGGACGTCGCGGTGGTTGCTCCCGAGGTGTCGAAATTGAGCAGCTGCTCCCCGGCATTGAGGCCGCTGGCCGAAGTTACGGGGAACGTAGGAGCGGTGTTTTCATAGGATATGCGGCCGTCGTTGCCGGCCGAGGAGAAGTAGGCAACGCCCGAGGCCGACACTTGATCAATCGCCTGCGCGACCACGCCGTCCTGAAAGAAGGGCTCGTCCGGATAGCCGACATCGTCGTCGATGATCCTGGCGCCGGCTTGCGCCAGCTTGACGATGCCGCTCGCGAAGTCGGCCTCGCTGTTCTCCGCCGTGTAGAACGCCAGCCTGGCGCCCGGCGCCACCGCGTGAACGATCTGCAGCAGTGCACGCCCTTCATCGCTGAACGGCAGTCGCACGGGCTCGCCATAGCTCATGCACGACGCCTCCTCGAGTACCGTAACCCCTGCCGGCAGGGCGCCTGTCGACCGATCCGTAGCGTAGGTTGCGGTAAAGCCGTTCGACGCGTAGCCGTTGGAACCCGAGGCCGGCACGCCGTCACTGGCGTAGATCTGGTAGCAGTCGAAGCTGTCGGACAGCACGCCGACGGTGATGCCCGCTCCGGTCAAGCTCGGATAGCTCGCACGAATGTCCGCGCTGCGTTGCGCGAAGTCGCCCTGCGTGGCCACCGGGCCGGCGCGGGTTCTCGGCATCGAGGCTCGAGCGAAGCGCAGCTCGGTGAGGCTGGCGGCCTCGGCGATCTGATCCACCGGCAGCCAGCCGCCCACGTCGTTGGCGAACGCGGCGACGTCCCGCAAGCCGAGATTCTGCAGCGCGCTTTTGAGTGCCTGCGTATCGCCGGTGGTGACGGTGTCGATCAGCACCTCGGGAACCGCGAGCGGTGCGGATAGCCGGAACCGCGCCGCCGGATTGATCGCGTGCAGATCGGCCAGCGGATGAGCGGCGGAAATGGTCGCATAGCGTTGCGAGATCTCCGCCAGTGCGCCGTCCAGCCTGGCGCCGGCGACGCGGCGTCCCAGTGGCGCTCGCGCAGCTCCGAACACCCTGAGACGCGGCGAGGTCGGCAACGGACTAAACTGCAGCGCGGCCTGGATCGACTCGGCGCCGCCGGCCGATCGTGCCGTCAAGACTCCTGCCACTAATACGCCCAGCCAGATCCGTTGCCCCAGCATGCGCCGATCTCCCCGTAAACCTACAACACCGGCTCTCATATATTAGTTCGCCCCACGCCGCCCACAGCGGATAGGCGTCGCTGAGCAGCCAGCGCAGCAGTGATTCGTGCTCGCGCTTCGGCTTCGCCCGGGAAGCCTCTGCACTGTTCGGGGCTGCGGCCTCAGTGCGCGGCATGGCTCGCCGCGGCCAGCAAGGCCAGCACGGCGCCACCGACGATCGCCATGCAAAGCAGCCCCGAGGTGGCGGCACCGGAAACCGAGGAGCGCTCAGGCTCGGTCCCGGACAAATTGCGGCCCGTCACGCCTCCGGCCGGACTATTGCTGCGCTGTGGGCGCGGTGGGCCTGCCATGAATTCAGGTTAACCTGTCTGACCGTCGGGAGCGACCAGATCAGACGTAACGCGCCGGTTTAACCGCCGCCTGGCTGCCCGGCGGCGGTACGCTCGGCGGCGGTGTCCACGGCCATCGCGAGTGCCCCGAGAGGCCCTGCGCGCGTGTCGAGGCCGGGCGGCCCAATGTAGCGATCAAGCGCAGATGTCACCTCAGGGATGTCGAGGTAACCGTGCAGACTGGTCGCGAGACAGGTGCGGATGCGAGGAAAAAGATGAGGCTGGGCGCTGAGCACGCCGCCGCCGATCAGGATTCGCTGCGGCGCAACCGACAGCACCAGAATGTGCGCGAGCTGGCCGAGCGCATGGGCAACCGTAGCCCAGATCGGGCTATCCTCGGGCAGATTCACCGCCGAAGCGCCGCTGCGAGCCTCGATCGCGGGACCGGAGGCGAGGCCCTCGACGCAGTCGCCGTGAAACCGGCAACTGCCCGGCCAATCATCGCCCGCGGAGCGCACCACTCGAACGTGGCCCAGCTCTGGGTGATGGCAACCTAGGACGGGCTTGCCGGCAACCACCATCCCGACACCGACACCGGTTCCCACGGTTATATAGGCATAGTCGGTCAGTCCCCGTGCGCCGCCCCAGCGCCCTTCCGCCAACGCCGCCCCGATCACATCAGTGGTGAAGCCGACCGGCACCTCGAACCGCTTGGTGAAGAACCCCGCCAGCTCCACGCCTGTCCAGCCCTCTTTCGGTGTGGTGCCGATGCGCCCAAAGGTGCGCGAATCGCGGCGCAAATCAAGCGGGCCGAACGAAGCCACGCCGATCGCCTCGAGCTTACCGAGGCTTGCACTCCAGCGCTCCAGCACCGCCGCAATCGCGCCGAGCGTGGCTGCGGGATCGCGCGTAGGCAGAACCTCCTCTGCGCGGATGTCGTTGGGCCCGGTACCCACTATGCAAACGCACTTGGTACCCCCCATTTCGACGCCCGCGAAGATGGCTGACGGCATTGCGCTAGTGTTCCCGTTACCGCTCTAGCGGCTGGAGCCGGGTCCCCGCCGTGTCATGAAAGCTTGAAATGCAGTTCGCGCTTCAGGGCTCATCAGCCGATCGGCGAATACCCGGCCTTCCGACTCGATTACCGCCAACATCCGCCCGTGCTCGCGCATCAGCTTTTTTGTCGCCTGTACCGACTGCGTCGGCTTGCCGGCCAATGTGAGCGCCGCGGCGCGTGCGCGTGGCGTGACTTGCCCGGCAGGCAGCGCGGCATTGGCCAGGCCGCAGTGGACTGCCGCACGGCCGTCGAGTGTTTCACCGAGAGCGAATAGCGCGAAGGCCCGCACGTGACCGATGCGCGCCGGCAACAACAGACTGGAAGCGGCCTCCGGCACCAGCGCCAGATCGACAAAGGGCGTCGACAACCTGGCGTCCTCGGCGACATACACCAGATCGCAGTGCAGCAGCATCGTGGTGCCGATGCCCACCGCGCGGCCCCGGACCGCCGCGACCACCGGCTTGTCAAATGCCGCAAGCACACGCAGAAAGCGGAATACATCAGAGCTGTCGAACGCTTGTCCCGACCGTGCCATGGCAACAAAATCAGCGATGTCATTGCCGGCACAGAAATCACCGCCGTCGGCATCCACCAGCACGACGTGTACGGACGGCTCGGCGCTCGCAAGCTCGAAGGCCTCCACCAGCGCCTCGTACATCTGCGTCGTGAGCGCGTTTTTCTTCTCCGGCCGTGCCAGCGTTATCGCCAGCAGCCCGGAAGTCATTTCGATCCGCACATGTTTCGATGTGTTCATTGCCCCAACCTTCGCCGCGAACGGCATATCGCATCGCTGCGCACCGGCCCCTGCCGCTGATGCTAGCGCGTACACCGCTGCGCTGACATCCTGTCACTGGCCGCCAGCCATCAAAGGGAGCCGACCATGACGACGTTATCGGGCAAGACTCTTTTCATCTCCGGAGCCTCGCGCGGCATCGGACTGGCGATTGCGCTGCGTGCGGCCAGGGATGGCGCCAACATTGCCATCGCCGCCAAGACCAGCACACCGCACCCAAAGCTGCCGGGGACTATTCACACGGCGGCCGAACAGGTACGCCAGGCTGGCGGTCGGGCGTTGGCGCTCGAGTGCGACATTCGTTTCGAGCAACAGATCGAAGCGGCGGTGGCCAGAACTGTCGAGGCATTTGGCGGCGTCGATGTCTGCGTCAACAACGCCAGTGCCATCAGCCTCACGCCGACCCTGCAGACCGACGCCAAGCGCTACGATCTGATGCATCAGATCAATAGTCGCGGCACGTTCATGGTGTCGCGGGCCTGCATTCCGCATCTGCGGCGCGCGGCAAACCCACACGTACTGATGCTGTCGCCACCATTGAATCTGGTTCCCGCCTGGTTCGCGCCCTATCCGGCGTATGCGCTGTCCAAATACTCGATGAGCATTTACGCGATGGCGATGGCTGAGGAATTCCGCGCCGACGGTATCGCTTTCAATACGCTGTGGCCCCGAACCATTATCGCCACCGCAGCTGTCCGCAACCTGCTCGGCGGCGAACCGGCAATCAGTCGCAGCCGCAAGCCGGAGATCGTCGCCGACGCCGCCTACGCGATCCTGACCAGCAGCAGCCGTGAGTTCACCGGCCGGCACTGCATCGACGAGGAGGTGCTGATCGCCGCCGGCGTGACCGACTTTCAGGGTTATCGCACCGTGCCAGGCTCCGGCGCCCTTGCCCCGGATCTGTTTGTGGCCGAGGTTGCGCGAACACCGTCGACAATTCGGGACTGAAGCCGCGAAGGTATCCTGATCGTCCGAGGGGCCTCGCGGCGTAACTTCTGGCGCGCGCGAGCGAATATACCAATGGGCCGCACATCGCGGCGCAGAACTCTACCGACACCGCACGACCTCTGATGGGAAGGACCGTGAACCACAACCGGGGAAAGCGCACCGACATGTCGGGTGCCGTCAATTCGGTCGGATCCGCACCGACCGCTATCATGGATCTCGGGCGCGCCGATTTCACTCAAGCGAGCAATGCTCTGGAAAGGGAATGGCTGGTGACCAACGGCCTCGGCGGCTTTGCCTGCGGAACCGTAGCGCAAGCCAACACCCGACGCTACCACGGCCTGCTGATTGCAACATTGCGGCCACCGCTCGAGCGTGTGCTGATGCTCTCCAAAGTCGACGCCACAGTGCGCTATGGGGGCGTCGAATGGGCACTGGGTTGCAATGAATTCGCCGATGGCACGCTCACACCGCGCGGCTTCGAGCACCTGAGTGCGTTCAGCATCGAACTGGGGACGCCGACATGGACCTATGCGTTCAGTGACGCATTGCTGCAGCAGCGCATCTGGATGGGTCGCGGCAGCAACACTACCTACTTGTGTTTCACTGTGCTCGCCGGGACGCAATCGGTGGAACTCGAGCTCCTGCCGCTGTGCACCTATCGCGACTATCATTCGCATGCGAGCGGCGGGTGGCAGCTCGACGTCGCGCTCGAAGAGCGCAGCTTGCTGATCAACGCCTATCCTGGAGCGCGCCCCTACTCTCTTTCTATTGATCGCGGCGAGGTGGTCGCCGGTACCGATTGGTATTGGGGATTTCGACATCGCGCGGAGGCGCAGCGCGGGCTGGATGCCAACGAGGATCTCTACAAGCCGGGCGTGTTTCGCACCAGACTCGCCGCCGGCCAGAGCGTCACACTCACCGCCAGCGCGCAGCCGGGCGTCGCCGAGCCTGCCAAGGGCGCTCTGAGCCGTGAAGCGGCGCGGCGCCGCGCGCTGCTACGCGCTACTCCCAGCGAAGCTCCCGAGTGGATCCAGCAGCTGACGCTGGCGGCGGACCAGTTCATCGTGGCACGCGGTGATGGGGCAGCGCCAGGCGGCGGCACGACGGTCATCGCGGGATATCCGTGGTTCGGCGACTGGGGTCGCGACACCATGATCGCGCTGCCGGGCTTGACGCTGACCACGGGCCGCGCGGCCGACGCGGCCTCGATATTGCGCACATTCGCGATCCATGTGAGCGAGGGCACGTTGCCGAATCGATTTCCGGACGGCGGCGAGCCGCCCGAGTACAACACTGTGGACGCGACGCTGTGGTACTTCCATGCCATCGATGCGTATCTGCAGGCGACCGCGGATCGCGCGCTGCTGCGAGATCTGTATCCCACATTGCGGGACATCATCGATTGGCATCAGCGCGGTACGCGCTATGGAATTCGGGTCGACCCAGCCGATGGGTTGTTGCGCGCCGGCGTGGCCAATGTCCAGCTGACCTGGATGGACGCGAAATTCGGCGACTGGGTGGTGACCCCGCGGATTGGTAAAGCGGTGGAAATCAATGCGCTGTGGCACTTTGCACTCGAGCGTATGGCGGCGTGGGCTCGGACACTCGGGCAACCTCCGGCCGCCGAGGCCTATGCCGGCGAGGCCCAACGGGTGCGTGAGTCCTTCATCCGCTCGTTTTGGTCCGAAGACGCCGGCTATCTCTACGATGTGATCGACGGACCTGACGGCGAACTCGATGCGCGCGGCCGCCGCGTGGACTCGAGCTTGCGTCCCAATCAGATATTCGCGGTATCGCTGACGTCCGGGCTGCTCGATGCGCGGCGCGCGCGCGCGGTGGTGAATGCCTGCAGCCGTGAGCTGCTCACGCCAGTGGGCCTACGCAGCCTGTCGCCGCGGCATGCCGATTACGCGGGCACCTACGCGGGCGGTCCACGCGAGCGTGACGCGGTCTATCACCAGGGCACAGTCTGGAGCTGGCTGCTCGGTCCGTTCGTGCTCGCACACTATCGTGTCTATGCCGATGCCGCGCAGGCACATGCGCAGCTGGCGGGCCTGGCGCCGCACCTGGGAGAGGCGTGCCTGGGCACGATCAGCGAGATCTTCGATGGCGACGCACCGTACGCGCCGCGAGGCTGCGTTGCGCAGGCCTGGAGTGTCGCGGAGACACTGCGCGCCTGGTATTCGATCACCGGTGCCGAGGCAAACCGCCGGCCAAACCGGACACCGGCGGTCGGAGAGTCGACGTGAGCAGCCAGGGCGCCGAGCAGCAACGACTCCATAGCAGCCTTCCGCCGGGCGAAGGCTGGAAGAAGTGGGGTCCCTATCTGTCGGAGCGGCAATGGGGCACTGTGCGTGAAGACTACAGCGCTCATGGCACTGCCTGGGATTACTTTCCGCACGACCATGCGCGCAGTCGCGCCTACCGTTGGGGCGAAGACGGGCTGGCGGGATTCTCCGATGCGCGGCAGTTCTTGTGTCTCGGCCTCGCGTTGTGGAACCAGCGTGATCCGATCCTAAAGGAGCGAATGTTCGGCCTGACGAACGGTGAAGGCAATCACGGCGAGGACGTCAAGGAACTCTACTACTACCTCGATGCGACTCCCAGCCATTCATATCTCAAGATGCTGTACAAGTACCCGCAGGCCGAGTTTCCTTACGCCCGGCTCGGGGATGAGAATCGACGGCGCGGCATCGGTGCGCCGGAATACGAACTGATCGACACCGGCGTGTTCGACGACGACCGCTACTTTGACGTCACCGTCGAGTATGCGCAGGCGGCGCCGGACGATGTACTGATGCGCATAACTGCGGACAATCGCGGTGCCGATATCGCTTGCATTCATATCCTGCCGCAGCTCTGGTTCCGCAATACCTGGAGCTGGACCGAGAACGCGCCGAAGCCCAGCGTCAAACTCGAATCACCCGACTTCATCGAAGCGCGCCACCCCGAGCTGGGAATCTATCGACTGCAATGGGACGATGCGCCCACCGCGCAGCTGTTCTGCGACAACGACTCCAATCAGGCGCGGCTCTGGAACGACACCACACGCCGCGGCTATTGGAAGGACGCTTTCCACGAGCGTGTCGTGAACGGCCGCGAGGACGCCGTCAATCCGCGCGCCGAAGGCACCAAGGCCGCAATCTGGTACCAGCGGCAGGTGCCGGCCGGCGGCCGCGTACAGCTACGACTGCGGCTGTGCCGACGACCCGCGGCGTCCGGTGATCGCGGCCCGGTCGACGCCTTTGAGAATTTCGACGCTACCTTTGACGCCCGCATTCGGGAGGCCGATCAGTTTTATGAGCATCTGCAGCAGGGCATGGGTGGCGAGGACGCCCGCGCCGTACAGCGTCAGGCCTACGCCGGCATGATCTGGAGCAAGCAATTCTTCTACTTCGATATCCCGCAATGGCTGCGCGGCGATCCCACCCAGCCGCCGCCGCCGCGGGAGCGCCGGCATGGGCGCAATCGTGGATGGATGCATCTCAACAACGCCGACATCGTCTCGATGCCGGACAAGTGGGAGTATCCCTGGTACGCGGCCTGGGATCTGGCCTTTCACTGCATTCCGCTTGCGGATCTGGACGCGGAATTCGCCAAGGAGCAGATGCTGCTGCTCACACGCGAATGGTACATGCACCCCAACGGACAGATTCCGGCGTACGAATGGGCGTTCGGAGATGTGAATCCGCCGGTGCACGCCTGGGCGACCTGGCGTGTGTTTCAAATCGACCGCAAGCAGCGCGGCGACCGCGGTGATCTGGAATTCCTCGAGCGCGTGTTTCACAAGCTGATGCTGAATTTCACCTGGTGGGTCAATCGCAAGGATACCGAGGGCCGCAACGTCTTCCAGGGCGGATTTCTCGGCCTGGACAACATCGGTGTATTCGATCGCAGTCGGGAGTTGCCCACCGGCGGCCACATCGATCAATCCGACGGCACCAGCTGGATGGCCATGTATGCCTTGAACCTGATGCGCATTGCGCTCGAGCTGGCGCAGAACAATCGGGTCTATGAGGACATCGCGACCAAGTTCCTGGAGCACTTCCTGCACGTCGCCGAGGCGATGAACCACATCGGCGGGGATGACGGCAGCAGCGACGGCGTCGGCCTGTGGGACGAGCAGGACCAGTTCTACTACGACGTACTGCATCTGCCCGACGGCGGCATGCAGCCGCTCAAGCTGCGCTCGATGGTGGGGTTGATTCCATTGTTCGCCGTCGAGACGCTGGAGCCGGAGCTGCTCGATCGCGTGCCGGACTTCAAACGCCGCCTCGAATGGTTTCTGAACTACCGCCCGGATCTCGCCGCCCTGGTGTCGCATTGGAACGAGGAAGGCCGCGGTCATCGGCGACTGCTGTCATTGCTGCGCGGCCACAGGATGAAACGCATTCTGAAGCGCATGCTCGACGAGAGCGAATTTCTATCCCCTTACGGTATACGCGCGCTTTCGCGCGCGCACGCCGAAGCGCCGTACATCTACCGGCATGAGGGCATGGAACTTTCGGTGCGCTACCAGCCCGCCGAATCGGATAGTGGGTTGTTTGGCGGCAATTCCAACTGGCGCGGACCGATCTGGTTTCCGGTCAATTTCCTGATCATCGAGTCGCTGCAGAAGTTTCATCATTATTATGGCGACGACTTCAAGATCGAATGCCCGACCGGATCCGGCCGCCTCGTCACCATCCAGGAAGTCGCCAACGAGCTCGCGCGCCGGCTGACGCGGATATTCCTGCGCGGTGAGCGCGGCCTGCGGCCCGTCCATGCGCAACATCCCCGTGCGCAGCAGGATCCGCACTTTCGTGATCACTTGCTGTTTTACGAGTATTTCGATGGCGACAATGGCCGCGGCGTCGGCGCCTCGCATCAGACCGGCTGGACGGGCCTGGTCGCGAGGCTGCTGATGCCGCGGTACACAGCCGATATTGCCCGTTGACGGAGGGTACATTCATGCAGACCCCGGTGCACTTCCCCTACAAGCGTATCGGCGAGGCCGAGGAGATCGGTCGCGCAGCGGTCTGGCTCGCCTCCGACTACGCCGACTACGTACACGGCATCGGTTTGTTCGTCGACGGTGGCATGACGCTCTACCCGGGATTCGAGACCGGAGGCTGAGGCGCTCATGAGTCCGGCGGCGGCGTTGCGCGGACACTGGCCCGAATACCTGAAGGAACACACGCTGATGCCACCGAACGCATCCGATTCGAGGACGGCACGCGATCCGGCGCAGGTAACGCCATGGCTGACACGCCTGGTGGAAGCGCATGCCGAACTGTTTCGCCTAATCCGAATCTTCGGCTGGCCACTGGCCGATGTAGTGATCCGCTTCGTGCTGGCACGCTCGTTCTTCGCCTCCGGAGCGGTCAAGTTGACGAACTGGTCGACGGCACTGTATCTCGCCGCCAACGAGTATCCGGTCACATGGATGAATCCGGTAGCGGCTGCCTACACCGGCGTCACGATCGAAGTTCTCGGCGCAACTTTGTTGATGCTGGGACTACTGACACGGCCGGCCGCGTCGGCGATGCTCATCCTGGTCGTGGTCGAACAGACCAATTATCTGGCGCTCGATACCCAGCTGTTCACTGCCGTGCTGTTCGGTTGGTACGTCGTGCACGGCGCCGACCGGCTGTCACTGGATGCAATATTGAGCCGGGGCTTCAGGGACAGTGCCTTGCCGCTGGCGGCCAGGCTTGGGCGTCTGACGTCGTGGCTGTGCCAGCGAGGAACGCCGATCTATCTGTCGCTGCTACGCCTGTGGATCGGCGCCGCATTGTTGGTGACATGTCTGCGCCCGCCATGGATTGCATCAGCCACCGTCGGCGCACCGCCGCTGTGGCTGCCGCTCAACACCGCATCGATGTGGCCGCCGGCAGTCGCCTGGCTTGGCGCAATCGCGCTGTGCGCCGGGGTCGGCACGCGCTATGCCGCGATCGCATTGATCGCGTTCGCATCCGGCACCGCGATGATGCATGGCGCCTCGGCCGAACAGATGTATCTCATCGCGACGCTGGCACTGCTGGCGATTCACGGCGCGGGTGCGGCGTCGGTCGATGCCGCCGCCGAGACCCTGCTGAATCGGCGCTACCCACAGCTCCAGGGCAAGCCCGCTTTCTCTCTCGATGGCCTGCCGCGTGTGGTCGTGGTCGGCGCCGGCTTCGGCGGCCTCGCCTGCGCCGTGGCGCTGCGGCGCACGCGCGCCGCGGTGATGCTGATCGACCGCGGAAATCACCATCTGTTTCAGCCTCTGTTGTACCAGGTCGCGACCGCCGCGCTGTCTCCCGGCGACATTGCGGCCCCAGTTCGCCCGATATTTCGTGAATCGTTCAACACCACGGTGCTGTTCGGCGAAGTGACGGGCCTCGATCCGGCGCGCCAGCGGGTGTTACTGGGACAGCGCGCGATCCCCTACGATTACCTGGTTCTCGCCACGGGCGCCACGCACAGCTACTTCGGCAAGAATGAATGGCAGGTGTTCGCGCCGGGACTGAAACGCATCGAGGACGCCACAGAGATTCGCCGTCGGCTGTTGACCGCCTTCGAGCACGCGGAAGCCACCGACGACTGCGACGAGCGCCGCGAGCTGCTGACGTTCCTGATCGTCGGCGGCGGTCCGACCGGCGTCGAGCTCGCAGGCGCGATTGCCGAGCTGGCGCGCTTCGGCATGGAACAGGACTTCCGCAATTTCGATCCCGCCACGGCACGCATCATCCTGGTACAGTCCGCGGCGCGCGTGCTGCCGACCTTCGACGTCAGGCTCTCGATGCGCGCGCAGCGCGCACTCGAGCGACTGGGGGTTGAAGTCATGGTCGGCAGTCGCGTCGAGAACATCGACGCTCATGGCGTCATCGTTGGTGGCAATCGCATTGCGGCGCGCACGGTATTGTGGGCGGCCGGCGTTACCGCATCGCCGGCAGCGAAGTGGCTGGGCGCCGACGCCGACAGTGCCGGTCGTGTCAAGGTCCAGGCAGACTTGAGCGTTCGCGGCTTGCCGAACGTCTATGTCATCGGCGACACCGCGCTGAGCACGGCGTGGAAGGGTCAGGCCGTGCCCGGGTTGGCCCCCGCCGCCAAACAGGCCGGCGCCTACGTCGCTCGCGCGATCAGTGCGCGCCTGCGAGACCAGTCGCCCACGGAATCATTCGTCTACCGCCACAGGGGCAGTCTCGCGACCATCGGCCGCAAGGCGGCGGTGGCCGATTTTGGCCGCATCAAACTCTGGGGTGCGCCGGCCTGGTGGCTGTGGGGTTTCGTGCACGTGGGGTTTCTGGTCGGGCTGCGCAATCGCGTCGCCACGATGATCAACTGGTTCTGGGCTTATCTGACCTTCGGTGGCGGTATCCGCCTCATCACCGGAGGCGAGCCAAAGACCACCGCCGACGCGGCCATGGTCAGAGCCGTACCGTAGGCGGCAGCTATCAGCGCACCAGTGATGCGCTTTATCATGCCGTGCCATCCACCCGCGCATTGGACTTCATGCGGACCACAATAACGATCGCGATTCTACGCCAGATCCAGCGGCTGATATTCGTCGCACTGGCGTGCCTGTCCGCCATATGCGCCGCAAGCGCCGTTGACCTCTCGTCGCCTACCGGCTGGTGGCAGCCAATCGATGAAAAGACGGGCAAGCCGCAGGGGCTCATCAGAATCTGCGAGGAGAGAGGGCTGTTCTTCGGACGCATAGAGCCGAGCTCACCGTCCGATGATGCCTCGAAGAGACGCTCACGGTGTACTGATGAACGCAGGAATCAACCGATAATCGGGCTGGTTCTGATACGCAATATGCGGCTGCAGGGCGACGAGTATGTCGGGGCGACATTCTCGATCCGGACACCGGTCGAATTTATGGCTGTAAGTTCCGGTTGGCCGACGGCGGAAGAAAATTGATCATGCGTGGATTCATCGGACTGTCGCTCTTTGGAGGATCTCAGACCTAGCAGCGCGTGGAAGGTAATCGCTAGCCGAGCCTGCTCAGCATATTGAGGTTCATCAACAGCCCGTCGACATTCTTACGGCGCGCATCGTCGATAGCAGCAGCTTTTCTTCGCGATGCCAGTCGTTGAGGCCGTGTCCCACGATCAGCACGTAGGACCCCGGCAGGGAATCCTTGAAGAAATCGCCGGGGAGAAACTTCAAGCGTCCCTGCAGCCCGAACGATCAGATGTAGTCGTCGAGTATTGGCCCGACCGCGGGCAGGTCGAGGCCGCGGCCGATGACATTCCAGAGTGGAAATGACTGACAGGGGTTGGGGCGCTCTCGGGCGACACTGCGGTATCATTGTCACCGCCGATGCAGATAGCAGATGGAAACGCCAACGCCGCAGCCAACACCCCAGCCACCACACGATCCGATCCCTGCGCCCATTGGCGACCCGCCACCGGGTCCTAACCCGAGGGCCTCGGGCGTTCATCACTGACGGGCCACGCCACGGTCCTTGGATCTGCGCTGGACTCACATTGCCTTCAGACCTACGCTTGCAACACAGCGGCGGCCAGAAAGTTGAACGCGCCCTGCATGATAATGAAACAGGGCACGTTACGCAGCGGCGCGTCCGGCAGCCCCATATCGCGATTCAAGTTGTTGAGCACATACCGGAAGCTTCGCCGGATGCTGCGGGTAATCCGTTCAAGCCTTTATTTTCATATAAATTTCAGTTGATTACGCCAACTGAGGATGGCACACCGGTCGACACCGCTTCCTGGCACTATCATTTACCCGTGTCAGCAGTGATCGATAAGCTCCGCGGCCGATCCTTTGCGGGTGTGCTGCTCGTAGTTTTCTCTTGCAACGGTGTGGATGCGGCGATCGAGCCGCAAGTCTCGTCGCCGGCCGATCAGCAGTCAGAGGAGCTGACGGAAGTGGTCGTGAAGGCAGCGGAGCCACGATTCGTTGCGCCAACCCGGCGAGATCGTATTGGGCGTATCTGGGCGCCTGTGTACATCAACAACAAAGGGCCATTCCGTCTGGTGCTCGATTCGGGCGCCAACCATTCTGGAATTAACACGCATGTCGCCGAAGCACTGGGCCTGCCCCTGAATCAATCGCGGCAGGTAATGCTTCGGGGTGTGACGGGTTCGGTCGCAGTGCCAACGGTGCGTGTCGAGAGCTTTACCGTCGGCGACCTGGCATTGGGCACTTCCGAGCTCCCGATCGTGACTGATGCGCTCGGAGGCGCCGACGGCATTCTGGGCACCGACGGAATGTCGGGCCGACGCGTACTGATCGACTTTCGTCACGACCTGATTACCATTGCGATTTCGCATAGCGCGCGCGCTGCGGTTGGCTTTCGTACGATTCCTTTTCAATTGATACGAGGCAACCTGCTGGCTGTCGATGCCTCGGTGGGCGGCATCCGCACCAAGGCAATCATCGACACCGGCGGTGAGGCGACGATTGGCAATCTGGCTTTGCGCCAGGCACTGGAACGGCGATCGTCGCAGCTCAAGAGCCGGCCGGACAAGATTATGGGCGTGACGACCGATGTTCAGGACGGCGATGCCGCTCACACGCCGCCGCTTATTATGGGTAAGGCTGACCAGGGCGACATCGTCGAAATTCGCTACAACTATGTGACCTTTGGCGACATGCATATATTCGAGCACTGGCACCTGACCAGTGAGCCGGTAATGCTGATTGGAATGGACGCATTGGGATTGCTCGACACGCTGATCATCGATTACCGAAGGCACGAGCTACAGATTCGAATGCGCGATCGCGAATAGCCAGAGCGGCCATCCGCACCGCGTTTTATTGTTGCCGACTCTCTTGAACATCATGCCTCGCCACAAGGCTTCGTCAATATCCTCGGCCATGTCGCTGAATGCGACCTGACCGGTGGTCCCACGGCGCGCTGCAGCGGATGCTTTGCCACCTATGCCGGGCTGTTCTTCAGGCCCTTGAGATGATCCCTGACGGTCTATGCCGCGCTGCTGTGCGCAATTGCCGTGGCTGCCGCACTCGTTCGTTCTACACCGGCTGCCAGTGTCGTACGAGATGCACGCCGTCCACCATGTCTCGCCTCGAGCCTTCGTCGGCACGCCGACATGGCTCAGCCTGACGATCCTTTGCTGCGTGATTTTCCTGCCGGCATGGTGGGGGTTTTCCATCAACGCGGCTAGCGGCCTGATGGCCGGAGTCATGGCGGGATTTCCCTGGTACGGCATCTTGCACCACGCCATTCATCACCGGCGACCAAGGATGCTGGCATCGCGATTGACCGCCACGTCGCAACATCATCTCAGGCATCATTGCTGCGATCAGGGCGGAAACTTTGGCGTTACGACCCCGCTGTGGGACTTCGTATTCAGAACCATTGTGCCCCGCCGGTGAGGCACCCCGCAGGAATGCGTCAAATCATTCCTCGGTCCAGCACGGCGGATGACTGCACAACCTCCGGCGGACAAGCCACTTGCGCAACTCCTCCAACAACGACACGCCCAGCGCGAAAGGAAGGATGACCCCCAGACCTTCTCTCCGACAGGCGCCGTGCCGAGGTATAAATTCCTTCACGAGCCGCAGCCACAGAGGCACGCCAGCCATCTTCTGCACCTCGTTAAGGCCGAATTCGTGCAGGCGGCGTTCGACTTCGGCGCTGCTCAGCCCTGTCGCGGCGCCCTTCAGGCTCGCGACGGCATCGAGCGCAGACAGTTGGTGGATCCTCACGGACATATCGAGGTGCGATACCTTTCTCTATTCCGGATGCAACGCGACTGTTTCCCTGAGACAGGGAAGCTTGCCAAAGCGATGGTATGAGTCGATGAGATGCCCGTGCGATTGAGCGCTCGGGCCATGCTCGAGTGACCCTAACTGGTTGATTCCATGATCTGTTTCGCTTCACTCATTTTGTTGTTCAAGTATAAGGCAACGCGAACTGCCCTCCGCGGGAGCTAAGGGCCGACTACGGGAAAACCGAATACCCAGGGGGCCCGAAAAGAGCAACGATAGCTTCCGCCAAAGCAAACGCATGGACGCTGATCGGAGGAATCAACATGGCGACACAGCAAATGAACAGCTTCGATTTTGCGCGTCTCCGCGATCTTATGATTGATCGCCAGATAGCCGGCCGCGGGGTGCGTTCGCAGCTGGTGCTGGATGCCATGCGATCAGTACCCCGCGAGGCGTTCCTGCCCGAGAATCTGTGGGAATTTGCGTATGAGGATTCGCCGCTGCCCATAGAAGAGGATCAGACGATCTCTCAACCCTACATCGTCGCGATGATGATTGAGGCTTTGGCGCTCAAAGGCGGTGAGAAGGTACTGGAGGTTGGCACCGGTTCGGGTTACGCGGCAGCCGTTCTCGCGCAGATCGCCGGGAGCGTTTACACGGTCGAGCGGATCGGCCAGCTCGCGGAGAAGTCTGCAACGAAGCTTGCCGAGCTTGGTTATGGGAATGTGCACGTGCTGCATGCGGACGGAACGCGCGGCTGGACGGATCACGCGCCGTACGACGCGATCGTGGTCGCAGCCGGCGGCCCCGACGTTCCAGAATCCCTGAAGGCACAACTGAAAATCGGCGGCCGGTTAGTCATTCCTGTGGGCATTGATCGGCGGGATCAGGAACTCTTACGCCTCATCCGCGTCTCAGAGCACCAATTCAAGACGGAGGATATTGCCGATGTCCGCTTCGTGCCATTGGTCGGCGAGGAAGGCTGGCAGCCGGAGGCAGATCGTTTCGCCGCTCGAAAACATCCTCCCGCCGTCAAAGCCACGGCGGGGACTTTGGCGAATTTGATTGCGGCATCCTGTGAAAAGTTTGAGGCGATCGACTCCGCCGACCTCAATCCGTTGCTTCGGCGCATCGGTGCGGCGCGCATCGTTCTGCTCGGCGAAGCATCGCACGGCACCTCGGAATTCTATCGTATGCGCGCGCGTATTTCCCGCGAGCTCATCGAGCGCAAGGGATTCTCATTCGTCGCTATCGAGGGTGATTGGCCAGATGCTGCGCGCATCGACCATTACGTTCGGCATGCCGAATACGCGCCCTCCGAGTGGACGGCATTTGCGCGTTTTCCCGTGTGGATGTGGCGCAACCGGGACGTGCGAGCTTTCGTCGACTGGCTGCGGACGCACAATGCCGATATCGAGCCTGACAAGAGAGTGGCATTTCACGGCCTCGATCTCTACAGCCTTTTCAACTCCATCAGCTCGGTCTTGAACTATCTGGATGACATCGACCCGCGGGCCGCACGAGTCGCACGCCACCGCTACGGATGCTTAACGCCTTGGGAGGCGGACCCTGCGACTTACGGCCAGGCGGCATTAACCAGTGAGTTCCAGACGTGCGAGCGTGAGGTTGTCTCTATGCTGGCGGACCTCATGCAGAAACAGCGAGCCTATGCCGAGCACGATGGAGAGCGATTTTTGGATGCCGTGCAAAACGCCCGCCTGGTTGCAAATGCCGAGCGTTATTACCGGATCATGTACTACGGGTCTCGCGCCTCCTGGAATTTGCGAGACAGCCACATGTTCGAAACGTTGAAGACGCTGCTCGACTTTCATGGGCCCAAGAGCCGGGCCATCATCTGGGCCCACAATTCGCACGTCGGCGACTCCGCGGCCACAGAAATGTCTTCACGCGGGGAATACAACATCGGCCGGCTTTGCCGGGAGGAATTTGGCAGCGAGGCTTATTCGATCGGCTTCGGAACGAACGCCGGCACGGTCGCGGCGGCATCGCAGTGGGACGGGCCGATGGAAATCAAGGCAGTTCGTCCGGCCGTGCGCGGCAGTTATGAGCGGCTGTGCCACGAAGCCGGCATTGCGCGGTTTCTGCTGCGCTTGCGGAGCCCAATCGCGCCAAACCTCGCAGAGGGTCTGTCGCGGCCGCAGCTCGAGCGAGCCATCGGCGTGATCTACCGGCCGGAGACCGAGCTCCAAAGTCACTACTTTCAGGCAGATCTGCCACATCAGTTCGACGAATACATCTGGTTCGACGAAACCGAAGCCGTAAGCGCGCTGAAGACCGCGGAGCTCGAGGGGCTTCCAGATACCTACCCATTCGGCCTGTGAGGCAGCCCATGACCGCGGTCGAGGACATACAGTATGTCCTCGCCTAGCTGACCGAGCGCGGGCTGATCAGCCCGCGAGCGGCTTCGGTGAGGCAATCTCCTTTAGTAGTACATACCAGAACTCCAGGCCGTCGTAAAACGACTTGACCGGCAAACGCTCGTTCAGCCCGTGCGCGAAGACATCGCTGTCCTTGGTAAAGACCTCGCTGACCCCGTAGGTTGGAATGCCGACCGAACGGAACACCGCGCCATCACTGGCACCCGACTCCTGTTTCGGGACGATAGGGATACCCGGATAGAAAGTGTGGACGGTGTTGGTAACTGCCGCTAGGACATCGGGCCGGAGCGGCGATGCGTGGCTGAAAATGACCGGCACTGGCAACTTGATCTCGACCTTTGGTCCCACAACGCGCTGCAGCGTGGCTTGAATCCTATCGGGGCTGATGCCCGGGAAGATGCGGCAATTCACCGTGACGGTGGCCGACTGCGGCAGCGCGTTGTCGGCATGACCGCCACGAAGCAGCGTCGGCACACAGGTGGTGCGCGTGACGCCCACGTAGTTCGGGCTGACATTTAGAATGTCGTCGGCGGCGCGGTCCTGCGGGTTCACGGCAAAGCGGCTCATGGCGGCGCCGAGCTCGCCGGGTGTGCGCGGACCCATGATCTTGAAGAACTCGCGTGTCGAATCATTCCACATCACCGGAAACCGGAAGCTCCGCAGTTTTTCCAGCGCATCGGCCAGTTCATAGATCGCATTGTCGGCGCGCGGCAAGGAACTGTGGCCGCCGGGGTTATGTGCCGTCAGTTCATAGCTGGCGTAGGTTTTCTCGGCGTTCTGCAATGCATAGATAATGGCATGGCCATCGCCCTCATCGAGCGTGCCGCCGCCGGCATCGCTGTTCAGGGCGTAATCGGCGTCGACAAGGTCACGATGCCTGTGCGCGATGTCCATGGCGGTGTCCTGCGTCGTTTCCTCATCGCCGCTGAAGACCAGGATCAGGTCCCTGGTGGGCACGAAGCCCTCGGCCTTCAGGCGAAGGAAGGCGTCGGTAATGCAGACGACACCGACTTTGACATCAAGGGTACCGCGGCCGAAGAAATAACCACCTTCCTCCGTGAGCGTAAACGGATCGCGCTGCCAGTCTTCGGGCTTGGCCGTAACCACATCCATATGGGCAAGGGCGAGAACTGGGTTACCGCCAGTCCCGTTGCCCCGGTAGCGGACGATCAGCGAGGCCGTCTCCCCGAGCGGCAGCACATGGATGTCCTTTTCCGGAAATCCGGCGGCGCGGAACTTATCAGCCAGAAAGCGCGCCATAACCGGTACCTGACGGAGTCCGACTTCCGTCTTGAAGGCAATGACCTGACGATAGATATCCAGCGCCTGGACTTGGTATGGAGCGCTCGGTTCGGCGGCACCTACCGACAATGCGATGGCGAGGGACAAAACCAGAGGCGGAATCGGGCGCATCATAGGCCTCACATATGTCCGAGTTTCAGAACCTCAGAGGGCGCGATATTATTGATCGGCGGTCAATGCTCGGCTATCAGCGCCTCGTGTACGGGGCGGGGCGGCCGCTCCTCATGCGTGCACCGCTTCATGGATGAGCGCGAGCCGATTCACGCAGCCGTTGAGGATCCCGCACGTGCCGACGTGTCCGCCGACCCACTTCGGGGTCAGCTACGTGATCAATTCGCGCCCGGGTGATGCACCACCGTGTACATTTCATGCCATCAGCGGGTCGAAAGAAGAGCGGGCTGTGCCGCCGGGGCGCCATCCCGTCTGCGGAGCCCCGCAACCGGGCCTACGTTCCGCGGCTGCCTGCATCGCGATTTGGCGAGCCACCAACGTGGCGTATACTCGACAGCAACAACGAGGGGCCTGCGGATAGCGGCGAGATCGCGCGGTGAGGGCGGTGGGCGCTGCGACGAAGGTATGGCGCGCCGCATAGGCATCGGCGCGCGCTGATTACCGTGCAGCTTGGCGTCGGTCGGCATGCCTGCAACCGGACGGGACATCTCGGTGGCCAGCAACACGGAACCGGTGGGCTCATTGGAAACGGCGCTTCAGCATGCGCTGCGTCTCCTGGAATCCCAGCCAGCGCTCGCGGCGGAGCAAGCCGCAGAGATTCTCAAGGTCAGCCCCAACCATCCGCAGGCGACGCTCGTAGCGGGCGCAGCACGCCGCTTGTGCAATGACGCCGCCGGAGCGGTGCTGGCACTCACAGCGCTCTCCCGTGACCAACCACGATGGGGCGCCGCGCAGTACGAGCTTGGCCTCGCGCTGGCGCAGGCGGGCCAAGGCGATGCGGCGCTCGCGGCGTTGCGGCGCGCGGTGGCGCTGGCGCCCAATCTCACCGACGCCTGGCGCGCGCTCGCGGATCATCTAACCGCCATTGGCGATGTCGCCGGGGCGGATGCCGCCTACGCGCGGCAGATCAAGGCGGCTACGCACGATCCACGCCTGCTACAGCCGGCCGCCGCGCTGTGTGAAAACCGTATTCCGGTGGCAGAGGCGCTATTGCGCAAGCACCTGAAGCAATTTCCGACGGACGTGGCCGCGATCCGGATGTTTGCAGAAGTCGCCGCCCGCCTCGGCCGATACCGGGACGCCGAAGTGCTGCTCGCGCGCGCGCTGGAGCTGGCACCGGGCTTCACGGCGGCCCGGCAAAATTACGCACTGATTCTGCATCGAGGGGCCAAGGCGGCCGCGGCGCTGCGTGAGGTCGACGTGCTGCTCGCGCAGGATCCGCGCAATCCGAGTCATCGGAATCTCAAGGCCGTGGTGCTGGGTACGATCGGCGAATATGAGCAATCGATTGCCATCTACGCGAGCCTGCTCGCCGAGTACCCGCATCAGCCCAAGGTCTGGATCAGTTACGGGCACGCCCTGAAGACCGCCGGCAAGCAGTCCGAGTGCGTGGCGGCCTACCGCCGCACACTGGAACTCGCCCCGGCGATGGGCGAGGCCTATTGGAGTTTGGCGAACCTTAAGACTTTCCGCTTCGAGGCCGCCGACCTTGAGGCCATCAGAACGCAGCTCGCGCGCCCAGACCTGTCGGACGAGGATCGGTGCTTTTTCGAGTTTGCGCTCGGCAAGGCGCTCGAGGATACCGGCGATTACGCCGCGTCGTTCGAACACTATGCGGAAGGCAATCGGCGGCGCCGCGCTCAGGTCTCCTATGATGCCGACGAGCTGAGCGATCTCGTGCGCCGCTCCAAGGCGCTGCTGGACGGCGCTTTCTTCTCGCAGCGCGTGGGTTTCGGAGCGCAGGCGCCCGATCCGATCTTCATCGTCGGCCTGCCACGCGGCGGATCGACGCTGCTCGAGCAGATTCTGGCCAGCCACTCGGCGGTCGAAGGAACGATGGAATTGCCCGACATGGTGGCGATCGCCCGCGGCCTTACCGGACGCGTGCGCAGCGATGCCCCAGCCCCCTATCCGGAAGCGCTGGTGGACTTAAGCGCCGAGCAGTGCCGCGAGCTGGGTGAGCAGTACCTCGAACGCACGCGCATTCACCGCAAAAGCGCAGCACCGTTTTTCATCGATAAGATGCCCAACAATTTTGCGCACATAGGACTCATTCGGCTGGCGCTGCCCAATGCCAAGATCATCGATGCGCGCCGGCATCCGCTCGGCTGTTGCTTTTCCGCGTTCAAGCAGCACTTTGCGCGCGGTCAGAATTTCTCCTATACGCTCGATGAACTGGGTCGATACTATCGCGACTATGTCGAACTCATGGCCCATTTCGATACGGTGTTGCCGGGCCGCGTACATCGAGTCATTTACGAAACGTTGATCGAGAACACCGAAACGGAAGTGCGCCGACTGCTCAGCTACTGCGGCCTGCCCTTTGAGGTGCAGTGCCTGCGATTTTATGAAAACGAGCGCGCGGTCAGGACCGCCAGCTCCGAGCAGGTCCGCAAGCCCATTTTCCGCGACGGCGTCGAACATTGGCGTAACTACGATGCACAGCTCGGGCCGCTCAAGGCCGCGCTCGGGTCCGTGCTGGCGAGCTATCCAACGGTGCCGAAGTTCTGAATCTGTCTCGCGACGGGGATTTATTGGTCTCAGGTCTTGACTGAAGGGGAAATTCATGACCAGAAGCAAACTGCGAAAGCTCAAGCGTGCCGGCGCGATACTGGCGAGCATGCCCTTGCCAGCGACACTTCTTACTGCGATGCCAGCGGCGTACGCGCAGGAAACTTCGGAGGCTGGCACTCTGGAGGAGGTCATCGTAACCGCCCAGAAGCATGTCGAAGATCTGCAGAATGTACCGGTCAGCATCACCGTGCTCGGAACCGAAGAACTCGAGCAGCAGCATGTTGAGAGCTTCAACGACTATATGAAATTGCTGCCGAGCACCTCGGTGCAGGTGCTGGGCCCTGGAAATGACCGCGTGTTCATGCGTGGCATCGCGACCGGCGACTATCCGAACCATTCCGCCTCGCTGCCGAGCGTCGGTACGTATCTGGATGAACAGCCCATCACGACGATTCTCGGTGCGATCGATCTGCACATGTATGACATCCAGCGCGTCGAGGCCCTCGCCGGGCCGCAGGGTACGCTCTACGGTGCGAGTTCCGAGGCAGGCACGATCCGCATCATTACCAACAAACCTGACGCCAGCCACTTCAGTGCTGCCTATGACGTCGAGGTCAATGACGTGGCCCACGGCACCTTCGGTGGAATTGCCGAAGGCTATGTCAACGTGCCTGTGTCCTCAAACGCCGCCGTGCGGCTGGTCGGCTGGTATGAGCGCGACTCGGGGTACATCGATAATGTGGCCAACACCCTGACCTATCCGGCCACGTCGAGCAGCCCGGCCATCGCTATCAATAACGCGGGCCTCGCCAAGAATCACTACAACGATGTCGAGACCTGGGGCGGCCGGGCAGCATTGAAGGTGGATCTGAATGATCAGTGGTCAATCACGCCTGTTCTCATAAGCCAGATCACGGAGTCAAACGGCATTTTCGCCGAAGAACTCGTCGAGTCGGCCGATACGGCGCTGAGCGCGCCGGTGGGTCCCTACCAGGTCAGCCATTTTCTTCCCGAGCCATCGATGGATGACTTCGTCGATGCGGCACTCACCGTCGAAGGCAGGATCAGCAACATCGATGTCACCTACGCGGCTTCGTACATGAAGCGTCACAACACCTCGGCTTCGGACTATACCGATTACTCGCTCGCCTATGACGCCCTTTACGGCTCTGGTGTCATCTGGCACGACACCTCGGGCAAACCCATCAATCCCTCGCAGTACATCATCGGTGGCTACAACTACCAGTCCTACAGCAATGAGCTGCGCTTCTCGACACCTGCCAAGGATCCGCTGCGCTTTGTCGGTGGCCTCTACCAGCAGCGCCAGCAGAACTTCATCTTCCAGCGCTACGAGGTCAATGGCTCCAATGGCGACGGCCTCGACGCGGGCAACGGCACGGTTCCCTCCGAATCGGTCACCGGATGGCCCAATACCTGGTGGCTGACCGATCAGCTGCGTGTCAATCGCGACTGGGCCGTGTTCGGTGAGTTGAGCTACGATATTCTGCCGAAACTCACCGGCACGGCGGGTCTGCGCTGGTTCGATTACGACAATACGCTCGGCGGATTCTACGGGTTCGGCCTCAACAACCCCCTCGGTACACCAGGCCAGCAGAGCTGCTCGGTTCAGACCCCGCTATATGGCGCTCCGTGTCAGGATCTCGTGCAGCCGGCCAGCAGCGGCAAGGGCACGACACCCAAGTTCAATCTAACCTACCACATCGACGACGACCGCCTGCTCTACGCGACGTTTTCCCGCGGCTTCCGTCCCGGCGGTGTCAACCGGATCGCGAACGCCGGCGTTTCCGCGCCCTACAAGCCTGACTTCCTGACCAATTACGAAATCGGCTGGAAAACCGCGTGGTTCGGCAGGACTTTACGCTTCAATGGCGCGCTGTATGTAGACGACTGGAAGAATTTCCAATATGACTTTCTAGGGCCCAACAGCGTGACCATCATCGCCAATGCGGCGCAGGCGCGCAGCAAAGGTGCAGAAGCTGAGCTCCAATGGGCAGCCACGCATAATCTGACGCTGACCGCGAATGCGGCCTACACCGACGCGAGGTTGACGGCCAATTACTGTGGAACGGTGGACGCAGGCGGCAACCCGATTACCAACTGCGCGTCGCCGCTGGCGCCGAGCGGCACCCAGCTGCCGGTAACACCACCGTTCAAGGGCAATATGACAGCGCGGTATACCTTCCCGCTCGGCGGCTACGAGGCCTTTGCGGAGGGAACGCTGGTGGATCAGGACGCCGTGTGGCCTGACCTGCGGCTGGTGCAGCGCAGCCTGATCGGCTCGCAGCCGGGCTTCACGACGTTCGATCTGTCTACCGGCATCCAGGAGAAGACCTATAGCCTCGAGATCTACGCCAAGAATCTCTTCAACGAGACCGTCCAGCTGTACCGGTACGCGGAGTGTACACCGCAGACCTGTGCGCCCTACACGGTCTATGCCGGACTCGGTCAGCCACGGTTGATCGGCATCAAGTACGGCCAGAAGTTCTGACCGATAGTCGATTTCTGTGGTCCTCTCCGCGTTTACGCACTATCGGGCGGCGCGGCAATTTGGCAGCGGATTTTAAATGCCGAACAACGGCCGGAATTATGGCGTGCAGGCGTCGAACCGCTGCCGTGGCCATGTCTCTTTCAAGGTCGCGGTAGCTGTTGATCAATGCCTGGCCTAATTCGGTCCCCTGCACGCCGCCTCCGCTCTTGCCTCCCTTACTTGCAACCGTCACAGGCTCTCGACACGATCCTTTCAGGCTGTCCACCAACAGCTATGCGCGCCGATAACTCATTCCAATGTTACGTGCCGCTTGTGACAGAGAACCGGAATCCCGAATGCCTTCAAGGAGGTCGATCTTCCCTGGCCCAACGTAGGAGCCTTTCGCGAAATCGATTCAGAATCGGAATGTCACACACTTGTAACTTTTAGCCCCTAACATTTTCTTGAGTACAGGGTCGTGTTGCAAAAACGCCGCATGACGTAGCGGGATCAGGTCGCAAGTCTCACGACCGCGGGCTCGCTCGCTATTCCTGCGCGCATAACGGTACGAATTCAGTAAACACGAATTCACTAAACACATCTCTACGAAGCCGCGTAGCCCGTCAGGAAATTTTGCTGTCTTTCAGTGTTGTTGTTGCGCCTCTATCACTGCGCTCAGGGAGAGCCTCTTGAAAACTAACCAAAAAGTGACTTGCGCAATCCTGGCGGCGCTTGGCGCGCACGCCGGTGCGTCCTACGCCGCCAGCGACACCGAAGCGTCGGCGTCTACCAGCCTTGAAGAGGTCATCGTCACGGCTGAGCGCCGCGAAGAATCGATCCAGGACGTGCCGATCACGATTCAGGCACTCACGGGCGACACGCTGCAGCAGCTGAGCGTCACGACGTTCGATGACGTGATCAAGTACCTGCCAAATGTGGAGCTCGGTTCCAACGGCCCCGGGCAGGCCGATATCTACATGCGTGGCCTGAGTGCCGGATCAGTGGGCGGCCAATCGACCGCGACTTTCGCCTCGTTCCCGAACGTCGCGGTTTATCTGGATGACCAGTCGATGCAGTTCCCGGCGCGCAACCTCGACATCTACATGGTCGACATGGAGCGTATTGAGGTGCTCGAGGGTCCTCAAGGCACGCTGTTCGGCGGCGGCGCCCAGGCCGGCGCGATCCGCTACATCACCAACAAGCCGAAACTCGACGTGACCGAGGGTAACCTTGAGGGCACCTATGGCTGGACAGCCGGCGGCGACCCGAACCAGAGCGTCAACGGAACCCTCAATCTGCCGTTGCTGCAGGACACACTGGCCGTACGCGCGGTGATCTATGACGACAGGCGCGGCGGCTACATCGACAACGTGCCCAGCAACTTCACGCGCAGCAACAACGATCACGGCAACTACTACGCCGGCATCGTACCGGGCGCCAACGGCCTGTGCCCCAACGGCCTCGGAACGACCTCCGGATTCTGCGTCCCGGCGAACAACGTCGTAGGCAACAACTACGGCATCGCACACAGCGCATCCAATCCGGTCGACTACGGCGGCATTCGCGCCTCGCTGCTGTGGAAGATCAACGACGACTGGAATGCGCTGATTACGCAGAGCTTCCAGAACATGGAAGCGGATGGCGAGTCCACGCAGTACCCGATCGGTTCCGATTTCCAGAAGCTCGGGCCCTGGCAGGTCACGGCATTCTTCCCCGCGTATGACAAGGATCGGTACGAGAACACCTCCTGGACGCTCAACGGCAAGCTCGGCGACCTGAAGGCCGTCTATACCGGCGGCTACCTCGATCGCCACATCGATCAGACCAACGACTATTCGAACTACACACGCAGCGCCTACGGCTTCTACTACACCTGCAGCGGCGGTCCCGGTGGCGGTGGATTTGGAGCGGGCGGCAGTCCCGGTGCGCCCCCCGGCGGCACGCCACCGATCTGCTACTCGCCGATCACCTCCTGGCGCGACCAGGTGAACACGACCCACCAGAGCCACGAGCTGCGAGTCAGCACGCCGGATGAGTGGCGTGCCCGGGGAATCCTTGGCGCCTACTTCGAGGATTTCGAGATCGCGGACAACATGAATTTCCTCTACAAGACCATTCCTTCGTGCACCCCCGAGAACCTCACGGCCGCCCTCGCAGGCGGCTACCCCTGCGTCGCCAACGTCGGCCCGCCGCCCGGCACCACCGCAACCGACCCGAGCGTGCGCAACGACAACACAGCGTTTGGCGAGGACGTGCATCGCGGCTACAAGCAGACGGCGTTCTTCACCTCGATCGACTTCGACCTGATCCCGAAGGTGCTCACGCTCACCGGCGGCACCCGCTTCTACCACTACACCGAGTTCGAGGTCGGATCCAAGTACCAGACCAATACCTCCTGCACCGACGTGCCCAATGGATGCTACACGGACGCGCACAGCATCGATGCAGAGCATGAGCACAAGGGGTACCACGGCTTCAAGAGCCGCGCGAACCTGACCTGGCACATCACGCCCGACATCATGGCGTACTACACCTACTCGCAGGGTTTCCGCCCGGGCGGTTTCAACCGCACAGTCTCCGACAAGGCCAAGGACACCAATGGCGTGCCGCAGTACGCCTCACCTTTGAACTACTCGCCCGACTCGCTCACCAACAACGAGATTGGCCTGAAGAGCGAATGGCTCGATCGCCGGCTGCAGGTGAATGTGTCGGCGTACCGCATGAACTGGGACAACGTGCAGTTTGCACTGTTCGACCCGACCATCCTCGGCAACACCACGTTCGTGGTTAACGGCCCGGACTATCGGATCGACGGCGTCGAGCTGCAGCTCGTGGCAAGAATCACCGACGGACTGACGGTCCAGGGATCAAGCTCCTGGAACAGCCCGAGCCAGACGTCGGCTCCCTGCCTGCTCGACAACTACCCGACCTCTCCGAATCTCGGCAACTGCATCACCGAGGTCAAAGGGGCCGCGTTTCCGAATCCGTTCGGTGAACTGGGCACGCGTCCGGCATTCTCACCCGCGGTGGAGTTCAACCTGCGGGTGCGCTATGACTGGTCGATCAACGCCTACAAGCCGTTCGTGATGGTTGGCGCCAGCCACATTGGCGACATGCAGAACCAGCCGGCCAGCTACCTGTCCGGCGACATTCCGTCGGAAGCCGTCCCGACGACCACGCACCTGCGCTACGATCAGCCCGGCTACACGGTCTATGATGCCTCGCTGGGCGTGGCCAAGGACAACTGGACCGCGACGCTATACGGACAGAACCTCGGCAACAGCGACGCCAGCGTGTTCACGTCCTCGGCGCAGTTCATCAAGTCGGAAGTGCCGCTGCGGCCGCGAGTGATCGCCATCAGGCTCGGCTATAAGTTCTAGCCGCTGGCCAATCGGCGCGGCAGGCTCCGGCCAGTTGCCGCGGACTCAGCCGGTTGCCGTAGAATCAAAGGCGGGCAGCAATGCCCGCCTTTTTTACGCCCGGAGCCGCATGAATTCGATCGCCGCCGACCCGCAGATCGCACCGCCGCAGTCATCCCCGATCGAGCTGGAAGTGCGGCGCATTCGCGAACTCGCGAAGCGCGGGCGCCACGCCGAGGCGCTGAGCGCGGCTGAGACGCTCGCTGTTCAGGTGCCCGAGAACCGCGACGTACTCCTGCTCATCGCGCTGTGTCAGCGCCATGGCAACCGCACTGCGCAGGCGCTCGCCACCCTGGAGCGCCTCGAGCAGCTACACCCGCGGTTCAGTCGCCTCTACCAGGAGCGCGGCCATTGCTACGTCGCCCTGCGCGATGCGCCGCGAGCGATCGATGCCTTCCTGCGCGGCGTGAACATCAATCCGGCACTGCCCGCCAGCTGGTCCATGCTCGAGGGCCTGTACCGCATGACCGGCCAGACCGAGAACGCCGGCATGGCCGCCGCGCACGTGGCGACCCTGAAGGGGCTGCCGCCCGAAGTCGTGCGCGCCACGTCCCTGTTCTCGGACGGGGAACTCTTGCCCGCCGAGAACATCGTTCGTGCCTATCTACTGCGGCACGGCGATCATGTGGAGGCCATGCGCCTGCTCGCCAGGATCGGCATGGCGCGCGACGTGCTCGACGACGCAGAGCTGTTGCTCGAGGCGGTGCTGGCGCTTGCGCCCGACTACCGTGCCGCACGCCATGACTACGCGCTGGTGCTCGTTGAGCGCCACAAGTACCTACCGGCGCGCGAGCAGCTCGAGAAGCTCCTTCAGCTCGAGCCCGGGAATCGCCAGTACCGCACGCTCTACGCGACCGCCTGCGTCGGCCTGGGCGAGCACGAGAAGGCGATCCCGCTCTACCGTGAGCTGCTGGTCGATGCGCCGGCGGCGCAGGAGCTGCATCTCTCGATCGCGCACTCGCTCAAGTCCATCGGTCGGCGCGACGAGGCCATCGAGGCGTACCGCGCGGCAGCCGCCGCTCGCCCGAGTTTCGGCGATGCCTACTGGAGTCTCGCGAACCTCAAGACTTATCGCTTCCTGGACGAGGAAATCGCGCGCATGTGCGCCGAGGAGGCGGCGCCGGTGACTCTGCTGGTCGATCGCTATCACCTGTGTTTTGCGCTCGGCAAGGCCTATGAGGATCGGGGCGAGTACGCCGAGTCCTGGCGCTACTACGAGCGCGGCAATGCGCTGAAGCGCTCCGAGAGCCGCTACCGGCCGGAGATCATCGAGAACAATACCAGGCTACAGATTGCAATCTGCACACGCGAGTTCTTGGCCGCGCGGGCGGGGGCTGGCGCGCAGGACTCCGATCCGATCTTCATCCTGGGACTGCCCCGTTCCGGCTCGACGCTGCTCGAGCAAATCCTCGCCTCGCATTCGCGGGTCGAGGGCACGCAGGAGCTGTCCGACATTCAGCGGATCGTCCTCGACCTGCAGGGCCGAAACCCCGATCTCGACAACCCGCGCTACCCGGGCGTGCTCGCAGCTATGAAACCCGCGGATTTCCTCCGGCTGGGCGAGAAATACCTCCACGACACGCGCGCCTATCGGACGGGCAAGCCGCGCTTCGTCGACAAGATGCCGAACAACTTTCGCCACATCGGCCTCATCCACCTGATGTTGCCGAAAGCGCGGGTAATCGACGCCCGCCGCGAGCCGATGGCCTGCTGCTTCAGCAATCTGAAGCAATTGTTTGCCAACGGACAGGAATTCACCTACAGCATTCAGGACATCGCACGCTATTACCGGACGTATTTGGAGCTGATGCAGCACTGGGATCACGTGCTGCCGGGAAAAGTGCTGAGAATCTGGCACGAGGATGTCGTCGACGACCTCGAACCCAACGTCCGGCGACTGCTCGATTTCTGCGGTCTCGAATTCGAGCCGGCCTGCGTCGAGTTTTACAAGACCGAGCGCCGCGTCCAAACGGCCAGCTCAGAGCAGGTTCGCCAGCCGATTTTCCGCGAAGGCCTGGATCAATGGAAGAACTATGAGCCCTGGCTGGGGCCGCTCAAGGTCGCGCTGGGCGACGCGCTGGTGCGGTACCGTTCGTAGAGCGGCTGCGTCGGTTCGCCTGCTCCAGCGCCGGTACGAGATCCGCGACCGAATCGATGACGAGATCGGCGCCCGCAGCAAGAAGCGCTTGGCGGGCGCTGTCGATGCGGCTGGCACGCTCGGAAGGTGACAGCGCCTGCAAGGCTTCGAGCGAGAGGCCGAGCGCATTGCCCGACGCAACCCCGACCGTGAACGCGCCCGCTGCCTTGCCCTCAGCGATCCCAACCTCCGCGTCATCGACTTTGACGACCCGTGACAACGGCCAGACGCCCAACTCTGCACAGGCCTTGTATATCATCAACGGCGAAGGCCGACCCGCCGGCGTCTCGCCGGAACACACGACATGTTCCGGTACGTAACCCTGCTCGGCAGCCCGCGCTAATACAGGCTCCATCATTTCGCGCGTATATCCCGTGGAGGAGGCAACCCGCAGACCTGCCGCCCGCAGCCGATTAAAGGTCTCCCGCGCCCCGGGGATGAGCGCGGACGCGCGCGCGGCGTGGTCACGCATCAGCGGTCCGAGACGCGCCATGAGTGCGTCGATGTCCTTAGGGGTAGCGGCGCCACCGTGATAAGCCCGCCATGCCGCCGCGACCGAGGGCTCCATCAGCAGAGCGCGGACATGATCGATCTTTGCCTTGCCCATATCGCGTCGAGCGGTGGCTGCATCGATGAGCACGCCCTCGGCGCCAAAAGCCTCGATCAGCGCCTTCACCGGCGCCTCACTGCCGAAGTCGACCATCGTGCCCGCCCAGTCAAAGATGACGAGATCGAAGCGGCTCTTGAGGCTCATGCTGGTACCCCGGTACCTAAAAGGCTTGTGATCAATTCCTCTCCGATCGCAAAGGCCGTGGACGCGCCTGCGCCACAGGTGACGATTGCAAGACGGACCGACGGCTCCGGCTCGTCGATCAATACCGGCCGATCGGTCGCGGACGCGTATGTGCCAATCCAGCGCTCGATAGTCGTCGGCGGCTCAATCCCGAGCGCCGAGCGAAACTCATCGAGGATGAGCGCATCGACTTCTTCATGCGAGAACGGGTCAGGGGTTGAGGCGTAATGATGGCTATCACCTACGACGAGGCTACCGTCAGCACTTTGCACAACGATGAGGTGGATGCCGTGCTTCAGGTGGTCCGCCTGTTCGACGGCAAGACGCGCTTTGAGTGGTGCGGCGGCTTGCAGATCCGCATAGCCGAGGTATCGTCCCAGTCCCAGGTCGGACATCAGCGCGCCGGGCAACTTGAACCCAGGATCTGCCAGTCTCAGCATCTGCAATTTGCAACGCGTCAGCGGGTAGACCCCAAGCCGTTCCGGATACAGGCCGTTGAAGTCGTCACCGGGGCATACCGCCACCCGGTCTGCTTGCACCCGACCGCGCGACGTATGGACGCTGGGCATGTCGATGACTCGTACGGCGGTGTTGCGCATGAAAGCGACGCCGTGCTGGCTGGCAAGCCATGCTGCAAGACGCGGAATCGCCTCGCGCGACTCGACGCGCAGTTCGAATGTGCTTTCAAGAACCGCCGCCATTTCCGGCGCTGCCAGTTGGGGGCAACGACGCCGCGCCTCGTCAGGACTCAGCAGGCGGCAGCCCGCGGCCATCTCAGTCGCCATGAACGCCTCAAGTACGCCCACGGACTCCGGGCGACGGGCGGTCATCCAAAGACCGGTGTGAACGATCGGAATGCCGGCTGCATCGGCAACTTCGCGCCATACCTCGCGGCTGCGTCGCGCGCGCGCCCACATCGATCCGCGTTCTTGTCCGGTCACCATTACGAGGCCGAAGTTGCGCACGGAGGCGCCGTTCGTCTGTGCATCCCGGTCAATCACAACGACCCGTAGCCCGCGCCGAGCACCGGCGAGGGCCGTGGCGAGTCCAACGATGCCAGCGCCTACTACCGCGAGATCAAACCGCTCTGACCATTGGCTTCGCGTCATCGAGTCACGCAAGTGGAAGATCGGTTTTCAGTATACGAAAGCCGGCTCGACGCTTGCCACCGCCGGGCGCTTCGTCTCATCGGCTGTTTCACGCGCGTTCGCTCACCTGATAGGTCGCGCGCCCCAGCCAGTCGGGATCGATCTCCACGCCCCAGCCCGGTGCGCACGGAATCGTCACGTGGCCATCGCGGATCGCAAACGGATCGCCGAGGAACAGGCCTTCCTGCCAGGGGTAGTAATCGGGTCCCTCGATCGAGAACTCGAGGTACTTTCCCGAATTCGGAATCGCGCCCAGAAGGTGCATCGTGCAAATTGTGACGAGCGACAGGTTGGCGCTGTGCGGCGTGCAGGGTAGCCCGGCGCTCGCCGCCATCGCTGCGACCGTGAGCGTGCGACTCAGGCCACCCATGTACATGACGTCGGGCTGAACCACGTCGACCGTGCGCGTGTCGATCATGCGGCGCCACGTGGCCAGGTCCCAGTCCTGCTCGCCGCCGGTCACATCGAGGTCCAGCGCCTCGGTCACTAATTTCGTCTGCTCAAGGTCCCAGTAGGGGCAGGGTTCCTCGAAATGGACCACGCCTTCGGACTCGAGCAAGCGGCCAACCTCGATCGCGCGCCGGGCCGAGTAGCCGCTATTGGCGTCTACGAGCTTCGCGATACCGTCGCCGAGTGCGCGGGAGACCGTCGGCACGATCGCCTCGGTGCGTCCGGGCCACTCGTCGACGTCCCGACCGCACTCGGCAGCCACGCGCCACTTGAACGCGTCGAAGCCCTTCGTGTCGCGCAACCGGACCAGACGCCTCGCCTCGGCTTCGGGCGGGATATCGCGTTTCATCGACGAGGCATAGGCGCGCAACGGCCGGGGCCGTCCGCCGAGGAGTTCAACGACCGGCTTGCCCTCCAGGCGTCCCCGCAGGTCCCACATCGCCGTGTCCAGACCGGCGAGCGCCCGGCAGCGGTAGCTGCCCGGATATTTGTGCTCGCGCTCCTCGATCCGGCGCACCAGTCCCTCGATATCGGCAGCGTCCGCACCCAAAGCCCACGGCACCACCTGACGGTGGAAGATCGTCGCCGTGATGTCGGCGTTGTAGGCGGAGGTTTGTCCCCAACCCACATCGCCAGTGTCGGTCGTGAGGCGAACGAAGCAGACGAACTCGTTGCCAAAGGTTTCCAGCTTGTGGATCTTCATAACCGCATCCGCTGAGCGTGTGACTTATCCGGCGCTGGCGGCCGGCGCCGTTGGGCGCTTCGCCGTACGCGCAAGTTCCAATCCATGACCGTTCGGCCCGCTTTCGCGCCGCCACAGCAGTACCGCCGAAGACAGCGCCACGAGACTCAGCAGGCCGAAGAACCACAGCATCGTGGTGTAGCCCGCGGGATTTGCGGGACCCGCACCGGCCTTGTCCGCCAGCCAGCCGGCAAAACGATTGGAACACCACAGACCGACGTTCTGCAGCAGCGTGATGACGCCGAGCGCGGTACCCAGGCGCCGAGGCTCCACGAGGAAGGTCGTCGCCGGCCAGATGATCGCCGGCACCAGCGAGAAGCTCACGCCCATGAGTACAGTGGAGATCCAGGGACTGAGATCCGTGAGGCCCAGCACGACGAAGGTGACGGGCATGAGCAGCGTCCCCATGGTCAGCATCAGTGCACGGTGCCCAAAGCGGTCGGCGAGCAGGCCGAAGAACGGCGTCGCGAACACCGCCGCCGCAAACACGCCGGAATTCACATTCCCGGCCTGCTGCAGCGTCAGGCCCTTGGCGTGCTGGAAGTACTCGATCGCATAGGTCTGACGGAACGGAAAGAAGACTGCCGCATACAGCACATGCAGTCCGAGGATGTACCAGTACGATAGGTCGAACTTCCAGATCTCCGACCAGTTCAGTCGCTCATGAATAACGGGGCGCGAGCAAGCCGACGGCACGCGCCGTGAGTCGAGCAGGCGGAACGCACCCGCCGCCACGAGGCCGACGCCAGAGATTCCTGCGCCCAGCCACAACGGCCGCTGCCAACCCGCGTCGTACAGCGACCGCGCCCAGGACGGCGAGGTATCGAGCGAGAAGGAGCCGACCCGGGCAAGGCTGAGGAACACTGCCGTGGCCAGCGCGATTCCGCGGCGCGAGAACCACTGCGCGAGACCCGCGACGAGGGAGATGAAGATCGCCCCTTCGCTGACGCCGAACACGAAGCGGCCGATCCACATGAGATCATACGGCGTTCCGATCGCCGTCAGCACGGCGCCGATGAAACCGACGAAGGCGGCCCAAAGGGTGATGCGGGCAGGACCGTAGCGATCGATCAGCAGTCCGTTAATCACCGCAAGCGGGATGTTGGGCAGGCTGATGACGGCGGTCAGGCTGCCGATCTGCGACTGCGTGAACCCGCGCTGGCGGCCGAGCAGGTCCGCGATCGGGCCGATCGCATCCGACTCGTAGTAACTGCTGAAAATGGCGATGGCCGCCAGCCCCAGCACCCACCAGCGCAGAGGCGACGCACCGCGGCCATCCTCCGCAGCCGTGGCGGCCGCAGCGTGACTCACTGGAAACGTGCGCCCTGATGCGCGGGCTTCTTAACGATGCCGCCAGCGATGCAACGCCAGGCCGCTGTCAATCTGCTGGTGGACCGGCGGGTATTCCGATGCACGCGCACGTCAATTGTTTTCCTGGTCTTGGCGGACCGTCGCTGACGCTGCAGCCAGCCGGTCGATAAGGGCGCGGTAATGATTGAAATCCGGCGTCCGGAGTCCCGCGATCTTGCCTTGGTCGTCCCATTGCCGGACAAGCACCGCTTCGCGGTGGTACGGTTCAGCCTCGAACGCGGCGATCTCGGCGCGCGACAGGGGACCGCCCTGCAGCTTCAGGGTCAGAACGGACGCGGAACTCAATCTCCTGAAGTAAGCCGAATCTGTTGCACACAGGTAGCGTTTCGCCGGCACGTGCAGGCGCACCGGTTCGCAGACCTCGGGGCCGAATCGCGCAGCCAGCCATCGGCTGCCAGTCAGTTCGTGACGCGCGTCGATCTTCCAGTCAGCGATGTCGTCCGGCACCGGCTCGATCAGGTGACCGATGTCGTGCAGCAGTGCCGCGACGACGAGCGCATCCGATGCATCGGAGGCTTGCGCGAAATACGCGGCCTGCAGGCCGTGTTCGGTCATGCTCACCGCCTCGCCAAAGTAGGTGTCAGAGCCGCACTGGGCATAGATCGAAAAGAGTTCGTCACTCGTCGTCATCGCCGGTCTCGGGGGTTCGTCTGGCCTCGCAACAGCGCCGTCCCGCTGTAGACGCTGTCGCGCGTCAGGTAGCGGCCGCGCAGGTGCCGCGGGTGCTCCGCCGAGGCGAATCCGGTGCGCCCGTGCAAGATCCGTTGATTGTCAAAAACCACGACATCACCATTCCCAAGAAATATGGAGACCTGGAATCGCGGCTCCCGCAACAGTTCGCCGAAGTGCCGGTAGGCGGCATAGAACGAGCGACATTCATCGGCCCGGAGGCGCAGTGGCGCAATCGACCGGCTGTTGTAGTGCACGGCGGTGACGGCACCCGTGCAGTCGAGCTGGATCAGCGGCCGCTCGGCGTAAAGATCGGCGTGATCTGATCGGTATCGGAACGGCACGGCCGTGCGGGTAAGAGCCGCGAAGGCCTCCGGGGCGGACTGGCGCAGCTGCGCGGCCAGTGCAAAACCGTCGGCGAACAGACTCTCGCCGCCGTCCGGCGCAGCAACGAGCGTGTGCAGCGCCTGAAAGCCCGGGACCGGCTCCCGGTACGGATTGTCGGTATGCAAGCCGAGGCCACGATCGGAGTAGGCGAGATTCTCCGGCTGGGGTACGGCGCGCACATCGAAGACGAGCCCGTAGTTGGTCTCGGCGACACGCCCGACGAGGGTCATGGCCTCCAGGATGCCAGCTTCGACTCGAGGGACATCGCTCAGGAACGCGATACCGTCCTGCAACAGGCGTGTCAACCACTCGAGGCGCGCGCGCGGGTCAGCCTTGAGCGACGCCATAGGTCGCCACGCAAAGTCGCCCCTCGCGTTAAGTTGAGCACCATCGAGCCAGCGGCGCAGCTGTGATTCCGGGCGGCGATCGTGGGTCCCGGAGTGCTCGTACAGCCAGTGCAGCGCAAGAGCTGAGACGCGAGACTCGTCCTGCCAGACAATGCGCACATCCGTGTCCGCCAGCCTGGCTGAGCGGATCCGGGGTGCGACCGGGAGCTCCGTCACGTCGGTGAGTCGCTGACCGCTGTAGGCGTCTCGATCCTCCGGCAAGTTGTCGCGCAGCCAAACGCTTGCGAACTCGCCGGTCGTGCCGTCGTCCCACTCGATGCAAAGCGAGTCGGGCCGTGCAGTCAGGCGCGTGGAAGCAGCCGCTGGCATCATGGCATCCGACTCTCCGTTGCAGCAGCTCTGGCCTCCAGACGATACAGCTGGCCGGCACCGATCGCGGCGAGGAGACTGATCACGGCCAGGCACAGAATAACGCCCTTCCAGCCGAACGCGATTGAGACGCGCGCGACCGTGACACCCCCGAGGACTGACCCGAGATACCCGACACCGTCGATGATGCCGGACGACAGTGCAGCGCCCTGTTTGCCGCCGAAATCGATCGCCAAGGCGCCCCCGAGGTACGAATATGGGCCGAGCAGGCATAACGCCGTCGTACCAATCGCGACGAGCGGCAGCAGCGGACCCACTGTGCTCGAGCGCAGCAGTGCCAACGTCAAAAGTGCGGCGGCTGTGGCCAGCAGGCCTAAGCCCATGACGGCTGGCCGGCTGTTGGCGCCAAGACGATCGCTCAACCACCCCGTGGCGAGGACTGACAACGCACCGACGCCGGGAAACACAGCGCTCGCACTGGCCGCACCGCTCACGCTGTAACCGAAGTAATCCCGTAGATACACCGGTGTCCAATAGTTGAACGTCTCGCGCACGACCGTACAGCCGAGTGACAGCAGGCAGACGAGTAGGAAGGCACGGCTCTTGAACAGCGGCAACACCAGCGCTGCCACGCTGGCCGGTCTCGCGGCGGAATCGCCGTACAGGTTCTGTGGGTTCGGCGTCGCCTCGGCGTAACCCGCATCCGTACGGGACTCCCGCAACAGAAAGACGTTGGCGATGAGAAAAAAGCCTGCGACCGCGGCGGCCAGGTAGAAGAGAGTGCGCCAGCCATAGCCCTCATGGATCAGCGCACCCATCCACTGGCGGGCCGCGGCATCGCCGATGAGGTAGCTGATACTCAGGATGCCGACGATCGTACCGTGCGAGGTGAAGTCGAACCACTTTGAAGACACCTTGATGAGCCCCGCCCAACTGATCGACTGCGTCAGGCGGTTACCCAGCCACGCGAACATAAATACCGGCAGCGTCCCGCCCAGGGTGAATAGCACGGTGAAGACGGTGGCACCGCCGAGGCCAATCAGAAAATTCGGCCGACCGCCCCAGAAATCGCCGAGACCCGTCAGGAACAGCTTGCCCATTGCGTAGGCGAATACGCCCAGCGAGGCGATCTGGCCGATATGCACGAGCGCATCGGCGTGGCTGACGCCATGGCTGCCCAGTTCGTCGATCAGGAGCGGTGCCGCCACGGATAAGTCGGCCCGGCAGAAGTAGCACGCGGCGTAACCGCCGAACAGCAGTGCGACGGTCAGGAACTGGCGCGATCCGAGCGTCGACGCAGGGCCGTGAGCGAGGGCGCGACCGCAAGGCCCGTCCCCACTCGTATGCTTCCTATCGGCCATCTAGTTCCTGCTGCTGCAGCTCAGCTTGGCCGCAAAAAGCGTTACCGCCCTATTTCGCTGAATAGGACGCAATCTCGTGGCCTTATAAAGCAATGACATTGCAATTATTAGGATTTCCATGTGGCATTTCGTGGACGTCTGCTCACCAGACGGCAATCTGCAGCCCGATATGGTGTCGTCACGAACTCCGCCAAAGTGCTGTCCCATTGGGCGAGATGTCATGCCCGGGGTCTCCCGACCTGCGCACAGATCGCACGGCGCAGACTCGCGGAACTCGCCGCGACGAACGAGCTGCGCTCGACTATCCGCGCGGTCTCGCCGTTGAGGTCGCTGATAGAACCGCCGGCTTCGAGGACGCACGGCGCGAGGGCTCCGATGTCCCACGGTTTCATGAGCGGATCGATCGCGGCGTCGAGCGCCCCACGGCACAACAAAGCGTATTGCACGCAGTCGCCGACCAGCCGGAGGCGCCCGGCCCTGCGCGCGAGCTCTGTGAGCCGCCATGCACCGGGGCGGCGCGCAAGATCGCTCTCCTTGACACTGGTGAGCCCGACCTGCGCGGCAGACAGTGCGCGTGTCGCGGCGACGCGGACCCGCCGCGGGCGTGCACCGTCACGCGTGAGCCAGCAGCCGAAGCCGCGCGCCGCATAGGTAGTTTCTTTGAGGGCCGGCAGATGGATACAACCGAAGACCGGCTCGCCATCGATTAGCAGCGACACAAGCGTCCCGAACATTGGCAGGCCGAGGACGTAGGAAGCCGTGCCATCGATCGGGTCGAGGAGCCAGCAGCGGCCGACGCGCACAAGTTTGCCGCCATATTCCTCGCCGAGCACGGCATCGCGCGGCCAGGCCGCGCGCAGGTGGCGGCGCAGCAGCCGCTCCGCAGCCTTGTCGGCGATCGTCACCTCGCTGCCATCCGCCTTGTGGCGGATCTTGACCCTATGCAAGTGACCGAGGGTAATCGCGTCGACTTCCGTGAGCGCGGCGAATACACGCGGCAGCGTCGCGCTAAATTCCTGAGCCGTGAGTCGAGGCTTGGAGTGGGTCAAGCCAGCAATGTAACCCATCCGCGACTGATCGTTCGAGATGGCGCGCAACTCACCACGGACATCACATCTCGTACCGGGCGAGCGACTGCTCTCGGAATGGCATGGCAATTTGGGTGGCCAGTCCTGGCCGGTTTGCGACGATCCGGGCCGAGGTTACCCGGACACCGGCTGGCAATACCTAATTATAGGGTGACGGAAACCGGTGACTTAATCAGGCACGCCGCATGAATGATCCGGGCAATAACTGCCCGGGTTCTTCGCCAGATATTGCTGGTGATGGTCAGCGCTAAAACCAGTTCTCTATGGGAAATCATAGGCTTAGCTCGTCGTTGATACTCGACCGGTCGACTACCGGTAGAGCTTGGTGTCAATTCCGCGCTAGGCGGGTGGACCAGCAGCACCGGCACTACGACGGTAGATCATCCTATTGTCCGCCAAGGCGTTACCGGCCTCTTTTAGGAGCCGTATATTCATTGGCGTTCTCATTAATGGATTGGGCTATGAGTATCAACAGCGGCGACATCGTGCCAATGAACCAAGTGCGAGCCACGTTCACTGGCCTTGCAGAGCAGGTTCGGGCCGGCAAAGGAACGATCATTACGCGAAACGGCGAAAGTTATGCCGCACTGGTGGATGTCCGCCGGCTAGACCACTACCACCGGCTTGAGCGCGAGCATATTCATCTGGCGCTGGTTGATGAAGCCACAAAGGGACTCGCAGATATCGAAGCCGGACGCACCATGAGCGTCGCCGAGGTGCGTGCCAGGTACAAGTATAAGAAGCCACCGCCAGCTGTCTTTTGACCTTCGGGGCCACTGGCTCTGACGCGCCGCGGACTATTTCTACCCGGTGCGGTTAGATGAACCCGAGCGTACTTGGACTGAATGCCGACAAATTAGGCAACACGGCGGCGAGTGTCGTCGCGTCGGCACCGAACCAGGTCGCCAACGTCGCGGCGAATTGATCGACGGCGATCGTCGGAATCCAGCGGCCCAGCTCGCTCGCATCGTCCGGGCCGGACAGTTGCAACGTGGGCATCGTCGCGTAGATGCTGCCGCCGTTGACGGCGTCCCCGATGACCAGAGGATGGCTCCCCCCACGCATGGTCCGTTCCGCCGCCGGTGTTCGGCAGGAAGTTGCGCGAAAAAATCCGACAACGTGAACGAGGTAAGTTCTTGCCGGCGCCGATGTCGGCCATCGCGCCTTGAAAGGCCGTGAGCCCCGCGTCCAGATGGCTGAGCAAGGCTTGCTGTTCGTTGAGCTGGTTCGTGTGCGTGTCGAACGAGCCGAGCGTCGCCAGAAACTCCGGTCGACTTGCGCCGGGGCGGCTTAGTAACCGTTGATCTGAATATTCTTCCAAGCCACCCAGCTTGTCGATTCGAGCGTGTCAATCTGCGGGCTTATTAAGTCCTCAATCGGCTTTTTGGCATGAGTCAGCCCAGCCGCCATTAAGCAGGCGCTCCTATCGGTTGAGCGCAGTCAACACGAGACCGCGAAGCCGGTCGTGCGACGGCAGGTTCGCAGTCAATACAGACATCTGGATGCCTCGGGAGCCGCGCACGGCGACCCACTCGACTGCTTTTGTCGAGGCAAGCACTCCCACAGCAGGGGAGAAAGGGGAGTTTATCGCCCGGACGATTTGAGATCACCGACTGGCCTCGGAGTTGGGGTACAGATCTGCTTGGGTATCTGAACTCCCCTCCTTCCCCTCTTTCGACCTGGCCGAACACGGGCCGACGCCATCCCCAATGCGCTCCATTGCGCAGTCGCTTGCGCGGCAGGGGATTTATAATTCCTGTGCGCTTCACTAGACTTGTAGGCGGCAGCCTTGGCTCAAAAATCCTTCGGCAGCGTGGCTTAAAATTGGATCGGCGCCGACACACAAGGACCAGTACACGTGAATGATCTGGAGCAACTGACCCGCCGCTTCGGGATTCCCGGCGCGCTCTCCTTCGAGCAATTGCCCGGGAGCCTCGCGGTGATCCGTGTCGAGAGTGCATTGGCCACGGCCTCGGTGATGCTGCAGGGCGCGCAGGTGATCGGCTACCAGCCCCGAGGCGAGCGGCCGCTGATCTGGCTAAGCAGCCGCTCGCGATATGTCGCGGGCAAATCGGTACGCGGAGGTGTCCCCGTGTGCTGGCCCTGGTTCGGGCCCCATGCAACGGATCCGGCGCTACCGGCTCACGGGTTTGCCAGAACGGTCGAATGGGACCTGCAGGAAGCCATGGTTTTGCCCGACGGTCGCGTGCGGCTCGGACTCGAGCTTGCGCAAAATGGTGCGACGCGGGCTCAGTGGCCATACCCATCATCGGTGCGCAACACGGTCACGATCGGCCGCGAGCTGGAGGTGTCTTTGGCGACCCACAACATCGGAAGCGAGAGTTTCCGGCTCGGGCAGGCCCTGCACACGTACTTTCAAGTCAGCGACGTGCGACGCATCTCGATCCACGGTATGGATGGGTGCGCCTACCTCGACAAGGTCGGTGGCAGCGCGCGCCGCCAGCAGCAAGGTCCGGTCACGTTTACGCAGGAGACGGACCGAATCTATTTGGACACCGGTGGGGCGTGCGAGATTCGCGACCCATCGATGGACCGCTCCTTGCTGATCACCGCGACCGGCAGTCGCTCGACGGTGGTCTGGAATCCATGGATCGAGAAGGCGGAAAAAATGGGTGACTTTGAGCCGGACGGCTACCTGCGAATGGTTTGTGTGGAGACCGCGAACGCGGCGGACGACACCGTGAACGTGGCACCCGGGCAGGAGCACGTGTTGGCAGCCCAGTACCGGCTACTGGGAAAATAGGCGGCCCTGGCGTTGCATGTCTTCGCATGTCTTCATCGAGGCACTGGTCGTCTGCATGACGCCGCACTGGCCCAGCGGCTGCAAAATGGTCGGCATGGCTGCAGTCGAGGCTCGTCCGAAAAGCCCTTTGATTTTCCGGTAGCGGCGAATGAGCGCATTGGTCGAGCTGTCCTGCGCGAGCTTGGGTTCGATCCTGGTTTCGAGCTCGGGGATGATGCGCTCGGCGAGCACCTTGCCCAGCTCGACACCCGACTGGTCGAATGTAACACTGGGCCAAATCGCCCACTGCGTGCAGACACTGTGCTCGTAGCGCGCGATCAGCCTGCCCAGCATCGTGCGTGTCAAGCGGTCTGCAATAATCATGTTGGACCGTCGCCGGCCGAGCGGGTTGAGCAGTTAGCCGAAGGCAATGAAGTCACAGGACACGAGCCGCGTTCCCTGGTGGATCAGTTGATAGAACGAGTGCTGCCCTTTGGTGCCTGGCTCGCCCCGGTAGATCGGGCCAGTATCGCAGGCGACCCGCTCGCCCTCGAGCGTGACCTGCTCGCCGTTGCTCTCCATCGTCAGCTGCTGCAGGTAGGCGGGAGAGCGCTTGAGGTACTGCGCGTACGGCAAGACTGCAACCGTCTCTCCGCGAACCGCGCTTACCGGTCGATGGGACTGACACAGGTGCCTCGTGTCGTCAGATTTTCTGTCGTTCCGAGTCTTTCTGCTCCGGCGGCGACAATTCCGATTCGCAAATGACTCGCCAAGTCAATCGAACGAAGTTAGGCAAGGCGCAGACAAGCGTGCCCGCCCGGCCACCGGCGCAGCTGCCCGGCAGGGCAGAAGGCATGAGGAAAATTCTGCCGCCCGTGGCGCACGTGGTCTTGGCCAGTGCAGATAGCGACAGTTATCGTTCCTTGCGCCGCCGTCCCGTGCCACGCGCTGAGCGATTCAAGCTCGGCCGCAGCCTGCGCCAGCAAGTTCCCCGCAGTTCGCTGGGTGACTGGAAGGCACCAGCGAACCGACCGGATCCAGTTAAGCAGATTATGCGTTCGCATGAAGGCAGGCTGCAGTGGTTGATCCCGATCCGGGTCGGCCGCATGCTGGCCTCGCCCTACGGGTTCCTGCGCGGCACCGCCGGAGTGATGGCCCAGGACATCGCGTATCTGCCCGCGACCGGCATCTGCCCCGTCATCTGCGGTGATGCCCACCTCGGCAACTTCGGTTTCTACGCCTCCCCGGAACGGGACCTGGTCATCGACTTGAATGACTTCGACGAAGCGCATCCCGGCGCCTGGGAGTGGGATCTGCGGCGGCTGGTAGCCAGCATCTGGGTCGCTGGGCGACACAATGGCTCCAGCGAAGCGCAATGTCATGACTCGGTGGCATCCTGCGTCGCCGCCTACCGCGAGGAAGTGCGTTTCCTGGCCAATGAGCCGCTGCTGTGGCGGTCCTACCAGCGGCTCGACGTTGACCGGCTGCACGAGACGACTCGGGAGAAATCTTTGCGGCGCGTAATCGTGCGCGCCGCAAAGCGCGCGCGATCCCGGACCAACGATCGTGCGCTGCCGCGCTTCACCACACGGCGCGGCGAGCGGCAGCAGATCGTGGACGAACCGCCGCTGATCACCAGAGTCCCAGAGGCTGAGGCAGAACGAATCGCCGTCGCGCTGGACGAATACCTGACTACCCTGGCGCCACATTGGGGCCGCGTGCTGGGGGGCTATACCCTGGTCGACATCGCGCATAAGGTCGTCGGGGTCGGCAGCGTCGGTCTGCGCGCCTATATCGCGCTGCTCGAGGGCAGCAGCGCGGACGATGTGGTATTCCTGCAGCTAAAACAGGCTCGGCGGTCGGTGCTTGCCCGGTTCGTCCACGGCGACTCGGCCTGGCATGCCCATCAGGGACAGCGGGTCGTGGAGTACCAGCAGGCCCTGCAGACGGTCAGCGATCCGCTGCTGGGCTGGGCCACCGTCGACGGCCTGCAGTACTACGTCCGGCAGTTCCGCAACATGAAGGGCACCATCCCGCTGGATGCTATCGAAGCGGCGGCACTCACCGATTACGCCGGGATCGTCGGCCGCCTGCTCGGCAAGGGCCATGCCCGCACGAGCGGAGCCTCCATGATCGCCGGATATGTCGGCGCATCGGACCAGCTGGACAAGTCCCTATGCCGCTTCGCTCGCGCGTACGCGGACCAGACCGAAGCCGACCATCAGGCTCTGATCAACGCCGTGGCCCGCGGCGTCCTGCCGGTTGAGTATGGGGAGCAGGTACGCCAAAAATCGGGCGTGCGGCCGGCTTGTCGTTGAAGGCTATAGTCGGATTGATCCCCGCATGGGCAACCGTTGCGGCTGGCCGGAGCCACATCTGCCAGGGCACGCGGTTGCTGCACCTGTACACATTTCCACGGGCGCTACCACGCGGACCGCTTGGTGTGCGAAAAGCGGGGCGCGACCCGTCATCGGCACGCCCAAGAACGGCTGCGCGCTCCGGAAGCGGGAACCGGGGGCGGATAACGAGTGACCGATATCGGTCGACGGTATGTGGAAACGCGATTCTACGACCGTTGTCTGAGCGTTTTTGCCGGCTGATTTTCTGCCGTGCGGGCTTTGCTGCGCTTGCACGGGTACTGCCTCACCTCGGCGGCACTTGGTCCGGTGACCCATCGTCGCTGCTGGAAGCCGACGTGCGTTGCACCAAGTAATAGGTCAAGCCCACTGCAACGACGGCGGTGGTGATGAGCCCGTACGTCCACGCCGCGGATTCAAGATGACCTGCGCTTTCCACGGGGATGATGATGAGCTGGCGCAACAACGTGATGAGTGCGGCCTCAATGAACACCAGCACGGAGAAGCGCCCACTATGCATGTAACGCACCTCGGCCGAGATGAGCGATGACAGGACCCACAGGATGAAAAGGTTGCCCAGCGCCTGCAGGAAACCCTGCGCCAATTGCCCCGATCGGACTGTCTGAGTCACATCGGCGACGAACTGGCAGATGAGGAGAACACTGGCGATGAGTAGCGCCAGCGCCATGAACACGTGCAAAAGCCTGTTGGCTACATCCATCGTCGACTCGAACCACTGCAGTCGCATAGACCTCCCTCCTAAACACTGGACCTGCGATGGTCCGGCAGCCTCGCAGCTTAGCCGTTTTAGGCACCACCACGAATTCATGAATGGCGCGGCACGCCTCACGCCTCACGTGTCGCCCTAGATTCCTGACCTGATCCTCAATCGCGTCGCATTCGGAATCTCCCGCTAGACGTCCAGCACTTCAAACGTGCATAGGCCAAATCCATGCCCTGGCCGTGCCGATGCCGCTCAGTGAGCAGGTGCGTCGCGGCGCTTGCCGATCGCATCGCGCACAAAAGTGTGTACCGGTCCGAAGATCCGCGGCTATCCATTTCATGACCTCACCGGCACCCAATTCTCGGCAGAGTCCGCGCACGCGCATCTCGTGGTTCTCGGCATTTTCCAACACAACGACCATATGCACATGGGGATGCGGCTCATCGGTATGTAGGGCCATTACGTGGCGACGCTTCTGATCCTCGAACCTTTACATGGCGGAGGGCTGAATGATAGTGAAATCGTTGAATGCTTTCAGTCTGCGTTCGGATGGCATAAGGACCACTCGGGACTAATTCACACGGCTGCCGAGAAGGATTATTGGTCCGAGCTGCAATTATGAGTTTTCGTCACTATCACAAGATAAACCAGCACTGCAGAAAGATGCATCGGATGCTCTGGCACTCGTCACCAGAGTGAGTTAGTCACTTCTTCATCCGATTTAATATGATGAGGCATTTGATCCAGAGCGACGGGGTATCGGTATGGCGATGAACGGGCTGCTCGTAAGAGTGGGCATAGACCAGGGATGCGATCACTTCAAGTGGAATGCTCCGACATCGAGTGACGGGGATTTCGCCTATGTTCCGATTCCAGAGCGGCACGCCTGCCACAACAATCTTCAACGGCGATATGACGAATTTATGCCGGCTGTTCAAAGACTGAATTGCACACTACCCGGCCATTTTCTAGGCGAAAACGTCCACCTTGATCCTGATTTTGAAACACTGACCTTTGGCGACCAAGGACAGCGTGGAAGGCGCATACGAGAATTGAAGCCGAATGACTTTATGGCTTTCTACGCCGGCCTGCGATCAACGGCCGGCACTGGTGACCTTGTCTACGCCTTGATTGGATTATTCATAGTGGCCGAGATTTGCAACGCGCGAGACGTTCCGCAGAACAGGTGGCACGAGAATGCGCATACACGACGGAGGATCATTGGAGAAAATGATGTCATCGTTCGAGCACTGCCGGGTGTGTCGGGGCGCCTAAGGACATGCTTGCCGATTGGCGCGTACCGGGACCGCGCATATCGCGTCACTCGGGATTTACTGGATGTCTGGGGTGACCTGCAAATCAGAAATGGGTATATTCAACGCAGTGCTCGGCTGCCCAGGTTCTGTGTGGCTGAGCGCTTTTACGAATGGTTCCTTCGTCAGCAGCCAGAACTGCTCCCCTTAAATAATCCGGCCGCGTGAACAGTATCGAGGTCGAGAGTTATGTCGATACCCAAGCTCTCGAGGGTTCTAATGTCCAAGCGTACATCCTCCAAGAGCGCAGTGACACCAATTGGCCGCACTGTCACGTCATTTTCCGACGCGATAATGCAATGAGGTTCGGCCCCTGGGATCCAATCAATTGGCCCATGGCTCCAGGGCAAGTTTGCGGCATGCAGCTGCATATGCATTCATGGTCCCGGACTGGCTCCGCTGCAGAAGTCCCGTCAACTATCCCTGAGGAAGCGGTGCAGCAATTCACCAGCCCTGCCGCATTCGCCGCCTTAGGCATGAAGCAATAGTCGATTGGAATTTCTTTGCCGCGTCGGGCCACTTCCCGCTGGTTGAAGCGTTCCCGAATTAACGGGTCCGCACGCTGTGAGCTCTCGACGAGAACGGCAACAGAACCGTAAGGGATGGCAGCTATCAGCTTGTTCAGGTGGTTTCTGATTGTCTCGGCGACCAAGAACCTGACGTCAGCTGATGCGATCGATATTGGCTATCGGCTCATCACCTGTCGCGTGCGCGCTTGCGACTGGCAGCCCGCCTGCCAATGAACCTCATGCGCCGTTGGATCGGCGCCAACGTCTGTCCACCGTTCATTGGCTCACGAGCTTCTGGCCCGTGTAGGGGTTGTAGTCGTACCGCTCTGGAAATTCCTCGCCGGTCGTCGGATCGATCTTCCTTCGCTGCACAGGTACAGGGGCCACAGCCGGCGCGCGGATCGGCACCACGGCGGCAGCGGCAGCAGCTGGACCCGGCGGCGCGAGCGTGACCGGAGCTACAGGCATGGCCGCTGGTGGGGCGCGCACCGGCTCCGGCGCCACAGGAGCCCACAGCGGCAGCCGCCATTGAAAGTGCTTGCGATAGAGGGTGTATTCGAGGCTGCCAGGCATGGTGGGATCGAGTGGGCGCATGCCGGGCGGCTGCCGGTAAAGTGCGAACTCGATGCCGCGCGCATTGCGATCCAGCATGGCCACCAGGGCGGGCTTGATCATTTCCAGGGCGGCCTGGGCCCCCGGGTCGTTCTGATCGGCGGGGGCGGCAGTCATCCTCTGACCGTCAACGGTCAGGCGGGAATGGCGCAACAGATCAGCCCTGTCGTGCACATCCTCGAGACCGTGTGCGCCCACCTGTCCACGGGAAAGCGCGAACACAAGGTAGGGTTCTAGGGCTCGGAGCATCTGGTCGTTGTCAGCCTGCTGGACGTTCGGAGTGTCCCGCATGATTGCCTGGGACAGCGCCTGTGGCACCCACCAAGCCATGTAGAACTGCCCGGCGTCGTCCATCAGGCGTTGCGTCTGGTGCGCCAGTGCTTTCGTGTCGAAGCTGGTGGCATCCGTGTCGAAGCTAGTGGCATCGGCAGCGCGCGCCGCCATGGGCGGCAAGCCGAGCAGGGCGAGTCCGACTATTAGCGCGCTCGCCGCCCCACGAAGTGCATGCTTGATGCCTGCCCGGATTCCTGACCGCCGATACATCTTTTGCCCCCTTCACGCGAAATCATCGCAAGCCCACGGCCTTGGACGTCACCCCCGGCGGCCGACACGATAGCTACGAGTGGTCTTTAATTATAGGAGCTTTTTCGTAAGCGGTAACCAGGCGGCGTACTTTTCGCGTGCACGCGAGTAACTATCCCCCGGCAGAGCCGGGGCCTTCGGAGTGTCTGGTTCGTGGCAAGCCATATGGTTTCCGATGGACAAGTGTTGGCCGGGGCCGGCCACTTCCCCGTAAATGCGTAGCGCCGGACGCAGGTTTCGTATGCATGCCGGGTGAGCCAACTGCCCGTCCGAGACAGCGCTAATTCCCGATCTCAATGATCTGCTTTAAGTTTAAGGTTTCGCACGCGTGCGCGTACGAGTCCTCCGGCATCAGAACCTTCGCGACGCCAGCCGATCTCGCCTCTGCTCGAACAAATAATTCGGAGACATGGGCATAGGTTCGCGGCGCATCTTAGGAATGTGGCCACCCCCGCCGATGCCAGCGTCGACGGCACGACACAGCAAACCGCCAAGGCCGTCCATTGGGTTGTGGATTGAATAAGCAATTGGCTGCTGGTTGCCGTCAAAGTCGCAGACGAGCAGTAATATGAAGATTCTTGGCCAAGAACGCGTAGATATCGGCTGTCTGATCGATCGCCTGCGTTACCGTCGTGCCCCCGCCATGACCTGATGAGGACTCGAGGTACAGCAGTACCGGAACGGAGCCCACCTGCGCCGCTTGTAGAGCCGCGGCAAACTTAAAGGAATGCATCGGCATGACGCGGGTATCGTGATCACCCGTAATCGCGAGCGTCGCTGGATAGTGTGTGCCGGCGCGCCCGTTATGGACTGGCGAGTGGCCGATGAGAGCTTTGAAGTCTTCCGGGTCATGCGGCGAGCCATAGTCACCGGTCCAGCCCGTGCCGTGACCGAAGCGGTCAAATCGCAGCATATCCACGACGCCGACCGCGGCTACCGCGGCGCCGACCAGGTCCGGGCGCTGCGTCGGGCAGGCGCCGACCAGTGGGCCGCCATTCGAGCCACCGATAATCGCCAGCTTATCGCGCGCCGTGTTCGGCGAAGGTGTAAAAGGTATCGCGCTGCTCGGGATAGCCACTGAAGCCGACGGCCCTGCCGGGTCCCGGCAGCTTGAGTTCATGCCGCATCGTGCCGTCGAGACCGTAACTGACCACTCAGCTTTGCGCATCGTGCAACGTGCGCACAATCAGCTGGTGATCGACCAGCGTCACACGCGGTTCAGTCAGCGCGATCGCATCCTCGCCTTCCGGGATCACCGTCTGCCAAAGGTCGCGGGCCGGATTGGCAGGATCGATCGCGACCACCCGCCCTCGCGGTGCATCGAGCGTCGTTAGGAAATAAATCTTTCCCTGATCGGTCCCGACGTAAAGATACGAAGCATCGAAGCCTCGCGTGATCGGCACCGCCGAGGGCGCGCTCGCCTCCAGATCGAATAGATAGACGTCCTCGCATCCCGTATCCCCGACTTCGCCCCGTCCGACTTCTACGACCAGCCAGCGCCCGTCACGCGACAGATGCGGCTCGTATTGCCAGTCCGGCTGTGGGCTGTTCGCGGACAGCTGACGGTCGGCCGACCCCGAAGTGCCCAGGGTGTGATAGTAAAGGGCGTTGTCGATGTCTGGCGCGCTGAGCTCCTGGCCCGGCGGCTGCGCGCGAAACGCCGAGGCGGCCTGGTTAACCAGGCCGCCTCGGCACCTGTTACTCAAGCAAATTAACCAGCAATGGGGGGGGTCAGTTCCAAATGTCGCCTGGGGGTAAGTTCCTGATGTCGCTTGACAATCCTCTCGCCATAAGCAGCCGTGGAATCTATTCCGCTGAGTGGCAAGGGCATCAGAGATACTGATTTATCATCATTGCCTATGAGAATTGGGCGCGATCGGATGTATGTCATTTATGTCTTCCTTGCGAAAATCCGTATGACGCAACGTTCTACACCGATTAACGCAAGCCGGGGCAGGTCACTTTGCGCTACCGGCAAGCTCCGCGATCTCGCCGTTGCTGTGGGCGATTTCTGACAACCCGTCATCCTTGGAGTCCTGAGAGGGAAAGCAGGCGGGTAGCCGGCTCTTCCACTGCCCACTTTTATTAACTTGTACAGCCGGTATACCCAGCATCCGGGCGTAGTTCTGCGCCCATACCGAAACGAAGCAAGAAATGCCTCCGCTTGCTTGCGACCGTAATACCAAGTCTGTTGCGGCGTCGGCGCCGAGAATGACATCACAGCGGTGTCCGCGTTCCCCGCGATCAACGGGTCCGCGGCGAGTCACGGTCTGATCGATCCCCGGATTTGCATTTCTCAGCAGCGAAATTCTTCGCCTGGATCAAGGCCCTTCAACGTCAGTTGTATCGCCGGAAGTGCTACCCTACGCAGAGCCTGCTGTCTATGGACCGGTTGCCGCCTTGCCGAATTTGAGACAGGGATCAGACCGTGAAGCGGCGGCGGTGATCACCACAGCGTCGAATGCCCTTGCACTGGAAGTATTTCCCTTCTCGAGATAGCCCACCGAGAATACGCGCGATCGCAGCGGCGGACTTAGCCAGCGCGGTACGCCAATGTCGTGCCTGACATGACCGTTGCCTGCCAGCAATACCAGGCCATGTCCTGCATTCGCATTCGCCTTCACCGCCGACGCCATCACGGCATCCCGTGCGAATTGCGCTCTGGCCATGGCTGGTAGAATGGATGGCGGTAGCTGGTGGCAGTGGCCGACCTCGATCTCGCGCTCCTGGGCGCTCTCCCAATCCCGTGCAATCGGCTCGTTCAAACCAAGACTCATCAGCGTGTCCGGGTCGAAAACTGCCGAATATCCGTCTTTGACAACCTTGCCGGCGTCCGCCCTCGAGAGATTCACCGCGATTAACGGCACGTCGTATTCAAGCGCCAGCGCCACGAACGGCCGATAAAACTTCCAGTTCCAATTCCCCCCTTCGGTATCGCGTGGCGCCGCAAGATCGAGCAGGTATTGCACATCCTTGGGCCGCTTTCGGCGGGCACGTTCAATGTCCTCCTGATGTTCTCGATCGAATTGTTCCATGGCGATCACCGGCCGCCATCCTTCCGCAAAGGCCTGCCGCAAACGCTCCAGTCTCAAATGATGTTGCTCGGCGTTATCGTGCACCTCGCCGAGCATCACGATGGCGTCACCCGAAAATCGGGACTGCCAATCACGATGGGTGGCGGTGCTGGTGCACGCGCACAGGCTGACGAGCAGGGGCGCTGCGAGGTACCGTCGGCGACGTAAGTTCCTGGCTGGTCGTAGCGACTGCATTGTTATCTTCTCTGTGACCGGCCCGTTTCTCGTGATCCAGGTTTGATGTCAGTTCAAGCGCGGTGAGGCGGCGCCGCGGAGGCGCGAATTCCGGAACTTATCGTTCCGCGGCTCCTACGTAACTCAACTTGCCCCCACCGATCTCCGCAGGCGATGTCATCGGGTGCACAACGGTGTGCTGCGCGTCAAGGATGTGCACAACCTCAATGCCGCGCACGCACAACGCATCGGCGATCATTGATCTATGGCAGCGCCACCAGACTGCTTCCGCACACATGATCGCGGTGCGCGCATTGCACGCCAACTCCAATAGCTCGGCCAGCCCAACCGTGAATTCCTGACTGGACATATGGTCCGCATAGCCGCGAAACGACGCGTTACGCCACGCGGTATTCGGCGAATCGGGCGAGACGCGCCGACGACCGCCAAGGGCCGGCAGCCAGTGATAGTCGATCGCGTGGCTTGCGAGAGCTGTTTCGAGCGCTTCTTTTCCATACTGCGGGTATTTACGCGAGCCTGGGAAGCTGCGCACGTCGGCAATCGACTCGATGCGAGGGCCCGCGAGGAAGCCGAGGAACTCCGGGAGCAGTCGCGTTGAATGACCGATCGTCCAGATCGTCAGGGGCACTACAGTAGGCGCAAATGTCGGCATCACTCAATCGATCCTGTGCAGGGCCTTTCCCTTGTGCATTGCCACGTGATCGCTCTTGTCGCTCTTGATTTCGTACTGCGCATCGTCGGCGGTGGCGTGATGCGTGTAGCCCTTGTAGTCGGCGTTTTTCGTATGAATCCTGATAATCGTACCGCTAACATGGCCAGCTTCCGAATTCCAGCGCACGTGATCGCCTACTTTGAATTCCGTGCTCATGTGGACCGACTCCCTCGAGAGATAGGGTATTCCGCTAGCGGGCGCTTCAGGGAGGCATAAACGACGGCCGCAAGGGCGACTGTGAGCCAGTGGATGTGTGCAACGACCTGTGACTTGTCCATCGAGGCCCCCTAGTAACGTTTCTGATTACGCTTTGCGCCGCAGATCCCCCTTTCTCGCACGCTACGCGGTCACGACCTTGGCGATATCCGCATCTGAGACACCCTGCGTCTTGGTGTATTCGACAAACAGCCGAAGTGCTTCACCTGCGTCAGGCATGGAGAAATATCGCACCTCGTTTCCGTATCGTGCTGGTAATTCGCAGACATCGTGGTCGTAGACCGGGAACATGCCCCATTGGGATATCACCCGCCCTGGGTCAGAAACGAGACCCACGTGCTGCCAGACGCCTTTATCAAAATATAAAGCGAGACAACCCGCTTTCGGCTGCTCGATTTCGACGAGATGCCCGTCGATCAACACTCCATAAACGCTCGTCCGGCAAATATTTTCCGACCGAAATTGCTCGCTATGGCCCGATAACGCGGATCTTGACGGAGATCAAGCGCGTACAGGACGCACGTGCTCTCATCGATGAGCTCGCGAAAGACCACGGTGTGCGGGTGTACCGTGCGTACGCGCTCAATGTAATCACGGTGTCGAGGCAATGGGAATCCATCCGGCGCATCGAGCGCTTCACGAAGGGATTTGTTATTGGGTTCGCAGAGGTCAGCCATTTATGCGCTGTCAGCGCGACGAAGGGCCCTTCGGCACTACGCATCCCGCGTCACTTCAACTCCCCTCTCTCCCCTGCAAGCCGGGCCACCAGTCGTTGTTTCTTCCCCGAGGACTTTCCTAGGCCCAGATCACCGGTAGTCTTCCGGTAGACCTCAGCGCCGAAATCACACAGCGTTTTCCTGCGGAAATACGCAAGGTCCTCAGCCAGATCGCCTATAACCCCCTGTCTCCCTGAATGAAATAGGGTCAAACCAGCCTCTACGCCTTCTCCCCCACGTATAACTCTGCGGATTTGAAGGGCACCCCGCACGAGTGGTCCGGGCAATACCCATCCGGATTCTTCGCGAGGTACCGCTGGCCTGGAGACTGAAAAGCCCCCCGGAAAGATACGTCGCTATGAACTCACTTTGGGGGGGGCTGTTTGTTAGGCACGCATGACCAATAAGGCTTCCTGTCCAGAAACTTAGGTTGGAGCACCCAATGCTTCCCGTGCGGGCACGGATGCTTAGGCTTTGGTGGATCAGCATTCGCCAAGACCGGTACCAGCACAATGATGCTTCCTAAGAGTGCTGCAAACGCCGTTGTCTTCATTGTGAATCTCCCCGAATGTCGATCTCGCAAACGCAATTTTGTATTTTAACAAATTATCCGCTCCGCCGGCTCCAAGTATCCTCCCGTATGTTCGCGACCGTCAAGGATACCGGCCCTCCCCCGCGGGCTACCAGAACTGACTGCGCCGACGAATCCATACTGTCGGGCGACGGTAGATATTGGTTGCCCGTGCGGCTAGGGATCTGCCGTCGATGCTCAGCGCGCTTACACCCGAGCGCTTCTCCAGGTCCCTTCTCCAGGTGTTCCATCCGCGACTTGATTTTCTGCTCGGTGAGTTCCGGTATCGGTTGTTCACCGCCTTGAACTTGCTACCGTCGATGGCGACCATTGCTTCCGACAACAGCTGCATCTCGGGCACAGTTCAACAAAGCGTGCGCAGACCTTACCGATGGCAGCGCCATTATCCTTACCAAAGTCGGCAATAGTCTTGAAGTCCGGCATCACTCTACCAGTGAGCCACACGAGCTCGGCATTACGCTGCGCTTCGCGCTCGAGCCGTCGACTCGACTGGATGCGATTGAGGTGCCCGTAGATATAGATCTTTAGCAGCGTTGCCGGGTGATTGTCCGCCTTTGACGTTTCGGGGCACTTTCGCACAGGTCGCCGATCAGCGCCCGTCGGGTGGCTCCCGGGGCTACGGCACGGTTACCTAGTGTCTGAGCTGTCGGAGATCCGCAATAGGCACTGTGTAGTTCAGCAATCTATGTGCCATTTCATCCTGAATCTCAAAGATATCCGCAAGCTGACGGTCATACCGCTCAGACCAACGCTGGAAGCCACCACGCGCGTCGATCAGCCGGACTGTGCGGGCGAATCTTGAAATGCCTCCATGCCGCCGTATGCGAACCCATGGTGAACTGAAATGGGATCGCGTCCTTGACGTCCGCCAAAACTTGCCCCGGTCGAAGCAGGCCAAGGTTGGCGATGGGGACGTGCCGGGATTATCCCTGAGAACTGCAGCGATACGGCTAACTGCTCGGCAGCGCGTAGCGAGCGCCAAATTCGGTGGAGAGAAGCGTTTCGAAGTTCAGCAGTGCTGCCTGACGCTCGCCGCAGAGGCCGGCATCAATTCTGGCACTTGTCGGTGTTCGATCTTGTTGCGTAGCCCAGCGAGAAATTCAAGGTTACTTCGTTCTGGCGGGCTGTCCGGGCCGAAATGCCGCCGAAGGCATTCCGATAGATCCCAGTGCTCTGGATCACCACCAACGTGATCGTAGCGGTCGCCCTTGGTATTCGCTCCCTTCTTTTTCTGATATCAGGGTTTGATCCCGTTCTTGTAGAACATCGCGTGAAATAGTGCTGTCCACGCGATGATGATCAGGACGATGAAGTGAGCCGTTCGAATCCGCGGCCGAGGCCGGTTATATTCGTCGACCGCAGCGATCGCTGCCGACCGGCACTTCTCGAGGCTGTCCCGGGCAACCGACTGTAGGCCCTTCGGGACAGCTCTTCCCCGCTACCTCAACTCCCCTATCTCCCCTTACCTGCCATAGACATTCGAGCGACGGTCCTTTGCCGCGGACTTTCTTGGCTCCAGATCACCGGTAGATTTCCGGTAGACCTCAGCGCCGAAAACAGCCGCCGTTTTCCTGCAGAAATCCGCAGGGTCTTCAGTCCGCCAGCCTGTAACCCCTTGTCTTCCCGCAGGAGATAAGGTCGCCCCTTCGACTATGCCTTCTCCCCCACTTGTAACTCCGCGGATTTGAAGGCGACCCCGCATGAATGATCCGGGCAGTAACCGTCCGGATTCTTCGCCAGATACTGCTGCATATATAGCGCCAGCGAATTAGATTTGAATCGGCGGCCGAAACTACGGTGCCCCTGTACTTTCTCGGCGTGCGCCCGCTGTGAGATCACTCGCCTCTTCAGCGCGTCGGTGAACGGACTGTATATGGCTCAAGCTGCAGGTACCATGACACGCTCGCGGCGGCGGCGGACTGGGCATCAGGAACCGTACAGCAAGCTGCGCACGATCTTGAGGCAATCGCGATCGGTGAGAATGCCCACAAGCTTCTGATGGTCCAGAACTGGAAGACACGTCCGGTTTCTGGCGATCATCAGGCTGACAGCTTCTTCGATCGGAGTGTCGGGTGTCACCGTCGGCGGCTCGCGTTCCATGAGGTCGGCAGCGCAAAGACTCTCGAGCGTCTCCCGGGATTCGATGAATTCCAGTAGCATCTGGGAGGAGATGAGCCCCAACAGCCTGCCGTCGTCGGTTTCCACGGGGATGTGACGGATACGACTCCACAGCAGGATGCTCTTGACCAGCTTGATCGGCTCCTCCGGCCGCACCGTGATCAGATCTGTCGACATCACTTGTTCGACTCGCGACCAGCGGCTCTTCCAGTCTCCCGCTTCGGACAGCTCGCTCGGCCGCCATTCGTGCACAGGATGGCCTAGCTGCTGCCGTTCGTAGATTCCCCGGGTGGTCGTCACGATAGCCTCGTTCCGGGACACCGTGCGCTGCAGATGCTCCACCGAGTCGAGCAGCCATTGAGAGCCGGTCCTGCCGCTGGCCACCCGCTGCTCGATGACGGTGAGATATCTGTCGATCTCCGCGGCATCGATCGCCGCCTTCTTCAGGCCGGACCTCGCGATTGGCAGCAGCGCCCGGGCAGTCAGGGACTGTCCGTCCAGCCAATCGAACTGGGCGCCGAGGCCCACGCGCGCCGCGCCGAGAAAGTTGCTATAGGCGCTCTCGAAAGGCATGCGCCGCGGCAGATCTTCGCATTCTGCCGGCATTCCGTTCATGAGGCCCAGCCACAGTGCCGCATTTGAGACTTCATCGAGTATCGTCGGGCCAGCCGGGAGATAGCGGCTCTCGATGCGGATGTGCGGTTTTCCGTTGGTAATTCCATAACAGGGACGGTTCCAGGGGTAGACGGTGCCATTGAGCAGGTTGAGCGCCGTAAGTTTCGGAACGCGCCCGTGCTCGAGTTCACCCAGAGAGTCCTGTTCGATTGCTGGCGTTAGCAGCGGCTTATACCGGCTGACTAATTCCCTGAAATATTCGACAGCGGAGTGGGTTTCCCAATGATGACCGAAATCCACCCTGGAGCGCTGCTGCCGATGCGTGCTCTGAATGCCGCGATCGTCGGTGGATTGCTGAAACAAGGCAATCCGAGTTTCGCGCCACAGCCGCTTCTCTAGAAAAAGGGGTGAGTTGGTCGCGCAAGACAGGATCGGCGCCGCAATGGCTTGTGCCCAGTTGTAATGGGTGGCGAACCCCGCAGCGTCGATCTGAATATGCACTTGGAAGCTGGTATTGCACGCTTCGTACAGGACGGTCGCGTGGCTCGCGATCAGTTCGTCGATGCCGCGAATGTAGAAGCGGAAGTCGCTTCCTCGCGATTCTCGCAGCGCGTCATTGAGCGCCTTGTACCGCGGCACCGGCGTCATGTTCTCGAGCGTCATATCCGAGTGCCTGACGGTCGGGAGGATTCCAGTCAGGATGATTCGGGCCCCGAGCCGGTGCGCTGTCTCCTCCGCCCGACCGAGAAACCTTGAGAGGGAGTCCTCCATGAGCGCCAGGCAGCCGGCCTTGAATTCGCAGGGATCCAGATTGAGCTCGAGGTTGAAGCGCGCAAGCTCGGTCGTGAAATGCTCATCCGCCAGGCTCTGGAGCATTTCCAGGGCGATCATCGCGGGCCGCATGCCTTCGTCGATGAGGCACATCTCCTGCTCGACGCCGATGCGCGTGACCCCGCTCTCGAAGCGATGCTCCGCGAGCATGATGTCCAGGGCCTTCAGGTCATCGGCGAGATGATTCAGAAAGGCGGTAGGGTGTGAATCGTCGCCGGCCTGGAATTTGGCTTTGTCGGACATTTGCCTTCAGCTGCCTTCCGCTCTGGGTCTAGCACTGAATCGCGTAGAAGATGCAGTCCTCTTCGGCGATGCGTTCGCTGGTCGTGGCCATGAAAAGTCGCAGCGGGCCGCTTGCATGAAGGACCCCGTCGCGGATCTCGAACAACTCGTGCCGGCGCTCGCGGCCCCGGCTGTCGGGCGCTGTGAGCGCATCCAATCGGCTCGTCCACCCGATTGGCTCGGACGGTGGCAGCACGACGGAATTGAAGCGATCGATATCCTCGCGCAGCGTCAAATTGCGGCCCTTGACCGGTGCGCTCGAGTAGGCCACGCGCGCACCGGGAGAGAGACGGATGCGCATTGGATGTTCCAGCACGGTCACTGTGCGTCGGTTGCCGTCGGCATCGAGTAGCGACTTGCCGTACAGGAACTGCTTGAGCCCCTCGAGGGCAACACCGTCCGCAGCGCGGTTGTTTGCACCCCCGCATTCGATGGTGACGGTTGGAAACTCATCCTCGGTCGCTTCCATCAGCGAGCCTAGGCGGATATCGGTGATTATATAGTGGGACGCAAACAGGGACGTGAGAGCAAGACGGGCGGGATCGACGCGGGTACCCACCCCATAGGCTGGGCCCGACCCGGACGTGTTGTGGAGATCGACGAGGGCCTCGGGCCTAAGGCCCTTCAGGCGCTGGATGATTTCACGCGCGATGCAGCCCTCGAAGTCCGAATAGGGCCCTGCGAAGCAACGGTTCAAATCCCGCTTTCCGGGCAGCATACGATGAGCGAAGCCGGGAGGCTCCAGTGCAGCGCCCACGGAGGCTACCAGGACCAGCACATCGGTCGCGGGTTGCCGGCCCTCTCGCAGGACCCGATGCAGGGCACGTACGCCGGATGGCTCGTTTCCGTGCAGCAGTGTCGTCATCGCTCGCGTACGCGTGCGCTCCTGCCCTACCAGGTGAATCCAAGTGGGGCCACCCAGCCTGCGCAGAAACTCCTCGACGGTCTCGCCCACCTCCCGTGGGCGGGGGGATTGCCAGCTGCCAATCAAGCTCGTCAGAGCTGTTGGATCTTTCTCCGTTCGCATACCCACGAAGCTCTCAGCCGGTCCATACGATTGTCCGCCATCGTACCCGCAACCGTCACGAACGGGGTATCCGCGGAACTCCATTGGCAGGGATCCGCTCCGACATCCTGGTGCCAAGATGGAGACGGAACTAGTCCTGCGACTTCTGCAGACCTCGAAAGGCCACCACGCTGGCCAGGCATCGACTTTCTACGATCTAGGAAGCAGATCATCGATCGTCACGCCGATCGAGCGGTCACGGGCGACGACCGTCCGCTATACTCAACCTCGAGCGATAACCGCGAAACAGACCTCCATTTCCAGTACCTCGATCTTCTCGTCGGGCTCGTGCATTCGAAGGCGTCGATTTCCAGTCCCTGGATCGGATTTTCTACGTCTTTGACAAACAGAATCTAACCCAGACCAAGAAATCATCAATGTTGTCTTCCGGCGACGTCGTAAGCGCGTAACCCTCAAGCTCCCCGACCGTTCGACGGATGACAGCAATCGCGAAATCTACTAGCCCCTCCCGGCTGGAAGTCGGCCTAGAGTTCAACGTCGAAGAGGTGCCATGCAGGATTTGTGATCGGTCGCCAACGACACGGCGTGCGAACTGCTCCGCGGTCATGGTCACACCATCCGCTATGGGGTCATCCGGCCTCAGGCCGTAGAAGGTCTCGAGTATCGTCAGCATACGTCTTTCACTGCCGACGCTGCTCTCAGCGCGAACGAGAACCTCCAGGGAGGTTTCCAGCTTCGCTACTTCAATCGAATCGAGCGGCTCAGCCAAAGCCTCGTGAAGCCAATAGGCGGCATCGCACCAAGCACGTTGCAGTGCCGGAAATCGAAAGCGGCCGGTCGCGAACGATTCGACACAGCTCCCAACTTCAGCGATCAGTGGTTTACACTTTTGCAAAATGTCGGCGAGAGGGCGGCGGTTTAAGGAGGTATGCCATCTCCTAAGTCAGTATTCTCTCAGACAAACATTCTGGATACATCATGGTAACTTCGCAGGAGATATGAATGGACAGCCGAATTCGATCGATTCACGCACGCGAAATACTGGACTCCCGCGGCAATCCCACGGTAGAGGTCGACGTCACGCTGATTGGCGGCTCTCAAGGTCGCGCCGCCGTGCCTTCGGGTGCTTCGACCGGCATTCATGAGGCCGTCGAACTGCGCGACGAAGATAAGCATCGCTATGCCGGCAAAGGGGTGCGCCACGCCGTTGAGCACGTCAATAACACTCTGGCTGAGGCCGTCAGGAACTTCGAGGCGCTGGACCAAGGTGCTGTGGATCGTGCCCTGTGCACCGCGGACGGAACCGCGAACAAGGGCAAACTTGGCGCCAACGCCATTCTCGGCGTAAGTCTCGCGGTCGCGCGCGCAGCCGCGGCGGCATCCCATTTGCCACTTTTTCGATATTTGGGGGGAACCATTGCCAATCGCTTGCCGGTGCCGATGTTTAACATCCTCAATGGCGGCACACACGCGAATTGGCAAGGCACTGACTTCCAGGAGTTCATGATCGCTCCGGTCGGAGCCCCGAACTTCGCTGAAGGCTTGCGCTGGGGAGCGGAGATCTATCATCAACTTAAGAAAGTACTCAAGGATGCGGGCCTCTCGACCGGCGTCGGCGACGAAGGTGGTTTCGCGCCGGCACTGAAGCGTAATGAGGATGCCATCGACCTGATCCTGCGCGCGATCGAGGCCGCCGGCTATCGCCCAGGCGCCGAAGTGGTTCTGGCACTCGATCCCGCCTCGAGCGGCTTTTTCGAGAATGGGCTTTATCAGTTGCGCACCGAGGGCAAATCCGTCGGTGCCCAAGAGATGGTGGCGCTCTATGCGGACTGGGTACGCAAATATCCGATCGCGGTGCTCGAAGACGGACTTGCCGAAGACGACTGGGCGGGCTGGAAAATCCTCAAGCGAGAACTTGGTGATAAAATCGAGTTGGTTGGCGATGACCTATTCGTCACCAATGTCACCCGCATAGCGCGTGGCATCGCGGAGGACGTCGCGAATGCCGTGCTAATCAAGCTTAATCAGATCGGTACGCTGACGGAGACGATCGCCGCAGTGCATTTGGCCTATTCGGCGGGTTGGGGCGCAATGGTATCCCACCGCAGCGGCGAGACCGTGGATTCTTTTATTGCGGATCTGACGGTCGCTCTCGCGACCGGCCATCTCAAGACGGGTGCACCCTGTCGCGGCGAGCGCATCGAGAAATACAACCAACTGCTTCGAATCGAGGAGAGCCTCGGAGAGACTGCAGTCTACGCAGGACAGGCGGCATTTGTGCGGCGGCGCGCACCCAGTGCACCCGCGTAGCATGCCTGACCGGGCATTTCGAGCGCTCGCCACTAAACTCGCAGCAAGCCTTTTGCGGGGGCAACACATTGTTCGGTCCTCCCTGCGTTCCTCTAGGCTGCTCTCATCGCTCCGGTCTTCCGGCTCCATCTGCTCCGGACCTCCTTGCCACGGTGGCGAGCAATAGGAGGCTGCTCGAGGGAATGCCGGCCGTGCTACTGGATTTCTACCGGATCGTACCAGAGCACCGATATGCTATTGATTACAAGGCTGTTTTCTCTTGCCCGAGGATTATCAGCATGAGTAGTCGCTTGAGTCTTGGTTCTGTCGGCGACCAAGCACGAGGGGAGTAAGCGGAGTTCACAGCCCGCGCGATTCCAGTTTAATTCTTGGATTATCGATTCAATACTAATAGCGCCTCGGTCGCTGAACTCCCCTTTCTCCCCTCCTTCAACCTAAATAGCCGAGCACTGCACCGAGTCAGCAGACGTCGACGCGATTTCTTGGAATACGAAGGGTTACGGCTGTTCTACAAGGTAACGGGGAACACAGCATTAAACTTCCCCGCCACGACGGGCAGCAATCCCGAGCCCTTAGTCGAGGACCGCGTGGTCACTTCACTTGTGGGCCTCCATAAAGGCCCGCAGCAGTGCATTCATTCGCGACTGATATCCCGCTCCTTGGGCCTTGAACCAATCGATCACGTCGGCATCAACGCGAAGCGACAGGAGCGCCTTCTTTGGAACGGGCTTGAGTCCCTTGCGGGCCACTGCACGCGCAAACATCGCAGGCGTCCACTCCGGCGCGTCACCGTCCTTCACCATTGTCGCGTCCGTCAGTTGTCGCACCCGGCGCAGGTCAGTTCGTGATTTGCGAGAAGTAGAAACGCGCTTCATGTTTCGTAGCCTTGCGGATTGAAATGATACGAATCTGGTCACGCCGCTCCGTATGGGTCACCGAAACTACCTGGTCTTCCAGCAGCCCCAGCGTCAGAAAGCGGCGTTCGCCGTAGGTTTCGCGGTCGTCCTCCGCCGTAAAAGTAAGACCCTCAAAAATCTTGGGCGCGTCCGCGAAATCGATGCCGTGCTTGCGGATATTTGCCCGTCGCTTGGCTTCGTCCCAAGTGAACATGATGCAGTGTAGCTACACGCCGTAGCTACGGCAAGTTGCCGGAATGGATGCACTTACGCGATCAACGCGGCCGACGCGATCGGGATGCCTCGCGAATCCTTCCCCGCGGACTTTCCGAACGCCAGCCTACCGGTAGACTTCGACGCTCGAAACAGCTGGCGTTTTCCTGCAGAAAAGCGTGGATCGTCGGCTTCGACCGCTGGTAACCCTCTGGTTACACGCGGGAACCCTCCGCTTACCAGCAATTACGCCTTCTCCCCCACCGCTGACACCGGGGATCCATAGGGAATTCCGCAAAAATGATCCGGGCAATACCCGCCCGGATTCTTCGCAAGATACTGCCCTAACCCTCACTGGCCGGTTTCGGGCGCGCAAACCGACTGTTGAAGCTGTTTCGCACCGGTTCGAGCAAACGGGGCAGCGGATGTTAAGCTGCCGCCCCGTTTCCGCCTCACCGGTCAAAGACCCCGAAGAACGACTGGATGTAGCGATCGGGCGAGCCGACGCCGGTGGAATCGTCGTAGCCCTCCACTGCGGGCAGTGCCTCGGCGCCTTCGCCATCGATGCCGAGCGTGCGCAGGTACGTGACGAGCGGTCCCGTCTTGGTGTACGGATCGGTGTAGTTGTTGCGGATCTCGGCCCGTTGAGCGATGCCGAACGGGTGATCCGTGACATCGTGGAAGGCGTCGGTCCCGTACCGCAGGTAGATCGCCGGGTTGGCGAAGCCGAGCACATGACCGGCCGCCTGCTGTGCGTCGGCCTGGATGCCCGCGAAGGTGGGGCAAGCCACGCTCGTCCCCCCGATCCGGCTGAGGGAGAACGCATACGTGGTGCCATTCGGCTGCAGCGTGGTCTCTCCGACCAGGAACCCCGTGCTCGGGTCGGCGAGCGCCGAGACATCGGGTACCACACGCATGGGCTGCTTGCTGGTCGTACCGTTCGGCAGTGCGGTGGCGAGGCTGTACGGCACCACGCCCTTCTGGTAGCGAGGCTGTGGATATGCCGTACTCACGCCGCCGCCGCTGGAGCCGTCGTAGTAGTCGGGATAGAGGCCGGGCGGGGTGTACTGCCACGACCTGCCGTCAGCAGCCAGTGGGTCAAGGAGTGTTCCCCATGAGGTCTCGAACTCGTAGTTGTCGGACGGGCCAATGGCGAGGCTCGTGCCGCCGACCCCGGTGACCCATGGGCTGGAGGTTGGAAAGTCGACCTGCAGCATGTCCGATCCCGGGTCTTCGTCCGGGGCCTCATAGCCGCTGTCCCCCGAGGAGAAGAAGAATCCAATACCTTCGGCCGCGCCCGCCTGAAAGAGCGCGTCGTACGCTGTGACGAGCGTCGCCGTATCATAGGGCTCGCCCCACGAGCTGCTGACGATGCTGGCCAGCCCGTTGTCCACGATAAACGCCAGCGCGTCGAGCAGGTCCTGGTCGAGGCAGCTCGCCGCAGCGACGAAGACGACGTTGGCATCCGGCGCCTGGCCATGGACCGATTCCACATCCAGCGTCTCCTCGCCATACCAGCCTTGCGCGTCACACTCGTCGGGTGAGGTGTACGTGAATGTACTGGCCAGGTGCTGGGTGTACTGGCCGAATCTGAACGGTCGATCGCCGGTGACCTTCGCGTACTCGTTCGCATCGCTCAGCATGGTGGGCGAAGCGTAAGCGTCCACTATCGCGACCGTCTGGCCCTTGCCGGTCATCCCCGATTCGCTGACGTGGTAGGCGCTCCGAATTTGGCCTGGCGTATAGCCGCAGTTCGTCCACGGTTGGTAGCTGCCATAAGCGGTGGGCTCATTGAAGGCAATGAACTCGCCGTAGAAGCTGGAGCATGGGGGTGCGATCCAGTAGTTCGGGGGTGGAGGCGGCAGCGTGTCGAACGGCCTCATATAATGAGATGCCGTGTCGAGGCCTGTGACGGTCAGCACATAGCCGGCGACGCTCGCCGGCGCGGTTGCGTCCTGCTCGGGCGCGCGGTCGGCTTTCTTGTCAGGGCCCAGGAACATCGCAAACGTCACGCCGAACGCCTGGGCCACGGCCTGGACCGATCCACTTACCGCGACATAGCCCGCGACGCTGTCATCGACCTTGGTTACGCTCAGACCTTCTCCACTTAGCCAGGCGGTAACCGCACTGATCTCGGCATCGCTCGGCCCGAACTTCGCCTTCACTTCCGCAGGGGACAGATACTGACCGTAGAGCGCGTTACCCGGCGTGGAGACAGCGGTCGCATAGGCAGATAGGCCCGCCGGGTCCTGGCCGACCAGGTAGACCCTTGAGGACACGGTGCCACTCGTCACAGGGGCCGACGAGGTGCGACTGGCTTCATTAGCCCATGCGGGGTGGGTGCCCCCGATGGCCGCGCGTACCGCCGACGAGTCGTCAGCCCTCGCCCCCTGAACGGACAGAATGCCTGCGAACGCCAGGGCCGCAAGGGATTTGCAAATGAAGCCGCTCGCTGCCCTGGGCCTTTGGTTAGGCTGCATATTGATGTTCATCGTTTTACTCCCCGGTGTTATGCGTTAGAGATCGGAGTTGCGTCAGCGTCACTTCGACGTGCTCTCAATGCTTTTCTTAGAGTGTTGCGACATTGCAAAGGCGCGCAATGATTGTCAAGGGTGATTGAGTGGTGCGAATGTCCCAGTTCCGACGGGTGACCCAAGCTTCGAACAACGGCCAGCGGTGCGCGAACCCGACTTGACTGCGGCCCCTCCCCAACCTGCGACTCTATGACTTCGAAAGGGACCCGTAGCGCCCAATCCTGCAGTAATTGTCTGTAATCCCGCTGGAAACCTGCGTTTTCCTCGGCGCCGCCAGGCTGCTGCCAAGAATGACTATTGCCCGGCTGGCCAATCAGCTGCCGAAGTTATGACAACTGGCTGCGGCGCCATCTTCCACGCTCATTGGGTACGTCAGATCGATTTTCAAACTCGGCATGCAGAGCGGGGATGTCAAATGCAATACCGACCTGGTTCTCGATTTTTGTCCAAACGCTTACCGTTTGGGACACGCCGAAGCAGCCGAGCACCTCGACTCCGAATCGCCCGATTTGTAAAATTGTAGCGCCTGTCAGTTGGCGATGTGCACCGGCCCGAGTGCCTCCAGCCTGAAACCTTGGTCGCGCGCGGCGCAGCGCGCTACACCGCGCCGCACGGGGCCACTTTTCGGTCATGCGCTCCGCTCGCGCACGCGGATTATTTCCCCAAGATAACGACTGTTGTCTTCTTCCCCGGGAAACTCGACATGCTCGCTTTCCAACCGATATTTCCCGTACTTCCGAACTAGAGCGGGCAGCTTCTCAAACTGTTGGGCGCTAAAGACGAGGCTCTCTGCGCTCTGAATAAAGAGCTTGTTCAGTTCGCGCACAGCAGAGGATGCCACCTTTGACCGGCTAACTGTTCCGGTAGGTGGTCTTTGAAACTCCTCGGCAAGTCTGGCTGGATCAAGTTTGGCCAGATGGTGGAATCGCGGGTCGTATTTCACGGAGAGGCAGAGCGCCGGGGTTATCGGCATGTAACGGAAAACCGGCGCCCCGATTGCACCTGAGTTATCCATTGCCACGGGATTATCCGAGGTTAAAAATCCTTGAGGGGTATCGTTCTCCAGAATGATCCAGTCAATGTTGTAGGTCAGCCACGTGTAGTCCATCAGGTGCCTCGTCGCCAGCGCCTTCACGTAGTCTGGTTCCGTGACCATCTTGAGCTTTCCGCTCGCCAGCATATCGACTGCTTCGGCAGGGAAATCCTCTAAGGCTTCATGCTTCTCTCTCATCTGCTTTTCAAATGACAGTGCGCCGGTGGTCTGCCTGCTGACGGCTTCCGACCCGACGCGCTGCCATGCGGGGACACAGACCATCATGTTCGCCATGTAGCTCGCCACGACGAGCTTGTCTTGCGTGCTGCCAGTCAGGATATTCGCGACCGACATATTCCACTGCGGCTCGAAGATACTCCGGAGCGTACCGAGTAGCTCTGGGTAAGCCAAGAACGGATTACGATCTCCGTCCCATTCGTGACAGACGTCCTTCGGCCAGCAGTCGAAGGAAATTCCGTCTGGTTTTCGGTAGGCATGCAACATCCCGCCGGCACTCGAATCACCGAACTGTTTTAGGTAGGTCTGAGCAACGTAATGATCTTTACTCATTGCAGGTGCGTAGATGTGGCGTCAGGGCTTTGATTGCTGGCGTCGCCGCGCATCAACAACTCGCAACAGCGAATTCGCGAGGTAAATCGCCTCAATGGCTTCGAGCGGATTGTTTAGGTTGACGTCGCGGTGAGAATGAGGATTCTTGAAGGAACCAATCGCACCGGCGAAGAGTTCCATCCGTGCGGTTCTCTCGCCAGCCTCTGCTGTCATATCGGTCAGCACACCGCGTTCGGGGTTGAACGCCTCACGCATCAACTTCACACCGACGAGACCGTCACCCAACCCGCTGGTCTCCCGAACTGCGACCTCCACCGCTTTCATTGCTTGAAAAACGGCCACGTCGTACTCACCACGCATCATGGCGCGCCATACGGGATCAGCGATCCGTGCGTTTAGGATTTCCCTTGGGATGAGTCGGGCAATGCGGTAGTCGGCAAAGTCGGCTTCACTGGCAAATTGCCGAGCCCGTCGACTCAAATACCGAAAGCCGTTGGCGCCGTTCGGCGCCGCAGCCGGTACCAACAGGCCTTGTGCTTCAAGCCGTGCCCACGCTTCAGCGAATGCGAGGTACACCTCAACGGAGCGATTTCGGGGGTATGACGGTCCAAGCGCCGCTGTCCCACCCCACAATTCGTTCTCTAGGCTGTCGCGATGATGGTCGGCAGAATTCCGTTCACGCAACAGGAACAGTATCTTGGCGGCTAGCTCTTCGGGAGCGAGTGCCAGGAAGGCTTCAACGTCAGGTATTCGAGTAACTAGCTCTCTCACACGAGCAATCTTATCAGTCCTTCCCCGAGGATTATTCTAGGTCCAAAACACCGGTAGACTTCCGGTAGACCTCTACGCCGGAAAAACATCGCGTTTTCCTGCAGAAAAACGCATATCTGTTTGGTAACCCCTTGGCTTCCTGATGGAAACCAAATCACACCGGCCGACTACGCCTTCTCCCCCACCTGTAACTCCGCAGATTTGAAGGCGACCCCGCATGAATGATCCGGGCAGTACCCACCGGGATTCTTCGCCAGGTACTGCTGGTGATAGTCTCCCCTGAGGCTGGAAATCCCACAGAATCCCCCCAGTTGCATCATCGCTGGTTGCCTGCCGGTCGACTTTCGGTAGACGTTGCCGTCGATCCAGTGGTAGACCAGCGCGGCATCCAAAAGCGCAAGCGTCGGAATTTGATCCACGATCGCCCCCGGCGCCTCATGCCAAAACCTGGCCTAGCCGTGTGTTGCGCCCGCGCCTCCACGTTCCGGGCGGCGTGCCGACAAATTTCTTGAACGCGCGGTTGAAAGCGGCTTCCGACTCATAGCCCGCCTCCGCTGCCGCTTGAGCGATGCTGAGATCGCTGCGCTCAAGAAGACGCGCGGCGAGCTGCAGTCGCCAGCGCCCGAGATACTGCATGGGCGGGACGCCGACATAGCGCGCAAACCGCTCGGCGAAGGCGGAGCGCGAAAGGGTCGACTTGCGCGCGAGTCCCTCAAGCGTCCAGGCCTCGGCAGGCCTGGCATGAATAAGTCGCAACGCCGTGCCGATATGGCGATCTCGGAGACCAGAGAACCAGCCTCGAGCATCTTCCGGCAGACTATCCATATGTTTGCGTACGACCTCGACGAACATCAGCTCCGCCAATTTCGCGAGCATGATTTCGCGCCCGCCTCCGCGTTGCTCACTCTCATCGACGCCGACATGAACCAGACTGGAAAGCCAATTCTGGCTCATACTCGATACACGCGCATGGAAAAGACGAGGCAGAGCGTCGAGCAGCGGATTGAACGGTCGCACGTCACAGCCGAAGTAACCGCAAACAAAGCGGCACACCTCTCCACCCTGCGCGCCCTCGTTCAAGACGTGCGGCATCGGCAGCGAACGCCCGGGCGGACGACGATACGCAACCATGTCCGGTTCCCCGCGCAGGCCCGGCGAGGAGGAAAGCACGTGCGCGTCGCCTTTTGGGAGCACAACAATATCACCTGCTTCTAGGCTGATTGCCGGCATCGAACGGTCGGTGAGTTCGACCCAGCATGAACCCTCCAGCAATGCGTGAAAGCAGATGATGTGCTCGGCTTCCGGCATCACGATGCCGGCGATCACGGAAGCCTCCGGGGTAGTACCGACCCAGGGCGAATGGGACTCCATATCGAAGAATACAGCGCCAGTCAGCTGGACGGCCCGCAGCACGTCGGATAATACGTCCATGATGTCGATTTGCCCCAAAAGGACTGGAACCAGACAGGTCCCGGACGATCGGTCAAAAGTAAAGGACAGTCGATCATAGTTCTTCAGCGCGGCCCGCTCCACCATCTAGGACACCAGCGGACGCCGGGATACGGGAAAAGTGGAGGGATAAAACCATGGCAGACCTAGGTCTTCGGACTTTGGACGGCGCTGTCAAAACCATTCGCGCCGAAGAGTTGCAAGCGTTTGGTGCTGAATTGCGCGGGGTGCTGATCGATGCCAACTCACCAAACTACGACCAGGCGCGCACCATTTGGAATGCGATGATCGACCGGCGCCCAGGCCTAATCGCGCGTTGTTGCGGTGCGGCGGACGTTATGAGCGCCATTCGGTTTGCGCGAGAGCATGGCGTTGTGGTTGCTGTGCGCGGCGGAGGACACAATATTGCCGGCAACGGAATCTGCGACGGAGGGCTGGTGATCGACTTGTCGCTAATGAAATCGGTCCGCGTCGATCCGGCAGCACAGCGAGCGTGGGTCGAACCGGGAGCCACGCTCGCCGACGTCGACAAGGAAACGCAGGCATTCGGGCTCGCTATGCCGACGGGCATAAATTCCACTACGGGGATCGCCGGGTTGACGCTTGGTGGCGGCTTCGGCTGGATCACACGCAAGTTCGGACTGACGATCGACAACCTGATTTCCGCAGACCTCGTAACGGCAGACGGCAAGTGGCTGCAGGCCAGCGCTGCGGAGAATGCCGACTTATTCTGGGCGCTGCGCGGCGGCGGCGGCAATTTCGGAATCGTGACGGGATTTGCCTTCGAGTTGCACAAACTTGCGCCGCAGGTCTTGACCGGCCTTGTCGTTCACTCCCTTGCTGACGCGAGCGATCTTCTACCGCAATATCGTCGGGTCATAGCTGACGCTCCGGACGAACTTACGTGCTGGGTGGTGATGCGGAAAGCGCCGCCGCTGCCGTTTATTCCAGCTGCATGGCATGGCCGCGAAGTGGTCATCTTGGCGATGTGCTTCATCGGCGATACCGGCGGTGAGAAGGCCCTTGCCCCGCTCCGTGCGCTCGGCAAGCCAGTTGCGGAGTCCATCGGCCCCGCTCCATTCATCGTCTGGCAGGCAGCGTTTGACGGGCTCTTGACACCCGGTGCGCGCAACTACTGGAAGAGCCACGATCTCGTTGAACTCTCCGATAAGGTAATTGCAGTTGCGGTCGATAGCGTGTCGAATCTGCCCGGACCGGAATGCGAGGTGTTTCTCGCCCATGTTGGCGGCGCGGCCGGGCGTGTGGCGCGGGATGCAACAGCCTTCCCGCAACGCTCTACCCATTTCGTCATGAACGTGCATGCCCGATGGCGCGAAGTCGGGATGGACAACGCCTGCATCAGCTGGGCGAAGGCGCTTTTCTCCGCCGCCGCGCCTTATTCGAGCGGCACGGCCTACGTCAACTTCATGCCGTACGACGAACCCGAACGAGTGGAAGCGGCCTATGGCGCGAATTATCGCCGGCTGTCAGATATCAAGCGGCGCTACGATCCCCAAAACTTCTTTCGCATGAACCAGAACGTGCGGCCAGCCGCTTAGTCTAGCGAGACCGCGTCTCGGCGGGTCGGCGTCGAACACCAACATCGACCAGCGGCTCCACCGGAGGACAGTGCTCCGCCTGACCCAGACATGCACCCTGAGACATGATCCGCCATCGAAATTCCGCGAGCGCTCCCGTCCAAAGACGCGCGGCGGGAGCCCAGAAACGATCAGTCTCGCCAACAAAATGCGATTGCCCGTTCGCTATTGAGCACCGAGGTCAGCATCATGTCGCCAAGCGACATCTGACAGCTTCAAGTTATGCAATACCCCTTCTGACGCGGGAATCCCACACGCATTTCAGTCGCGCTTATGCAAATTCGATCGAAAGAAGCCAAGCTGGAATTGGCCCTGTTTTCGTGGATTGGTCCTTCGCCGCGGACTTTGCTACGACCAGAGCATCGGTAGACTTCCGGTAGACGTTGACGTCGAAAACAGCCCGCGTTTTCCTGCAGAATCACGTGGATTGTCGGCGTCATCAGCTGGTAACCCTCTGGTTTTGCGCGAGAACCCGTGGTCAACCAACCATCACGCCTTCTCACCCACTTGTAACTCCGCAGATTTGAAGGCGACCCCGCACGAATGATCGGGGCAATACCCGTCTGGATTCTTCGCCAGATACTGCTGGTGATAGTCCTCGGCGTAATAGAACGGCGGCGCCTCGCGGATCTCGGTAGTGATGGCGCCGAACCGGGCCTTGTCCAGTGCAGCCTGATAGGCGCGCCGCGATAGTTCTGCCGCCTCAAGCTGTGCATGGTCGACGGCGTAGATCGCCGAGCGGTATTGCGTCCCCAGGTCGTTGCCCTGGCGCATGCCCTGGGTCGGGTCGTGCGACTCCCAGAATACGCGCAGCAGCACTTCGTAACTTATGCGCTTTGGATCGAATATCACCTGCACTACTTCGGCATGACCGGTCGTTCCGGTACACACCTGTCTGTAGCTTGGATTTGCGGCGTGGCCACCCGCATAGCCGACCGCCGTGGAATAGACGCCCGGTAGCTGCCAGAAGGTCTTTTCAGCCCCCCAGAAGCAGCCCATGGCGAACAGGGCGCGCTCGAGCCCATCGGGATACGGAGCCCGGATGCGGTGACCGTTTACAAAATGCGTCTCAGAAACTTGCATCGCCAAACCCTCGTGTTTTTGACTTCGTTACGGTTACAATCGTGCCGCCGCGATCCCTATTCAATCCTTGCAACAGTCCCACTATGAGCGTCGTCTGCCAACCGCACAATCTACGCCGCCCGATCAGCCAGGTTCCCAGGCCCTACGGCGTACGCGTCAGTCTTCGCCCTGGTGATCCGTTCCGCAAGATCATGGGCGGCGAATGGCATCGGACGCACTGGTTCGCGACCGGTGCCGAGCGTGACGCGGCGCTGGCCGACATGAGCCGCAAGCACGAGTATTCGCGCGTGGGTGACAAGCCAGCGCTGGTATGGGAGAAGGTCGAGATCCTCGCGGCGAGCCGCGGTCTGTAAGCCAGCCGTCGCTGTCGGTTTTCCCGTGGCAGGCGAGCTAGAAGCTGCGCCCGAGAAACACGTAGAACGCGGTGGAACCGGTTTCGTCGTAGCCCACCGCCAGATAGGCCGGCCCGATATAGGTGTCGGCCCCGAAGAACAGCGAGAAATCCTTGCGCGTGGAGCCGAAGCTTATATCGCGCCGTTCGGTCCATACGTTTCCGACCTCAAACGATGTGCCGACATAGGCCGGCACATCCAGAATGCCCTCGCCGCCATTGCCGACCTTGCGCAGATAGATCAATCGCCCGATAGCATACTGCGGTCCCGCCAATGTTTCGGCCGGCACGCCGGACAGGTTCAGAAAGCCGCCGAGCGGGAAAAAATCCCGTACGTTGGTGTCGCTGCCGCCGATCGTGCTGCCGGCCGTGACCCACGCGACCACCGTGTTCCTGGCCCAGGAGTGGGCTGCACGCCAGTCGAGGGTAAACAGGTCGGTGCCTTGCTCGCCACCGCCACTACTCTCGCCGCTTACCTGCGCCATAAGGGCCTGGCCGGTGCGCGGAAAATTGGCGCTGTTGAGGCTGTCGTAGCCGAAACGCACGAAGTATTCGGTCACGTCGAAAGTCGATTCCGGGGCACTGGGACCCAATATCACGTACGAGCTGCCACGGCTTTCCAGCGCGCCGACCCGCATCTCACCCCAATTACCGAATTCACGTCCAAAGTCGAGGCCGTAATCCACGCTCGACACGCGAAATTCGCCCACCTGCCGATCGTTCACGACCTGTGCCACATCATGCGCCTCGACGTCGGCATGGGGGGCGACGAAATACCGCGTCACGTTCGACAGCGGCAGCCACAGCTCGGTCGCGAGCAATGGCGCGGTGCCGACCTGCATGTTCCACACCCACTCGGCGCCCAGCGAATTGAATTCGGTGATGTCCAACCGTGCCGCGGCGTTAAAGATGGTTTGACCCTTGAAGTCATCCTCCAGCGCAACCCCGAAGCGCAGATAGTTCGGCCCCCAGGAATTGCGCCGGGCAGAGAAGTCGAGACCGAACTGCCCGAGTGGATCCTGGACCAGCCGGTAGTCGAGCATTTCGAGATCGCCGCGGCCATAGAGAGCCCCAACCTCGTCCTTGAGCGCTTCGGGATCGACCGTGCGGCCCTGGAACTGGGCGAACATGTCCTCGATCGGGCGCTGATAGCGCTGCGAATCCGGCTCGACGCGCACGAACTCGACTTTCGGCAGCCCGGTGCGGGCCTCGCTGCGCGCCTGCTGATAGCGCACATAGGCCTCATCGGACAGCGCCAGCGCTGCCAGCCGCGTGCCGACCGCCTGGGCGGCCGCCTCACCGGCATCGACGATCTTCATCGTTTCGGGGAAATCATATGAAGAGAAATCACCGAGCTGCGGACGAACCACGATGTCATTGGGACCCAGCGTCGCAAGATCGCGCTCGATATCCTTGCGCAGCAGGATCGAGAGCATCTGATTGGTGATAGCCGGCAGCGAGTTCAGACTCTTTCGCGGCTGCAGCGGAAAGCCCGCGTCGACCACGATCAGTATGTCTACGCCCATCGAGCGGGCAACGTCGATCGGCAGAATGTCGGCCAGCCCGCCGTCCACCAGCAGCTCATTGCGATATTCCACCGGCGCGAACAGGCCTGGCACCGACATGCTGGCGCGCATCGCGGTGGTCAGATCGCCATCGCCGATGATACGCGCGCTTCCGGTCTCGAGATTGGTCGCTACCGCGCGAAAGCGCGAAGGCAACTGATCGAAGTTGGTGATGCGTGCGACCGGCAGCGTGAGCTGGCGCAGGGTCGCGGTGAGCATCTGGCCCTGCACCAGCCCCTTGGGGATCACCAGCCTCTTGCCCTGCAAACCCACCGGCAGATTGACCAGGTACTGCCGGTCCTCCTCCTTGCGCCGGTAGTCGAGTTCGGTGCGCGGCGGCCGGTCGCGGAATGCCGCCTGCCAGTCCAGCGTTGCCATAGCTTGCTCGATCTGCTCGCCGGACATGCCGCTCGCATACAGCCCACCGACCACGGCGCCCATGCTGGTGCCGGCGATCACGTCCACCGGCACGTGCAGCCGGTCGAGCATCTTGAGTACGCCGATGTGCGCCGCGCCGCGCGCGCCGCCGCCCGAGAGCACCAGCCCGACGCGCGGCCGCGCCGCGGCCGCCTGGTTTGCGCCGCCATCGCTCGATGCGTCTTGCGCGCCGGCCGTCGCGGAGACGACCAGCAACGCCGTCAGGACGACTATTCTTGCTATACGCATGCACCGGTCGCGGCCGATGGAGCCGCGGCGCCGATCTTAACACGCGCATCGTGCGCGGCCCTGCGCCTTGGCGCCGCCCCGCTACCGCGACGAGGTCGCAGCCATTAAGCTTGCGCGCATGAGCTCGGCGTTTCTAATCTCGCTCGTCATTCAGGTGCTGTTGATCATTCACTGTATCCGGACCGGACGTAATTCGCTGTGGATCTGGGCGATAGCGCTGCTGCCCCTCGCCGGGCCCATTGCCTACGTGCTGATCGAGCTGCTACCCGGCCTGTTTGGCAGCCGCGGCACGCGCCGCGCCGTGCGAGGCGTGCGCAAGGTGCTCGATCCGGAGCAGGATCTGCGACGTTATCAGGACGAGGCGCGCCTGATCGGCGACGTCGCGAGTCGCCAGCGCTTCGCCGACGAACTGATCCGCCAGGGGCGCTCGCCAGAGGCCATCGGAATCTATCGGCAGACACTCAGCGGTCTGTACGAACACGATCCTAATCTGCTGCTCGGCCTGGCCCGCGCGCAGTTTGCCAGCGGGGCCTTCAGCGAGGCGCGCTCGACGCTCGATGGGCTGATCGCGCACAACCCGGAATTCCGCTCCCCCGATGGCCACCTGCTGTACGCCCGATCACTCGAGGGCGAGGGCAATCTCGACAAGGCGCTCGAGGAGTATGCCGCCGTCAGCAAGTATTACGCGGGCGCCGAGGCGCCGCTGCGTTACGCCCAGCTGCTGCGCGCCAGTGGCAAGCAGGAGCAGGCGCGCCGTGTGCTCAAGGAACTGCTGGAGCACGCGCGGCTGGCGCCGCGTCATTACCGCAAAATGCAGCAACAATGGCTCGCCGAGGCCGAGCGCGAGCTGGCCGCGCTTTGATCGGGGCGCGTCAATCGATGCGATAGCGCCGCCTCGGGCCGCGCCGTGGCTGCTGCTGCGTAATGCAATGCAGATCGCCGCCGCCGAGCAGGATCTCGCGGGCCGGCACGCCGACGATGCGTCGCTGCACGAACACACGGCGCAGCACCCGGCGCGCTGCGCCGTCGGTGCGCGGATCGAGCAGCGGCAGGATGACGGCGCCGTTGGCGAGATAAAAGTTGACGTAGCTGCCGGCCAGCCGCTGTCCCGCGCGCAGTGCGCGGATAGCACGGTTTGCGACGACGCCGGCCGCTTCGCGCCGCGTCATGTATAGCGGCCCCGGCGATGGCAGCTTGTGCACCAACAGACGCCGGCCGCGCGCATCGCGCGCCGCCATCAGCCGCTCCCAGGCGTCTTTCGAGACCCGCTGCTGCGGATCGTGCGGATCGTCGCTCCAGGTCAGGCAGACTTCGCCGGGGCGCGCGAAGCAGGCCAGATTGTCGATGTGGCCGGAAGTCTCGTCATTGATCACGCCCTCGCCGAGCCAGATGACACAGCTCGCGCCCAGGTAGCGCTTCAGCACGGTCTCTATCTGCGCTCGGTTCAGCGACGGATTGCGCTTGAGCAGGCATTGTTCGGTGACCAGCACCGTGCCCTGCCCGTCGACATGGATGGCACCGCCCTCGTTAATCAACGGCGCGCAGTAGCGCTCACAGCCGGCGATCTCGAGCACCTTCTGCGCCACGGCCTGATCGCGGCGAAAATCCCGGTACAGGCCGCCCCAGGCGTTGAAGCGCCAGTGCACGCCGCGCAACGCGCCGGCCGCGTTGACGACGAAGGTCGGGCCAACGTCGCGCATCCAGGCGTCGTCGCTCGACAGTTCCAGTACCCGCACCGCGGCGGGCAGCGCGGCCCGCGCCCTGGCATATTGCTGCGCCGTGGCGCCGATGCTCACCGGTTCGAACTTGGCGATCGCGGTGGCGACCGCGGCAAAGGCCAGCTGGGCGGGCTGAGCGCGCCGCCGCCAGTTGTCGGGCCGCTCCGGCCAGAGCATCCAACAACCCTCGTGGGTCTCAAACTCGGCCGGCATCCAGAAGCCGTCGCGTGCCGGCGTTGATGTCAGGGTGCGGGGCATTACCTGCGCGATTCTAGCAACCTCGAGCCCCATCGCGGCAATGCTGGCGCCGCGCTGTGATAGCATTTCATAAGCTCCCCAGCCCGCTGGATCCCTCCATGACCAATCAGAACCCGACTTCCATCAAGCCGGTCGTGCCCGCTGGCGGCCAGAAGATCTCGATCAAGAACGGCAAGCTCCTGGTCCCCGAGCGCCCGGTCATCCCCTTTATTGAAGGTGATGGCACCGGCCGGGACATCTGGCGAGCCAGTGTGCGCGTGCTCGACGCCGCAGTCCAAAGCGCCTACGGGGACCGCCGCAAGATCGAATGGATGGAGGTCTATGCCGGGGAAAAGTCCTTCAATGCCTTCAAGAACTGGTTGCCGGATGAGACGGTCGAGGCCTGCCGCGAATTTCTGGTCTCGATCAAAGGCCCGCTGACCACGCCGGTCGGCGGTGGCATCCGCTCGCTGAACGTCGCGCTGCGCCAGCTGCTCGATCTGTATGTCTGCCTGCGTCCGGTGCGCTGGTTCAAGGGCGTACCCTCGCCGGTCAAGGCGCCGGAGAAGGTGGACATAGTGATCTTCCGCGAGAACACCGAGGATCTGTATTCCGGCATCGAATTCGAGCAGGGCACCGAGGACAACAGGAAATTTCTCGAACTGCTGAAGACCAACTTCCCGAAGCACTACGCCAAGATCCGCTTCCCCAACACCAGCGGCATCGGCATCAAGAACATCTCGATCGAGGGCACTGAGCGCCTGTTCCGCTCGGCGATCGAATATGCGCTCGCCAACAAGCGCAAGAGCGTGACCATCGTGCACAAGGGCAACATCCTCAAATTCACCGAAGGCTCGTTCCGCGCCTGGGCCTACGCCCTGGCCGAGCGCGATTTTGCCGATCGGGTCTATACCTGGCCTCAGTGGGAACGCACCAAGGCAGCCGGCGGCGAAAAGGCGGCCAACGACGAACAAGCCGCGGCGCTCAAGAGCGGCAAATTGTTAATCAAGGATGCCATCGCGGATATCACGCTGCAGCAGGTCCTGACCCGCGCCGATGAATTCGACGTGATCGCGACCATGAATCTCAACGGCGACTATCTCTCCGATGCGCTGGCGGCTCAGGTCGGCGGCATCGGCATTGCGCCCGGCGCCAATATCAATTACATCACCGGATATGCCGTGTTTGAAGCCACTCACGGCACGGCTCCGAAATATGCCGACCTCGACCAGGTCAATCCCGGGTCGCTGATCCTCTCGGGCGAGATGATGCTGCGCTACATGGGCTGGCTCGAGGCGGCCGACGCGATCATCCGCGCGATGGACAAGACCATCGGCCAGAAGATTGTGACCTACGACTTTGCGCGCCTCATGGAGGGCTCGACCAAGGTCAAATGCAGCGAGTTCGGTGACGCACTGATCCGCAATCTCTAACGAGGCTTCGCCTCAGACCGACGAGTTGTAAGGTAGGCGAGTGGCCGCCTTCGCGTAGCGCAGTTCGTTCACGTTATTTGCCGTCGCGTAAAGGGTAAGGTTTGCGACGGATCCTAGGCCTTACCATTCCCAAGCGCGCATTCTTCAGAACGTGCGCTGATCCACCGGTGGCGGCGTGTACTGGTAGACCCAGGTTTCCGTCAGCGACTCGCCATTCAGCGCCAGGAATAGGCGCAGATTAATGGGCTCGGTGCTGTCATCCGTGGGCTTAAGATCGAACATCGCGCGCCAGCCGTTGATCGAATGCAAGGGTCGGGCCGAGGTGATTTCGATCTGACCGCGCGAGGCAGTGATCACGGGCTCGACATGCGCATCTTCGCCGAGTAGCGGAAATTGGCCACCGGCGAAATCGATCACGAAGCGCCGCGAGAAATAAGAGCGTTTTTGCCCGACGACGCCACCGATGCCGGTACGCGTCGCACGCACCTGCGCCAGCGGACACGACACCGGATTGTAGCGACACCAGTACAGGCGATAGCCATGCAGCAGCTCCTGCCCGCGCTGCGGCTTGTCGGCCGGACTCCAGAATGCAACGATGTTGTCGGAGGTTTCGTCGCTGGTAGGCAGCTCGACCAGCATGACCGCCCCCTTGCCCCAGCTGGCTTTGGGCTCCACCCAGACGCTGGGACGCCGGTCATAGAACACGCCGTCGTCCTGGTAATGATCGAAGTCACGGTCGCGCTGCATCAGCCCGAAGCCGCGCGGCGACTCGTCGACAAACGAGTTAACGTGCACCACGGCCGGATTGACCAACGGGCGCCACAGCCATTCGCCGGCGCCGGTATACAGCTGCAGGCCGTCGGAGTCATGTATCGCCTGGCGCCAATCGTTGTCGACACGCCGATCGTTCTGGCCGTCGAAGAACATGCTGGTTCCGGGCGCGATACCGATTCGCTCGATGGTCGTGCGCGGATACAGCGCGGCATCGATGTCCATCACAATTGTATCGGCCACATCGATGATGAAGCGATAGGCACCCGCGACGCTCGGCGAATCGAGCAACCCGTAGACCGTGACTCGGCTGGAATTGATGGCTGGACGCTCGAGGTAATAGGCGATGAAATCGGGAAACTCCTCGGGCCGCGGCATGCCGCAGTCGATTGCGAGTCCACGCTGCGACATGCCGTACTGCTTGTCGCCATCGACGGCACGGAAGTAGGAGGCCCCCTGAAAAGCGGCCACATCGCGCGTCCAGTCGGAGTGGAACAACAGCCGGAAGCCGGCGAATCCGAGGTTCGCCGCGAGCATGCGCCCATCGACACCGCTCTTGCTGTAGTCGAACATTGCCGGGTCATAAGCCAGCTCCTGTGCGCGTCCGTTCTCGACACTGTAGAGCCGCACCGATTTCGTGACCGTGAATCCGAGATGGAAGAACCGCGCTTGAAACCATACGCCTTCGCCGGCCCACAGCGAGTGATCATCGCGAAAGCGGATCGCCTGCCATTGGTCCCAGCCGAGCTTTGCGATCGGTGCCGGCAACACGACGTTGGGCGGCTTATACGCCGCGGCAGCCATCGATCGTGCCAGGCCCTTCAATTGCGCGTAATCGAACGGCTCGGCGGCTCCGAGTCGCTTCAACGGCGAGGCATGCGCCGATGCCGCACCCAGGAGCTCGGTCCAGGGCAGCGCACTGGCGGCTATCGCCGCCCCGGCCTGAAGAAACCGACGTCGAGACATGCGTTCGATTAAAGCAAGTGCTTTGCCGCCATGTGGCGGCGCGCTCATTGTACTGCGCGGCGCCTGCTAGTGCGCGGCGGGTGCCTGGACTTAACACCGTGCCAGTGACCGCGCTATGCTCAAATGACACAGCGCGGGAGGCGCCCTGATGCGAGATTTCCGGCCGGCGCCAGGTCCGCTGGCAGACCCCGCCGGCCCCGCGGCCGAGTTCCCGAGTTCGGTCGAGGGTGAATTCTCACGGAATAATTTTCAATTCACGTCCGGGGAAACGATACCTGCGCTGCGCATCCACTACCGCGCCCTCGGCCAGCCGCGGCGCGATGAGCGCGGAGTTGTGCGTAACGCCGTGCTCATTCTTCACGGCACTGGTGGCAGTGGCACCCAGTTCATGGGTCCTGAATTTGCCGGCGAGCTGTTCGGCCCCGGCCAGCCACTCGATGTCAGCCGCTATTTCGTGGTACTGCCCGATGGCATCGGCCACGGCCAGTCGTCCAAACCCAGCGACGGCTTGCATGCGCGATTTCCTCGCTTCGGCTACGGCGACATGGTCGCGGCACAGTACCGGCTACTGACGGTAGGCTTGCAGGTCAATCATCTGCGGCTCGTCATGGGTACGTCGATGGGCGGCATGCACACCTGGCTGTGGGGCCAGATCCACCCGGACTTCATGGACGCGCTGCTGCCACTGGCCTCGCTGCCGACACAGATCTGCGGGCGCAACCGGGTCTGGCGGCGCACGATCAGCGATGCGATCCGCAATGATCCGGATTGGTGCGGCGGGGACTATCGCGAACAGCCGCCAAGCCTGCGTACCGCCGCGCAGATCCTGTTTTTGATGGGCGGCAATCCGCTGCTGCGCTGGCAGCTAATGCCGAGCTTGAGGGACAGCGACGCAGTACTCGATGCGGCCGTGGAGACAGCCATGAAGCGGAACGACGCCAATGACACGCTGTATCAGATCGAGGCTTCGCGCGATTACGACCCCGGGCCGCGCCTCGAGCAGATTCGCGCCCCACTGCTTGCAATTAATTGGACCGACGACCTCATCAACCCGCCGGAACTCGGCGTACTGGAGCGCGAGATCCAACGCGTGCCACAAGGCCGCGCCATCCTGATTCCATTCACGGCCCAGACCCGGGGGCATGAATCCCACGCGATGGCCTCCGGCTGGAAGCAATATCTGCTGCAGTTGCTGGACAGCGCGCCATACCGTTAGCACTAACCGCGCTCGCCCCGCAGGGCTGCCACTGCGCGAACGCGGCGAGATCGGTGATTATGTCATGCGCCGAGAAGTGCTGCGGCAACGACGCGCTCAGCACGGCGCGGTCTGCAATGACGAGCGCCAATTTGTAGCTCTTTTTGCCGTTCGTCTAACGCCGATTGGCGGCAAGATTGCACAATCAGCCGATAGACGATGGCGCATGGCGCGAACTCTATGTTAATAGGGGCTTCAAAAAAATGGAGTACCCATGTTCAGAGTGCTGCGTCATGTGATTACTATGCCCCTGCTTGGGGCTCTCCTTGCCGCCTGCGGTAATGGCACAGTCTCTGTCGTTTCGACCGGCGCCAGTAGTAGCACCGGTAGCAGCGGCAGCAGCGGCAGCAGCGGCAGTAGCAATAGCAGTAGCAGTAGCAGTAGCAGCAGTAGTAGCAGTAGTAGCAGCAGTAGTAGCAGCAGTAGTAGCAGCAGTAGTAGCAGTAGCAGTAGCAGCGGCAGCAGCACTAGTAGTAGCGGCGGCAGCGGCAGCGCGGCGACTGACGTACTGACCTACCATTACGACACGATGCGCACCGGTCAGAATCTGACCGAGACGGTGCTGACCCCGGGCAACGTCACCAGCTCGACCTTCGGCCTGCTGCACCTATTGGCCGCGGATGGCGTGGTCGATGCGGCGCCACTGGTGGCATCGAATCTGACGATCAACGCCGCCTCGCACAACGTGGTCTATGTCGCGACCGAGAACGACAGTGTCTACGCCTACGACGCCGACAGCGGCCTGTTGCTGAAGCAAGTGTCATTGCTCGGCACTGGTGAGACCGCCAGCGACGATCGCGGGTGCAGCACGTACGCGCCGGAGATCGGCATCACCTCGACACCGGTGATCGACCGCAGCGCCGGCCCGAATGGCACGATTTTCGTGGTGGCGATGTCCAAGGACAGCGGCGGCACTTATTACCAGCGCCTGCATGCCCTCGATCTCGTGACTCTGGCCGATCGCATAGCCCCGGTCGTGATCCAGGCCACCTACCCGGGCACCGCCTACGGCGCCGGCGGTCAGGTCGCCTTCGTACCGGGCCAGTACACCGAGCGCGGTGCGCTGCTGCTTACCCAGGGACAGATAGTCACCGTCTGGGCGTCACACTGCGATGACGGGGAGTACAACGGCTGGATCATTGCCTACAGCGAATCCGCGCTGACTCAGACCCAGGCGCTCAATCTGACTCCGAACGGCAACCAGGGTGCGATCTGGGACGTCGCCGGCGTCGCGGCCGACAGCACCGGTGCGCTCTACACGCTGTTGGGCAACGGCCTCTTCGATACCACGCTCACCAGCGGCAACTTTCCGAATCAGCAGGACTACGGCAATGCCGCCGTCAAGCTTTCCCTGACCAGCGGCACCCTCGCGGTGACTGATTACTTCACGATGTGGGACACGACGTCGGAGTCCACGGGCGACATCGACCTCGGTTCCGGATCGCCGCTGCTGCTTCCGGACCAGACCGACTCCACCGGCACCACCCGGCACCTGATGCTGGCCGCGGGCAAGGACACCAACCTATACCTGCTCGATCGCGACAACATGGGCAAATACAACGGCAATGTATCCGGCAGCGACACTATCTACCAGGAACTTGACGGGGCGCTGTCGGCCGGACTCTATTCTGCCCCGGTGTATTTCAACGGCAGCATATACTTCGCCGACGTCGGCGGAACCCTGAAGCAATACGCGCTCGGCGCCGCGCGGCTACCCTCGACTCCGACCTCGAAGTCGAGCGCAAGCTTTGCCTATCCGGGCGCATCGCCTTCGATCTCCGCCAACGGCAGCAGCAATGCAATCGTCTGGGCGGTCCGGAGCAACTCGAGCAGTGCGGCGGTGCTGCACGCCTACAACCCCGCCAATCTCCTGGTCGAGTACTACAACAGCACTCAGGCTGCCGGCAGCCGGGACGCCTTCGGCAACGGCAATAAGTTCATTACGCCGGTGGTCGCCAACGGCAAAGTATTCGTCGGCACCCCCAGTGGTGTGGCGGTGTTCGGTCTGCTCTAGCGCCGGTCTGCCGCCACCAGCGCCTGGTGGATATCCGCCAGCAGGTCATCGACGTCCTCCAGACCGATCGACAGGCGCACAGTACCGGCAGCAATGCCGGCGAGGCGCTGCTGCTCGTGGTTCAGATCGCGGCTGCCGAGCAACTGCGGCGGCATCACCAGCGAATCCGTGGCTCCCAGACTCGCGGCCATTGCAAACAGTTGCAGCGCCTCGGCAAAGCGCCGCGCTCCGTGCGCTCCGGCGCGCAGATCGAAGCTCACGACAGCACCGAATTCGCTCATTTGCTCCCGTGCCAGCGCGTGCCGGGGATGACCCGGCAGACCGGGGTAATGCGTGCGCTCGACCGCCGCGTGAGTCGACAGGAACTCGGCAATCCGCTGCGCACTGGCGCACTGCGCCCGATAGCGCACGAAGTAGGTCTTCAGTCCACGCTGGAGCAGAAAGGCCGCGTGCGGATCGAGCACCCCCCCAAGCGCCGTGAAATCCGACCGCAATGTGCCGATCACGGCCGCCTTCGCGATCACCGCACCGCCCATGACATCGCCGTGTCCGGAGGCGAATTTCGTCAGACTGTGCAGATAGATGTCGATCTCGTACTGTCCATGCTGATGCACACCGGCGAACGTGTTGTCGAGCAGGGTCATGGCATGGTGTGCGCGCGCCAGACGCGTGATTGCGGCGATATCGGCAATCCTGTTGATGGGATTGGTCGGGCTCTCGAATATCACCAGTCGGGTTGGACGCGCGGCCAGCGTGCGTTCGATGCCGTCGAGGTCCTCGACCGAAAGCAGCGTGTGGGACACGCCATATCGGGCCAGCGTACGGCGGATCAGGTATCGAGTCGGCCCATAGCTTTCGAGGAAGCACAGCACGTGATCGCCTTGCCGCGTCAGCGACAGCAGCGTCTGTGCGATCGCGCCGACGCCCGATGCACATACCAGGCAGTCGTCGCGACCCTGCAACTCAGCGAGCGTGAGCTCGAGCACTCGCGTGGTCGGGTTGGAGCTACGCAAGTAGAAAAATCCCGGCCGCTCGCCGCTCAGCGAGCGCAGCGTGTCGTCGACCGACTCGAATTCGAATTTGACGGTCTGATAGATCGGCGCGACCACCGGCCGGTTGCCGGCGGGCACATCGACCGTCGGCGGATGATTCACGCGTGTGGATTTCTTCACAATGTTGTCCTCGAAGGCGGAGGCTGTGCTGCCGCGGTGGGCGCGACACCGCGCCGCCTGCGCGCATAGGCCTGCAGCCGGGCGGCGCCTTCATCGAGCGTCTCGTCGCGCTTGGCAAAACACAGGCGCAGCAGGGTCATGGGCGGCGCGTGCTGATAAAACACGCTCAAGGGGATCGTCGCCACCCGCGCGCGCGTGAGCAGCTCCTCGGCGAATTGCGTATCCGGGGCATCGCTGAGCGCACCATAATCGATCAGCTGAAAGAACGAGCCTTCGGCCCGTGGCAGTGACAGATCGCTGCCGGCCAGCGCCGCGATGAGGCGGTCGCGCTTGGCACACAGGAACGCGAGCAGCCCATCGCCGCAATCCGGTCGCTCGTCAAGGTAACGCGCTATCGCCACCTGCAACGCGGTGGCGATTGTAAAGGTGTTGAACTGGTGCACCTTGCGCAGTTCTGCCGTCAGTGCGCGCGGCGCGACCGCGTAGCCGACGCGCAGCCCGGTCGCCTGCAGGGTCTTGCCAAAAGAAAATACCGCGACGCTGCGCTCGCGCAACTCCGGGTCCGACAGCACGCTGTGATGCGTTCGACCATCGAACACCATGTGCTCGTAGACCTCATCGGCAATCAGGTAGATGTCCCGGCCGCGCAGCAGCTCGGCAAGCGCAGCCAGATCCTGCGCCGTTATGCAGGTGCAGGCTGGATTGTGCGGCGAATTGATGATCAGCAGCCGCGTGCGATTTGTCAGCGCCGCCTTGACGCGTTCCCAGTCATAACGGAATCGCGGCGGCTGCAGCGGCACATGAATACACGCACCGCCGGCGAGCTGCACGGCGGGTTCGTACGAGTCATAGGCGGGATCAAACACGATGACCTCATCGCCAGCGGCGACCAGCGCCTGCACGGTCGAGAAGATCGCCTCGGTAGCACCGAGCGTCACGGTGATCTCGAGCTCCGGATCGATGCGCACCGCGTAACTGCGATTGAGCTTGGCCGCGACCGCCTCGCGCAGCTGCGGCATACCTGGCATCGGCGCGTACTGATTGTGGCCCTGGCGCATGGCCTCATGCACCAGTTCGCCGATGCGCGGGTCGATGTCGTAGTCCGGAAATCCCTGACCGAGGTTGACGGCCTGCAGCTCGGCGGCACGCTGCGACATGATGGTGAAGATTGTGGTGCCGACCCGCGGCAGCTTGCTGCGAACGATCATGTCATTCCATGGCGCGTAGCTCTGCTGAGTGCGTTAACGCTGGAGCTGCCGCGCAGCCGCGAACGCCGCTCCAACCACCCCGGCCTGGGCACCGTGGGCTGCGCGCCGGATCTCGGCCGGACTGTTGAGCAGGTGCCCGAATTGGTCAAAATCCTCGCTGATCGAGCCACCGATGATGAACAGGTCAGGCCAGAACAGCGCGTGCAGGCGGGCCAGATAGTCGTTGACGCGTGCGCACCAGCTCGCCCAATCCAGGCGCTCCTCGGTGCGCACTCTGGCTGAGGCCGTAAGCTCCGCATCCTGGCCATGAAGCTCCAGGTGCCCGAATTCGGTATTCGGCACCAGCTCGCCATCCACGAACAGCGCCGAGCCGATGCCGGTTCCGAAGGTCAGCAGAATTACGACCCCCTGCACGTTCTCGCCTGCACCGCCTGCCGACATCTCGGCGACGCCAGCCGCGTCGGCGTCGTTGAGAAAGATCACCGGACGGCCGATCAGCTGCGACAACCGCGCACCGCCGGCGTAGCCGATCCAGGCCTTATCGACATTGGCCGCCGTTCGCGCAATGCCTCCCTGTACGACTGAAGGAAACGCCAGCCCGACCGGACCGGCGCCAGCGAAGTCGCGGTCGATCTGTGCACAGGCCTGAAGCACCGCCTCAGGGGTCGACGGCACCGGCGTGCGCACCGAGCACAAAGCTGATGTGAGTGTGCCGCGTTCGGTGTCCACTAGCCCCGCCTTGATCGAGAATCCGCCGACGTCGAGCCCGAGCAGGATCGTTTCCGCCATGGCGATTGCGGACCTAAGCCGCCAACGCCATGCGCATCTCGCGCGCCAGTCGGCGCTCGCGACGTTGCAGGAACAGCGCTGAAGCCACGACTCCGACGGCGACCAGCGACACCATCAGCGTGGCAAGTGCATTTACGTCCGGGCTCACACCCAGGCGCACCTTGGAGAAAATGACCATTGGTAATGTGCTCGAACCTGGCCCGGCGACGAATTGCGAAATCACGACATCATCCCACGATAGCGTAAACGACAACAGCCAGCCCGAGAGCAGCGCAGGCGCGATCAGCGGCAGCGTAATTCGGACAAATACTGTCGCCGGTTTGGCGCCGAGGTCGAGCGCCGCCTCTTCCAGCGACTCATCGAAACCAACCAGCCGCGCCTGCACGATTATCGCGACGTAGGACAGCGAGAAGCTGATGTGCGCGATCGTGATGGTGGTCACGCCGCGCGCGGCGGGCCAGCCGATCAGCTGCTCCATGGCCACGAACAACAGCAGCAGCGACAAGCCGGTGATGATCTCTGGCAATACCAGCGGCGCCGTCGTCAGGCCGGCCAGCAGACCACGGCCGCGGAATCGACCAAAGCGGGCCAGCGCAAACCCGGCCATGGTGCCGAGAATCACCGCTCCGGTCGCATTCATGACGGCGATCTTCAACGACAACCAGGCGGCATCCATGATCTGCCGATTTTGAAACAGCTGGCCATACCACTTGAGTGTCGGCGAATGCACCGCGTCCCACACCGTGACCAACCGCGAAGCATTGAACGAGTACACGACCATAGTCAGGATCGGCACGTACAGAAAGGCAAAGCCAAAGGCGAGGATTGTCGGCAACAGCATCGTGCGGCGGCCTGTCATACCTCGGCTCCAAGCTCGCGGCTGCGATAGCGCTGAAAGATCACGATCGGACCCAGCAGCACGATCAGGATCACAATCGCGACCGCGCTCGCCACCGGCCAGTCGCGGTTCTCGAAGAACTCGTCGGACAGTACGCGACCGATCATCAGCTGGTTTGCCGACCCCAGGAGTGTGGGAATGACGTATTCGCCGACCGCGGGAATAAACACCAGCATCGCACCGGCCACGACGCCCGGTATCGACAGCGGAAGGGTTATGCGCACAAACGCCTTCCATGGAGCCGCGCCCAGATCCGCAGCCGCCTCGAGCAGCGTCGAATCATGCTTCTCGAGATTCGCGTACAGCGGCAGCACCATGAACGGCAGATACGAATACACGATGCCGATATAGACCGCGAACGAAGTATTGGCCATCTGGATCGGGGCGTTGATCAGGTGCAAAGCCAGCAGCAGGTTGTTGATGAGTCCGTCGTCCTTCAACAGCCCGATCCAGGCATAGATGCGCAGCAGGAACGACGTCCAGAACGGCAGGATCACCAGCATCAGCAGCACGCTGCGCCGCGTGGGCTCGGCGCGCGCGATCGTCAGTGCCATCGGGTAGCCGAGCAGCAGGCATGCGAGCGTCGATACCGTGGCCACTTTGAGCGAGTACAGGAATGAATCAAGGTATAGCGCGTCGGTAAAGAGAAAATGATAGTTCGCCAGATGCAGCTTGATTGCGAGCATCCGATCGTGGGTCCATTCGATCATCGGCGCATATGGCGGCATCGCCATCAGCACTTCCGAGAACGAGATTTTCAGAACGATCAGAAACGGCACCAGGAAGAACAGCAGCAGCCACAGCATCGGCACCGCGGTCGCGACCGGCCGGCCAAAGTGTTCGGGACTGAAGGATTGCCGCAGCCGCTGGAGCATGCCTGGCCTCAAACGCTGCCGACGACCGGACTGGAAGCATCCCAGCTCAGGTACACGGGCGAGTCGCGAACAAATTGTTCTTCCGGCTTGCGGCTGTTGTTGGCCACGGTCGCACGCACCTCCCGGCCCGATTCGAGGCGCACCAGGAATACCGACAGATCACCCAAATAGGCGATTTCACGGATCACGCCGCGCGCCCAATTATCGCGGAGTTGCTGGGCTGCGCTCGACAAGCTGATCTTCTCCGGCCGCACCGCTACCCAAAGCGGTGCGTTTGGCGGCGCACTGATGCCGTGATCGATCAACACCGTTGCGGGCAGCTCCGGACACTGCACCCGCACGAAATCCGGCTCGTCTTCGATCAGGCGCCCCTCGAACAGATTCACCGATCCGATGAAGTCCGCGACGAAACGCGTCTGCGGGAATTCGTAGATCTGGCGCGGTGTACCGACCTGGACGATCTCACCGTGATCCATTACTCCGATACGCGTCGCCAGCGTCATGGCCTCTTCCTGGTCGTGCGTCACCAGCACAAAGGTCACGCCGAGCTGCTGCTGGATGTTGATCAGCTCGAACTGAGTGTGCTCGCGCAGCTTGCGGTCGAGGGCGCCCAGCGGCTCATCGAGCAACAGTAATTTCGGACGCTTGGCCAGGGCGCGGGCGAGCGCCACGCGCTGGCGTTGGCCGCCCGAGAGCTGGTGCGGCTTGCGCTTCAGATAAGGACCCATCTTGACGATATCGAGGATCTCGCCGACCCGGCGCGTGATCTCGCTCTTCGATAAGGGCTCCTGCTCGAGGCCGAAAGCGACATTGCCCTCCACGGTCATATGTGGAAACAGTGCGTAGGACTGGAACATCATGTTGACCGGACGCCGGTATGGCGGTATCGAGGCCAGATCCTGGCCGTCGATCAACAGCCGGCCCGAACTCGGGGCCTCGAAGCCGGCCAGCAGCCGTAGCAATGTCGTCTTGCCGCAGCCCGAAGCGCCCAGCAGGCAGAAGATTTCCCCGCGCTCGACGCTCAGTGAGACGTTGTTGACCGCAACGAAATCGTCAAAGCGTTTGCTGACATTTTCGAGCCGAAGATAACTCTGGGCCGAAGCCGCCATAGACGGTTCTTTGGGCATGGATGAATTTCTACCGCCGGCCCCTGGCGTCAATGCCCGGTCTTAAAGCGTGTCCAGGTGCGGTTGAGCTCGCGCGTATATGCCAGGCTGTGGGATACGTCGGGAAACATATGAGCCTTCTGTGCATCGCTCGGATAGACCTCGCGATCGTTATACACCGCCGGGTCGACCAGCTTGTAGGCCGCGGCATTGCTGGTCGTGAAATGCATCGCGCTCGAGTTCTTCGCCGCCACATCGGGCCGCAACAGGTAGTTGATGAAAAGGTGGGCATTGTTCGGATGCGGCGCGTCGGCCGGAATCGCCAGCATGTCGAAGAACATGATCGCCCCTTCCTTGGCGACGTGGTATCTGATCTTGAAGGGCTTACCGGCCTCGGCGGCACGGGCGCGGGCCTGGCCGACGTCGCCGCTCCAACCGAGTGCGAGGCAGATATCGCCATTGGCCAGATCCTCGATGTATTTCGACGAGTTGATGTAGCGCACGTACGGACGAATGGCGAGCAGCAGTTTCTCGGCCGCCTGCAGGTCATCCAGCGACTCGCCTTTCGGATCCCTGCCCAGATACAGCAGCGCCGCGCCGACCCCGTCAACGGGCGAGTCGAGGATCGAGACGCCGCAGTTCTGGAAGTTCTTGATGACATTTGGGTCAAAGAGCATGGCGAAACTGTCGAGCGGGGCGTCCGGCATCGCGCTGGCGATTTGGGACTCGTTGTAGCCGATCCCCGCCGTACCCCACAGATAGTTCACGCCGTACTGATTGCCCGGATCGGACACCTCGATGCGGCTGGTGATGTCGGGATCGAGGTTCTTGAGGTTCGCCAACATCGACTTATCGAGTCTTCGAAACACCCCGGCCTGGATCTGGCGCTGCAGGAACGACGCCGATGGCACCACCACATCGTAGCCGGTTCTGCCCGCAAGCAGCTTGGTCTCGAGCACTTCGTTCGAGTCGAAAACGTCGTAGTTGACCTTGATGCCGTACTCCTTCTCGAACGCCGGCACGATCGTCGGGTCGATGTAGTCCGACCAGTTATAGACGTTGAGGACTTTCTCGGCGTCCATCGGTGCGCGGGTCGCGGCGGCATAGCCCGACACCTCGCCCGCCCCCGCCGGCGAAGTCTTTTCCGCGGACGGCTCGGCTGGCTGCCGGCCGCAGCCCGCTAGCAGCAGCGCCGCTGCGAACGCCATACCCATCCGCCGCCAGTCCGCGGGTCGCGCGAAATATTTCATCGTCGGCGTCACGCTGGAAATAATAACTCACGCTGCACAGGCACAGGCTAGACATTCAGCAGCAGGTGTTCGCGCTCCCAGGAGCTGATCACCTGCAGAAACACCTCATGCTCGGCCTGCTTCACAATCGTATAGGCCGCCACGAACGGCTCGCCCAGGATCTGCAGCAGCGGCTCGCAGTCGCGCAGCCGCGCCAGCGCCTCATCGAGCGACCGGGGTAATGAATACGGCATATCGTGTGCGCTGCCCGTGACCGGTTCCGTGGGCTTCAGCCCCTCGGTCATGCCCAGGTAGCCGCAAGCCAGCGAGGCGGCGATCGCGATGTAGGGGTTGGCGTCCGCGCCGCCGACCCGGTTCTCGATGCGTCGAGACTCGGGCGCGGACATCGGCACGCGCAGGCCCGCGGTGCGGTTGTCGTAGCCCCACTGTACGTTGATCGGCGCCGACAGATAGCGCGTCATACGGCGGTAGGAATTGACGTTCGAGCAGAACAGCGACATGGCCGCCGGGATGTAACGCTGCAGTCCCGCGATGTGCGAGAAGAACAGCGCCGAGGGTGTGTCGTCCGGATTGCTGAAAATGTTCTTGCGGGTCTTCTTGTCGAGGATGCTCTGGTGAATGTGCATGGCGCTGCCGGGCTCTTTGGCATGCGGTTTCGCCATGAAGGTCGCGTACATCTTGTGCCGCAGCGCCGCCTCGCGCGCGGTGCGTTTGAACAGGAAGGCCTGGTCGGCCAGATCGAGCGCCGCTCCGTGCAGCAGGTTGATTTCCATCTGCGCCGGTCCATCCTCGTGGATCAGCGTGTCGATCTCGATATCCTGCGCCTCGCAGAAGGCGTAGATATCGTCGAACAGTGGGTCGAATTCGTTGACCGCGGCAATGCTGTAGGACTGCCTGCCGGGTTCGGCGCGGCCGGAACGGCCGACCGGCGGCTTGAGCTGATAGTCCGCATCGATATTCGGCTCGATCAGATAGAACTCGAGCTCAGGGGCAATCACCGGCTCCCAGCCGCGCTGTGCGTACAGGTCGAGCACATGCCGCAGCAGATGCCGCGGCGCCATCATCACTGGCCGGCCGTCGGAATAAAAGCAGTCGTGGATCACCTGCGCAGTCGGTTCGGCGGCCCAGGGCACCACTCGCACCGTCTTCGGATCGGCCTTGAGCACGATGTCGATCTCGGCGGGGCTCATGGCCTGGCTGGTGTCGGGCGGGTAATCCCCCGTTACCGTCTGCAGAAAGATGCTCTCGGGCAGCCGCATGCCCTCGTCTTCAGCGAATTTCTCGGCCGGCATGATTTTGCCGCGCGCGATTCCGGCCATGTCGGGGATGATCGCCTCGACCTCCGAGATGCCGTGGTCGCGAAAGAATTGTTGTATTTCGGTAGCCATAAATCACCTTCATTCTGCCGGCGCGCGGGTTGTTCCGCCCACCTGTGTCGCACCGCGCATCCAGTCAAGGACGCGGCGCGCTCAACGACGCGCGCGACACGCTGCACCGAACTCGGCAAACAGCGCACGCGAAAAATCATTGCCCGTGACCCGCCACTCCGGATGCCACTGCAGCGCCAGCGCAAAGGCTGGGGCCCGCTCGACGCGAAATGCCTCAATGACGCCGTCGGGCGCACGCGCCTCGACCGCCAGGCCCTGCCCGAGCTCACGCACTCCCTGGCTGTGCAGGGAATTGACGCTGATCCGATCGGTACCGGCCAGACGCCGCAGCAATCCGCCGGGCTCGAGCGTCACCTCGTGCGCGGGTCCGTACTGCTGCTCGAGCGGCTGTTTCGGATTCTCGCGATGATCGAGGTAACCCGGCACTTCCTGCAGTTTCTGCCACAGCGAACCGCCGAAGGCGACGTTGATCTCCTGGAACCCGCGGCAAATGCCGAGCACGGGCACGCCGGCCGCGACCGCCCTTGGAATCAGCGGCAATGTAGTCTCGTCGCGGTGCGGATCGTGCAGCGTACCACTCTCGCTGGGCTCACCCCGATAATGGCGCGGATCGACGTTCGACGGACTACCCATGAACAGCAAGCCGTCGAGTGTATCGAGCAGCTCTTCGAGACTGAGTTCCCGACCGATCGCCGGCACGATCAGAGGCAAGCCGCCGGCCCCGTCAAGCACGGCGGTCAGGTACTTTTCACCGACCAGGTGATACGGCTGCTGACCTAGCATGCGCCGGTCTGCCGGAATCCCGATAACAGGACGCTTCGAAGTCATGATGGCAAAGTGCGTCGGCACAGAGCCTGTATGGATATACAGGCACCGCCAGCGCTCACATTGTGTTGCGTGACTGCCATTAGACCATAGCCGGCGCCCGGCCGTCGCCGCGGCCGGCCTCCTGCAGATGTCAAGCTATTGATCCGGCGTGAGATTTCTGGCAATAGAGTTTGATGACCGCCGCTGTTATGCCGGATTATGTCGACAGCTACTACACGCTCAGCGCACGGCCGCCAGCGCCCGCCGCGCCGCTTGCCGGGACGGTGAGCGCGGACGTCTGCGTCGTCGGCGGCGGCATCGCCGGCTGCTCGAGCGCGCTGGCGCTCGCTGAGCGCGGCTATCGCGTCGTGCTGCTGGAAGCACAGCGGGTCGGTTGGGGCGCCTCGGGTCGCAGCGGCGGCCAGGCGATCTTCGGCACCGCGATTGACCAGGCCGATCTCGAGCAACTGCTAGGCGTCGAGGATGCGCGCCGGATCTGGGACGTCTCACTGGCCGGTTTGGCACTGCTGCGGCGGCGCATCGAGCGCTATCAGATTGACTGTGATTGGGTGGACGGCCAGATATTTGCCGCCATCAAGCAGCGCCAATGGAAGCAACTGCAGCGCTGGCATGCCGAGCTCGCGCAGCGATACGGCTATACCAGCACGCGCCTGATGGACCGCGCGGAGCTGCGTTCAACTATCGCGACCGAGCGCTATGTCGGCGCGCTCTACGATTCCAACAGCGGGCATCTGCACCCGCTGCGCTACACACTGGGTCTGGCGCGTGCCGCGGTCCAGACCGGTGTCGAAATCCACGAAGGCAGCCGCGCCCTGAGCTTCAGCCGCCGCGAAGGCAAGATTCGCGTGCGCACCGATGTCGCCGCGGTCGACTGTACCCAGCTCGTTCTGGCCGGCAATGCCTGGCTCGGCGACACCGCGCCGTGCCTCAAGCGCAAGCTCATGAACATCGGCAGCTATATCATCGCGACCGAGCCGCTGGGCGAGCATCGCGCGCGGCAGCTGATTGCCAACAATGCCTCGATCTGCGACACCAATTGGATTCTGGATTACTTCCGCCGCTCGGGCGACCACCGGTTGCTGTTCGGCGGACGCGTTAACTATTCGCTGCTGAACGTGCGCGCCGTGGCACCGGCAACCCGCAAACGCATGCTCAAGGTATTTCCCCAGCTGCGCGGTGCGCGCATCGACTACGCCTGGGGCTGTCTGCTCGACATCACGTTGAACCGCGCCCCGCATTTCGGCCGTCTCGAGCCGGACATCTATTTCCTGCAGGGCTTCTCTGGCCATGGTATCGCGCTCGCCGGTATCGCCGGTCAGCTGGTGGCCGAGGCGATTGCCGGCACCGCCGAGCGATTTGACGTGTTTGCGCGCATCCCTCACCGCAATTTCCCCGGCGGCATGTTGCTGCGCCGCCCCACCCTGGCGCTCGCCATGCTCTGGTATCGACTGCGCGATCTGCTCTAAGCTATGCGGGTGAAGCACTTACTCCTCTCGCTCGCCTGCGCCGGCTGCCTTGCCGGCTGCGGCCTGGCCGGTACCGCCGCCACCACAGCGACCGGCGCTGCCGCGGAAGCCGAGCAGGCGCGCCAGGCCAAGCAGATCGAGGAGCGCGCGCAGCAGCAGGCCCAGGATGCCGTGCGGCAGGACGCTGCGCGGCGCGAGCAGGCGGAAAAAGACGCGCAGTAACCGCGCGACGCGCAGCAGTGCCGATCCGCCACCTTAAGTCGGCGCAGCGCTGATCTCGAAGCAGCGGTGAATGCGCGGATTGCGCTCAAAATCGAATGGCAGCGTCTGCGCCGAGATGTCCGTAACCTGCCAGCGCTGCTCGATCACCGGGTCCGGACGAAAACGCTGAGCATTGGTCGAGAACAGCAGCAGACCACGCGCTGCGAGCAGCCGCATGCACAGCTCGATCAGCTCGGGATGATCACGCTGGATGTCGAGCACACCCTGCATGCGCTTGGAATTCGAGAAGGTCGGTGGATCGAGAAGAATCAGGTCGAACGACGCATCGTTGCCAGCCGCCTCGCGCAGCCACTGGCGACAATCGGCGCGCTCGAGGCGATGATGCGCGGGATCGAGGCCGTTGAGCTTGAAGTTCTGCGCCGCCCAGTCCAGGTAACTGTTGGACAGGTCGACGCTGACGGTGCCGCGCGCGCCGCCGCTCGCGGCGTAGACCGTCGCGCTCGCCGTATAGCAGAAGAGATTCAGGAAGCGCGCACCCCGCGCGCGTTCGCGAAGCCGCGCCCGTGTCAGGCGATGATCGAGAAACAGGCCGGTGTCCAGATAGTCGTCGAGATTCACCAGAAACTTCAGCCCGCCCTCTTCGACCGTGAGCATTCGCTGCCCCGCATTGGAGACCGGCGCGGTCGACTGGCGCTGGTATTGCTCGGAGCCGCTCTGGCGCCGTCGCAGCCGCAAATGAATGCGTTCGGGCGCAATCTGCAGCACGCCCGGCAGGATCGACAGCGCTTCGCGACGTCGCCGCCGCGCCGCGCTGACATCGATGCTCGCCGGCGCCGCATATTCCTGCACATACAGATGCACTGTGTCGGTCGCCGCGACCGCGTAGCGGTCGATTGCAAATGAATATTCAGGCATGTCGGCATCGTACAGGCGGTAGCAGCTTACCTGCGCGCGTTGCGCGTGCTTGCTGAGGCGCTTGAGATTCTTATCGAGTCGATTGGCGAACATCTGCGCGCCCGCGCTCGCCGCCGCCTCGGCCTGCTGTTGCTGCCGGCGGACCTCGACATCCTCGGCACCCGGCGCGCCCAGGTCGATGCGCAGCAGCCTGACGGCGATAGCTCCGTTCCACAGTTCGTGCACCCGATAGCTGCGCAACCGCAGTTCGCGCGCGGTCTGAAGGTGCGCGGTCAATATGGCGGCATCCCAGCCGACGAAGTGCTGGCGCAGACTCCGGCCCAGCTCGGCAAACAGCACGCGGGCCTGGGCTTCATCTCCGAGTCGCTCGCCGTAGGGCGGATTGGTACAGATCAAACCCGGCCGATCGGTCAGAGGCCGGGCACTCGCGAGCGGACGGTGCTCGAAGCGAACCAGCGCCGTCACGCCGGCGCGCTCGGCATTGCCGGCGGCGATCGTGAGCGCACGCTGATCGATATCGCTGCCGCGGATGATGCTCGCGACCTCAGTGGCCGCGTGCTCTTCGGCTTCTGTCTTCAGGCGCTGCCACAGACCTGGGTCATGGCCCTTCCAGCCCAGAAAGCCGAAGTATTCGCGGCGCAAGCCAGGCGCGCGCCGTGCCGCGATCATGGCTGCTTCGATCACCAGCGTGCCGGATCCGCACATCGGATCTAGAAACTCGGCGCCGCGTTCAGCCGCTTCATGCCAGCGCGCGCGCAGCAGCATACCCGCGGCCAGGTTTTCGCGCAGCGGTGCTTCACCGGCCTCGACTCGATAACCGCGACGATGCAGCCCTTCTCCGGCCAGATCGAGCGACAGCACCACGTGTGTACCTTGCGCGTGCGCATGCAAGCGTACCGCCGGCCGCGACAGCTCGACATCCGGCCGCGTGCCGGTGTCATCGCGCAGCCGGTCACAGACCGCGTCCTTCAAACGCAGCGCACCGAAATGGCTGTGGGTGATCGTCGGATGCGAGCCGGTAAACTCGCAAGCGATCGTACGCGCCGGGTCGATGTGCACGCTCCAGTCGAGGGCCCGCACTTGGGCGTAGAACTCGTCGGCGCTCGCAGCCTCGAACTCGGTGAGCTGCAGCAGCACGCGACTCGCGGTACGCGACCACAGGCAGGCGCGATATCCGGTCGCGAGCGTGCCGGTGAACAGAACCCCCGCGCTGCGCTCACGCGCGTGCTGCGCACCGACCGACTCCAGCTCATGCGCAAGCACGTCGGCCAGACCACGCGGCACGGTGGCGACGAAAGCATGCTCGAGCGCACTCAAGCCAGATCGATCCAGGTGGTCTTGAGCTCGGTGTACTTGTCGAAGGCGTGCAGCGACTTATCGCGGCCAAAGCCCGACTGCTTGTAGCCACCGAAAGGAACCGTGATGTCGTCGGCGTCGTAGCAATTGACGTAGACCACGCCGGCACGCAGCGCGCGCGCCGCGCGATGCGCGGTGGTGATATCGCGAGTCCAGATCGCCGCCGCCAGACCGTAGCTGGTGTCGTTGGCGATGCGCAGGGCCTGTTCCAGATCGCGGAAGCTCATGCTCGCCAGTACCGGGCCGAAGATCTCCTCGCGCGCGATGCGCATCTGCGGCTGCACACCATCGAATATGGTCGGCTCGACGTAGCAGCCGCCGCTGCTCTGCCGCACGCGTTCGCCGCCGAGCGCCACACGCGCCCCTTCGTTGCGGCCCGAGGCGATATAATCCAGCACGCGATGCGTCTGCGTCTCGTCGACTATCGCGCCCAGCATCGTCTGCGGATCGAGCGGATCCCCCGGCGCCATGGCGCGGCCAATGCGGCTGATCTCCTGCAGCAACGGCTCGCGTACCGACTCCTGCACCAGCAGACGCGAACCGGCCGAGCACATCTCGCCTTGATTGAAGAAAATCGCGGCCGCGGCCGCCCTCGCGGCGCGCGCCAGATCCGGATAGTCGGCCATGACGATGTTCGGCGACTTGCCACCGCATTCCAGCGATACGCGCTTGAGATTGGACTGCGCCGCAAACTGCATCACCGCCTTGCCGGTGGCGGTGGAACCGGTGAAAGCGATTGCATCGACGTCCATGTGCAAGGCCAGCGCCTTGCCGGCAGTGGGGCCGTAGCCCGGCACCACATTGAACACACCCGGCGGCACGCCGGCAGCCAGCGCCAGCTCCCCGAGCCGGATCGCGCTCAGCGGCGACTTTTCCGACGGCTTGAGCACCAGCGAATTACCGGCGGCCAGCACTGGCCCGATCTTCCAGGCCGCCATCACCATGGGGAAATTCCACGGTACGATCGCGCCGACGACGCCCATCGGTTCGCGCGTCACCAGCGCCAGGGCCGCGGGCCCTGTGGGCGCCACCTGGTCGTAGATCTTGTCGACGGCCTCTGCGTACCAGCGCAGACAGCGTACCGTCGCCGCCACATCGACAGTGAGGCTATCGCGGATCGGTTTGCCGACATCCAGGGTCTCGAGCAATGCCAGCTCGTCCGTCGCCAGCTCTACCAGCTCGGCGAAGCGCAACAGGACACGCTTGCGCTCGGCCGGGGCTCGATCGGCCCAATCACGCCGCTCGAAAGCGGCCCGCGCCGCCGCGACCGCGGCATCGACATCGGCCGTGTCGCAAGCTGCCACCGCGGCCAGCTTCCGCCCATCGATCGGGCTGATGCAATCGAAGGTGGCGCCGGAGCGCGCGGGCGTGAGCGCCCCGTTGATGAGCGCGAGGCCGCCCGGACGTGCTGCCCGTGAGCGCGCATGCCAACTGGCCGCATCGCCCCGGTGGCTTGGGTCGTTCATAGGCAGACCAATCTGGCGCTGCGGCCGGACCCTGTCAAATGGCCGGCTAAAGCGCCAAATAGGGCACACTGTCCAGGCCGGCCGCGCCGGCGGTAGCCCGCCTCTGGTCGCCCCAGTGCCGGTGTCGAACGCTGACTCAGCTCCGATGCATAGCGCATGAGCCGAAGGATTATGTTAAAAACGAATAAATGTTTTCTTAACAGCTTGTTAACGGAGCCATTGGTTAGTCTCAACTTGACCTTGCCGCGCGCGGCTGGCTCCGACGGGTGAGATGGGAGGGACTTCTGCACCTGGGTGGCACTTGACGTGAATTCATTGAGCGCACTAGAACTTGGCGAGGCCAGATTGCGTCACAGCGAGGTTCCTGACGGGCGCCGGTTCGAACTGTGGCACTCGATCGAACGCCAAAAGGGCAATCTGCGCATCTTCTACGCGGATGCTGCGGGCGTGGACCTGCTGTCGGCCATGCTGCGCGCCGCGCACGCCGCCCACCGCTGCGGCATTGACATCGTAGTGGGGCATCTGCCGCTGGATCGCGCACCGCGACGCCGACTCAAGCGTGTCCTCGATCTCATGGCCGAGTTCGAAAGCCTGCCATTGCCACCGCCCAGCGATCGGAAAGCGGGCCCCGACTTCGATTTTGCCGCCGCACGGCGCCGCCGTCCGGCTATCATCGCCACAGCCAAGCGTGTCTCTGCGGATGGCGAGCGACCACAGGCTGATATTGCACTCGATCGCTGGTACCTGGGTAGCGAGGAACTGCTCGCAGCAGGCATCGATGTCTGGGCCGCCGTCTGCTGTGGCGTGCGACGCCCGCGACGCCGGCACTCACCGACCGACTGAGAACATGGACGTCACCTCGAAGTACGACATCGCCGCAGGAAGCGCCGCGAATGCAGAAGACTGCGCGGTAGCGCGCGACTGTCTGCTGGTCGTGATCGGCTCGAGCGGCTATGACCTCGATCTGATTGATGCGGGTAAACGTCTGGCCGAGGCCCTGCACGCGGTCTGGACGGTCGTCAACGTGCAGACTTCGAGCTTCAGGTTCATGCCGGATCGGGATCGCGACCGCCGCCTCGAGATCGTTCGCATTGCCGAGTCCCTCGGGGCCGAAGCGGTCACGCTGCACGGCGCGTCTGCAGCCAGTACCATCGCCGGCTACGCGCGGCTGCGCCAGGCGACGAAGATCCTGGTTGCCTCACCGACCCAGTTTGGCTGGCTTGCCCTCAGCCAATATGCGCGGCTGGCGGCGTTGAAACGGCTATCGCCCGGCATCGAAATCATCGCCATTGCGCCGCGCTCCGGCGGCGCTCACTCGCCCAGCCTGGCGCCACAGGCACGGCCGCGCGACCGCGCCGAACACTCCCGCAGGCGCGTGCGCCAGTACTTGTCGGCGGTCGCGGTCACCGCCATCTGCACGGCCATCGCGTTGCCACTCTCCGGCCGTGTCGATCTGATTAACATCGTCATGATCTACCTGCTGGGCGCCGCCATCGCGGGACTGTCGCTCGGACGTGGCCCTTCGGCGCTGACCGCCGTGACCAACATCCTGGCATTCGACTATTTCTTCGTTCCCCCGCGATTCAGCTTCCTGGTGCTCGACCCGAGTTACCTGGTGACGTTTGCAGCGATGTTGTTGGTGGCCTTGATCATCGCCAATCTGATGATCGCGGTGCGCGAGCAGACCGGCGCGGCGGCTGCCCGCGAGCACCACACCGCAGCGCTGTACGCCGTCACGCGCGACCTCGCGATCGCGCGTGACGTTGAGGCGATGGTGACTACGGCCGTGCGCCATATCGGCGAAGTACTACAAGCTCATGCGCTGGTGCTGATGTGCGATGAAGCCGGCCGGATCATCGCCTCTCAAATCCCAGCAGCCCGCGACCAGCGGCCCATGGTGGATACCACCGTGGCCCACTGGGTCGCTGCCAAGCGCGAGCGCGCCGGCCTGGGCACGCGGCAGTTTCCGGCCGAACAGGCCAGGTATCTGCCGCTGCGAGGATCCCATGCCACGATCGGCGTTCTGGTCGTCGAGCCCGCCGACGCTACCCACGCCATGCTCCCGGAACAACAACGTCTGCTGGAAGCCATTGCGGACCAGCTCGCGCTCGCGCTGGAGCGCGCGCGCCTGGCCGAGCTCGCGCATGCCGCACACCTGCAGGCCGAGCGCGCGACCATGCGCAACACGCTGCTGGCCTCCATTTCGCATGATCTGCGCACGCCGCTGTCCGCGATTGCTGGAGCCGGCAGCATCGTGGCGCAGAATGACTTTGCGCTGGACATCTACCGTCGTATGACTCTGGGCCGACTAATCGAGGACAAAGCTCGGGACATGTCGGACCTGCTTACCAATGTGCTCGAGCTGGTGCGCCTGGAATCCGGTGCCGATGTGCTCAACAGGGACTGGCACTCACTGAGCGACCTGGTCGGACTGGCCATTGCGCGTCATGAGAGTCGCCTGACGGGTTGGGAGGTGAGCACCGATGTACCCGGCGATCTGCCGTTGCTGTCGGTCGATTCGAACCTGATGGTGCAGATGATCAGCAATCTGCTCGAGAATGCGATCAAGTACACTCCACCGGGCACGCGCATCCACATCTCTGCGCAGCGATACGAGGCCGTCATTCGCCTGGTGGTCGAAGACACCGGCCCGGGTCTGGGCATTGATGCGCCCGAGCAGCTGTTCGAGAAGTTCACCCGTGGCCGCCTCGAAGGCGACATCGGCGGCGTCGGCCTTGGTCTGGCGATCTGTCGTGCCGTGTCCCGATTGCATGGCGGCGACATACGGGCCACCGCGAGCCCGATGGGTGGGGCCCGGTTCGAGATCGCCGTCCCGCATGGCGAGGAGCCGTCCGCGGTCGAGCCACCTTCGTCGGTCGCATGACCGTCGGAATGCATGTCGCGCTCGTGGTCGAGGACGACCGTGCGGTCCAGAAGGTATTGCGAATGATGCTCGAAGCCAACGGCTTTCGCGTCGTCATCGCCGACAGCTGCGCCCGAGGCGAGCGCGATGCGCGCTCGCTGCGTCCCGATATCTCGATCGTCGATCTGGGACTACCCGACCTCGATGGCATCGAGCTGATCAAATCCATCCGTACCTGGTCGCCGATGCCGATCATTGTATTGTCGGCCCGGACCGCCGAGGCGCAACGGCTCGCGGCGTTTGAAGCCGGCGCCGACGATTACGTGCTGAAACCCTTCAGTGCGCCGGAGCTCCTGGCCCGCGTACGCGCCGCGCTGCGGCGGCATGTGCGCGGTGAGGAGCCGACCGGCATGCTGAAGTTCAGCGACCTGTCAATTGATCTGTCGCGCCGCGTGGTGCAGCAGCATGGCGGCGGAGAAGTGCGGCTCACGCCGCTCGAACACCGCATCCTCGAGACGCTGGCGCGCAACCGTGACCGGGTCGTCACCCATTCGCAGCTCATGAAAGAGGTGTGGGGACCCAATCGCGCCGATACGCGCTCATTGCGCGTGTTCATCACGACCCTGCGCAAGAAGCTCGAGCGCGACCCCACGCGTCCGACGCACATCGTGACCGAGCCCGGCGTGGGTTATCGACTCGTGGTCGATTCCCAGCAAGCCGACGCCGCCAGCGAGATCACATCCAGCGACTAGCTTGCCGCGCCGTTGTCGCCGCGGGGATCCCTGCCGCTTCATCGCCACACAGCCGCAAGTAGATGATCAGGCGCTATTTCCCCAGGTTACGCGGCGCTGCATACGGATGGCTCATTTTATACACCAGACTCTTCAGTTCGATGGGGTCCAGCTGCCCGTCCTTGTTCTTGTCCGCATAATCGAACTCCGCTTCCATGAACTTCATGAACTCGTCCTTGGAAACCTTGCCATTCTTGTCCGTGTCCATGAGTTGCAGAAGCTGCGCGAGCGGAGTCAGCGCGCTTTTAAGCTTGGAGCTGTAGGCGGCGGCCGGTGAATCGGCAGCGACCGCAGCGGTGATGGTGCAACCCGCGGCAAAAAAGACTGCGGTCGCGACCATCGTTTTGACTATCTTCGACATGATGGCATCTCCTTAAACGTCAGCATGATCCGGAGAGTTCGAAACTAGCCGCTTATTATCGTCCCGAATGCGCGGTCTTTCCATCGCCAGCCGCTGCAAATTCACTGACGGCGCGCTGCCTCGCGGTCGCGCTCGGCGTCGGCCGAGCGCGACCGCGAGGCAGCGCGTTGCTAGAACCTCACCATGACGCCACCGCCAAATATGAATTCGGTCTTGCGAAGATCCGGATACCAGATGCCGCCTTCGGCTGCGCAGCTGTCGGTGCCGATCGCGCTGCCATTATTGCAGACGTAGCTTCCCGGCGAGCCGGTATTGCCGAATGGAGGCGTCACGCCGCCGTGCCCCGAGAAGTAGGGAACGTCGGAATGCCGGAAAGTGGGTTCCAGCCACCACGTGATCCAGTCATTGGGCATGTACTGGAGATTAATCTGGGCATCCCATTGGTAGAGTTTCAATCCGGGAGCTTGAGTGAAGTACGGCGAATTGATCTGGGCGCTGCCTCCATTGATTGGCGGAGTCAGGGCCAGATACCGGCCCGGATTGTTCATAAAGCCGCCGCCAATGGTCACCGCGTATAGGTCACGATCGAACCAGGTACGGTCGTAAGCCATCACGCCGATAAAATTGGCCTTGTTCGGCCCGCGCGTGCAACTGACGCCGCCGCCGTACTCGCAACCGACATCCCACGTGATAGTGAATGCCGCCTTGGACACCCCAGAGCCGTTTTGCCCATGACTGTCATAGTATTTCACCAACAGGCTATCGTCCTCGTGAATGCGCTGCACTTTGCCATAATTAATAGCGGGCGCGTTGGGGTTGGCGACCCCGATCGACCCGGGGCCAAGGGGCAGACCGGGGTTCTGGCCGGGTCCCACGCTGCCGCTCGAGAGATTGTCCTGTCCGAGCGTATAGCTGTTAAAGACCCACTTAACCGATTCGCTCGGGGTATAGAGGATCTGTCCGCCGAAACCCGGATGGTTGTTGTATTTGGCATAGGATTGCCAGCCGTTGATGAGCCAGGGCTCGATCTTCAGCTTGTTCGTCGGAAACCACTGGATTCGCAGCCCATTGAAGAACCAGGGTGTGTTGGATGACACGTACGACGGCTGGTAAGTCCAGTTGTCAAAGTTGTAGTAGGCGAATAGGCCGATGTACGAGACGAACACGCCGGCGTCGATATTGAGGCCGTGCTGCACGTCGAAGTGATAGCCGGCATTCGCCTCCGAGAAGTATTTGTAGGCGTCGTGCAGGTTCCACTGGCCAACCCCGGAGCTGGCGTCATTGGGCGGTGTGGCCGTGGCGAACAGTCCCATCATCGACAGGAAGCGCGCTTTCACGTTGTGCCAGTGGAAGTCACCGCCAAAGCTGACCTGCTCGATCTGGAATTCGTTCGCACGGAATTCCTCGGTCGAGCCGACAATCGTGTGGTCCTTCGGGTTATTGAAGTCCTGAAGGTAGTTCACGTCGAAGCGGATTTCAGGCGTGAAAAACTTCGTGTCGAAGGTCGGTGCTTTTTGGCGTGAGCCACCGTTCACCCAGGTGAAATCGCCGAAAGCAAACGGAGTGTCGTTGTCGACTTCGGGGCCCGGTTCAGGCGCCTGCAAGGCTTCCGGTACGGTGGGAGCCGCCGGCGCGGGCGCTGCCGCAGGGGCCGGAGCGGCGCTCTGAGCAACGACGATCGGCTTACGGTTATCAGCCGGGGTCACTAGGGCCAAGAGGTCGTTGATAATGCTGTCAGCGGGATGGGCCACCGCCGGAACTGCCCGCGCCGGAGGTGCAGCGGCACTGGCCGTCACCGGGCCTGCGGTCACCGCCGGCGCGTTCATCACGATGTCGTAGCGAGTGGCTTCGCTGGCGCCGACCTCCACCGAAGCCAGCGCCACGTCTGGCTGGCCATCCACGTGTGATGTGATCGACCACTTGCCGGGTGGCAGGTCGGAAAACGAATAACTGCCGTCGCTACTCGTGAGCGTTGCTCGAAAACTGCCGCCATCCGCCCTTACGGCTTTCACTGTCGCTCGTGCCACGGGCTGCTTATCCGCATTCGTGACGATCCCGACAATCGCTCCAGACGTTGCTTGCGGGATCTCGACCGCCGGACCGCCGTCAGCCAAGGCTAGCGATGAACCCAATGCCAGCACGCCGATCGCAACAACGCGTGTAGCAGCGCGCGCGGCAACAGCGAGCGTCGAACTCTTCAAACTGAGGCTCATTATTTAGGTCTCCCAAGTGGAGGTCATCGACCAGACGTCGTGCTGAGGATTACCAATCCGCGACGCTATGCCCAGACAGAACCTTGTTAAGATATGCCCTAGCGTGTGGCGGAATTGACACAGACTCCGCGGTGCATGCGAGCCACTTCTCCCAGATCGAAGTGACCGAATCCTTTCAAAGTTTGTATAAGGAAAGCGTAAAGAAACGCTTTTTCAGCTTGATAGCGAGCGACTTAGCGCGCGACGATTCTACCCGGCCTTATAGCTACGGAAATCAAGTGGACCCGATCGCGCATGCCCCAATTACATTCGACTCCGCTCTTTTCTTAACACGATTGTGTCTAGGAACCGCATGGTGGATTCGTAGGATGCCGATGGCCTCAACTTGGGGGATATGAGAATCGAGGCATGATCGCGATGGACGCGAGGTTCCACTTTTAAATTTAACACGTTGCCGTCTATGCACCGGCTGGTGAATTCGTCAGCGTCACTACGTCGGTTCATGGGATTTGTTGGAGACCAGACATGAGCAACAAGTATGTGGCCCTTTTGGCAATGGGCACGCTGCTGGTGTCAAGCGCCTACGCCGCCGGGGCCGCGTGTGATGACAAGCTGACGGCCTCGCTGCATGAGTGCGAGCGAATCGTCGGTTCATTGCGCCCCGACAAGGCCGGGCAGATGCGGGTATTCGCATCCGACGGCTCGGAGTTCACGGCGGGTCAGGCGCAGTGGATGAAAGGCCAACTGCAATTGATCGCCAAGGCCTGCGCCGAGGGTGACGCCGCCGACGCGAGCCGGCACCTGGCCGAAGTGCGGGAATTACTCAACGAGCATCACCACGGAGCTTGACTCTGCCGTGGCGCGCTCGTCCAATCGGCGGGGCTGCGACAGACCTCCTAACGGGTGACCACGCCGCCAGCCTCGCATGGGTAAGTGCCGGTCTGATTGGATGGGTCGCGTCAACGGCCGCTCGGGACGATGACACGCTGGCCAATCTGGATCACGCGATCTAAGCTGGCATTTGATACTCGCCAATGAACACACTGTTTGGAAACAAATTGGATCGGCCAGCAAACACCACCCAAGCCACCGCAGCGCCGGGTGCAGGTTGGTCGCGCCAGCGACAAATATCCGTTCTCGGTGCGGCCGCCGTCGTATTGGTTGTCGCGATAGCGCTCACTTGGTTGGTAGGGCGGGGCTTCGGGCGCGGCGAATCCCCTGAAGCCGCGCCATCGCCCCCAGCCGGTACTTTTCAAGCTACCGCACAGCAACTCAAAACCCTGACGATTGAGCCGGTGGCATTACGGTCGTTCGTCAGCGAGGAGCGGACCGAGGGCAAGATTGCAGTAAATGGCGATCGGGCTACGCCGGTGTATTCCCCCTATTCAGGCCGCATCACGCGCGTGATCGCGAGCCTCGGCGACGTCGTCTCGAAAGGCCAGCCGCTCGCAACGATCGAGGCCACGGAGTTTGCACAGGCCGAGAATGACCTGCGTACGGCGTTGGCACAAGCGACACTCACACGCAAAAGCGAGGCGCGCAAGCACGCACTGTACGACATCAAAGGCGGATCGCTGGCGGATTGGCAGCAATCGCAGGCAGAGCTTGCCACCGCCGAGACGACCTTGGCCTCGGTGCGCAGCCGACTGCGCATTCTGGGCTACTCGGACGCCCAGGTCGCCGAGCTTGAACATTCCAATCACTTCGACCCGACCACGAACATCCTCGCCCCGATTCGCGGTGTCATCGTCGACCGCCAGGTAGGACCTGGCCAATATGCCCAGGCTGGCGCATCGACGCCGGCCTTCACCATTGCCGATCTCTCGAGCGTCTGGCTGATAGCGAACGTGCGCGAAGCCGATGCCAGTCATGTACAGCGCGGACAGAACGTCGAAGTGCACGTTCTCGCCTACCCCGATCGGACGTTCACGGCGCGCGTGATCTACGTCGCGCCCACGATCGATCCGAACACTCATCGACTCACGGTGCGCGCCGTCATCGACAACGCCGACAGCGCGCTCAAACCCGAAATGTTCGCCAACTTTCGCATCGTGACCAGCGAAGGCGCCGAGTCGCCCGCGGTACCGGAAAGCGCAGTCGTCTATGAGGGCGCATCGGCCCACGTCTGGGTGCTGCAATCGGGCAACGCGATTGCCATTCGGCCCATCCGGGTCGGCCGATCGAATGACGGCTACGTCGAGGTACTCGACGGCCTCAAATCGGGTGAGCGCGTCGTCACCAAGGGCAGTCTGTTCATTGACCGGGCGGCGGCGGGCTGAGCTTGAACGCACTGGTCGAATTTGCGCTCAAGCAGCGCGTTCTGATTGTCATCCTGCTGGTGCTGGCGCTCGCCGGCGGCGTCGCGAGTTTCATGGCTCTGAACATCGAGGCCTACCCGGATCCGGTGCCGCCGCTGGTCGACATCGTGACGCAAAGCGGCGGACAGTCCGCTGAGGAAATCGAGCGTTACATCACCATCCCGATCGAAGTGCAGATGGCCGGCATTCCCAATGTACAGGCGATCCGCAGCATCTCGCTCTTCGGGCTCTCCGACGTAAAAGTCCAATTCACCTACGATTTTACTTACCAGCAGGCCGAGCAGTGGGTCATCAACCGGCTGTCGCAGCTGTCGGGCTTACCGAACAACGCGCAGCCGCAGATCTCCCCCACCAGTCCGATTGGTGAAATCTTCCGCTATCGCGTGGTCGGACCGCCGAATTATTCGGTCGCTGATCTGAAGACCATCGAGGATTGGATTCTGGAGCGGCGATTCAAGGCTGTGCCTGGCGTCATTGACGTCACCGGCTGGGGCGGCAAGACCAAGACTTACGAGGTGACCGTCGACCAGCATCAACTGGTCACCTACGGTCTGTCGATACCGCAAGTGCTGCAAGCGCTGTCAAATGCGAACATCAACGTCGGCGGCCAAACGGTAAACATTGGTCCGCAATCGGTGGTCGTGCGCGGCGTCGGTCTCATCAGCTCAATGGACGGTATAAGACGGACCGTCATCGCCGGCAACAACGGCACCCCGATCTATGTCGGCGACGTGGCGAATGTGAGCGTCCAGCACTTGCCACGACTCGGTATCGCCGGCAATGACTCTGACGACGACATTGTCCAGGGCATCGTGCTGATGCGCCGCGGCGCGGAGAGCATTCCGACCATTAAACGCGTCGAGGCAGAGGTCAGCAAGATCAACAACTCCGGCGTGCTGCCGCCGGGAGTGCGCATCGAGCGCATTTATGATCGCAGTGATCTGATCGAGATCACCACGCATACCGTGCTACACAACATGATATTCGGTATGCTGCTGATCTTCGTGCTGCAATGGATGTTCCTCGGCAATCTGCGCAGCGCCATCATCGTCGGCATGACCATTCCGTTTGCATTGTCCTTTGCAATCGGCCTGATGGTGACACGCGGCGAATCGGCCAATCTGCTGTCCGTCGGCGCGATTGATTTTGGCCTGGTCGTCGATGCCACGGTGATCATGGTGGAAAACATCTTCCGCCACCTGGCCGAATCGGCAGCGCATAACGGCACACGCGCCACGCCGCTCGATCACATGCGCGTACCGAGCGGATTTCGCGGCAAATATGCCGTGATTGCCATGGCCGCCGCCGAGGTCAGCCGCTCCATCTTCTTTGCGGCAGCGATCATCATCGCCGGATTCGTACCGCTCTTTACGATGTCCGGCATCGAGGGACACATCTTTGGCCCAATGGCCAAAACCTACGGCTACGCCATCGCCGGCGGCCTGATCGCCACGTTTACGATCGCGCCGGCGCTCAGCGCGCTGATCCTGCCAGAAAAGATTGAAGAGACCGAAACCCACCTCATTCGCTTCTTGCGCAAAATCTACCAACCCGCGATCGAGTTCGCTCTAGCCAATCCCATCCTGACACTCGGCGGTGCCGCCTTGATACTCCTGCTCGCCGTGCTCGCGATGCGCACGCTCGGACTGGAATTTCTGCCCAAGCTCGAAGAAGGAAACTTTTGGATTCGTGCGACGATGCCCACCTCGATCTCAATTGAGGAAGGCAATGGCTACGTCAATGCGATGCGCAAGACCATTGGTTCCTACCCGGAAGTGCAAACCATTGTCTCCCAGCACGGCCGCCCTGATGACGGCACCGACGCCACCGGCTTCTTCAATGCCGAGTTCTTCGTCCCGCTCAAGCCCTTCGGTACCTGGCCCAAGGGACTTACCAAAGAGCAGCTCACCGAGCAGATGACGGAAAAGCTTACGGAGCAGTTTCCCGGCGTCGAATTCAATTTCTCGCAGTACATCGAAGACAACGTCGAGGAGGCCGCTTCAGGCGTCAAAGGCGAGAATTCGGTGAAGATCTACGGCAATGATCTCGAGACGCTCGAGCGCACCGCCAATCAGATCGCCAAAGTCATGGGTGACGTGCCGGGCATTACCGATCTAGCGGTATTGCGCTCGCTAGGCCAGCCCACGATTCGCATCGACGTCGATCGCGCGCGCGCGGCTCGCTATGGTCTTGCACCCGGCGATGTGAACGCCGTGGTACAGACCGCAATCGGCGGTCAGTCGCCCGGCGATCTCTACGAGCCTGGCAGCGACCGGCATTTTCCGATCATGGTCCGACTGGCTGCGCCGTACCGCCAGAGCCTCGATGCGATCAAACGTATTCCCATTGCCGCCCAGAATCCTTCTGGCACCGGCACGATCTCGCTGACGCTGGCCGATGTCGCCGATCTCGGGCTCGTCTCCGGTGCGTCGTTCATCTATCGCGAACAGCAGCAGCGCTACGTTCCGATCAAATTCAGCGTCCGCGGCCGCGATCTGGGAACGGCTGTGCTGGAAGCCCAGCGTAAGGTCGATGAGCAAGTGAATATTCCAGGCGGCTATCGACTCGAATGGGTCGGCGAATTCGGCAATCTGCAGGAAGCGTTGGGCCGTCTCGAGATCGTCGTGCCGATCGCGATCCTGCTGATCTGCGTGCTGCTGTTCCTGAATTTCGGTTTACTCAGCGATGTGCTGCTCGCCGCGAGTGCGATTCCGATGTCGCTCGTGGGCGGCATCTTCGCGCTGTTCCTGACCGGCACTGCGTTCAGCGTATCGGCAGCCATCGGTTTCGTGGCACTTTTCGGGATCGCCGCGATGGACGGTATCCTGGTGATCTCCTATTACAATCTCAGTCTCGAGAGCGGGGTAGATCGCGCCACTGCGATCCGCGCGACCTGTAGAACCCAGCTTCGTCCGGTCATGATGACTTGCATCGTCGCCTGTGTCGGTCTGATTCCGGCGGCGCTATCGACCGGTATCGGCTCGCAGGTGCAAAAGCCGCTGGCGCTGGTCGTGGTCGGGGGCATGCTGTTCGCGCCGGTACTGATCCTGCTGGTGCTGCCGGTGCTGATTGACAAGTTCTCGAGGCGACTGCCCATTGTCTCGGATGACTCGCGCGAGCTGGCGCCGGAGGGCCTGTGATTTGCACTAACCCATACCGCCCGGCGGCCAAGCTCGACCGCAGCAGGCTGCGCCGCAGCTTCGCATTTCTGACAGGCCTGACGCTCGCCGGTTGTGCGGTCGGACCCAATTTCCACCATCCGGCCGCGCCGAATACTGATCGCTATACCGCGCAGCCGCTGCCAGCATCGCCGGCGACGACCAATGCGCCTGCCTCTGCCGACGGCACTTTTCAGCAATTCGTCGTCGGCCAGAATTCGCCGGCTGATTGGTGGAAAGGATTCGGCTCGAGCGAACTCGACGCGCTGGTCGATCAGGCATTACACGCCAATCCGACCGTGCAGGCCGCGGAAGCCTCGCTACGCCAGGCGCGCGAGAACGTGGCTGCTCAGCGCGGCGCCTATTTCCCGACCGTACAGGCTTCGGTCACGGCCAGCAAGAACCGCAATGCGGTGCAGGTGCTGGCGCCGACACTGACCTCGGGCGTCGCCACCTTTAATCTGTATACGCCGCAGGTCACGGTGTCATTTGTGCCGGATCTGCTTGGCGGCAATCGCCGGCAGGTTGAATCGCTGCAAGCGCAAGCCGATGCGAGCCGTTTCGAGTACGACGCCGCCTATATAACGCTCGCCGCCAACGTCGTCAGCGCCGCAATCCAGGAGGCTGGCCTGCGCGCCCAGATCGAGGCGACGCAACAGGTTATTGCTCTGGAGCGCGAATCGCTGGCCGTCATGCAGCGTGAGCTGGAATTGGGTGCCCTCGCTGAAGCCGACGTGTTGGCACAGGAAGCCGCGCTGGCGCAAATCGAGACCACACTGCCGCCGCTGCAGAAAAGTCTTGATCAGCAAGGCAACATGCTCGCTGCGCTCACGGGCAAGCTACCCAGTGAAGCGCCGCTCAGTGAAATCAAACTGGAGCAGCTGACATTGCCCACTACCATCCCGATCGGTGTGCCGGCGCAGCTGGTCGAGCGACGACCGGATGTCCGTGCCGCCGAGGCGCAGCTGCACGCCGCAACCGCCGAGGTCGGCGTTTCGATCGCCAATATGCTGCCTCAAATTACCCTGACCGGCGCGCTCGGTAGCACCTCCACCCAGATCAGCTCGTTGTTCACAAGTCTCACAGAGTTCTGGACGGCCGGCGCCAGCTTGACGCAAACGCTGTTTGCCGGGGGCACCCTCTATCATCGCGAGCGCGCTGCCCGCGCCGGGCTCGACATGGCCGGAGCGCAGTACCGCGCCGCCGTGCTCACCGCATTTCAGAATGTTGCCGATTCGCTGCGCGCACTCGCGGCCGACGCGGACGCCGTGCAAGCCGAGGATCGCGCGTATAGCGCATCGCTGGCGAGTCTGAATATTGCGCGCCAGCAGTTTGACCTGGGCGCGGTCAGCTATCTCGTGCTGCTGAACGCGCAGCAGTCCTATCAGCAGGCGGTCATCGGCCGCGCCCAGGCGCAAATGAATCGCTACGCCGACACCGCGGCGCTGTTTCAATCGCTGGGGGGCAGTGCGCCAGGGACTGCGCTGTGAGTGACGAAGACCGTCAATCGAATGCGAAGCGATTGCGGTTCGCTGCGGCCCAAGCCGACAGTAACGTCAACGGCACTTGGTATTGCATCAGAGCTTCGATGTCCACGTTATAGCCGACCTCGTTGGTCCATTCCTGGCCACGCACCCAGCCGCGGGTCTGTCCGCGTGCAATGGCTTGCTCTGGGCTCAATTCGACCACGCGAATGTCCCTCCCGAGCGCCTTTGACAGCGTTTCGCCGATCTCACCGATCGTGGGCGCCGCCGCCGCAAGGTCAATACTGTGACCGGAGAATCGCTCAGGTGCCTTCAAGGCTGCGGCAACGAAGGCGCCCACGTCCTCGGCGCTGACGAGGTCGACCACAGTGTCGCGGCGCATCGCGGTGGCGAGCTCGCCCCGATGCAAATCCGGAAACATGCGCGCCACCGCCGGAGGAATGAAATTCTCCATCAAAAACGCCGGCCGTAGCACCGTGTAGCGCGCAAAGCCGGCGCCGCGCACCTGCTCCTCGACGTCCCATTTCGCGCGCCAGTAGTCATCGTACCAATATCCGGTGCCCCAGCGCGGGAAGGCAGTGTGTCGGCTCGCGGCCGCGACCGAGGCATGAACGAAGTGCCGCACGCCGGCGCGCTGCGCCTCTTCCACCAGCAGAGAACCCTGATTGCGCTCGTGCGGTCCAGGCAATTGCACCGAGAACACTGCGGTTACGCCCTGTAGCGCGGCCTTCACGGAAGCCCGGTCTTCGTAGTCACCCTTGGCGGCCCGCGCACCCGCCGCGATCAGCCGTCGCGCCAAATCGCTGCCGGGGTCGCGCGTCAGAAAGCGCACCCGGTAGCCCTCTGACAGCAGACGGCGTGCCACGGCGCCGCCTTGCTTGCCGGTTGCACCGGTTACCAGAATCCGTTCGTTGGACATACCCTGCAGAGCCACTGTGGAAATTCACCGTCACTACCGCGCGCCGGACGACACTTTAAGTCGTGCGCCCGCCGCATGCGTTAGCTTATGCGAGATTTCCCCGCCAGAGGTGCCGCCAGGCCTCGGTAAGGGCTTCATCGCAGCCACCTCGGTACGATGCGCGACCCAAATTCTGGGGTCACATATCGGGGATGTCTTATGAGACTTACATTCGAACGCCTCGATGCCAACTGCTTTCGAGATCACCAGTAACTGAAAGAAGGGATTCGCGTCGGAAGTGCGCGTCATACGAGGCGCGCGAATTGTACGATTGGCTCGGCATCATTTTCATTTGCTGCGCGAGCTCGTGCCGGCTACCACTACGGCTTACTGAGGTGCGAAAACTTTGGGACACCGCTGACAGGCACGTTGGCGAATTGGATCGTGCCGGTCTCCGCTTCCGTGATGTAAAGGCGGCGACCGTCGGCTCCGCCATACGCCACATTGGTGCCGTGACGTCCGCGACAGAGATTCACCCGCAATATCGGTTGTCCCCTCCAATCAAAGAGCCATACTGCGGCAATCACGGGATGGGCGACTGCAATACCACCCTCGTTGTCCACAGCAATACCGTCTGGTCCCCCACCCCCACTCAACTGGATAAAATTCAGGACGCGGGATGGCCGACCGTCCGGTAGCAGCGGAACCTTTATTATGCTATTCGCCCGCGTAAGACTCGCGTAGAGCACACGCCCGGCAAGGTCGAGCCCAATCCCGCAGGGTCCTGGTAGATCGTCGATCAGGAGGTCCAGCCGGCCATCGGCGCACAGTCGGAAGATCCTTCCAGTCCTATGAATTAGATCGGAGTTACCCTGGTCGGTGAAATAAAGGTCACCGTCCGCTGAGAAGACCAGATCGCAGGGGCCCCTGAATGCTTCCCGATCGAATCGTTCCAAGATATGTTGGATCCGATTGTCGGGCGGGTTGATCACAATGATGCCGTGCCGCCTGTCGGCGACGAAGAGACGCCCGTCCCTATGGATCGCCAACCCGCTTGGCTCCCCGTCATATTCCGCGACAACGTGAAACGTACCTTGCGGGTCCACACGGAAAATCCGCCCGAATACCACATCGACACAATAGAGATTGCCGAATCGATCGAAGGACGTGCCGTCCAGGTAGGAATCGAAATTTCCACGGAGGAACTTTGACAGCTCAGTCGTCCTGTTCCGGATGCGAAGCTCCTCCGGCAGGCTCGTGAAGATTTCTGTCTCAATGATCGGCGGGGCTGCGAACATGGCTTATTTCTCCTGAGATCGCCGCGACTGACACCGCCTGATAATTGTCTCGACTAGTCCCCGGACCTGACTATGGGTCGATAGCCAGCTACCAGAATGCTTCCTGAGCGTCGTCCCCGCGCCGATCGGCGAATACCGAGGTCATAGTGCAGTTGAGATAGGCTTCGTAACAGGCAACTATTATGGGCGAGGCGGAGAGGTAGCGCAGGGTTAAACGCTTGCTCGTGCAGGTATAGGAAACGCGCTTGGATTGAAACATAAATTGGACCTCACCGCACAGCCGGTGAGATTCCGCCAGGCAATGCAGTCTACATGCGGCTGAGGGGTCCTCCCCACGATTCGGAAACTCTTGAACTCTTGCACGTTCATGCGATTGTCAATTGGGACGGTGCGGAATGCTGGGGTCGAGCGACCCGAGCTTCGTTGCAATTGCGCACAGAATCGCTCTCATGCCAGACATCTTATCTAGAATCAGTGGGTTGGGATGCCCAGTTTCCTTTCATCCAAAAGAACGGCGCCACCGGCAAGATCGCACCCGGAGAACAGGGGGAAAGGCGTTGCAGCCGCGCTCCAGGGGTTGTTGCCGAGCTGCGCGGGCTCGATCCGGAACTCTCTTCTTCTGTATGAGCTATAGGCTGCGCGTTGACGGGATCGGTTAGTCTCCACGAGTGCGCAATTCCCACTATTGTCAGCAGTTCTGCGGCGGTCACGCAAAAACATACGGCATTTTGATGTGGACTATCGCACGCTGATCCGAGCAGAAGCGGGCCGCGCAGTGTGTGCACAGTCCCTCCATGCGCGGGCAGAGGGCGATCAATCGCGCGGCATTGCGCCTTGACGTGGGGGGCATCGCAAGACTCACCTCACAAGGAGCCAGCGTTGCTAGCCAACTGTTCTGGGCGATAGAAGTACTCGCCATGAATGCCAACGCGGTCGCCCAAGTCACCCTCCTTCTGGTCGTTCTGGCCCTGATCAGCAAGCCGCTTGGCGTGTACATCTACAGAGTGATGGAACATGCGCCGACTTGGGCGGAGCGAATGCTCGCACCGCTGGAGCGCACGCTATACCGCTGTTGCCGAGTCGATGCGAGCGCGGAGATGAGCTGGAAGGCGTACTTCGCTGGGCTGCTGTTCTTCAATACTGCGGGCGCCTTGACCCTGTATTGCCTGCTACGGCTGCAGGCATTTCTGCCACTCAATCCAGCGCATGTTGGCGCCGTCGCCCCGGATAGCGCGTTCAATACGGCGGTCGGATTCAGCTCCAGCACCAGTTGGCAGAGCTACGCGGGCGAGACCACGCTCAGCTATCTGGCTCAAATGGCCGGTATCTCAACGCAGTCGTTTCTCCCCGCTGCGACAGGCATCTCCGCGGTGATGACGCTGCTGCGCGGATTCGCCCGCGTCGGCGCGAGCACCGTCGGCAATGTGTGGGTGGACCTGACCCGCAGCATGCTCTACGTGCTGCTGCCGCTCTCAATGCTGCTTGCTGTCCTGCTGGTTGCGCAAGGCGCCATTCAGAACTTGCACCCAAACCGCGTGGCCAGCTTGCTTTCACCCGTTGCATTCACCGTGCCGGCACTGGCTCCCGACAGCACACCGCTCCACGACGCTCAGGGAAAGCCGATCGTCAGCGTGGCAACGACTCGCACCCAGACCCTGCCGATGGGTCCAGTTGCATCGGAGACGGCTATCGGGGTGCTGAGCGGCAATGGCGGCGGGTTCTTCAATGCCGGCAGCGCACACCCGTATGCTAATCCGACGCCTCTGAGCAACTTCCTGCAGATGATTGCCATCCTGCTCATCCCGGCCGCACTCTGCCACACCTTCGGCATGACCGTCGGCGACACGCGCCAGGGCTGGGCCATTCTGTCCGCCATGGGTATCGCATTCCTGCTGATGAGCGGCGTCGCTATCCAATCCGAACAGGCCGGCAACGGCGCGTACGCGCAATTCTCCGTGGACCAGACATTCACTCCGATGCAAGCCGGCGGCAACATGGAAGGTAAGGAGACACGCTTTGGAATTGTGGATTCAGCCCTGTTCGCGACCGTGACCACGAGTGGCAGCGATGGCGCCGTCAATTCGATGCACGATTCCTTCACCCCACTCGGCGGCCTGGTGCCGATGGCGTTGATGCAGTCGGGAGAAGTCATCTTCGGTGGGCCGGGCTCAGGTCTATACGGAATGCTCTTGCACGCAATCATGGCGATCTTCATCGCCGCGCTAATGGTAGGCCGCGCGCCCGAGTATCTAGGCAAGAAAATCGACATCTTCGAGATGAAGATGACCTCGCTCGCCATCCTTGTTACGCCCTTGCTGGCTCTCGGCGGAACCGCGCTTGCGGTGCAGACCAAAGCGGGACGGGCTGGCGTAGCCAACCCCGGCGCACACGGTTTCTCGGAAATCCTGTACGCCTTTACATCAACAGCGGCCAATAATGGCAGCGCCTTTGCGGGATTGTCCGCCAACACACTGTTCTATAATGTGACTACAGCCGTGGTGATGTGGTTCGGGCGCTTCATTCCGCTACTGATCGTACTCGCGATCGCCGGCTCTCTCGCCGCCAAGAGACGCCGGGCTCCCGGACCAGGGACCCTGCCTACGCACGGCCCCTTGTTCGTCGGCCTACTGCTCAGCACCGTGCTGGTGATCGGTTGCCTGACCTATCTGCCAGCACTGGCGCTCGGACCGATCACCGAAGAATTACAAATGAGTGCTAAATGAAGTCAGCCCAACTTGACGCACAGCCACGCACAACGAGCGCCTCGACCATGCGCGGGTCGCCGCACGTCGAGGCTATGTCGTCCAGGGCGCGCAAGACCCAAAGGCTGACCGATGAGCCGCCCAACGTCGGCGAGGCACTGTACGCGAATATGGGACATTTCGGTGACTACCCGGTGCGCGTCGCGTGGTTTTCCATGATCTGGCCGGCGCCGATTACCTCTCATGAGCTGCCGTCCGCCGAGCGTCACTGAAACGGATAGGTTCCGGAATTGACGTGGTACCGATCCGCTCAGACGTCAGCGCGCGAAGTGGGGCACTGTTGCGTGAGGTGCTGCTTAGCAGGCCGGCCCATGCTCGGCGCACAGCTTGGAGCAAAAACAAGCGGCGCGGGACCGCCGCCGCACACGCGTTGTCGGCGCCTCTCCGGAAGGTCACAGCGCGTTGATGCTCGTGGCCGCAAGACTGCGCCACATCGCATCAACGCGCTGAGGAAAGCGGCGCTACTTGCGATGAAGACACTACTCAACCCCGTTCAACAGGCAGCAGCCTGAAGACCAGACCGGGCTACCGCTAACAAATGTGCGAAAGAATCGTAAAGAATCGTTGCACTACCTACGGTCGGCAAACTCCGTCGCAGCGATCGTGGGAAAAACGAAGCGAGGGCCGTCCATCACTCCGACTGCAGTCAAGACACCTCTCGCAGGAAAAAAGCTCGCCGAGCGCGATGAACAGGACAGCTATCTTGTGCTGCTGAACGCGCAGCAGTCCTATCAGCAGGCGGTCATCGGCCGCGCCCAGGCGCAAATGAATCGCTACGCCGACACCGCGGCGCTGTTTCAATCGCTGGGGGGCAGTGCGCCAGGGACTGCGCTGTGAGTGACGAAGACCGTCAATCGAATGCGAAGCGATTGCGGTTCGCTGCGGCCCAAGCCGACAGTAACGTCAACGGCACTTGGTATTGCATCAGAGCTTCGATGTCCACGTTATAGCCGACCTCGTTGGTCCATTCCTGGCCACGCACCCAGCCGCGGGTCTGTCCGCGTGCAATGGCTTGCTCTGGGCTCAATTCGACCACGCGAATGTCCCTCCCGAGCGCCTTTGACAGCGTTTCGCCGATCTCACCGATCGTGGGCGCCGCCGCCGCAAGGTCAATACTGTGACCGGAGAATCGCTCAGGTGCCTTCAAGGCTGCGGCAACGAAGGCGCCCACGTCCTCGGCGCTGACGAGGTCGACCACAGTGTCGCGGCGCATCGCGGTGGCGAGCTCGCCCCGATGCAAATCCGGAAACATGCGCGCCACCGCCGGAGGAATGAAATTCTCCATCAAAAACGCCGGCCGTAGCACCGTGTAGCGCGCAAAGCCGGCGCCGCGCACCTGCTCCTCGACGTCCCATTTCGCGCGCCAGTAGTCATCGTACCAATATCCGGTGCCCCAGCGCGGGAAGGCAGTGTGTCGGCTCGCGGCCGCGACCGAGGCATGAACGAAGTGCCGCACGCCGGCGCGCTGCGCCTCTTCCACCAGCAGAGAACCCTGATTGCGCTCGTGCGGTCCAGGCAATTGCACCGAGAACACTGCGGTTACGCCCTGTAGCGCGGCCTTCACGGAAGCCCGGTCTTCGTAGTCACCCTTGGCGGCCCGCGCACCCGCCGCGATCAGCCGTCGCGCCAAATCGCTGCCGGGGTCGCGCGTCAGAAAGCGCACCCGGTAGCCCTCTGACAGCAGACGGCGTGCCACGGCGCCGCCTTGCTTGCCGGTTGCACCGGTTACCAGAATCCGTTCGTTGGACATACCCTGCAGAGCCACTGTGGAAATTCACCGTCACTACCGCGCGCCGGACGACACTTTAAGTCGTGCGCCCGCCGCATGCGTTAGCTTATGCGAGATTTCCCCGCCAGAGGTGCCGCCAGGCCTCGGTAACTCACCGATTCCACGACAATATGTTTGCGCGCGGACACATCCACGCTGGCGTCTTACAAGTGGCGCGATCTATTGGAAGGCGCCGTTGGAAAGCGCCGTGCGCGCGCAGGACAACGCGCGCACGGCGGATTGGCTGCGCGCACGGTGGTTGCTAGAACTTCACCATCACGCCAGCCCCCCAGATGACTTCGCGCTTCGTAAGATCCGGGAACCAGTCGCCCCCTGCTGCGCCACACGTGCCGAGCCCCGCGGATGTGCTGCCGTTGTTGCAGTACGACCCACCTGGACCGTTCAAGTTACTGGTGCCGACACCACCGGGGCCGGGAGGCGTCACGCCGCCCTGCCCCGACCAGTAGGGAACGTCAGAATGCCGGAAAGTCGCCTCAGTCCACCAGGTGATCCACTCCTTCGGCATGTACTGGAAATTAAGCTGAGTATCCCATTGGTAGAGCTTTTGTCCCGGATTCTGAGTGAAATATGGCGTTCCGGTCTGGGCCGTGGCGCCAGCGATCGGCGGGGTCAGGGCCAGATAGCGACCCGGATTGTTGAAGAAGCCGCCGCCCAGCGTCACCGCGTAAAGATCGTGATTGAACCACGTACGGTCGTAGCCCATCACGCCCACAAAATTCGCCTTGTTCGGCCCGTTGAAACAGGTAACGCCGCCACCGTATTCGCAGCCGACATCCCACGTGAGGGTGAATGCCATCTTGGACACGCCAGTGCCGCTTTGCCCGTGGCTATCGTAATATTTATACAGGAGGCTATCGTCCTCGTGAATACGATGCACCTTGGAATAATTAATAGCCGACGCATTGGGGTTGGCGGACCCTATATCCTGCGCATAGTACCCATATTGCGGGCTCAAAAGATTCGCATTTTGACCGGCCCCGACACTGCCGGAATTCAGATTATCCTCTCCTAGGGTGTAGCTGTTAAAGACCATCTTGAAATTCTCGTTCGGGATCCAGAGGATCTGTCCGCCGAAACCGAGACTGCTGTTGTATTTGGCGTAGGATTGCCAGCCGTTGATGAGCCAAGGCTCTATTTTCAGATTTTGCGTCGGCCAATACTGGATGCGCAATCCATTGAAGAACCAGGGCGTATTGGAAGACACGAACGACGGCTGGTAAGTCCAGTTGTCGAAGTTGTAGTAGCTGAACAGGCCGATGTACGAGACGAAAATGCCCACGTCGACATTAAGGCCGTGGCCAATATTATCCCAGTGATAGCCGGCATTGGCTTCCGACATGTATTTGTACGCGTCTTTGAGGTTCCACTGGCCCACCCCGTCGCTGGCGTCATTGCGCGGTGTGGTGGTAGCAAACAGCCCGAACATGGACAGGAAGCGGGCCTGGACATTGTTCCAGTGGAAGTTACCGCCAAAGCTGACCTGCTCGATCTGGAATTCGCCTGAGCGGAACTCCTCGGTCGAACCGACAATCGTGTGATCCTGCGGATGGTTGAAGGACTGCAGGTAGTTCATGTCGAAGCGGATTTCAGGCGTGAAGAACTTCGTGTCGAAGACCGGCGCATGTTCACGGCCGTTGGCGAGCATCCAGGTGATATCGCCGGCATTGGCCAACGGGGTTACGGTGTCGTTTTCGGGGGCAGGTTCAGGCGCCTGGAGCGCCTCGGGTACCGTCGGCGCGGGAGCTGCAGCTGCGGCCGGGGCCGGGGCTGCGCTCTGGGCAACGACGATCGGCTTTGCCGGGGACGGGGTCACTAGGGCCAAAATGCCGTTGAGAATGCTGTCGCCGGGGTGGGCCAGCACCGGAATTGCCCGCGCCGGAGGTGCCGCGGAACTGGCCGTTGCCGGCCCTGCAGGCGCAGCCTGCGCGTTCATCACGATGTCATACCGAGTGGCATTGCCCGCGACGACTTCCAGCTGCGGCGCTGTCACGTCCGCAGAGCCATCTACCTGTGAAGTGACCGACCACGCGCCGGCCGGAAGATCGGCAAACGAGTAGACGCCGTCGCTACCTGACACGGTTGCGCGAATGCCACCGCCGCCCACCTTGGTAGCCGTTACGGTCGCGTGTGCGACCGGGAGCTTGGCCGAATCGGTGATGATACCTACGATCGTTCCGTCGCTGTCGGCCAAGGCTACCGATGAAGCCAATACCAGCACGCCGATGGCCACGATGCATCCAGCAGCGCGCGCCGCACCGGCAAGCGTTGAACTCTTCAAACTGAGGTTCATTCTTTATGCTCTCCCATGAAAAGTCGTCGACGTGGAAGCTATGCTGAGCTTACGAATCCATGACACCGTGGCTAGACAGGGTCGCGCTAAAAAAAATTCGCGAATATTCAGGTCGCGCTAAATAACGCGCGCCCGCGTGGTGGAATTGCGACAGGCTAGAAGTTGAGGATCGCGTCTACGGCCAGCATGGCCTGATTGCGCGCGCCACCGGTGCTATGGATGTTCGAGAAGCCGCCGGGAGTCTGGGCAGTGCAGTTCACGCCCGCCGCTTCGTAGCACGGGTTGTTGTACGCATAGCCGGTGCCAATTGCGCCATTTGGCAGTCTGATCGCGTTGGGCGCACTGAGCTGACGCTCCATGCGCAGCTCCGGCCGCAACTCGAGGGCGTCGCCCACCCAGTGCGTGTAGCCTAGCGTGAACTCGAGGAAATCGCCCTTGAAGCCGGTGCGCTGTCCGGTGCTGTCCGCGAAGAAGTCCGAACGCCAGCTCCAGATGTTGTGCGCGTCGTGGGTGTAGTTCAGGTAGTTGAGCACGGCAAATGAATGCGAAGTGCATTTCTCGACGCTGGGACTCGAGCACTGCGCCCCGGACGGGGCACCGATGTTGTACTGAGGCGGCGGAAACATGGCGGCCAGATCCGCAGCGCCCTGGGGACTGAGCACATTCGGCGTGTTCTTCTCCCACATGTACCAGGCCTCGGTATCCGTATGCCAGCGGTCGTTGATTTTGTGATACCACGTACCGACGGCGTGCTGAATGTTGTTCCAACCGAACTGCTGATTGTTCAAGCCATTCATGCAGGGGTATAGGGCGTCTTGACCTGAGTCCGAAGTCCAGATCACGCAGGCAGCCGGCGTGAACTGACGGAATTGCTTGGCGAAGGGGTTGATGTCGTTACCTGCGGATACCTCGAGTTGCACTCTCCAGTTCTTGTTCAGCAGCGTGGTGGAGACGATGCCGTTCTGCGTGTAGGGATCGTAGGTATAGAGCAACGAGTGGCTGTAGGTCAGGTTGTTCGGCGCCAGCTGTGCTTCGATGTCGGGCAGCGAGATATAGCGGCCAATGCGCAGGTTCTCGCCCTGGAAGAACTTCGGAAAATAAAAGTCCAGGTAGTACATCACCGGATCGAAGCCATAGAGCCGCTTTTCCTCGGTGTACTGGTAGCTCAGGATGCCATTCGAGAAGGTGTACTTGTAGTCGGCGCCTTCGAGCAAAGTGAGGCGGAAACCCCAGTCGTTGTGCGCAGTCTGGATCTCGTCGGGGGTACGTTCGAAGTACAGTGCCGCCTGATCGAGCTGGATGGTGTTGGACACATACGAGTAGGCTGCAGGGTAATTGCCGCCGGTGCCGGTGAGTTTGTTGAATTGACTGGTGGAAGTGCTGACGTTGGCGCCCGGCTCGATCCACCCGTAAATCGTCACCCGGCTGTCCTTCCAGGCCTTGCCGTTGGGCCCACAGTAAATCGCGTCCATCAGCGCGTCGTAGTACATGTTTTCGTAGCCGATCATCTCGGTGCCGCCCTCTGTCCAGACCGAATACGGCCACGGCGGGAATGACTCCGGCGGCGGCGCCAAGTCCTTTCGATAACCCGTGGGCTCGGCCGCAGCTGCGCTCGCATCCGCGGCATTCGCGTCAGGGGCTGGCGTGTCCTCAGGGAACAGATGGTTTTTGTAGCTAGCTCCCAGGCGTTTCCAAAAACTGCTGGCGTCCGACCCCTTGGCGCAGCCCTCGACCGGGCCGCTGTCCGCCAGCGCCGATGCGGACGCCAGTACCAGGATGCCCACGGCAACCACACGCCTGGCGAAGGAAATGCCATACATTCTTCTCGTCTCCCGGATTGAGCTCGTGATTAGCATCACGAATGCGCGCGGTGGCGCCTAGGCAGAAACGCGCTAAATAAAATTTAGCGTAAGACCCGGAAGCCATCCGGGCCCTGGCCACACGGGGCGAATGCTCAGCGAGCCTTCACCGGGGGATTTAGTCGCTGGTGAGTTGAGTCGGCGCCGGGATTTTCGGTATTGGCGTCGCTGAATCCACCACCAGGCGATAGCCGACTCCCGCCTCGGTGATGATGCGTGTGGGACGGGACGGGTTGATCTCGAGCTTTTTGCGTAAACCCGTGATGAACACGCGCAGAACACGCGGGTTGACGAGGTTCGGGCCCCAAACCTCCTTCATGATTTTGGCTTGTGTGACCACCCGATCGCGTTCGCGTGCCAGCGTCTCGAGGATGCGATGCTCGAGCGGCGTCAGCCGCAGCTCGCGCCCGTCGCGCTGCCTGACGATGCGCCGGCCCAGGTCGATCGAAAGATTATCGAACTCCAGAACGCCGGTGGGCAGCTCGCCGCGTGCGTGACGCCGTAATACTGCGCGCACGCGGGCCAGCAGCTCGGAGGCGCTGTACGGCTTCAAAATGTAATCGTCAGCGCCTGCCTCGAAAGCCGCCAATCTTTGTACTTCCGCGGTTCGCGCCGACAGCACCAGAATCGGCACGGGCGACCAGGTCCGGATCGTCTTGATGAGGCAAATGCCATCGCGATCCGGAAGTCCCAGATCGACGATCATCACGTCGGGCGGTCGCAATGCCGCATCCAATTCCCCGCGTTGGCAGCTGTCGGAGACCACGACACGAAAGCCATCGTCTTCCAACATCATGCTCAGAACCTTCTGAGCGGCGCGATCGTCTTCGACCACCTGCGCCAGATGCATGGTGAGTGTCATGCTTCCGCCGCGGCCGCTTCCAGCCGAGCATCCTCCATCGGGGCCGGTACATCAATCTCGAAGCGCGCACCACCCTCCCGGTTCACCGTGGCCCGAATCTCGCCGTCGTGCAGACGGGCGATCGCCCGACAGATGGTGAGCCCGAGCCCGACACCAACGGCGGTGGATTCCGCCTGTCCGCGCGAGAACTTCTCGAATAATCGTTCGGGGTCCTTGGTGCCCCAGCCTGGGCCGTTGTCCTCCACCACGATGCGCATCCTCGCATCGTCCCGCGCAGCCGAAATTGTGATGCGCGTGCCGGGCGGCGTGTACTTCGTGGCATTCTCCAGCAGGTTGCTCAACAACTGTACGAACAGCGTCGCATCGAGCGACACCATCGGCAGATCGTCCGGTATGTCGGTATTCACCTGCCAACCGGTGAGACGACTCTCGTTGCGCTGAATCGCCAGTCCGACGATGTCTCCCACCATGTGCCATTCCCGACTCACGACGTCGGCGCCGGATTCCAATTTGACCAGGTCGAGCACGTTCGACAGCAGGTTGGACATATCGCGCGCCTTGTCCTCGATCAGCTTGCCTAAGGTTGCGCGCCGATAGATATCCAGCGCGAACTGAGCTTGCGCGACGATGCTGCCGGCGCTGGCAATGGCCGATAGCGGGGTGCGCAGATCGTGCGAAATTGAGGCGAGCAACGTGTTGCGCACCGCGGCACTTTCCGCCGCCACATAGGCTGCCTGCGCCACTTCCGTCAGTCGCGCGCGCTCCAGTGCCGAGGCGAGCTGCCCGGCAAGCCCATCGAGTAACCGTTGCTGCTCCGGAAGCAAGCCGCCACCGGGCGTGCGCCCGGCCATCAGGACGCCGATGGTGCCGTGAGCGTTCGCCAGCGGCAGGTACACGGCTGGATCGGCGCTGAACTGCTGCGTGCCCAAGCCCGCGCGCTGGCCCCTCGATGCGACCCATTGTGCCGCAACCATGTCGATTGGCGGCAGGCCGCTATTGCTGGCGGCGAGCGGTTTCCTATCGACTTGACCGTGCTTGTCACACAGCAGAATGAGCGCAAAACAGTGCAGCTCCCCCGCAATCCGCCGCACAGTGATTTCAGCCATCGATTGCACATCGCGTGCCGCCGACAGCTCATGGGTCATGGCGAACAACGCAGCGGTGTGTCGTTCGCGCGCGCCCGCTGCCTCGGTCTGTTCACGCACCGCGATCACCAGGCTGGTAATGAGCAGAGACACCAATAACATGGCCGAGAACGTGACAAAATAGCTGACGTCGTAGACCGCCAGGCTGAAGCGGGGCGGAACAAAGAAATAATCGAACGCGAGCACATTGGCTACGGCGCTCAGCGCTGAGGGCCCGCGTCCAAGCCAAAGCCCGGCCGCCGCCGAGCCGAGCATATACACCATGACGATGTTGATGAGATCGACGTGCGTGGCCACCGGGAAGGTCGCGGTGGTACAGAGCGCGCTCGTGGTCAAACCCCAGAGGTACTGCGTCCATCGAATCGACGCCGCAGGCCGTGTACGCGGGCGCCACGGCCGCGCGCTCTGACGCAGCGTCGCAGGACGATGCCGTGCCGGAGCGACGGCAACATCGATACCGGATCCGAAGCGTTTCAGGGATGTTATTCGCGAGTAATCTGTCACGGCGAACAACCCAAGGTGCTGTCGCCGTCGATTCCAAAGAGCGTCATTGCAGATTGGACTCCAAGCACAAACCGCCTCCCATCGCGTCCACCCTCTTCCTGAGGGCGAGGCCGCGTCGCAGCCCCTCTGAGTATAAGCAAGAGGTTGTGATGAAGTTGCTAAGAAACGGGTCGCCGAGCGATCCGGCGGAGTTCAAATCGGGTCCCACGGCGTTAGCGCCGCTGCGGGCACGTTTGCAAAGAAATTGGCCTCGAATGCCGGCATAGCGTGCTCGGCGATCGTCTCCGGAGTCCAACCCTCGCTGCGATGCACGGATCGGATCATGCGAATTTGGCTGAACAAATAGATTTCGTTGGCACGCACGCCAAAGATCTGTCCCGATACGTTGCTCGCGGCATCGCTGGCCAGAAACACGACCAGTGGCGCGATGCTCGCTGGATGCATGCGCTTCATCTTTTCAATGAGCTGCCAGTTTTCCGCCGTCTCCGGAATGCTTGCGGTCATCGAGGTCCAGGCCCACGGTGCGATGCAGTTGGAGCGTACGTTGTACTTAGCCATGTCGAGCGCGATCGACTTTGACAAGCCGACAATGCCCATCTTGGCGGCGCTGTAGTTGGCTTGTCCGACGTTGCCGATCAGTCCGGACGTCGACGTCATATGGACGTAGGCACCCGAATTTTGAGCCTTGAAGTGCGGGGCCGCGGCGCGCGCGACATAGAAGGATCCGTTCAAATGCACGTCGACGACCGCGCGCCATTCGTCCGGGCTCATATTGAAAAAGAAGTTGTCGCGCACAATACCGGCATTGTTCACGACGCAGTCGATGCGGCCAAAGTTACTCAGGGCGCATTCGACAATGCGGTTGCCGGAGTCCCAGTCGGCGACGCTGTCGGTGTTTGCGGCGGCCTTACCACCGGCGGCCGTAATCTCGGCGACCACGAGGTGGGCAGTGGGATCGCCGTCTTTGGTCTTGCCCGGGTCATTGACGACAACGCTGGCGCCATGGGCCGCGAACGCATGCGCGAGCTCGCGCCCAATGCCCCCACCTGATCCGGTGATGACGGCGACTGTGCCATTGAGCATCTTTGCCATGATTTCCCCCGCATCAACGGAACGAACAGGTCCTCAGTTCAGCAGCGACCTACTGCCGACACAGTGTAACGCCGAACAGCTTGAGCTTTCGTCTGGAGCACGACGGGTGAGGCCCCATCCGGCCGCACGCTGGCGCTCGTTGAGCAGCAGCTGGACCTCGGCGAGACCTCTCGCCGCGTCGACCGAATCGCCTGCGGCGCAGGCGTTGGCGACGAGCCGCAGTTGGGCCTTCATCCATTCTGCTTCGCCAGCAGTGAATTCCGAGCCGTCCGGCGCAAACACACGCATCTGACCCGCCTTGTCTGGGCGCAACGATCCGACTATCCGCTGGCATTCATGCAGCGAACTCGTCAACTTATCGTCGCAACCCGCGGTAGCGGCGGCGTAGGCGCTCAATGCCACTAACGTGCCCATTGCCAGGAGTGCCCGGTACTTGGTGCTCATCCGTTTTCTCGTCAGCAGCCGCGCCCTTCGCCAACAGCGGTCGCTGGTCAGAATTTGCGTCTCATCGCGGAACCACTGATAACCGCAGCTTTCTTCGCATCGTACGTTGCCCGGCCACCCACCGCCGCGCTGACCGAGGCATGACGCCCCACGGCATTCCCCGACACCCCCGCCACAGTGTTGGGCCCTGGAGAATTGGGAGTGAAATGGGCGGCAGTCATGGCGCGCTGGGTCAGTTTTGGCAAGGCACGAGTTGGTACGGCAGTGCCGACACCTGGCGCCGCGGTAACGGCACGACCTGGGCGATACCCGGCATGCCATGACAGTGTCGACGCGCTGCTGTGCGCCGGTGGGCGAGCAGCAACGCCGCCGTGCTGCCGAGGGGCAGTGTGTCCGCGCTGTTCACCTAGCTGTCCGCTGTTGGCCGGATCGATAATAATTGGTTGACCCCAACCGACGCTCGGTGCGAGCGCGCCCAGGACTATAGTGCCGAGGACGCAGTGCTCGATGATCATGTGTAGTCGCAGCATCTAGGCACCTGGCAAACGACCGGAGAGAGGCTCGGACTCCTCGTCGGGTTCGGGCGGTTCCTTGCGCAGGAACACCAGCTGAAGCGCCGGAACCACCACCAGCAGCATGATCGGCCCGAGGAACATGCCGCCGACGACCACCGTTGCCAGCGGACGTTGCACCTGACTACCGATGCCATGCGAGAACGCCGCCGGCACCAAACCGATGCAGGCCGACAGCGCCGTCATCAGCATCGGCCGCATTCGCTTTTCGGCCGCGTGGTCCATGGCCTGTACGGGGCCCATACCCTGCAGTCTGAGCTGATTGAAATAGGTAATGACCAGGATGCCATTCATCACCGAGACCCCGAACAACGAGATGAACCCGATCGCCGCCGAGACGCTGAAGGGCAAGCCCGTAACAAACAGCGCCAGCACGCCGCCGCCGATCGCAAAGGGTATTCCCGCCAGCGCCAGCAAGCTGTCGCGCACTGAATTGAAAAGGCTGTAAAGCAATATCAGGATCAGCGCCAGGCTCATCGGCACGAACACTGCCAAGCGGTCCTTGGCGGTCTGCAGATCCTGGAACTCGCCGGCCCAGATGATGCGATAGCCCGTGGGTAGTTTCACATTCTTCGCAATGCGAGCCTGCGCCTCGGCCACTGTGCCGCCCAGGTCGCGACCGCGCACACTGAACTTTATCGGAACGTAACGCCGGGTGGTCTCGTGGTAGATGTAGGACGCGCCCGAATCCAGGCTGATAGCGGCAAGCTCGCGCAATGGAATGTAGGCTGTCGTACCGGCCGGCGTTTGGTATCCGACCGGGACATCGCCGATCTTATCAATGCTGTCGCGGTAAGCTGGTGCGAGGCGAACGGTCAGATTGAACTGCCGGTCGCTTTCCAGCACGTTACTGGCCACGGCGCCGGCCAATGCGGCCTGGACTACGGTGTTGACATCGCCGGTATTCAGTCCGTACCGCGCCGCTTTGGCGCGATCTATCTTGATGTTGAGGTTCGGCTGACCCACGATATGGAAGATGCCCAGATCCTCCATGCCCTTGACCTGTTGCATTTCATGCAGGACCTGGGCGGCGTAGTTCTCCAGCACATCGAGGTTGGGCCCTAATATTTTAACTGAATTGGCCCCTTTGACGCCGGACAGCGCCTCCTCGACGTTGTCCTGGATGTACTGCGAAAAATTGAAGCCCACCCCGGGCAATGCCGCCTCGAACTCCGCTTGCAATTGCGCGGTCAGCTTGTCCTTGGTCATGCCGGCGGGCCATTCGTCGAAGTTCTTGAGCGGCGCAAACAGCTCGACATTCGAGAAGGGCGAGGCATCGCTGCCGTTGTCCGGCCGGCCGTGCTGCGACACTACGGTAATAATCTCCGGGTGGCTAAGCAGGATCTCCCGCATCTTGCGGGTCGCCTCGGTACCGGCGTCGAGCGACATGGATTGCGGCATCGCCGCGCGGATCCAATAATTGCCTTCTTCCAGAGCCGGCAGGAACTCGCTGCCCAGGAACGGAATCAGAGCCCAGGTCAGCGCTAGAAAGCCGACTCCGATCGCGACCACCAGCGCCCGCCGGTTGAGCGCAAAAGCCAGCACCGGCTTGTACAGCGCGTGCAATGCCCGCACGACGATGGTTTCGATCTCCTTCACATGTTCAGGCAGCAAGATCGAGGACAACACCGGCGAGACGGTGAAGGTCGCAATCAGCGCCCCAGCCAGGGCGTAGCCGTAGGTTCGCGCCATGGGGCCGAAGATCTGCCCCTCGACGCCTTGCATGGTGAACAGTGGGCCGAATGCGGCGATCGTGATCGCGGTCGAAAACAGGATGGCCCTGTCTACCTGTAATGCTGAGACGTAGATCAGGCGCAGTCGCGCCGTCCAAGGCGGCCGGTGCAGCGGCGCAGGATCGATTCCGTACATACCTTCGTGTAGATCCTCGACCATCTGCGTTTGGTGGTCCGGCGATCCCTGAAGATTACGGAAAATGTTCTCGACCAGAATAACCGCCGCATCAATGATGATGCCGAAGTCAACCGCACCGATCGACAGCAGGTTCGCATCTTGGCCCTGCAGCACCAGGATGATGATGGCAAAAAACAAGGCGATGGGAATGTTGGCGCCCACGATGATGGCACTGCGCAGATCGCCGAGAAAGATCCACTGAACCAGAAATACGAGAATGCAGCCGAAAATCAGATTGTGCAGAACGGTATGGGTGGTGATCTGGACCAGCGAAGTTCGGTCATAATAGGGAACGAGTTTGACCCCAGGCGGCAGGCTTCCATCGCTGTTCAGCGCGGCGACGGTCGCTTGGATGCGGGGCACGATGTCATTCGTGTGTTGCGTCCGGCCCATCACGACGATCGATGCGGCCACATCGTCCTCATGATCGCGACCGGCGATGCCGAGTCTGGGCACGAAGCCGATGTACACCCTGGCCACGTCTTTCACCAGCACCGGAACACCGTTGAACTGTCCGAGGACGACATTCTGAATATCATCGACATGGTAACCCTGCGTCAGATCATCGTTACCGCCGCTGTCGATTAGTCCGACGCCGCGGATATTCACCGACTGTTGACCGACGGTGATCTCTCGACCGCCAACGTTGATGTTGGCGTTGCTGAGCGCGCTGATCAGCTGCGGGACCGTGATGCTGTAGGCCTGGAGCTTGTGTAGATCGGTCTCGACTTCGAACTCCTTCGTGGTGCCGCCCCAGCTGTTGATCGCCACCACACCGGGGATCGTCGACAATCGGCGCAGCGCAATCCAGTCCTGCACCGTGCGCAGATTGGTCAGCCCGAAATGCGGTGGCCCGACCACCTGGTATCGATAGACCTCGCCGACCAGGCTGGACTGCTGGATCTGTGCCACCTGGTTGCCGGGCAGCGTCACATTCTGCTGCAGGCTGAGTGCTGCCTGAGTGTAGGCAAAGTAATAGTCGACGCCGTACTTGAACGTGACACGTACAAACGACAGGCCGTAGAACGAGGTCGAACGGATGTTGTCAATGCCAGGCGTGGAGTAGAGACCGATCTCCATCGGCGTGGTGTAATACTTCTCCATCTCCTCCGCCGAAAGACCGGCAGCCTGGGCCGTGATCTCCAGAATCACCGGTGCCGGATTCGGATAGGCCTCGATATTGAGCTTGGCGTAAGCAATCAGTCCGGCACAGACGAACACGAACAGGCACAGCAAAATGATCGCACGGCGCGTCAGTGCGAATGCAAGAATGGCCTTCAACATCGGCGGCCTCTTCCAGCGCGGTCTTTATTTGGAGATAGGTGCGACATCGTCACAGCTAAAGCACTCAGGAGGCGCCGCCGAAGAGCATGTTGCTGAGCAATATTGCCCCGTCGATTGCGACCGACTCTCCGGCGCGCAAACCCTCGAGGATCTGGTCGTAGCCGTCGCGCTGCAGGCCGATCTTGACCGTTCGACGCTCAAAGCGGTGGCGATCGCTGGTGAGCACCCATATCGACATCGTGCCGTCGCCTTCGCGCACGACGCCGCTCAGCGGCACAGCGGGCGAGCGCACAGGCTCGCCAGTGCGAATGACAAAGGTTGCGAACATCCCGGACCGCAGCTCGTGCTGCGGATCTTTGATCTCAGAACGGATCGTGACTCGGCGCGAATTCGGATCGACCACCGCCCCCAGCCGCGTGATCTTGCCGCTGAATACGCGCCCGGGATAAGCCAGGACCGAGACCGTAACAATCTGGCCCACCTTGAAATCCGGACTGTCGGTTTCGACCACGTTCGCCACCATCCACATCGTCGACAGATCGGAGACCGAATAGGGAGCAGGCGGAATGCCGGGCTGCTCGAGTAGCCCAGGTGCAGCATTGCGCGCGGTGATGCGCCCCGTGATCGGGCTTCTCACGATGAGCGCCGTCTCGACCTGGCGCGCGGCGACGATGCGATCGATCTCCGCCTGCGTCTTACCGAAAATTGCGACCGCATTGCGGGCTGCCTTCAGTGCGCCTTCGGCCGTCTGCTGATTGGCGACTGCCGTCTCATAGTCATTCTGGTCGATGCCCTGCACCGCATAGAGCTTCTTGGCGCGCTCCAAAGCGCTGCTGGTCTGATCGAGTGTCGCCGCCGCGCCAATCAGATTCGACTCCGCCGCGATGAAGTCCGGGCTCTCGATCGTGAACAGCATCTGGTCTTTTTTCACCTCATCGCCGACGTCTGCATAGGTCTGAATGATGCGGCCTTGATAGGGCGAGAAGACCTGAACATTCATGTCTTCATTGAAATCGATATTGCCGACTGCATCCTTCTGGATCGGGAAGTCTCGATCAACGACCGGCCCGACCTTGATCGACACCAATTGTGAATCCGACAGCTGGACGGTTTGCTTGTCGCCAGCCGAGGCAGCCTCCACGGGAGCCGATGCGGCACTCGCTTCGGCGGCGTTGGCGGTCTTGGTGCGCAGTGCCAGATAGGCGCCGGTCGCGATCATCGCGACCCCGGCCACAGCGGCTGTGCCCAGCAAGGCAAATCTCTTGTCGAATCGCGGCGGAAAGATTGGTTGGCGCATGGCTGGACCTCATTCTTCAGCGAGTTCCGATCATGTCCATGTCTCCAGAGCAGAGCCACTGTGAGGGATCACACCGGCACTGTGATTCATCACAGTTCCGCCGCAACGCCTGCTTGCTGCACAATCCCCGATCAATGGTGTCGACATTGAATTCACCTAGCCGCTGCCGCTCGTCCGGACCATTACCTATGCGCGCTAAGTGCATCGCCTGCGTCGTTCTCACTGTGGCCGCCGCGGCGGTGGTCTCTGGTTCTGGCTGCGCCGTCGGTCCGAATTTCCACAAGCCTGCAGCGCCGGCTGGTGCCGGCTACACCACCGCGCCGCTGCCCGAGGCAACGGCCTCGGCGGATGTCCTCGGTGGTGATGCACAGCGCTTTGTGATGGGGCAGGACGTGTCGTTCAAATGGTGGGAAGCGTATGGCAGTCCGGCACTGAATTCCCTGGTCGAGCAGGCGTTTCGCGCCAATCCCACGATTACAGCGGCGCAAGCCGCGCTGCGCCAAGCGCAAGAGCTGGTGCGGGCGCAGCAGGGATTTTTCTTTCCAACGGTGGCCGCGAACTACAATTTCGAGCGCCAGAAACTGGCTGGAAATGTGACTGGCACCAGCGCACCGGGCGCCCAGGGAGACGGATCGGGCATCTTCGCGTATCAGAGTCCAGATCCGAACCCGCCGCCGCACAACCTGCCGCTGTATTTCAACTTTCAGACCGCGCAATTCACGGTGGGCTTCGAGCCGGACGTGTTCGGCAGCAACCGCCGGAAAGTGGAGTCGATGGACGCGCAGGCACAGATGCAGCGCTTCGAGCTCGAGGCGACCTACGTCACACTGGCCTCGAATGTCGTGGCGGCCGCGATTCAGGAAGCCTCGACCCGGGCGCAGATTGCCGCGACCAAGGAGATTATCGACTTCAACGAAAAATCACTGCAGATACTGCTCGACAAGTTCAAGCAGGGCTACGCCATGCGCATCGACGTGGCCGCTCAGGAGGCGCAGTTGGCGCAGGCCAAAGCCTTGCTGCCACCGCTCCAGAAACAATTCGAGCAGACCCGCGATCTGATTCGCGCCCTGGTCGGCAAGCTGCCCGATCAGGAGGTCGAGCAAACCTTTGACCTGGCGTCACTCAAGTTACCGCAGGACATCCCGCTGAGCCTGCCTTCGAAGATCATCGAACAACGCCCCGACGTGCGCGCCGCCGAGCAGCAGCTGCGTTCGGTCAATGCCGAGGTCGGCGTTGCCATCGCCGCGATGCTGCCGCAATTCTCGATCAGCGGCGCACTCGGTGGGACAGCGACCGAATTCCCCTGGTTGTTCCGCTCCGGTGGACCGTTCTGGAATCTGATTGGCGCTGTCACGCAGCCGGTGTTCGCCGGCGGCACGTTGTGGCACACCAAGCGCGCCGCCGATCAGGCGCTCAAGCAGGCCGCAGCGCAGTACCAAGAGGCGGTCATTACGGCCTACCAGAACGTCGCCGATACGCTGCATGCCATGCTCTCGGATGCCGATGAGCTGGCCGCGACCCTCGCGGCCGAGCGTGCCGCCAAGGTCACGCTCGATCTGACGCGCGAGAAGATGCAGGACGGCTACACCGACTACCTGACGGACCTTGCCGCAGAAATGGCGTATCAACAGGCGTTGCTCAGCCTGGTCCAGGCTCAGGCCACCCGCTTCGGCGACACCGCGGCGCTGTATCAGGCACTCGGCGGTGGCTGGTGGAATCGCAACGGCGGCGCCACTTCGGCCAATGACGGCAGTGCCCTGTCGCACGATGTGGCAGCCGTTCGTTGATAGAGGGTCCCGTCTGCGGACATTGTGGTTCCTGGTGAGCGGGCTTTGGACCGTGGCCACACTGCTGCGCGTCGACAGGGTGTGGGTGCCGTTGCTCGGGTGGCATCGGATTATTGCCGGAGCGTGGCTTTGGTGCAGTCTCATCGTCCCGCCCGTGATATTCGCGATGATCGTCGCAGCCATCCACCGGAAAGCGACGGGCAGGTAGACGGTCAGCAACGCCGGCACACGGGGGGTACCACCTACCGCTGATCGGGTGGTGCAACGCAGCGCACCACGGGTGCTAGCATTGCCTGTAGATAGGTCGCTCTACCATGATTGCCACAGGTAAAAGGATCCTTTGCATTGAAGACGATCCGGAGACAGCCGCCCTGATCGCGGAGGATCTCCAGGAGCGAGGCTATGCGGTGACGCTGGCGCTGGATGGCCACGTCGGCTTCCAAGCGCTATTGAAGACCGGTCCCGATCTGGTGCTGTGCGACATCAGCATGCCGGGCATGATGGGATTCGAAGTGCTGGAGCGGCTGACGGCGCTCGCACCGCAATTCGAGGCGGTGCCATTCGTCTTTCTGACAGCGCTCGCAGATCGCGACACCGAACTGAAGGGTCGGCGGCTCGGGGCCGATGACTTCGTTACCAAGCCGATCGACTTTGAGATCCTCGCGACCATCGTCGAAGCCCGCCTGGGGCGCGTGGCGCGCAACGAGGCCTGGTCTCGCCTGGTGGAATTGAACGACCGGGAAGTGGAAAGCCTCACCTGGTCCGCGCGCGGCAAGACCTCGACCGAGATCGCAGAGGTTCTGGGCCTGAGCAAGCGCACGGTGGATTTCCACATCGAGAACGCGTGTCGCAAGCTCAACGTCGCCACGCGAATTCAGGCCGCGGTCAAGGCCGTCTCCGGCGGCTTGATTGAACCCTGATCGGACTGCGAGCGTGTCTGCCGTCATCGAGCAAGCCAGCCCCGGCGAGCGAGCGCACCCACCCGCCGCGCCGCAGCGGATATCGGGCTGGTACGCTGCGCTCAAACGGCGTTCCATCCGCGTATTACTCTCGGCCGCCTCGCTGCTGTTCCTGATGCAGGTGATCGGCCTCGGGAGCTTCAGCATTCAGCGCCTGAGCGATGTCAACCGAGTCTCGGAAGAGATCCGTAGCCAATGGTTGCAGGACACGCGGCTGCTGGGCGATTTGAGCAACTATATGTCCGACTACCGTACCGGTGAGGGTACGCACCTGCTTTCCAATACGACGCTGGAGCTGGCCGCCAGCGAAAAGGAAATATCAGCACTCGATGCGACCGTCACTCGAGCGCAGCGTGCGTACGAAGCGCTGCGGCACGATGATGCAGAACAGCGTCTATACGACAACTTTGCGCACCAATGGGACGCGTACAAGGCCATCGCCGGGCAGGTACTCACGCTCTCGCACGGCGGAGAAAAGACCGATGCGGTCGCGATGTATATGACGACTTCGCGTCACGCCTTTGATATCTCGAGCGACACGCTGGGTCGCCTGACCGATCAGACGGTAGCAAAGGCGCGCGAGGCGAGCGAACGCGCGGACAGCACCTACGTCAGGGATCGACAGTTGATTATAGCTGCCATGATCGTGGCCGCCTGCCTGGTCGTCGCCACGATCATTTACATCACGCGCTGGGTTTCGGGCCCGCTGCTGGGCCTTGCGCGACGCATGCAGGCACTGGCGGCCCACGATACCGAGGTCCATGTTCCCGGCATCCGTCGCGAGGACGAGCTCGGCGAGATGGCGCGATCCGTCTGCGTGTTCCGCGACAATGCGATCGCCCTGGCGAAGAGCCAACGCCGCCTGGTGGAACAAGCCGCCGCGCTCGAGCAAACGCTCGAGAACGAACGACGCCTGACCGCGCAGCAACGCAATTTTGTCACGATGACCTCACACGAGTTTCGCACCCCGCTGACCGTCATCGACGCACAGGCGCAGCGGCTGATCAAGCTCAAGGACCGGATCAATCCCGAGGATCTGCTCGAGCGCGCCCGACGGATTCGCAGCGCCGTGCTGCGGCTCACCGGCATCATGGACAGCTTGCTCGGCGCATCACGTCTGTTCGACGGCCAAGCCGCCTATCATCCCAGCGAATTCAACCCGGCCGGCTTGCTGCACGAGGTCTGCCAGCTGCATCGAGACACGACCCGCGGCGTCGACATTCGGGAAGAATTCGGTGAGCTGCCGGCGATCAGCACCGGTGATTCGAAGTTGCTGTTCGCGATGTTCAGCAACCTGCTGTCCAACGCCATCAAGTATTCCGCCACGGGCAGCCCGGTCTATGTGATCGCGCGCGCTGAGCGCCGGGACGGATGGGTGATCAGCGTGCGCGATTGCGGCATCGGCATTGTCGAGCGGGATCGGGCGCACCTGTTCGAGCGCTATTTCCGCGGCACGAACGTGGCTAGCGTGGCCGGCAGCGGTGTCGGGCTGCACCTGGTGGCGCTGGTGCTATCGCTTCACGGCGGCAGCATTGAGGTCGAGAGCCGCGTGGGTGTGGGCTCCATTTTCACCGTGCGCCTGCCGCGCTCGGCGACATCGAATGAACAGACTTCGCTGAGCACTGGAGCCGCCTGACAGCGATTCTCTGAACGCCAGCGTGCCGCGGGGCGCAGCTTCAGATTATCGAGCAACGCCTCGATGCGCCAAGCGGCCTCCACCTCCGCGCCACGCAGACAGGCCTGGTCTATCAGCTGCAGTTGCTGGCGCATCCAACGCGCCTCACCGGCCGTATAGACGATGCCGTCAGGCGCCACAACGCGCCTTTGAGCTGTACCGTCCACATGCAGCGACTCGACCAATTCGCGCACATCGCGAACGGTGTGCACCAGGGGCGCATCGCAACCGCTGCTGTCTGCAAACGCTGCTGGCGCACAGATCAACAGCGCCCACAAGGCGTAAACGAGCGCCAACCGGCGGATTGCCATGGCAGCAGGCCCTCCCGGGCGTCGATGGCGATAGCTGCGCCGATCCTACTGTCAGACGTTGTTAGAATGTCGCAAAGAAATGAGCCGCCGATACAGACCCGCCTGTCGCGGCTGCGCCAGGAATCTCTTGCCCTTTGACGCTGCGTCGACGCACCGAGCTGGAGCTCGTGCCGCGTCAGTTGCGCCAGATATTTGTCATATGGCATGAACGTTCATCGCTAATTCACTGGATTGCAACGAAAATGTCATTCCTGGCCTTGAGACTATGAACCCGGCTCCGGGACCCAGCGAGGCTTTCATGAACTCTGGCCCTCGACCGGCTATTCAGGTACGCACCGCTTTCATCTCCGATATTCACCTGGGCGCGCGCGACTGCCGCGCGGACCTGGTGCTCGACTTTCTGCGCCGGGTTCATACCGATCAGCTGATCCTGGTCGGCGACATCATCGATATCTGGAGTCTGCACCGCAGCTTTTATTGGCCGCAGTCGCACAGTGACGTGCTGCGCACGATTCTCGGCAAGACCAAGCACGGCACGCGCGTGATCTACGTGCCCGGCAACCACGACGAGCAATTCCGCCAGGTTGGCGGCATGAGCTTCGGCAACCTGGAAATGCACCGCGAATACGTCCATGAAACGCTGCGCGGGCAGCGCCTGCTGGTGATGCACGGCGACGAATTCGACGGCGCTGTGCAATGTAATCGCTGGCTCACCGCCCTGGGCTCAGGTCTTTACGACGTCATATTGGGCTTGAATCGTGGCCTCAACGCGCTGCGTCACCGACTTGGTTACGGCTACTGGTCACTCGCGGGATATCTCAAGAGTCGCGTCGGCAATGCGATGGACTACGTGCGCAGCTTCGAGGCCGCCGCCGCGCACGCCGCGCGACGTCGCGGCCTGGATGGCATCGTCTGCGGTCATATCCATCGACCCGAGATGATCGACATCGGGGGCGTGCTCTATTGCAACGATGGTGACTGGGTCGATAGCTGCTCGGCGTTGATCGAAACCCGCACCGGCGAGCTCGAGCTCTGGCATTGGACCGACGCCAATCGCGAACTGCCCGTGCCGCTCCCAACCAGGACCGTGGCACACGCGGCTTAGATTGCTCCGGCAAGTTGCCAGCGCTCGGCTTGCGCCGCGCCACGGCGCCCTGATCCCTGCTCTTTTTATATAAAGGCTCGCTCTACTTATATAGGGGCTCGGGTTCAAGGTTGGGCGCGTCGGCCGGTAATCCGAGCGCAGCGCGCAGATTCGATCGCGCTTCGGCCAGATCACGCTGGAAATTGACATTCTGCAGCAGCAGTTGCACCGCCAACGTTCCGGCGATGCGCCCGGCCTCCAGGTCGGTCGGGAAATGCGCGCCGACCACCATTCTGGAGTGGGCAAAATCGCGGCTGCGCGCAAACAGCGCCTCGCGCTTCTCCGGCACCATGTCGGCCAGCAGAATCGCGCACACGGTGCCGAAAGCGGCATGACCGCTGGGGTAAGAAGAGTGTGCCAGCCCGTTGGCGGCCTGGTCCGCCCCAGCTCGGTCCCGCCCGGCCTTGTCGTGCCCGCGGGTACCCATCCCGAATGTCGCCTTCCAATCGGGCGACATGTCGCCCAGACGCTCGACCTCGCCGCTGTAGGCATACGGCCGCGCCCGCTTCCAGTATTTCTTCGCCGGTCCTGCGATCGACGCGCCCTCAAGCGCCGCCTGATTCAGGAATGCGAGCAGCCTGGGATTGCTCTTCGACGTCAGCACATCGCCCAGCACATCCGAAAAACGTCCGCAGCTCGCCTCCACGTCGGCAACCGCATGCGCGACCGTACCGTCCGCTCGCGCCGCGCGCTGCGCCTCGAGCACCGCCTGCAGGTCGGCTTGCTGCGCCGGCGAATCCGCAGCCGGCGGCGGCGCCAACAGCTCGACGATATCGACCTGCGAAGCCAGCAGATAACGCGGCCCGCTGGGCGGCGCGGGGGCCGGGGCCGGACAGTTGACGGCACTGTTCGCCGCCGCGGCGGCAGCGACGGCTGGCGGCGCAGGCAGTGCCGCCGCCAGCAACAGCACCGGCCAGCAGACGATCAGCGAGCATCGGCGCGGGATTTCATGAGCCATGGGCGCACTATGATCCGCGAAAGCCATCGCGGCAGCCAGCTTAGGCTAGGCGAATTAATCAAACTCCGTCATCAGTTCCGGGTTGCGCCGATGTGCATACATACGCCCGATCTGTGCCGGGGTGACGCGCCCCAGAGATAGCTCCGGCAGCCGCTCGAGGGGGAAGAACTCCACCGCGCTGGTCTCAAGGCTCGGGCACGCCGCCCCGCCGATCAGCTCGCAGATGAAGAAGAGCTTATATATAGAGTAGGGATGGCTGGAGACGTGACCCTGCCGCCGGTAGTCCCAAACCGCGGCGAGCTTCAGCGCCCGGGCCTGGAACCCGGATTCTTCCTGGATCTCGCGCTCGACGCATTCCCTGGCGGATTGATTGACGTCCGCCCAGCCGCCCGGCAGCGTCCAGCGGCCGTCGCTGATCTCCCGCACCAGCAAGATCCGCTCGTCGCGGAACACGGCTCCGCGAACGTCCACCTTGGGAGTCGGATAACCCAGATCCTGCTCGAACAGCGCACTGATCCGTTCCGCCGGCGCCCCGGAGCCCGACGCCAGCATGGCCACGGCAATCGCACGCAGCCGCTGATAGCGCTCGATATCGTACCGGTCGTTTGAAAAGGCCAGGCCAGTCTGCGCAATTGCCTGCAATTCTCTCGCCCACAGCAGCCAGCTCGGTTCATCCATCGCACCACCCTTGGCGTTCCCGCGACTCTAGCAGTAGAGTCAGCGCCGACACTAACCGCCGCGCGCGATTTCAGGAGCATCTAAATGAAACGAACCGCATCCGCCATCTGGTCCGGCGATCTCAAGAGCGGGCACGGCGCGCTCGCCACCCACAGCGGTGTACTCAAGGACACTCCCTACAGCTTTGCGACACGCTTCGAGGCCGCACATGGCACCAACCCGGAAGAACTGATCGCCGCGGCCCATGCCGGATGCTTCACGATGGCGCTGTCGGCAAGCCTCGGCAAAGCAGGTTTCACGCCCAAACGCCTGGCGACGCAGGCCACCGTATCGCTGGATCTGGTCAGCGGCAACTGGACGGTTACCGGCGTGCATCTCGAGAACGAGGCCTGGGTACCCGGCATCGGCGCGGAAACATTCGCACAGATCGCGGCCGACGCCAAGGCGAACTGCCCGATCTCGCGCCTGCTGCGCGCCGAAATTTCACTTCATGCCAAGCTCGAGCCCGGCGAGGGTCATTGACGCGCGATAGTCGGCGCGGCAGCCGTTCGCGCAGCGCATAGAGTTCGCGCTCTTAGGTGAGGCGAATACCGCCCTTAGCGAAGCGCTTCAAAGCCGGGATGCGCGGCGGCGTGTCGGTCGAAGGTGACCGTCTTGGCACAGCCGGCGTCCCGGCACAACTCGACGATCACCGCATCACTGAAATCTGCTCTCGAGTCCCGATACGCCCGAAGCGCTCGCCAGATGACATCCGCCTTCTCGAGCATCAACTGGGGCGCGGTCAAAAGTCCCTCGATAACATCGGCGATCGCCATTCGGGTCGCTCGATAGTTCGATGACATCACCCAGGCCACCTCGGCCAGCGTCACGATGGAGATGAAGCCGCGCGCTTCGGCCGACAGAGACCCTTCTATCAGCCGCGTCGCCGCGGCCGCCTGGCGCACATCGTCTTGGGCGAGGTAGCGGACAACAACGTTGGTATCGAGGCCGATCACCGCCAGCGGCCCATTCGGGCGAGGCTTTTATTCATGTCCTCAATGGTCACGGCGCGTCGCGGCTTGGGTAGAATTCCCTTCAGCAAGCGAATGTCCCGGGTCGCGGGCTTGACGAGAAAGCCAGCGTCGGTCTCGATAAACTCCACACGATGTCCAGCTTCAAGACCGAGTTTCGTGCGAACGGCCTTCGGTAAAGTGATCTGGCCTTTGCTGGTGATCGTTGCGGTAGCCACAGTACCTCCTTAGGCACAATATTGTGAGCAAGGTATCTTACCTCAAGTAAGGAGCACAGGTAAGAGTAGCTGGCTATTAGGCGCAAATTTCCGCGACCGCGGGCGGCCTTCGGTATCACTAGGTTATTGTTTCGCAAACAGATCGCGCGGCGGCGACCGGCAGCCCGCGCTGCTGCCTACTTTGGATCCAGAACCCGCTATGACCGAATTTCGTGAATCTTCCCAGGAGGCCTACTACAGCTAAATCAGCACTGAATTATCAGCTCGGGCGCGCCGACCAACCTCTGCTGGCGATCTTCAGATCAGCAGCTCGGCGATGGCGATCCGCGCGTCGGGGGTAGCTTGCGGACAGCTCGTGTAGCCCACGCGGTACTCCCGGTGCCATCCTGACTATCCGGCTTTGGCAAGCAGATTCTCGAGGCTGGCGGCCGCAGATCGGCTGTACTGGGCTGCCAAGCGTCGCAGCAATACCAAGTCTAGCGAGTCGCCAGCCGCAGCGATCACATTGCGAGCGTCCTCGATATCCTGTGGTCCGTTCGCAGCGACTTTCATCGCCAGAAAATCCTCACGGCTGACAAATCGCAATGACTGGCCCATAAACGGGACCTCAATCGTGCGCGAGAATGTTGCTGCTTCGAGACCGCGTAGGCCGATCAGCAGATCGACGCGGTTCCCATACGTATCCGTAAGCGCCAAAAGGCATGCAATCGGATCATCCAAATCGCCGCGCCGCAGCTCGGCATGGAAACCCGCTGCAATAAATGCCTGCTCCAGGCGTTGCGCATCCTGGGTCGTGAATGACAGCACGGCGTCCGCATCCAGGCTGGCACGAACGACACCGTGCACTGCCGCTGCCATCGCGCCGATAACGGCGTAATCGACCTGTTCCCTTTGCAAGACAGCAGCGACATCGAGAAACAGCAGAGCCGACTGACCGGGAGCGGTGGTTCTCACGCGCCTGCTTCCGACGAGGGCGCCGACGGTTTCGGCCGGGCGACCTGATGCAGTGCCATCATCAGTTGGCAATGCTGCATGAACGCCTCCAAACGCTGCTCCGGAGTCAAGCGTTGCGTTGCAGCCATCACGGCCTCACGCGCCTCTTGGGCAAGTCTCGAGTCCATGCGGCACAGTCTATCGGCTCGGCGCCGACGCGCCTACCGCGCGACCGTGCCTACCCCTTGCCGCCGCCGCCCCCTAACGCCGCAGCTGTTCCTGGTGGGCGCGAAACCAGTCGTAGGTGGAAGCAAGCCCGGCGTGGAGAGCAATTTTCGGCTGCCAGCCCAGCGCGGTCAGGCGCGAGGTATCCAGCAGCTTGCGCGGCGTGCCGTCGGGCTTGGAACGATCGAAGTGCAGCTCGCCTTCGAACCCGACGGTGTCGGCCACCAGGCGCGCCAGCTCGGCGATGCTGACGTCTTGGCCCCAGCCGACGTTGACCGGCCCTTCATCGCTATATTGACGCATCAGAAAAACGCAGGCATCGGCCAGGTCATCCACGTGCAGGAACTCGCGCCGCGGCGTGCCGCTGCCCCAGACTTCGACCGCTTCGGCGTGCCGCAGCTTGGCCTCATGGCATTTGCGGATCAGCGCCGGCAGCACATGCGAGTCGACCAGGCTGAAGTTATCCCCAGGCCCGTACAGATTGGTCGGCATGGCGCAAATGGCATCGAATTGGAACTCGCGCCGATAGGCCTGGCACATCTTCAGGCCGGCGATCTTTGCGATCGCATACCACTCATTCGTGGGTTCGAGCGGCCCGGTGAGCAGGCTGTCTTCAGGGATCGGCTGCGGCGCGAGCCGCGGATAGATGCAGCTCGAGCCGAGGAACAGCAGCTTGCGAGTGCCGTGCCGATAGGCGGCGTCGATGACGTTGGTCTGGATCTGCAGATTATCGCGCAGGAACTGCGCTGGATGGCTGCGGTTGGCTTCGATGCCGCCAACCTTCGCCGCCGCCAGGAACACGTATTGCGGCCGCTGCTCGGCGAAGAAGCGCTCGACGTCAGTCTGCCGCCGAAGGTCGAGTTCATCATGCGTGCGCAGCAGCAGGCGACTCACGCCGTCGGCGCGCAGCCGGCGCACGATGGCGGAACCTACGAGACCGTTATGGCCGGGAACATAGATCGGTGAGTCATACACGATCCCGCCATTATTCCCGATACGGGTAGGTCTTGAAACCTTCGGGATTGCGCGAGCCGGCGCAAAATGGGGGCGGGTCGTGCAGGGGCAGTACTTCCTCCGATGGCGCGATCGGCATGGCGCACGGCGAATGTTACGTAATATTCTCAACCCTGTCATACCCGGCAGTCTTGCCTCCGGTACTGTCCCTCTCAGAGTGTAGGAAAGGACGACTCAGCGAGGCTGTCACATGGATGAGAAGCTACTGGCGCGTACGGCGCCAACGGATGCACTGCCGCTGGCGGGCGCCGCGATTGTGCTGTCGATGGTTGCCCATCCCGCAATGGCGGTATTCAACAATACCGATACAGTGACTTATTCAACCGGCGTTGTCGCTACGCCCGGTAATGCGACCAACATCGTCGCTGCAGCCGGCTCGGTGGAACTGGGCGACGCGGACGATCAGCTCGCCCGCCGCGAAAGCCTGCGCCGCCGCGTGCGCCAGTGACGACGTGGCGCAACCGAGTACCACCAGAAACCCACCACCAGCCGCGAAGCCCAGCCCTTGCGCGTGGCAAAATCGTTCTGACCCATGTTGCCTGCTCCCGATAGAGAGATCCTGCAATCTGCGGGAGGGTATTGCCGAATGGTATCGGCAATATGAACTTTCTGTGGCGTCCTTGTGATCGAACGACTCCATCGCCGTCGCGATCGCATCCCCTCAGCCAGTGCCGATACTTCCGAGGTAGTCGGGCTTGCCGAGCTTGACGCCCGCGTGCCGCAGGATGTCGTAGGCGGTCGCGCTGTGAAAGTAAATGTTGGGCAGCACGAACGACAGCAGATACTCCCAGCCGTTCTTGAAATTGAGCGTGTTGTTCGGGAATTTCAGCACCACGGCGCGGCTCTCGGCCGCCTCCAGCTGGCGCGGCTCGAAGCCCTTGACATAGGCGATCGTCTTATCGAGCCGCTGCTTGAGTTCCGCAAAGCTCGACTCCGTGTCCTCGTATTTCGGCGCTTCGACCGCCGCCAGACGCGCCATGCAGCCCTTGGCCGTATCGGAGACGACCTGCACCTGCCGCGTGAAGGCAAACATATTCGGGTACAGCCGCATTCCCAGCAGGACCGCGGGGTCTATTTTCTCGGTTTCGGCATGCAGCCGGCCTTTTTCTAGAACTCCCTCCAGGTTGCCGAGTGCGCGGACCAGGACTGGAACCGAAGCGTCATGGATAGACAGGCTCATGTTGAAATTCTCCCTCTAGGCTGGTGGCACGCGCGGCGCGCGTGATCGCTCGCGTATCCTGAGTCAGAACGATACGCGCCCGCAAGCCGGGATGGTTGTCCTCCAATTTGAGCTCGCTGCCGTGCAGCCGGGCCACCGCATCGACCAGGCTGAGTCCTAAACCGACACCGGGAGTGCAGCGACTCGCATCGCCACGGTAAAAGCGCTCGACCGCCTTGGGCTTTTCCGCATCCGGAATGCCTGGTCCGCTGTCCGCGACCACGATCTCGACGCTGCCACCGTCGCCGACCCGAACCGCGACCATGATCGTGCCGTCCCTGGGCGTGTACTTGAGTGCGTTGTCGATGAGGTTTCCGAGCGCCTGGGCCAGTAATACCGGATCGCCACGAACCGGGGCGGGCCCGGCGATCTCCAGCGATAAGGTCGTACCCCTGAGCTCCGCGGCAGGCTGATAGAACTCGACCGCCGCGGCGGCGACCGCGGCTACATCCACCGGTACAAAGCCGGAGCGGCGCAGGCCGCTGTCGATCTCCGCCAGCCGCAGCAGCGCATTGAAGATGCGGATGACCTGGTCGACGTCAGCCACCGCCGCGTCGATCTCGGCGAAGGTGTGCTCGGCCGACGGCTTCGTCAGCGCCAGCACCTCCAGGCGCGAGCGCAGCTCCGCCAGCGGCGTGCGCAGATCGTGGGCGATCGCATTGGAAACATTGCGTATGCCATGAATCAGCTGCTCGATCTGATCGAGCATGCCGTTGATGGTCCGCGACAGGGTATTGAGCTCATCGCCGCTGCGATGCGTCGGCAGCCGATGACTCAAATCGCCCTGAATGATCGCCGAAACAGTCTGGCGGATGCCATGAATGCGCGCCATCAACGCACGCCGGATCAGGATGCCGCCGAAGGCGCCGAGGACTGACAGAATCGCGACGGCGCCGGCCAGCGCGTACCAGAAGCGCCGCTCCAACGGCGCGTAGCGCGCTGTATCGCGGCCGACGAGCAGGTGATAGCCTCCGGCCAGGAGCGCGTGCACCACGGCGACATCGGTCATGCGGTTGTCGAGCTCGAACCTGACCGTGTAGGTGCCGGCTTTTGCGGGCACATTCGCCGGCCAGGCCGCGAGATTGCCGGCCAGCGGTTTGAGCGCGGCATCGGCCAGCAACAACTGACGCTCGCCGGCGATCTGCATGCCGACGCGCGTGTTGATATAGCTGATCAGGCCCGGCGCCCCTTCGCGGCGAAACACCTCGGTCAGGCGCAGCGCATCGGATTGCAGAATCTCGTTGCGGCCCTCCTGGATCGTCACGCGCCAGGCATACCAGAGCGGCGCGGCAAACAGCGCCAGCGCCGCCAGCCCGAGGCCGATGTAGCCGACCGAAAGCGTCAGGGCGGAGGACCGTGGAACTTTCATGACATCCGCCTATCAGTCATGCGAAGTCAGCGTGTAGCCGGCGTTGCGCACCGTGCGCAGCAGCGGCCGGTCGAAGTCGGCATCGATCTTCTGTCGCAGCTTGCTGATGTGTACGTCGACCACGTTGGTCTGCGGATCGAAGTGGTAGTCCCAGACGTTCTCGAGCAGCATGGTGCGCGTAACCACCTGGTCGGCATGTCGCATCAGGTACTCGAGCAGCTTGAATTCGCGCGGCTGCAGCGTAAGGCTGCGGTCGCCGCGCGTGACCTTGCGCGTCAGCAAGTCCACGCGCAGGTCAGCCACTTCGAGTTTTGTCTGTGCGTTCTCACCCTGGGCGCGTCGCGTCAGCGCGTCGAGGCGCGCCAGCAGCTCGCCGAACGCGAATGGTTTGGTCAGGTAGTCATCGCCACCGGCGCGCAGACCGCGGATGCGCTCATCGACATCGGACAATGCGCTCAGGATCAGGATCGGCGTGCGCTTGCCCGACTTGCGCAGGGCTTCAATTATCGCCAGTCCATCGATGTCCCCTGGCAGCATACGATCCATGATGATGACATCGTAAGGCTCGCTGGCAGCGAGAAACATGCCGTCGCGGCCGTTCGCCGCATGGTCGGCGGTATGGCCAGCCTCCTGCAGGCCCTTGACCACGAACTGGGTCACGCGCTCATTGTCCTCGACCAACAGTACTTTCATGAGGCTCCTTGGATCAACGGGTCGGCTGGCGCGCCGGCCGCCGCGGCGGCATACGCACGCCGCCGCTGGCCGGTGAACTGGTCCAGATACAGATAAATCACTGGTGTCGTGAACAGCGTCATGGCTTGGCTCAGGATCAATCCACCTACCATGGTGTACCCCAGCGGCTGGCGCAGCTCCGAACCGGTACCATGCTCGAGCATCAGCGGCAGGGAGCCGAGCAGCGCCGCCATGGTCGTCATCATAATCGGCCGGAAGCGCAGCAGACAGGCCTGCCGTATCGACGCTTCCGGGGACAGATGCTGCTCGCGCTCGGCCTGGATCGCAAAGTCCACCATCATGATACCGTTCTTCTTGACGATGCCAATCAACAGGATGATGCCGATCAGCGCGATTACCGACAGATCGAAATGAAACAGCAGCAGCACCAGCAACGCACCGACGCCGGCCGAGGGTAAGGTCGACAGAATGGTCAGCGGGTGAATGTAACTCTCGTACAGCATGCCGAGAATGATGTAGACCACGACCAACGCCGCCAGGATCAGATAAGGCTCGGTCTTGAGCGAGCTCTGAAAGGCCTGCGCCGTGCCCTGGAAACTCCCGGTAATCGTCGACGGCATGCGGATTGCCGCCGCCGCCTTGCTGATCGCATCGACGGCGTCGCCCAGCGCCACCCCGGGCCCGAGGTTGAACGACAGCGTGACCGCCGGGAATTGACCCTGGTGATTGATCGACAGGAAGGTCACGTGCTGCGTGTCGTACTTGACGAAGGTCGACAGCGGCACCATCTGGCCGGTGACCGGTGATTTGACGTAGATCTTCGACAGCGACTGCGGATCGGCCTGCAGCGACGGGGTGATTTCCAGGATCACGTGGTAGGCGTTGAGCTGTGTGAAATACTGCGTCACCTGGCGCTGGCCGAAGGCATCATCCAGGGTCTGATCGATCAGCGACGGCTGAATGCCGAAACGCGCGGCCTGATCGCGATCGATGGTCAGCGACAACATCGAACTGTCGGTCTGTTGATCCGACGCCGCATCGCGCAGCATCGGCAGTTTCTGCAGCTGCGCCAGCAGCCTCGGCGCCCACTCATTGAGTTCGTTCAGGTCCGCGTCCTGCAGCGTGTATTGATACTGCGTACGCGCCAGGCGGCCGCCGACGTTGAGGTCCTGCGCGGCCTGCAGGAATATCGTCGCGCCCGGCACGCGGGCGATCTCGCGGCGCAATCGGGCGATGACCTGATCGGCGCTGTCGGCGCGTTGATCGCGCGGTTTGAGGCTGATGGCCACGAAGCCATTGTTGAGCGAGCGGCTGCCGCCGATCGCCGTGGCCCAGCTCTGCACGTCCGGATCGCGGGCCAGGACGTCGGTCAGCAGATGCTCGCGTCGGACCATTTCGCTGAACGAGACGTCCTGCGGCGCGTCCGACAGGCCGACGATGATGCCGGTATCCTGCTGCGGGAAGAACCCTTTCGGTATCAGCACGTACAGCACCATCGTGAGCGCCACGGTCGCCACAAACGTCATCAGGGTGGCAGGCTGATGGCGCAGCACGAAGTCCAGGCCCCGCGTATAGAGCGCAAGCATGCGGTCGAAACCGGCCTCGATCGCGAGGTACAGCCGCCCGTGCTGCACCTGCTTTTCATTGCGCAGGAACAGCGCGCACATGGTAGGCGAGAGCGTCAGCGCGACGAAAGCCGACACCGCAATCGTCATCGTGACCGTCACCGCGAACTCGCGGAACAGCCGGCCGACGATGCCGCCCATCAGCAGCAGCGGGATGAATACCGCCACCAGCGAGATGCTGATCGACAGGATGGTGAAGCCGATCTCGCGCGAGCCCTTGAGCGTCGCCTCCAACGGCGACAGGCCGCTCTCGATATGCCGGTAGATGTTCTCCAGCATCACGATCGCATCGTCGACCACGAAACCGACCGCGATCGTAAGCGCCATCAACGACAGGTTATCGAGGCTGTAGCCGACGACGTACATCAGCGCCGCCGTGCCCAGCAGCGATAGCGGCACGGTGACGCCGGGAATGATCGTGGCCCAGGCGGTGCGCAGGAACAGAAAGATCACCATGACGACCAGCGCGATCGTCAGTACCAGCGTGAACTCCACGTCATGCACCGAAGCCTGGATGGTCGTGGTGCGGTCCACGACCTGGTCGACTTTGATCGAGGGCGGCACCGACAGCAGCGTCTGCGGCAGCAGCCTCTTGACGCTTGCCACGACGTCGATGACATTGGCGCCCGCCTGCTTGAAGACCAGGAGCAAAATGCCGGACTTGTTGTTCTGCCAGCCGAGCATCTGGTTGTTCTCGGCGGCATCGACCGCGATGCCGATATCGCGGATTCGCACCGGCGCACCATTCTTATAGGCGACGACCACGTCGTTCCAGGGTGCGGCCTGCAGCAGCTGATCGTTGTCGTAGATGGCGAAACTATGCAGCTCACCGTTGATCGAGCCCTTGGGTGCATCGACGGTCGCCAGGCTGATGACGCCGGCCACGTCTTCGAGCTGGATGCCGAGGGCGGCGATCTTGGCCGGATCCACCTGCACGCGCACCGCGGGCTTCTGCTGGCCGCCGAGCGTCACCGATGCAACCCCGGAAATCTGCGACAGCCGCTGTGCGATCACGTTCTCGCAGTAGTCGTCCACGGTGGTGAGCGGCAGTACGTCGGAGTGCACCGCGAGGATCAGTATCGGCGAATCGGCCGGGTTGACCTTTTTATAGGAAGGCGGGCTCGGCAGGTTCTTCGGCAGCTGGCCGCCCGCGGCATCGATGGCCGACTGGATATCCTGCGCGGCGCCATTGATGCTTCGATCGAGGCCGAACTGCAGCGTGATCTGCGCGGTGCCGAGCACGCTGGTGGAGGTCATCTGCGACAGGCCGGGAATCTGCGCGAACTGGTATTCCAGCGGCGTCGCCACCGATGAAGCCATGGTCTCCGGGCTGGCCCCGGGAAGCTGCGCGGTCACGACGATCGTCGGAAAGTCCACCTGCGGCAACGGCGCCACCGGCAGCAGTGGCCAGGCCACGATGCCGATCAGGAGAATGCCTCCCATCAGCAGCGAGGTCGCGATCGGCCGCCGGACGAAGGGCTCGGAGATGTTCATGGCGCCAGGCGCTGCACGACCTTCGAAGCCTGAGCGTCGGCGTCCTGCGGTGGCGCCTGCTGCGCGTTGGCCGCCGAAGCGGCTGCGGCCAGCATGCGCACGTGCGCGCCCGGCTGCAGCCGATATTGATTGGTCGTCACGACGCGCTCGCCGGACTCCAAACCGTCGGTCACGACCGTGACGCCCTCGCTGTCTTCGGCGGTCTTGATCGGCCTCGCCTCGACCGTGGAATCGGCTTTGACGACATAGGTGAACAGACCCTCGGGTCCACGCTCGACCGCGGCCGTCGGCAGCGTCACGGCGTCGCGCCGCTGGTGCAGCAGCACACGAACGTTCACGAACTGGCCCGGCCATAGGGCATTGCGCGCGTTCGGAAAGGTCGCCTTCAGGCGCACCGTGCCCGTCGTGGGATCGATTTCATTGTCGATCAGGGTCAGCATACCGGTGTCGAGCTGAGTCCGGTCGTCGCGCGACAGCGCCGTCACGCCGACTTCGCCCGCAGCCAGCGCCTGATTGATCTGCAGTACCACATCCTCGGGCAGCGTAAACACGATCGATATCGGCTGCATTTGCGTGACCACGACAATGCCGGTGGTGTCGGCGGCGTGGACGATGTTGCCGGGATCGACCAGGCGGATGCCGGTGCGCCCCGAGAACGGTGCGGTGATGCTCGCGTAGGCGAGCTGTGTGCGCGCATTGTCGATCGAGGCCCGGTCGACCTGAAGCTGCGCCTGCAGCTGCGCCACCAGCGCCCGTTGCGTATCGAGCACCTGTTGACTGGTCAGATTCTGCGGCGCCAGCACCATATAGCGCTGCAGATCGCGCTTGGCACTATCCAGCTGCGCGGCGTCCTTGGCCTCCATACCGGTGGCCTGGTCGAGCGCAGCCTGCAGCGGACGCGGATCGATCTGCGCCAGCAGATCGCCTTTCTTGACCAGCTGACCCTCGACGAAGCCGACGCGTTCCAACTGGCCGTCGACGCGAGCTGTGATCTTCGCGGTATAAAAGGCTTGGACGTTACCAAGGCCTTCCAGATAGACCGGGACATCACGGCGCGTAGCCACGGCCGTCTCGACCGCCACCGCGGGCGGACCGGGGGCCGGCCCCGCGGCCGTGGCCGGCTTGTGCGACAGCCATACCCAGCCGAGCGCGACCACCAGCGCCGCGGCGACGCCGAGCAATACGCGCCGATACCGGATGTTTGCCGCGCCTTCGATGGATCCGCTCATTTATCCGGCTGTGCTGGTCGCCAGCCACCCCCGAGGGCCTGAAATAGGTTCACTAGAGCCTGCAGGTGCTGATACTTCACCTGCACCAGAGTGTCCTGGGCCGTAAACAGCGCCGTCTCGGTATTCAACATTGTCAACACGTTGATGGTGCCGGCCTGCATCTGCAGCTGTGAGAACTCGAAGGCGCGGCGCGCCTTGTCGACCGCTATGTGCTGCCGCAGCTCCTGCTCCGACGTCTGCTGCACGGCTACCAGCGCGTCCTCGACATTGCCGAGCGCCGTCAGTACGGTCTTATGATAATCCGACAGCAGCTCCGCATAGCGCGCCCGCGAGTATTCGACCTGGCCACGGCGCGCGCCGGCATCGAAGATGGTCTCACTGATCGCCGCCGTAAGTGAGAACACACGGCTCTGCGGCAACAGCAGCGTACCCAGGGCCGTGCTCGCGTAACCGCCGCTCGCCGTCAGGTCGATGGTCGGAAAATACGCGGCCCGCGCCACGGCAATGTTGGCATTAGCCGCCATCAGCTGCGCCTCGGCTTCCGCCACATCCGGCCGCCGCGCCAGCAGCTCCGACGGCAGACCGGCCGTGATCGGCGGCGGCGTGAGCTGCTGCAGGCTGCCGCCGCCGACGTCGATCGATTCCGGCAACTGGCCGACCAGGATCGCGAGCGCATCGATGTTCTGCTGCAGCTGCTGCGCCAGCGGTGGAATCGACGCATTCAGCGTCGCCACCGTGGTTGCCTGCTGCGCCACATCGAGCGCGGTCGCGGTGCCGACAGTCTGCTCGAGTTCCAAGCCGCTGAGCACCTGCTGAGCGTTGGCGAGATCGTCCTGCGCGACCTCGAGCCGGTCATGCTGTTCGAGCACCTCGAAATAGGTCAGCGCCACGCTGGTCAGCACGGTGAGCGCGATGGTCTCCCGGTCGTAGCGGCTCGCCTGGGCGGCGTCCAGTGCCGCATCGCGGGTCGCGCGATTCTTGCCCCAGAAATCGAGCGCGTAGCTCGCCGTCACCGCCGGCAGGTACTCATTATAAGTGACCGGCGGTCCGCCGGTGGCGACCAGCTGGCGTTGGCGAGACGCCGCGGCGCCCGCATCGAGCGTGGGCAGCAGCGCCGCACCGGCGATCCGCGCCAGCGCATCCGCCTGGCGTATCCGCGCGATGGCCGCGGCAATGTCGTCGTTACCGGACTGGGCACGCGCGATGTAGTCATCGAGCTGCGCCGAGCCAAAGCTATGCCACCAGTCGGCGGCAGGCCAGTCGGCGCTCACGCCGGCCGGTGCATTCTGCCAGACCACCGGCGTGGCCACCGTGGGATGCCGATACGCCGGCCCGACGCTGCAGGCGCCAGAACTTAAAGCTAAGCCAAAAAGCAGGCATCCGCGGTATGCCCGCCCGGCCAGATGATGCGCTGTCACCTGGGCAGGGTAACGGCCGACCGGTTAAGTCGACATGGCCGGAAGATTAAACTGAATTAATACCGGACTTACGGCGCCCTGGCGCGCCTTTATCATCCCTGCCCGCGGGCACTTGCCGCCTGTTCGAGCCGCCGCAGCAGCTGTTCGAAGCGGGCGACATCGCGGCGCTCGATACCGGCCAGCAGTTGCGCTTCGTACGCCAGCGCCAGCGGTACGATTCGATCGTACAGGCGTTTACCGGCGGCAGTCATCATCAGGCGGTGCGAGCGTCCGTCCTCGGCGTTCGGCAACCGCTTGACCAGGCGGCGACGCAGCAGGCCCTGCGCGGCGCGCATGACCGTCACCTTGTCCATGATCGTGCGGCCGCAAAGCGTTTGCTGCGTCAGCGGCCCCTCATCGGCCAACACCGCCAGCAGACGCCACTGCGGATTTTTGAGACCGAATTGGTTCTCATAAGCCCGGGCAATGAGCCGCGACACCGCATTCGCTGCGACCGACAGCCGATACGGCAGGTAATCCTGCAGACGCAGTCTGCTGCCAGTGCTACTCGGCATCACTCTGGGCCGCCGGCGCCGCGCGCGCAAAGACTTCCTGCCGCATGCAGTGCTCATAGATGCGCCGGATGGTCGGAAACGGCTCGAGCGGACAATCCACGCGCTGCGCATTGAACACCTGCGGTATCAGGCAGCAATCGGCCAGCGTCGGCGCATCGCCGTAGCAGCAGTCCCCGGCCGTATCAGCCTTCGCCAGCACACGCTCGAGCGCAGCAAAGCCGAGCGCGATCCAGTGGCGCGACCATTCGCCGCGGCGCGCCTCGTCGATCCCGAGTGGCGCCTTGAGATAGCGCAGCACCCGCACGTTGTTGAGCGGATGGATATCGCAGGCGATGCTCAATGCCAGCGCGCGCACCCTGGCGCGCGCCGCCGCATCCCGCGGCAGCAGCGCCGGTGTGGGATGCGTCTCCTCCAGATATTCGATGATCGCGAGCGACTGCGTCAGCGTCAGCGCGCCGTCCTCCAGCACCGGCACCATCCGCGCCGGATTGCGCTCACCAAAGGCCGCACTGTGCTGCTCGCCGCCGCCGCGCAGCAGATGCACCGGTATGGACTGGTACTGCAGCTCTTTGTAGTTGAGCGCGATACGTACGCGGAAGGCCGCCGAGCTGCGAAAGTATGTGTAAAGCTTAATCATCGGGATCACCACCTCAACTGCGTGCACTGAGCACGCGGCCTACGAGCTCGCCGAATCCGAGGCGCGCCGCGCCCGCGCGCTCACACCAGCCGCGCATGATCACCGCATCGCCATCTTCCAGAAATCGCCGTGTTTCGCCGTCGGGCAATGTCAGCGGCCGTTTGCCGCCGGCAGATAACTCCAACAGCGATCCGGCCTCGGTGGCTTCCGGGCCCGACTGCGTGCCGGTGCCAAGCAGATCGCCGGGTTGCAGGTTGCAGCCGTTGACGGTGTGATGCGCCACCATTTGCGCAATGTTCCAGTAGGCATGCCTGAAGTTGCTGTGCGACAGGCGGCAGGGCACTCGCCCCGCCCGGCGCATCGCCTGGGTCTCCAGCAAGGTCTCGAGTTGTATGTCGATCGCGCCATTCCTGCGCACTTCAGGCGAATCCAGGTAAGCCAGCGGTGGCGGATCTTCGGCCGGTCGCGTCCACGGGACGCGGTAAGGCCCCATGGCCTCGAGCGTTACGATCCACGGCGAAATCGTGGTCGCGAAGTTCTTGCCGAGAAACGGCCCGAGAGGCTGGTACTCCCAGGCCTGCAGGTCGCGCGCCGACCAGTCGTTGAGCAGGCACAGCCCGAACACATGCGACTCGGCATCCTCGACGGCGATCGCGGTTCCCAGTGCGTTGCCGGATCCGATGAACACGCCGAGTTCGAGTTCGTAGTCGAGTCGCTGGCTGGCCGCGAGCGTCGGCGCCGCGGCGCCGCCGGCGAGGATCTGCCCCGAAGGCCGCGGAAACTGCTGCCCGGAGATTGCGATCGAAGACGAGCGACCGTGATAGCCAATCGGCATCCACTTGTAATTGGGCAGCAGCGGATTGTCGGGACGAAACAAACGTCCGACTGCAGTCGCGTGATGGATCGAGGTATAGAAATCGGTGTAATCGCCGATGCGCGCCGGCAACGCGTATTGCGCCTGGGCTTGCGGCAGCAGACACGATGCCAATGCCGCCCGCTGTGTCGAGCCCGATCGCAGGATACGCGACAGCGCCAGGCGCAGCGCCGACCAGGTCTGCGGCCCGGCCGCCATGAGTTCGTTCAGAACCGGATGGGCAGCGGCCATAGCCGCTCCTGCGGCAGTCGGTCCCACGGTAGCGACGCTGAATACACCGGCTTTCAGCGCCGCTGCCAGATCCAGAATCTGATCCCCGATCGCGACGCCGCCACGAAACGCCTCGGTGCTGCCGGCGCGTCGGAACTCGGCCAGCGGCAGGTTCTGTATCGGGAAATCCGTTCCGGGAGCGTTGGCGGAAGCGACCCAGCTGTCCAGTCGCGGGTCGTGCGTTTCATTCAGCGCCATGGCGGCTCACCGGCGAGGACATCAGCGCTGCTGCGGATTGAAGTGCTTCGGCAGCCCCTGCCAGCATTCGAAATAATCGCGCTGCAGCAGCGCCGACTCGAGCGCGTATCGTGTCGGCCGGATGACGCAACGCGTCTCGAACATGAAAGCCATGGTGCCGGTGATGTGCTCCGGTTGCGTGGTATCCGCATGGCTCGCGCTGTCGACCGTCGCGACATCCGGACCGTGGCCGCTCATGCAATTGTGCAGTGAGGCGCCTCCAGGCAGGAAGCCATCGGCCTTGGCATCGTACACACCCTCGATAAGTCCCATGAATTCGCTGGCGATATTGCGATGGAACCACGGCGGACGGAACGTATGCTCCATGGCGAGCCAGCGTGGCGGAAAGATCACGAAATCGATGCCGTCGACTCCCGCTGTGTCGGTAATGGATTGCAGCACCAGAAAGATCGATGGATCCGGATGGTCGAAGCTGATCGAGCCGATGGTGTTGAAGCGGCGAAGATCGTACTTGTATGGCGCCAGATTGCCGCGCCAGGCCACGACATCGAAGGGTGAGTGGTCCATGTCCGCCGCCCATAGCCGGCCCATGAACTTCGCGACCAGTTCATACTGTTCGTCCCGGTCTTCGTACCAGGCCACGGGTGTACGAAAATCGCGCTCGCAGGCCAGCCCGTTCGAGCCGATGGGACCGAGGTCCGGCAGACGAAATGCGGCGCCAAAATTTTCGCAGACGTAGCCGCGTGCGGCGCCATCGCGAAGTTCGACGCGGAAGCGCAGCCCGCGCGGAATAACCGCAATCTCGAGCGGCTCCACCGCCAGCCGCCCCAGCTCGCTCACGAGCAGCAACCGCCCCTGCTGCGGCACGATCAGCAGTTCGCCGTCGGCGCTATAGAAGGCTCGCCGCCTCATCGAGCGGTTCGCGGCATAGACGTGGATCGCGCAGCCGCTTTGCGCGTGCGGATCGCCATTGCCGCCCAGGGTCACAAGGCCCTCGAGAAAATCGGTCGGCTTGGCCGGTATCGGCAGCGCGCTCCAGCGCATCTGGTTCGGAGGCGTGGTCACCTCGGAGAAGTCGCTGCCGATGTGGCCATGGTCCATCGGCCGGAACGCACGATGCGTCACCGCCGGCCGGATCCGGTAGAGCCAGGAACGTCGATTGGCGCTTCGGGGCGCGGTGAATGCCGTGCCGGACAACTGCTCGGCGTACAGACCATAGGGACAGCGCTGCGGCGAATTCTGTTCCGGCAGGGCTCCCGCTAACGCCTCACTCGAGAAGTAGTTGCCGAATCCGCTCTGATACGACAGCTCGGCGCCCACCCGCGGTTCCACGGCGCTGCTCATGACACCTTGCCAGCCCCCGGGCCGAGCGACAGCACACCGCGGCGCACCTGATCGAGCTCCAGCGACTCGAACAGCGCCTTGAAGTTGCCTTCCCCGAAGCCCTCATTGCCCTTGCGTTGAATGATTTCGAAGAAGCATGGGCCGACCACGTTCTGCGTGAAAATCTGCAGCAGCAGGCCCTGTCCCTGGGTCGGCGCGCCGTCGAGCAGGATGCGCCGCTCGCGCAGGCGCGTGAGCTCCTCGCCGTGACCGGCAACGCGCTGATCAAGCGCCGTATAATAAGAGTCGGGGGTATGCTGAAACTTCACGCCGCGCTCGCGCATGCGGTCGACCGTCGCGTAGATGTCCTCGGTGCCGAGCGCGACGTGCTGGATGCCCTCGCCCTTGTAGTCGTGCAGGAATTCCTCGATCTGGGACTTGTCGTCCTGGCTTTCGTTGAGCGGAATGCGGATCTTGCCGTCCGGACTCGTCATGGCCTTCGAGAACAGCCCGGTGGCCTTGCCCTCGATGTCGAAATAACGGATCTCGCGGAAGTTGAACACCTGCTCGTAGAAGTCCGCCCAGGTCTTCATGTTGCCGCGATTGACGTTATGCGTCAGATGATCGATATACGTGAGCCCGGCACCACTGGACTGTTCGCGGGCGACGGCCCCGGGAATTGCCACGAAGTCCACGTCGTAGATCTCCTGCGCTCCGTAGCGGTCGACCAGGTACAGATAGGAGCCGCCGATGCCTTCGATGACCGGAATGTTCAGCTCCATCGGCCCGATCGAGCCCTTGGCCTCCTTGGCGCCGCGCTCAATCGCGAGTCGCAGCGCCGCGGCGGCGTCGCGCACACGAAACGCCATGGCATTGATCGATGGACCGTGAGCGCCGCGAAATTCGGCCGCCTGACCGCGCGGCTCCATATTCAGAATGAAGTCGATATCGCCCTGCTTGTAGCGCAGCACGTTCTTCGACCGGTGGCGGGCCACCGCGGTAAAGCCCATGGCTTCGAACAGCTTACCCAACGCGATCGGATCGGGACTGGTGAACTCGACGAATTCGAAGCCATCGGTGCCGAGCGGATTATCGTAGAGATCCTGGCCCATGCAGCGCCCCCGTGATCCTAGAGCCCATCGGCTCCATTTGCCGGCCATTGTACACTGGTTTCATTTGTTACTATTAGCCCTCGATCGGCAGGCCGGCATTCTTCACCACCGAGCGCAGTACGAAGCTCGAGTCCACGCGCGCCACACCGGGCAGCTTGGTCAGAACCTTGCTGTGCAGGCGCTCGAAGTCCGCCGCATCACGCGCCACCACCCGCAGCACGTAGTCCGATTCGCCGGTGGTCAGATCGCACTCGGTGACTTCCGCGACCGCCTGCACCGCCTGCTCGAACGCGCCCAGATCGCGGTCGGTCTGCCCCTTCAGAGTGATGCGGATGATGAAGCCGACGGTGACGCCAACCTTGGGAGGACAGAGCATCGCGGTGTAGCGCTCGATGACACCGGCTTGCTCCAGCAGGCGCACACGTCGTAGGCACGCGGATTCCGACAGGCCGACGCGCGCCGCGAGTGCCGCATTGGACTGCTTGGCGTCGCGTTGCAGTTCGCGGAGAATCTTGCGATCGGCGCGGTCTAGTTGCATATACCTTCAATATACATAAGTCTTACGCAAGAATCTGCTATTTTAATGTCATTTCTTGGCCCATTTTGCAATCGGCTGCCACCGTAAGGGATCACAATCAGTGATCGAGCGTGCGAGCAGCAGCGCCATCGGGAGAGCAGCAATGAGAATCGGCGTCCCCAAGGAAATCAAAGTTCATGAGTATCGCGTCGGGCTGGTGCCGGCGGCGGTACGCGAACTCATCGCCAGCGGCCACGAGGTGCTGGTGCAGAGCGGCGCCGGCACCGGCATCGATTGCAGCGACGAGGACTACCGCAATGCGGGTGGCAGGATCGCGCCCAGCGCCGATGCCGTCTTCAACGACTCGCAGCTGATCGTCAAAGTGAAGGAACCGCAGCTGGGCGAATGCGCCCGCTTACGGCGCGATCAGGTGCTGTTCACCTATCTGCATTTGGCCGCGGATCGCCCACAGGCTGAAGCCCTGATCAAATCGCAATGCGTCGCGATCGCCTATGAGACCGTGACCGCAGCCGACGGCTCCCTGCCGCTGCTGATGCCGATGAGCGAAGTGGCGGGACGCATGTCCATACAGGTCGGCGCCCAGTATCTGCAGCAGGGCAACGGCGGCCGCGGCGTGCTGCTGGGCGGCGTGCCCGGCGTGACGCCCGCCAAAGTGGTGGTGATCGGAGCCGGTGTTGCCGGCACCAACGCCATCGAGATGGCGCACGGCTTGCGGGCCGATGTCACCGCGATCGATCGCTCGATCCGCCGCTTACGTGAATTGGATGCTCAATTCCGCGGTGCCGTGCGTACGCTGTTTTCCACGGCGGACACCATTGAGCGGGCCGTCGCTGATGCCGATCTGGTCATCGGCGCGGTGCTGTTGCCGGGCGCTGCCGCACCGAAGGTGGTGACCGCCGCCATGATCAGGCGCATGCGGCCCGGCTCGGTCGTGGTCGACATTGCCATCGATCAAGGCGGCTGCTTTCAGACCAGTCGACCCACCACGCACGCAGCACCGATCTATGTGGTCGATGGCGTCATCCATTATTGCGTCACCAACATGCCCGGCGCTCTGCCGCGCACTTCCGCCTTCGCGCTCAACAATGCGACGTTGCCTTACGTCAAAGCGCTGGCGGATAAAGGCTGGGAGCGCGCCACGGCGGAGGATCTCGGACTTGCCGCAGGTCTGAATATCGTTCGCGGTGCGGTGGTGCATCCCGCGGTCGCACGCGAGTTGGGGTTGCCCATCGCCGCGTGATCCGAAAGAAAAAATGGAGCGGCGCCCGTTACCTTGCAAGTTCGGCGCGGTGATGCGGGGGTTGCACCTTTCAGGCCGACCAGGAACTGGATCAACAAGGCCGTCGCCGCCGCTCCACTGGAAACCCGCGCTCGCTAGTCATGGCAAACGATCATTGCGCCGTGCTCAGTATATATATCCGCAGCTCGATGGCTCCCGCTAGGCGATGCCGCCCACGCAGAGGTATTTCAGATCGAGATATTCGTTGATGCCATAGCGTGAGCCTTCGCGCCCCATGCCAGACTGCTTCACCCCGCCAAACGGCGCCACGACTGTGCTGATCAGTCCGGTGTTGATACCGACTATACCGCACTCGAGCGCGCTCGAAACACGCCAGACGCGACCGACATCGCGCGCATAAAAATACGCTGCCAGGCCGAATTCTGTGTCGTTCGCCATACAAATCGCGTCTGCCTCGTGCGTAAAGCGAAACAATGGCGCAACAGGTCCAAAAACCTCCTCACGCGCGAGGCGCATCGAAGAGCGTACATCGGCCAGTACGGTGGGCTCATAATAAGTCCGCCCTAGCGCATGCCGGCGACCGCCGATGATCGCGCGTGCGCCCTGGCTCAGGGCATCGCCCACCAACGCCTCGACCTTGGCCAGCGCGGCCACGTCGATCAGCGGTCCTTGTTCCACGCCGGGTTCCATGCCGTTGCCGACCTTGAGTTTCGCCACCGCCGCTGCCAGCTTGTGCGCGAAAGCCTCATAGACCCCGTCCTGTATCAGCAGGCGATTGGCGCAGACGCAGGTCTGGCCGCTATTGCGGTATTTCGACACGATTGCCCCCTCAACCGCGGCGTCGATGTCGGCATCATCGAACACGATGAACGGTGCATTACCGCCGAGCTCGAGCGACATCCGTTTCAAAGTCGGGGCGCACTGCGCAGCCAAGATCCGGCCAGTCTCGGTCGAGCCGGTGAAACTCAACTTGCGCACGATCGGATTGCTGGTGAGTTCTCCACCGATCGCGCGTGCATCACCGGTCACGACGCTGCATACGCCCGCGGGCACGCCGGCGCGCGCCGCCAGCTCAGCCATCGCCAGCGCCGACAGCGGCGTCTGCAGGGCCGGCTTGACGATGATCGTGCAGCCCGCGGCCAGGGCCGGCGCCACTTTGCGGGTAATCATCGCCGCGGGAAAATTCCAGGGAGTGATCGCGGCGCAGACACCGACCGGCTCGCGAATAACGACAATGCGTTTGTCCGCCCAGGGTGAGGCAATGACATCGCCATCGACACGCCGCGCCTCCTCAGCGAACCACTCGATGAAGGACGCCGCATAGCCGATTTCGCCACGCGACTCCGCCAATGACTTGCCCTGCTCACTGGTCATCACGCAGGCCAGATCGCTCTGATTCGCCATCATCAGCTCATACCATCGACGCAGCACTCGCGCGCGCTCCTCCGCGGTCTTGGCACGCCATGGCCCGAAGGCGCGGTTGGCCGCCTCGATCGCGCGACGGGTCTCGGCGATGCCCGCATCGGGCACCGTGATCAGGAGTTCCCCGGTGGCGGGGTTGCGCACTTCGCGCACGGCACCGCTGTCCGCACCGACCCAGTGACCATCGATGAAGCATTGGCTCTTGATCAGGCTGGAGTCTTTAAGATTCATAGGTGTTCCTGAGGTTCGCGGGCACGGGCGGGAAGGCGCCACGGCTGGACGCGGTGCATGATAGCCCTGGCATCCGCAACCCTGGTACGGCCCGGCTATGATTCTGCGCAGCCCACCGGCCAGGGCCTTGCTGGTTCATACTGTTGCGCAGGCGCCCGTACGGAATAGCAGTGTCATGAACAGGAACTCGAGCAGCGAACAGCCGGTCCCGGCGACAGCTGCGCAGGGCGGCCGTCGCCGCCTGATCTTGCCGCACCCGATCGCGAGGCTCGGCCGCGACCAGCCCGAACCCGAGCGCGAGCTGTTGGCGCAGCTCGGTCCCGACTGCGTCTTCATGATGGGCGACAACCCGGCATTGCCGAAGATGCCTGAGAAGCCCCAGCTGCTGGATTTCTTCCGCCTTCGATTCAACGCGTTCACGCGCGATCATCTGCTGCAAAGTGCCAAGCTGGCGCTGCAATCCGGACTCGAGGAAAAGATCGTGCTCGCCTGCCTGCTGCACGATATAGCCAATGGCGCCCTGATACGGACCGATCACGGCTACTGGGGTGCGCAGCTGATCGAGCCCTACGTCGGCGAAGAAATCAGCTGGGCCGTTCGCTATCACCAGGCCTTGCGGTTCTTCCCCGACGAGGCCGTCGGTTACGATTATCCCGAAGCCTACCGGGAGTATTTCGGGCCCGAGTACGAGCCTTCTGCGTACATACGGCAAGCCTACGAAGAGGCCAGGAACCATCGCTGGTACATGACTTCGCGGCTGATCACGCTGAATGATGCGTATGCGTTCGATCCCAACGTGATCGTCGACCCGGAAGAATTCATCGATGTAATCGGTCGACACTTCAAGCAACCGGCCGAAGGGCTGGGGTTTGATAATTCACCGGTCGCCCATATGTGGCGCACCATGATCTGGCCTAACAACCTGTTATGACTCATCCGGGATTTGCGCAGCAGCGCCAGTGTGTCAATTGACTAACACGCCGAGTCGAGCTCGGAGATGAGCGCATCCCTTCAGCACGGTCACGCCCAGCTGCGACGGCGCCCAGCTGAGCAGCATGACCAGGGCCGGCAATGCTACGAATGTCGTGACTACATCGGCACGACGCAGCCGGCCTTCGAGCACATGACCCATCAGCAGCGCCGCTAATCCCCCACCCAGGTTGAACGCGATCTACGCAGCGGCCGCCTGCGGCTTAGTGATTCCATTGCCGACCAGCAGCATCCGCAGCCAGCTCGACGACAGATACAGCATCAACAGACCCGGAAAGAAGCTGACCCGGACCAGCAGTGTGGGTACTGCCCGACCTCCCGCCACGATCGCGAAGAAGCTTCCGGGCTTAGGGTTGGTGGCAGCACGACCACCCGCGCTGCCGGGCAGGCCTGCCGCCCCATGTATGCGCTCGAACGCCGGTGGCCTGCAGATCTATGCCATCGCAGAAGGCCGCCAGTACGCAGCAGACGATCATTGCGACGCACGTGTCATGGCTCACGAACTCATGGCCCGGTCTTTTCGATCTCTATATCCTTGACGCTGCCGCAATCAGCACCGAGCCATTTCCCTTCCATTGTGCTGTTGACCGTCATGGTCTTCGCGCCATGAGAAATGAGCGAGTTCACGGTCCCGGATACTTGACCCGAGCTGACAATTCGAAAGTGCACGCTGGTGGATTGCTTACCGTCCTCGGTGGAACATTCATGGTGCGCTTCGAACTCGCTGGGGGTATTGGTAACCAAAGTCGTCTGGCAATTCTTCGACTGGTCGCTGCCGGCGTTGAAGCCGCGCGACCGCTTCTCCGCCGTCATACACTCCTTTAAGACGCGGGGTTGCGACCCACGCGCGATCGCCGCCTGCATGGCTGCCTCGAACTTGGCGCGCTGATCGGGCGGCAATTTCTGCAGTTGCTCGTCCGTTATCGGCAGATTACCGCTGACCTGGGGATGCGTGCTGATTTCCCACAGTCCCAGCTTGACATTGAGCTGCGGTATTTCCCCGGCAAGCGCCAGCGCCACGGCTACCCCGCTGGCGCCGAGCGCGCATAGAATTGCCCATCTTTTCCCCAACATAACCATCCTCCGTGGTTGCGCGTTGATTGATGCGCATCGCAGACGGCGACATCTTACTCGCTGCGCGGCCGGATGGACCCCCGATTCTGCAGTGCCCCGGAGCCAAGGCGGCGGCTCTCGGTCGCCAGAGTCATGCTGGGAGGTGGCCTATCCGCTCTAAGGCGATTTCGCGGCGATGTCTTGCGGCGAGGGCATCTGCGATGCATCCGAGCCTCCCCCGAGTGCCTCAATCAGTTGATCGCTGTCGGTAAGTTGTTGCATGCGCAGATTCACAGCGGTCTGCTGGTTGCTCAACAGCGTGGTTTGAGCGCCGAACACGTCGAGGTACGGACCGATCGCCAATCTAATGCGGTCGGTGGCGATCGCCAGATATCGCTGCGCCGAAGTGACCGCCGCGTCCTGTTGCCGAATCTTGAGTGACAGGATGCGCAGCGCCGCGAGCTTGTCTTCGACCTGCCGGAATGCGGTCAATATGGTCTGCCGATAGTTTGCGGCCATTTGATCGTCGGCGGCCGGGGTACTGCTCGACCGTCGCCTTGCGCAAGCCGGCACCGAAGGGCGTTGCCGCCACCGTCGGACCGACCGACCAGAAGCGGCTTGGCCATGTCAGCCAGTTCGCCGATGAGGTACTTTCGAATCCTGCAGCCGCGCTTAACGTGACGGTTGGTATGTAGGCTGCTTTCGCGACACCGATCTGCGCGTTTGCTTGTGCCGTAAGGCGCTCATCTGCGGCTATGCCCGGACGACGCTCGAGCAGCTGAGAAGGGATGCCCGCGGATCTCGCTGCCGACGCCGAAGCCATTGCGCGCGAAGAGAATAAATCATTGAGCTGCGTGGTTCAGGACGCGCTACGCGTGCTGAAGCGATCACGGCTGCATAGTGAATTTCGCGAATCGCAGGGTTACTGGTCGGCCCGCGCTCGCGCCAAGGGCGTGCTGTCCGCGCGGGAACTCGAGCGCCTGCTCCGCCGTTGAAAGCGGTCTTTGACACCAACATCTTCGTTTCCGCCCTGGCGATCCCTGATGGTCAGGGTGAACGCGCTGTCGACCTGGTCATCGACGGCCTGGTGAACCTCAGCATTTCCAAAGAGACCTCCACGAGGTGCTGCGCGCACTGGCACTCAAGTTTTCGCGTGGCCCGGAGGAGATTTCCAGAACTGCGGTCTTTCTGTCGGATTTAGCCGAACACGTAGCTGCCCGCCGTCAGCTGGCAGTGCTCGACGACGAGCCGGATAACCGCATTCTCGAGTGCGCTGTGGCGGGTCAGGCCGACGTCATCGTCACGAGGGATCCGGCTATGCTCAAATTGGAGACGTATCAGGAGATTCGAATACTTTCGCTACGCCACTTTCTCGATGAGATTGCGGACCGGAGCCTTGTGAACTGGCATGAACCGCACGCACCGCTGATAACGTTTCAGCGAGGCCTCTTCTAGCGCCAATCCTGATGATGATAGTAATTGCCTCCCCCTCCGCGTCCCCCTCCCCCTCGAAACCCATACCCAATGCATCCACTCAGCAAGCTGCTGAGGATCAAGAGTGCAACAGTCCATTTACGCATCACTGGCCTCCTTTATCTTGTCGTACACCCCTAGCATGACGGCAGCTGTGGGCACCTGCACCACCAGGATCCATGATGATGAGGTGTAGCAACGGCGGGGGCGCCTTATTTGGTCGACGGATGCGCATATTCCCATTCGAGGAAGCGGGCCGTCTGCGAGTCCGTGCGTTCCGGCATACAGCAGCGTACAGACGCGATTTTATCCCCTCGCATCTCGCGAATCCCCCAGAGGATGATGCGGTCGACTCCAGCCTTCTGGATGGTGGCACTGCGGGCTTCAAAGCGCGTGACCAGGACGTTGCCGGAGACATATGTGTTGAGCGGGGTACTGCGACGACTTTTGTCCGCCACGTAACGCTCGAGATCCTTCTGGATGGCGGCCTTGCCCACGCACGGGGCCATCGCACACAGGCCGCTTTCCGTATCGATTACTGCATCCTCGGAAAATAATGCGAGCGCCCCCGCCACATCGCCCCGCGCGAGCGCGTCTAACAGCTGCTGCTGGACGGCCACGGGATCCGCCTGCGCGACGGCTCCCGCAGCAGCCACCAGAATCAGCGCGGCGAACGACCTGAGAACGAAAGACTTGAGCATGGCGCCCCCTCTCAATTGCATGCGAGAAATAATTATAGCCTACCCATGTTAGCGTACAGATGTAGACATCCTTCAGCCGTACGCCAGCGCACATAAGTCAGGAGGCTACGACAGTAGTTCATATCTGACCCGCCAGGTTTCGCGGCGGGACTGACTCATAAAGCCGAAAACTCGCCTTTCCGCAACTTCTTGATATGCCTAAACTTTTAGCTTTAACTATGTCGGGTGTTTGTCTGTCATGAATGTCGGGTTTTTGCAGACGGACGAAAGATGCGGAACCGGAAGACATTGCGCGAGAGGGTCGAGGCGCGGATTGCCCGGAAACGGGATAACGTGTTCCTGACGCGCGAGTTCCGTGATCTCGGCGGCGAGGATGAGGTGTTGCGCGTGCTGCGCATGCTCGTGCGCGAGAAGCGCCTGCTGCGGCTCGGATATGGCGTCTACGGACGGCCCTTCATGTCGCAGCTGTCCGGCGCGCCGATCCTGAACAGCCCGAGCGGCTTCGCTGGGGCGGCGCGCCAAGCGCTCACCAAGCTCGGCGTGGAGTGGGAGCCAATCGAAGCGGAGAAGGCTTACAACGAAGGCCGCTCGACGCAGTTGCCATTTAACGCGGTCGTGCGGGTCAAGGGTCGATTTTCGCGGCAGCTCCGTTACGGGAACTCGCAGCTCGTTCTTGACCGATGACATCACCGTGCAGGAGCTGCTCGAAGTCCAGGCGCACATCAGTTTGCCGAGCCCGGCGCTGGTCGAGAAGGACTTCCACATCGTCAAAGCCCTGGCCGCGATCGCCGCGCTCGATACGGCGCCGCCCCGGCTAGTGTTCGGAGGTGGCACCGCCGCCCTGAGCCGGGCTTATCCCGGCCTTGAACAGCGCGCAGATCTTCATTGCGGGCACTGCCGCGCAGATCCGGCAGGGTGTGCATCTTGACCGCTGCCTTGGTGGTTCAAAACGGCGCCCAAGAAGACAGCGAAAGCGACAAGTCGATCGTCGTGGAATCCAGGGCGTATGTCGTGTTGCTCAGATCGGCACTGAACGGTTCGTTGACTTACAGCCTGCGTGCAATGCCGATCAGAGGCTGGGCGAAGTCGGCGCAGATGCGCCAGTCGCGCGTGCACAAACCGACGAGATTCAGGTCTATGACGCGCAAATCGCCGCACCGGGCAGCTTCAACCTGACCTGGCACGACAATTACACGCCGGACGGCCGCACGGGTACGGATTACGCCGGTGGCATCGTTCCAAACCACACACGCTCAACGGGGTCCCGGGGTGGGCGTAGGGCGTGGCCCCGTGGTTTGAGGCGGGTCTTTATACGCCCCTGTACAGCCTCGCCGGCAACGGCGCCCCGACGTTCAACGGTTTCAAGCTGCGTGCGCTGTTTGTTGAACCGGATGCCGCCAACCAGCACTTTACCTACGGGGTGAATTTCGAGTTCAGCTACAACACCGAGCACTGGAATCAAAACCGCTGCACGCAGGAAATCCGCCCGGTCCTCGGTTGGCATCTGGGCCCACTGGACGTCATCGTCAATCCGATCCTGGATAACTCATACAAAGGATTTTCGGAGCTCGATTTCGCCCCGGCGACGCGGGTCGCCTACCACTTCAGCAAGACCTGGGCCGTCGCGGCGGAAGAGTACGACGACTTCGGCGCATTGCGTGAGTTCTACGCATCCACTCAGTAACACCAGTTGTTCGGGCTCTTCGATTGCAACGGCAAGCCGTGGTCGTCGAGGGCGGCGTCGGCCTGGGTCTGACGGGCGCCACCAACAAAGTTGTGCTCAAACTTATCCTGTCACGCGATCTGAACTGATCGGCAACCGCAAGGCGGCGTGTCCTATTGCCTGTCTGGCGGCTGCACATGCCCTGCAGCCGTGTGCAGATCGAGCTGTATTCTTCCGCTGTTGACTACGCGATCACGCGTGGTATCAGTCACGCGAATGTTGCCACGCTGCAGCTGCACAACGACGCGCCGCAGCTCGCCCGGTGGCACGTGGATAGTAGCCGAAGCATCCAGATCGGTGATCCAGCCTCGCTGTTCGATGCGGTAGCTCAAGGTCGGGATCGGTTCGGCGCGGAATTGCGTGGTCGCATCCAGTCGGCTCGCTGGCAGGCCAAACCCATGCAGCTCACCGTCCACGAGCATTTGCGGTTTCGGAAAATCGCCGATTATGATGTCGATGTTTGCGGTACGTGCGCTGACTTCGAGCACGCGGGGCGCCGGCGACAGCATGGATAGATCCACATGCGTTGAGAATTGTCCGCCGTGCGGCGTCACGAACAGGGCGATCAGCACGAGCGCCGCGCCCAGCAGCGACAGCATCGTTAACATCCGATTGCCGGGTCGCCGGGCCGGTCGAATGTCGGATGCGCTCCGTTGAGCGGCTTGCTGCTGCGGAATTCGCAGAATGTAGTAGTACAGCACGTGCGCCAGACCCAGCGCGAGCATCGCCGACCAGATCACGTCAGAAAGGAAATGGCCGCCCGCCGCCATGCGGCCCAACCCCAGGGCCAAACCGACGGCGAGCCCCAACGTGAGCGATGCGCGCGCCCAGGCCGGCCGCCGGCGTCTCCACAGCCACCAGCCGCTCGCATACAGGAACCCCACCGAACAGTGGCCGCAGGGGAATGACTCGCCGCCTTCACCGCGCAACGGCGCCGGTGTGTATTGCAGTGTGCCGCCGAACTGCACCACATCACGCGGCCGAGGACGGTCCCAGTGATCTTTGAAGACCGCGTTGATAATCAGCCCGGGCCCGATGACCACACTGAGGATCAGGAAAGCGCCATTGATGCGCCAGGCCTCGCGTGCGCGTAAGTGTCCGACCAACACCCCGATCAGACCGAGCACGAGCAGCGACGCGGTGATGAAGGGAGCGACGTTATATAAGACCGACCACGGCCAGTGCTTTCCGAGCGGCCAATGATCCACGCCGTCCGGGCGATAGAAAATGCGCGCCGCGGCGATATCGAGCGGCGTGACGGCAAATACCAATGTGACCACGACGGCAAGGGCGATCAACGCTGTCGCCTCGGGAAGCCAATCGCGGCGCAGCACTCCCATCGGGCGGGCACCCCCAACGCGCTCTACATAGCCAGTGAATCAAGCTGGCATTTCACACCCACTGGTCCATGGCGTCCATGATCGTTCAGATGCCGTTTGATGGTCCGATTGCGCGACCTGCCTTCTTCCAGCCACGCGCATCCGGCTGCTGTCGAAGCTGCCGTTCACGATCACGCCGGCTTAGCACCTGTCTTGGCAGGGGTCCCTGATGGCGCGCTTGGAAAGTCCTGAAACGGGCTTGCTTCTGCCCTCGTATTCCCGGTTGGCGATATCGCACGTCAGCGTCGCTTCGCCGAGTTCGCGCAATCGCTCGAGGAGCGTCCATAGGAGCCTGGGCCGTGCAGGCTCTCGCCTAGTACCGCAGTTGCATGCTCACATCGCGCCTCGCTGCAGCAGCGCCATTGAAAGACTTGGGTGCGAGGAAGGCTGCTGCAAGCCCAAGAAGGCATCGTTAAAGAAAGCACCGCTGAAGTTGCCCAGCGATATGCCGACCAACGTATCGGACGGATACTGAAATCCGGACTCCACGCGGGCCCACGCCGTGCCGTAGGTCAAGGCATCCAGGCCAACATCGAGCACGCGTTGCGTCGTATCATTCACAGCCAGCGACTGCAGATTGCATTCGGCAAGCTCGGTGAGCACCGCCGAGCGAGAAGCGTGAGATGAGGGCATGCTCTGCGTATCCTGGCCATTCGGTCGCTCCCGCGCCGCCGCGCTCTTGAGCAACGCGCTCTCTTCGTCTGTTGCGACAATCGTGGCCTCACCCACCGCCGCGCAGCTTGTCGAGCATCCATTCCCCCGGATCGTCGCCGCTCGGGGTTACGAGCACGCTCGCATAGTAGGCGTAGCCCGATACGGCGCGCAGGCGGTCGCTCCAATCGACGGCGTTTTGCTGAGTGCCGAATATCGGCGTGTGGCTTCGGGCCCAGTTCGATACCCTGCGATCCCATCCGTCGATTTGAAATGCAGCCGACGCCACCAGTGGACCCCAAATGCGTGGGCTTTCAGCCGCATGGACCGCCGCATCTCCCACCCTCTGCCATCCGGGGATCACCGTCGCGTCCTGGCCCCATCCGTGGCCGTCCAGCAACGTCGCACAGCCCCCCATCGCCAGCATCGCGAGCAGCATAGCAATGGCAGCCCAGAAGTTTTGGTATAGGCCCTGCAGACACCACCGTAGTAAGAAAATTATTTCCGGACCCGCACCGTGACGATGCGTCGGGAAGCACGGAGCCGCCCGCTTCGACGGCGCGCGAGCGGCTTTGCAGCTGTTGCTTACTATAGTTGACACTTCTACGAGCGTGATTGAGTTCATCCCGACATCAAACCGGACGACATCATCTAAGACGAGGGACATCCACAGCCCTTTCGTGCGGCCAAGCGCACGCTGTTCATCGAGGCCGCTGCTCTGGCGACGCCCGAAGACTCTTCAGGGCCCGTGGATCAGCGCGATGAGCATCGCAATGGCGACGCCCAACGCGCCGGCCGTGCTGATCAGCACGCCGCCGGCCGCACAGTCCTTCACGACACGGATCTCGGGGTGCAAGTCGGGATGCAAGTGGTCGGCGAGGCGCTCGACCGCGGTGTTGAACAGTTCGGCCGCCAGGACGGCGCTGCCGGCAAGAATCACGAGCGCCCACCAGAGCGCTGCGGGTCGCAGAAGCGCCAGTGCGATCAGGACCAGGAGCAGCGCCAGCGTCTGCGTCCGCAGGCTCTGCTCGGTGCGCAGACCATGCGCGACACCTGCGATCGCGAAGCGCAGGCGGCTCAGAAAGGGCTGATTCTTTCGTGTCTCCATCGCCTGAAACCTCTAACAGCGCCGGCTAATCTAGGTAGGGTTGGGCAGCCGGTTGCTCGAATGCCGTTAGCGTAACTCGAACCCAGGATCGCCCGCACTACACAATCAGGGTAAGTCGGTTCTTTCGGTCATCAGTACTCCATGGTTCAGAGGGATCGGCCCGATAGCTCGGTCCGAATTGCTGCTGCGATAGAAAGGGATTGGGTAAGCCGTCACGATCGCTGGGAAAGATTTCAAAATTTCTTCTGCAAACCGACACTCAACCCGCGCGGCAGGATCTCAACTGACAGCGGGGTGTCACGGTGTGCGCTCCAATAACCCGCCGCGGTGCCGAGAGCCCAGCCTGCGAGCACGTCGGTTTGCCAGTGAGCCTGCTGTTTGAGGCGCCCAATGCCGTCGTAGAGCGGCAAGAGCTCGAGCGCCCAGATCCACGGGTCGCCGCGCGCGGATTCGTCGAGGATGATCGGTGTCACGAACGCCGCCTGCAACGTCACCTCGCCACTCGGAAAGCTCTGGCAGCAGCTGCCTTGAAACCACTTGTTCGGCCCCTCGTTCTGATAGGGCCGGGCCCGGCTGAAGGCATACTTCAGAATCTGTGCGGCGACGCCGGAGACCGCAGTCGAGTCGATGCTTTGCCAGAATTCGTGACCCAAGTGCTCATCGTCGCCCAGCCAGAGCGCGCCGATGCCTTCGGTTGCGAGCACAGCGTATTCGAGATCCAGCTGATAATGCCGGGCCCAGATGCCGCTGTTGTCGTAACGCCATTCGTGATCGATTCCGAGCAGCCCACTACCGGCGAAGGCGCATCCTGAAGCCGTCATCAACAGCAGAAACACGTAGGGTCGCGTATGACTCACAGTTACCTCACGGTCCTGAATATGGGCCTGGATGATTCTGAATATCCGCGTTCGAAACGATTAGCCGCGCACCAGGGCGCGCGCCGCGTTGCTGTATGAGTCGGCTTTGACCGCAGCCGCCGCGTCAAGGACTACCTGTTCCAGCACGGCAAGGTAGTCGAAATAGCGCTTTCGACCTTGTACCGTGATTCGGCAGATCGTCTGCGGGCGATTGTGCTTATAGCCCTTGGAAATCTCGACCAGCTTTGCGCTCTCGAGTACCTGCAAATGCTGGCTCAGATTGCCATCAGTCAGCCCACACAATTGCTTGAGATCTCCGAACAGCAGACCCTTTGGATGAGCCACCAGAGAGGTGAGCACGCCGAGTCGCGCGCGCTCGTGAATCACCCGATCAAGGCCGTCGTAAGCGAATGGATGCGGGCGCCGCGGTTTGTTGCTACGGCTCGTCATATGCTTCCCGGTGACCGAATTGCAGCAATGCGGCGACCAGCAGCTGGCCAATGCCAAATGGAACGCCCATCGCCCACGGCGAGAATGAGCGTTCTCCGACTCCCAAGGCCAAGCAGGTCAGCCCCGCTGCGAGATACCACACCCCGACCGCAAACATCGGGCGCGGAAGGAATCGGCTCGAGGCAAATACACCCATACTAAACAGCACCTGCCACAAGCCCGGAAGCATCCAGAGATTTTGCGCGGCGCCGCGCACCAGCACCACGGTCAGCATTAAACCGGCGACGACGGCTGGCAGAAACTGCGCGAGCGCGGAGAGAATCATTTCCATCGCCAGACCCGAATGTACGCGCCGGGCACGGGTGACCGTCTCAATGCTGATAATGGTTAACGACACGGCGGCGGTTGCAATCCAGATAGCCAGATAGACCGAAATCTCGCGCTCGGGGTTTTTGACCCAATGCGCCTGCATTGCCGCAGCCAGCAGGGCCAGACCCCCGGTGGCCGCCAGCGTCGCCGGTCCATAACCGCGAAATTCCGCGTCGCGGGCCAGGTGATCTCGGATCGAGTGGATCTCGGCTAACGCCTGGTGCAGATCTGTCACGCTAGACACCGATAAGCTTTGTAGTGCAAAGTACAGCGGATCGTAGTCTCGAGCAAGCGTTTTGTCCACGCCGCCCAGGCACCACGACATGGCTGAGCTTTCTACCCCTGCCGCTGGTCGTAGGCCCAACGAGGCCGGAGCAGGCGGCGCGATTGCGATCGGCCGAGAATGCAACTCATTCCTGATTTCCTCGAGCGCCTCGCAGCCCCATGATGACTAGTTGTGCAGTGCGAACTTATTTTCCTGATCTTCTTCGCCTTTGAGCGTAATGATAGGAGTGCGATGAGCACTCTACGAAGTCGTGTGGTCCAAGTCTTCTTGATATGCGCCGGATTATTCTTGATCGAGCCATCCCATGCCAGTGCGCCCCGTGCTTTAGACAGTTGTCGAGGGCAGGTCATCTATTTGGACTTCTGGGCATCCTGGTGCGCGCCCTGCCGGCAGTCCTTTCCGTGGATGCAGGCAATGAAGAATGCCTACGAGCACCAAGGTTTGACTGTGATTGCCATCAACCTTGATCACGATCGGGCCGACGCCGAGCAATTCTTGCAGAGATTCCATGCCGGCTTCGCTGTTCAATTCGATCCGCAAGGCGCCTTCGGTGACCGATTCAAATGCGAGCAGTTGCACTGAAGCTGGATTGATATCAACCCTGGCCCTGCTACGCGGTGCTGGGGCACAAGCGTTTTTGGAGGAACAGGGGTTCGGTGCTGGCTCCTTCAGTAAGTGCCACCGACCGCGGATCCGATCCCACGGGGCGGGTTCAGGTCGCTCTCTCGGTGTCCTTCTTGGTTTATTTATTCTGTACTACCAAGTGATCTGACACGTCAAATGCACGTCGCAATCATCATGGACGGAAACGGACGCTGGGCAGCACATCGCGGCTTGCCGCGCACCGCAGGCCACGCCGAAGGCGCCAAGGCCGTGTGCGCTGTGGTTGACGCAGCGGCGCGCGCAGGCGTCGACACGCTCACGCTGTACGCCTTTTCGGCGGCCAATTGGGCACGCCCTCCCGCGGAGGTCGATGCGCTGATGCGTCTGTTTCGCAGGTATCTCATTACGGAGACCCACCGCTGTGTCGAGCAGTTTATTCGCATCAACGTGATCGGCCGGCGCGATCGGCTGAGCGAAGGCCTCCTGCGCGCTATCGAGCAGAGCGAGCGATTGAGCGCAGGGGGTTCACGCATGCATCTGCGCATCGTACTCGACTACTCGTCCCACGATAGTATCGTGCAAGCCGCGTGGCGCGCCGATCGCAGCGCGAAGCTGACACCTGAGGACTTTCGTCGCCTCCTCGACGAGGTCGACCATTCCGTGCTGCCCGCGGGCGCAGTCGACCTGCTGATTCGCACCGGAGGTGAGAAGCGCCTCAGTGATTTCATGCTCTGGGAAGTCGCGTACGCCGAGCTGCATTTCACCGACTGCCTGTGGCCGGACTTTGATGAGCAGTGCTTTCGATGTGCGCTCGATGACTACGCGAGCCGCCAGCGGCGCTTCGGCGCGCTGACATCGGAAACTCCCTAGGAGCCGCAGATGCAACTGCTTCGAGCGCCGTAGATTCCCGTGAACATGGTCACGCCCCTCAAGCTGCCCACTGCGCATCCCGATTCGCCTCTATTGCGACGGTATCCACTGCTGATCAACCCTTTCTGCCCGAAAGATCTGCGCGCCTTCCGGCGCGGATCAAACTTGATTGAGCTAATATCCTCTCTAAAGTCCTGCGGATGGCGGCTCACGTGATGGATAACCCATCTGACTCCCAATCCGATGTGTGGTCCGAGTGGCTCCTGCATCGCCGACACGCCGATGATCCAGCGTTTGCGCATATAGTCCGTGCCGAGGTTGAACGCTACGTCGATCGCGTTCTTGACGCAGCACGGCTTACCGCCGGCATGACGCTTGCGGACATCGGCGCGGGAGAAGGCCCCGTCGCCTTCCGCGCCATTGACCGCGTTGGCCCATCCCTGCGTGTGCTCCTTACGGACATCTCAGCTGCATTGCTTGCTCACGCCGAAACACTCGCCATCGAACGCCACGTGCGGCAGCAATGCACATTTCTACACTGCCGCGCTGACCAGCTCACTGAAATATCGGACGCCTCTGTCGATGTCGTCACCAGCCGCGCGGTTCTCGCCTATGTTGCCGACAAGAGCGCGGCTCTACGCGAATTCCGTCGCATACTCAAGCCCGGCGGGCGCATCTCCATCGCCGAACCCATCCTTCAGGACGACGCGTTTATGGCCACCGCCTTGAGAACGACGATCGAGACAACGGCCGTTCAATCTCAAGACCGCTTCCTGCCTCTGCTGCATCGCTGGAAAGCGGCACAGTATCCCGACACGCATGAAAAAATCGCCAATAGTCCGATCGCTAACTATTCGGAACGCAATCTGTTCGAATTCGTTCGTCGTTCTGGCTTCATCGAGATCCACTTGGAGCTCCATATTGACATGCTCCCGTCCATCATTACCTCTTGGGAAGTCTTTCTCGGGGGCTCACCGCACCCGTGGGCTCCACCACTCAGCATCGTGCTTAAGGAACAGTTCACGCCGGAAGAACGAGAAGTCTTCGAACAAGTCATGCGCCCCATCGTCGAATCCCCCGATGCCGTGACTACGACTCGTATCGTTTACCTCAATGCAATAAAACCACTCGCATAACAGTGAAGCGCTGTAAACGATATCCCGCCGTTTGCGGTGGTTGTAGAATTTCATCACTTTGCGCGCAATGTTTATGATCCGCCCGCGTGCTGCAATCTCGAGGAGCACGGTTGCGACGAGCCCCATTGAATTACCCGGCCGGTTTGTGGTTGCGCAGATGTTGAAGCTCGCTACCGCTTGGCTAAAGCCACAAAGCCCTCGACCATCCCGTTGGCTCGGCCACCGTTGCACATAGTGTGTTGGGGATGTTGAAGAGCCCCCGCGCCCCTCCTCATAGCCCTGCGGTACCCAACGATGATCGCTAATGATGATCAATCGGCCTCTTCTTTGACCGATACACAACGCTATGGATCGCTGGCCATGGCATTCCACTGGATTACGGTTCTGCTCGTCTTCGGGGTCGGCGTTCTGGGTCTGCTACACGACTCCTGGCCAAAACGCACCCAGGCATTCTGGATCAATATCCACGCGCAGCTCGGCCTAATCGTTTGGGTATTGCTCATGGTACGGTTCTGCTGGCGCAGTCGGCACGCGCCGCCCCTTTGCCGGCGGAGGTCGGCCAACTCTCGCGCCGTCTATCCGGTCCCGTTCACGGCTTGCCCTACGTTCTGATCTTTATCATACTGATCCTGGATATCGCGACCTTCATCTGGCACGGCCGCGTATTCGACTTTGGTCTGTTCCGGCTCAATTTCGGGGTCCGATCCAACCGCGCGATTTTTCATCCCAGCGAGGATATCCACGGTTACTTGGCCTGCTGGCTGATAGCCGTGCTGAAGGGACTAAATGACAAGCTAGCGAGGGGCGCGCGCCAGATAAGTCGGGCCTAATGAACCCGCTGGCCATGCGGATCAATGACTAGTTCGCCATCCTCCTTGGCGAACGGCCCGCGCTGCGGCAGTGGCAGGATGTCGAGCACGGCTTCCGATGGGCGACACAGCTTGACGCCCCAGGGCGTCACCACGATGGGGCGATTGATCAGAATCGGATGCGCGAGCATCTGATCGATGAGCTCGTCGTCGGTCCAGTGCGGCGCTGCCAGTCCAAGTTCGGCATACGGCGTGCCTTTTTCGCGCAGCAGCGTCCGCGGCCCGATGCCCATGCGCTGCAGAAGGCTTTGAAGTGTTGCTCGGTCCGGTGGTGTTTTGAGATACTCAATGATGGCCGGCTCCACGCCCGCATTGCGAATGAGCGCCAGCGTGTTGCGCGACGTGCCGCACGCGGGGTTGTGGTAGATCGTGACGGCGACAGGCTGCGAGTTCATAGGTCCGTGTTCCTGCGGGCGGCCGGAGCTAGGGGCCCATCCATTGCCGCCGGCACATCAGCGCTGGATTTCATAAGAAGCACGCGTGCCACGCTCAAGGCCGCGATGGCCCCGGCGAGCTGCGCGACAATGAACTCGGGCACATCGACGGGTCGGATTCCAGAAAACGTATCCGACAGCGAGCGCGCGATCGTGATCGCCGGGTTCGCAAACGAAGTGGACGCGGTAAACCAATAGGCGGCTCCGATCCAGGCGGCGATCATCCAGGGCGCGTCCTCCGAACGCCGGTGACCCAGCACGACGAGCAGCAGCCCGAATGTCGCGACCGCCTCGGCGAGCCATTGCGCCGGCCCGGTTCGGATGTGCGCCGAGGCCTGCCACAGCGGCAACTCAAACATGGCGTGCGCCAACAACGCGCCGGCGCAGCAGCCTACAATTTGCGCGAGCGTATAGGCGCCCGCATCGCGCCAGGCGAGCTTTCCTCGCAACGCCACAATGAACGAAACCGCGGGATTGAAATGAGCACCGCTCACCGGACCCAGCAGCGCGATCAGCGTGCCCAGAACAGCTACCGTCGCGGCCGTGTTGGCCAGCAGCGCGACGGCAACATTTCCGCCGGCGAGACGCTCCGCCATGATGCCGGAACCCACGACGGTGGCGGCCAGTAACAACGATCCGATCAGCTCGGCGATCAGGCGTACGTATTGGTTGGAGCGCCGAGAATTGAACTCGGGACCCACGAAGATGACGATGCACCAGCGACTCCCGCAACAGTCTCGCACTATCCATCGTTCGGGTTCAGCAAGGGATCACAAGTGCTTGATCGATTGGTGGCTAGGGTGGGACTCGAACCCACGACCTCGGCATTATGAGCGCACCCTTTGGATTTTAGAGTCCTTAATTTCAATCACTTGCTGCGTGGCGTCCGTTGCAATTGGCACCACTGAGCACAGCAGAGCACCACCGAGTCACGCAAAAGTCCCACAAGCCTTCAGTCACGTTCGAAGCCTCTTCTCCCGCTACGGCGCGAATGAATCCAAGACATCGTGGTTTGGCACAGCACACTCTGCTTGAGGTCCCGTGCCGCCGCCTCCGGAACGCTGCGATCCGGCAATAAGTACATGCCAACGCAGCCGCGCGAGGGGATCGCCGCGGTGTGACTGCCGAGATCCCTCCAATCGTAGATGTCCAGCGCAAACATGCACACCCACTCGCCCCCTGCATCGCCCTCGCACCAAACGCATTCGTACCGAAGCTTGCCTCGGTTGGCGGTAATTGTGTCCAAATTCTCGGCGGCTCGGTTGCGCTTGATCGTATCGACGGCCAGAACGTGCTGCTGAAGTATCGGGATGATCCGGATACCGTCCGCCCGTCGCTCGCCGCGTGGAAAAGGCGTCTGTATGGAAACCAACGCGCCGACGACCACCGGTCGCCGATACAGAGCAGCGTGGAAGCCCCTAACCCAGCGCCAAACTGCCGCGTCGACCGGATTCAGACACCTTGTCGGATCAGCAAGTTACGGATTCTGAAAACAATTTGGTCCCCGCCGATCCCCCGAAAACCCCATAGCTGTCACTGGAGCTGTCACTGGAAATCCCTCTCTCCGACGTCACGCTCAACCAAACGGCACAGCTAGAGCCCCGATCTCGACCCCAGCATTATGAGAGCGGTAGATTCGAAGTCAGTCCCCGCAAGGATTGCGGGCTGTGGTGGTTCCGTACTGGCGCTCCGGCCGCCGTGGTGGTAGTTTTTACTACCGCCATCTAGAGGACCGAATCGTGAGCAAAGCCGTCAAGAAGGCCATCTCCCTGCCCGCGGATCTTGCTGCCGAGGCTGAAGCCATAGCACGCGAGGAGAACAAATCATTGAGCGCCGTGGTTCAGGATGCACTGCGCGCTCTCAAGCGGACACGGCTGCGCAGCGAATTTCGGGACCTGCAGGGCTACTGGTCGACTCGAGCTCGCGCCAAGGGCGTGCTGTCCGAGCGGGAACTCGAGCGCCTGCTGCGCCGTTGAAAGCGGTCTTTGACACCAACATCTTCGTTTCCGCCCTGGCCATCCCAGGTGGTCAGGCGGAACGGGCCGTGGACCTCATCATCGACGGCCGAGTGAACCTCTGCATCTCCAAAGAGATCATTCACGAGGTGCTGGACGTACTGGCGCACAAGTTTTCACGCGGCTCGGAGGAGCTTGCAAGAACCGCGGTCTTCTTGTCAGACCTGGCCGAACTCGTGGCTCCCCGCCATCGTCTGGCCGTGCTCGACGACGAGCCGGATAACCGCATTCTCGAGTGCGCTGTGGCCGGCCAAGCCGACATCATCGTCACCGGTGATCGAACTATGCTTAATCTGAAAAGGCATGAGCGGATACGAATAGTCTCGCTGCGCCAATTCCTGGAAGAAATTGCGGACTCGGAGACGTAAGCGGCGTCTTCCGTCACCGCGAAGGGGCGTTCTGCGGGCTGCCACGGATGGACCGGCGTCAGTCCGGTCATACCCTTTGCGACGCTGATGGGCACGCGCGCTGTGAATGATCCAACCGCCAATAACGCGGCACAGGTCATCATCGGGGGCGCGTAGCGACACACTGCCAGCGACCCATCGAACATGCCGGCGTTCGGCGCTGCGTACTCAGATGCCGAGATCGCGAGCGTCGCCAATTACATCACTGCCCGATTCGGCGTAAAGGCTTCGGAATTAACCGCCCCACAGGTGGAGAAACTGCGGCGCGAAGAATAAAGCCGTCCCGTGGTTGCGTGTCATGTCTGCAAGAGGTGGCTTCTCTCGCTGGGTCTTGTGACCGGCGCTCTCGCGCACACTGCGCTTCGGCGCTGCCGCGATGTGGCGTCATCATTGAGGAAACTCGAGCACGCGTATTGTCACAGGTGCGCCGGTCAGATCGTCGTGGCGGGCAAGCGCGACACCCCACGAGTAAAAACCGGCGGGTAGATCGGGCCCGAGTTCAACGGACTTGGCGTACCATTCTTGCGCACCCTTCCAGTCGCCGCGCCCATCGACGATGTCACCGGGTACCGGTAGCAATCCACGAATGTGCCGCCCGACTTCAAAACGGCATCGGCCTTGTCCGGACGCCCTGCCGCTTCTTCCGCCGGGCGCGAACCGGACGACCGTCTCGAAGACACTGCTCGCCGCTCCAGTCCGTCATCGGCGGTCGCGGAATGCATCGCTCGCCAGAGCGAGCCATTTGCTTCTCATCTCGAGTCAGCGCCTCCTGCGACGTCTCAGTTGCGCCACTGCGCCCTCATTCAGCGCCGCCTCGTGGGCGAACTCCTCCGCAACAAATTCCATGAACGCCTTCGCTCGCTGTGACAGTAGCCGCCGCTCTGGATAGATCAACTGGATCGGAGTCGGCGGTCCAGGATAGTCCTCCAGAAGCAGTTGTAACCGACCATCCAGGAGCGCGTCTTCAAACAGCCACACCGGCGAGTAGGCGATTCCCAGCCCGTCCAAGGTTGCAGTGCGTATCCCATCCGGAGTGTTGACTCTGAAGCGGCCGTGCACTGCGACGTCGAGATCCTTGAATGACCAGACATTACCGGATGACAACAATGTGTAGAGGATGCAGTCATGCTTCTTTAGATCGGTTGGTACCTTTGGCATCCCGTGTCGCGCTATGTAGTCCCGGGTAGCGACGCAAACGCGCTCGACCGTGCCGATGCGGCGCGCCTTGAGCGCACTGTCCTTGAGCGCGCCAATGCGAATTGCTACGTCCACGCCCTCTTCGATCAGATCGATAAAGCGGTCGCCGATCTGCAGATCCAGCTCCACCTTCGGGTAACGATTCAGAAATGTCTTCACGCGAGGCAGCAGGTACGTCCGTCCCAGGAGCGTCGGACAAGCTACACGGAGCACACCGCTCGGTATCTCCTGGCCACGAACGTTTGACTCCGCTTCGGCGATCGCATCGAGCAGACGGCGGGTATCAGCGTAGTAGCGCTCGCCCTCGGGGGTCGGAGTCAACTTGCGCGTCGAGCGATGCAGCAACCGGGTGCCGAGATGCTGCTCGAGCGATGCGATGTGCCGACTGATATTGGGCTGGGTAGTGCCCAGCTCCCGCGCCACAGCAGAAAAGCTCCCCGTCTCTACCGCGCGGACGAAGGACGTCATCAAAGCGAGTCGATCCACGGCTATCTCCGGTCGCTGAAGGCTGAACGCCGTCGGGCCCATCCACGGCCGCGTGGCGCCATCCCAATTCATTCTGCGGACGTATGAATAATATCAGTTTGCACCTACTTATCAGCTTCCCGCAAACATTTAAGACTATCGCCACTGTCATCCACCGATCACACAACGCAGCAGGAGATCCTCATGGGCAAGCTTCAAGGCAAAGTCGCGGTAATCACCGGCGCGACCTCAGGAATGGCATTGGCGACTGCCAAGCGCTTCGTCGCGGAAGGCGCGTACGTCTTCATTACCGGACGTCGGCAGAAGGAACTCGATTCAGCCGTCGCGGCGATTGGCCGCAGCGTCGCGGGTGTTCAGGGAGATGCAAGCAATCTTGCTGACATCGACCGGCTCTACCGCACAGTCAAGGACCAGAAGGATCATATCGACGTGCTCTACGCCAGCGCGGGCCAGGGCGAATTCAACATTCCGCTCGGAAAGATATCAGAGGAGAGTTTCGATAAGACATTCGACCTTAACGTACGCGGGACGCTGTTCACTGTGCAAAAGGCACTCCCGCTCATGCGGGACGGCGGATCGATCATCTTGACTGGCTCCATCGCGAGCGTGAAAGGCTTCGCGGGTATGAGCATTTACAACGCCAGCAAGGCCGCTGTGCGCTCATTCGCGCGCTCCTGGACTAATGATCTTAAGTCCCGCCGGATCCGAGTGAATGTCATCAGCCCCGGCCCGATCGAGACGGGCGTGTTCGCGGGTGTTCCCCAGGAAATGAAGAACGCGTTCGTGTCTCTCGTGCCGATGGGCCGAATCGGACAGCCGGAAGAGATCGCGAGCACGGCGTTGTTCCTCGCTTCGGACGACTCTAGCTTCATTACCGGAATCGAGCTATTTGTCGACGGTGGTACAGCGCAGATCTGATGCGGTGTGTACCGTTATAAAGAATGTATTTGTCCTCGATGTCAGTCGAGCATACCGTGGAGCTCATCGGTGCTGATAGTAGTAAGCAGCAGATTCCAGGAGAAAAGCATGCGCATACCCGTGAGAGGTTGGAAGTCCGCCGCGCTGGGTCTGGCTGGAGCACTCTGCGCAGTTGCTGCAGCCGGCCAACCCCTGCGCTCCGCCGAGGCGTCGTTCCTCGCCGAAAACCGCGCTGCGATGGACAAAATGATGGGCGCCATGGATGTCAAGCCGTCCGGAGATGTGGATCAAGACTTCGCTGCGATGATGATTCCGCATCATCAAGGGGCCATCGACATGGCCCAATCGGAAGTGCGTTACGGGCGAAACGAACAGTTGCGGCGTATCGCCCAGGAAATCATTGTCGAGCAACAACAGGAGATCGCTGTGATGCGGCTGGCTCTAAATCAGCACGCGCCACCGTCCGAGGCATCGCTCGACCCAGCGGGTGACCCGCCTCCTGCGGGCGTTCCCGACCCTACGATGAAAATGCGAAAGGAGCCCAAATGAGAGCCTCATTATTCTCAGTTGCTCTAGGCAGCAGTGTCCTCGCAAGCTCATACGTCTTCGCTGGGCAAGCGCCCGGCAGCGCATCGGCGCCCGACATCCCCATCAGCCACCGTGACCGTGTCTACGCGGCGGAGCAGTTCTCCAATACCGTGTCGGTCACCGACCCCGTGGATAACAAGCTGCTCGGTGTCATCCGGCTTGGCGAGCCGCAGCCGACCAACTTCAGCCCGCTTTATAGGGGACAGCTGCTGGTCCATGGTATGGGCTTCTCGCCTGACCACCGCACTATTGCCGTCGTGTCGATCGGCTCCAACTCAGTGGCGTTTATCGACACTGCGACCAATGCGGTGAAGCACGTGACTTATGTGGGCCGCGCACCCCATGAGGCTTTCTTCACGCCGGACGGCAAGGAAGTCTGGGTCACGGTGCGGGGCGAAAACTACGTCGCCGTGCTGGATGCTACGACGTACGAGGAAAAGACGCGGATCATTGTACCGAATGGCCCTGGCATGCAGATCTTCTCGCCAGACGGCCAGTATGGATACGTTTGTTCATCCTTCAACCCTGAGACCGACGTCATCTCCGTCACAAGCCACAGGATCGTCGGGAAGGTGCAGCAGGCAAGCCCGTTCTGCCCGAACATCGCGGCGACACCGGACGGTTCCCAGGTCTGGTTCACCCTGAAGGACGTGGGCAAGACACAGGTCTTCGAAGCTCACCCGCCATTCGCACTGCTCAAGACGCTCGACACGGGCCCGATCACCAATCACGTCAATATCGTGCGCAATGCCCACGGCATGTTCGCCTATGTGACTGTCGGGGGATTGAACGAGATCAAGGTCTTCCGGACGGACGACTTCAGTCAAATCGCTACGATCCCAGTGGGTAAGCTGCCTCACGGAATCTGGCCCTCAGGTGATGGAAGACGCGTATATGTCGGGCTCGAGAATGATGATCGGCTGATCGCGGTCGACACGCTCAGCAACCGGGTGATTGCCACTGTGCCAATCGGCCAGGCCCCTCAGGCAGTGACCTATGTCCCAGACGCCGTGCCTGAAGGAGCCGGAACCGGAGGGCTCGAGCAACTCGGGCTCGCAGGTCAAGTCGCTCGCTTGGCGATGCGGTCTGTGAGTGAGCAAGGAACCGCAGGCAGCCGCGCGCCGACCAGCGTGACTCTCTTTGATCAGGGACTGGTGCAAGTGGTGCAAGCGTCGGTCACCGGGCTTGAGCCAAAGCACCCGTATGTACTCGCTCTCGCCCCGCACGCGGACGGGAGCGGCACACTGCAGGCGCTAGCCAGCTTCACCACTAACCCGGCCGGTTCGGCGATCGTGAATGCGGTGGGTCCGATTCGGCAGCTTGTAGAGAGCGAGGCAACTACAGCACGCCGGTATCTGGTCATCGCAGCCGGCTCAGCGGCAGAGCCAGGCGAACCAGTGCAGATCCAGATCCCCTGACCGGGTGCCGGCTGTGAGTGCGCGTGTCCCAAAAGCGTGGTCATTCTGTCCGTAGTCGATTTGCACGTGCCGCAGCCGCTGTCTCTCGCCTGGAGAAAGGACAATCAGTCCCCTTTGCTCGCAAGTTTTGTGACCGAGGTGCAGCGCTTTCCAGACGTGCGAGCGGTCAATAAAAGTTGAAGGCGTCGGGTTTTGCCGTGAAGACCGATTCAGGTCACAACTGCGGGTATGCACCCTTAAGGCTGAGAGAGCTAGAGCCTGTTGGAAGACGTCCGCTGGTTCAGATGCGCTTTCTGCGGGTGCGTCGTCGGCGCTGAATATCTTTGATCACGACGGGCGTCGATCCTCGCTTCAGCTTATCGATGAACCATCGTGCGGCAATTCCTGGTGGCGACTCGGTGCGATATACCGCGTGCATCGGTAGGACAAAACCCTTGGGCGGCGCGTCTGCGGCAACGATCTTGACCAGATTTCCGCGCGCGAGATCAGCTGAAACCAGCTCCGCGGGCATCCCGCCCCACCCGAGTCCCGCCCGTAGAAATGCGTGCTTCGCGCCAAGATCGGCAAGGCGCCATGTCCGCGGCGACAGCACCCCGAATTCCTTTCCTTTCGACAACGTAGAGCGGTCCGTGAGCACCAGCTGGACGTGCTTTGCCAGCTCGCTCGAGGGGATTGGCCCACCATAGCTGGCCAGAGGGTGTCGTGGTGAGGTGACGTGAACCAGCGGAACCCGAAGCAGAGGTTCCTGGCTGAACTGAGGTGGAACTAACGCCAGCTCTCCTGAAATCGCCAGTGCGCAGCGTCCATCGAGAACCGGTTGAATCACTGCGCCCAGGGCCTCCACGTAAAGTCGCAGCGGCGTGAGTGGAAACGCGGCATGAAACGCCTTCACCGCCGCAGTCAGGGCTGCCATGGGGAACATGACCTCGACGACCACCGAGAGGTCAGCCTCGAGTCCACCAGCCAAGTGCTTCGCTTGGGCCTTGAGTAGATCCACGTCGCCGACGACAGTGCGCGCGTGCGCGAGCAGCACCTGCCCCTGAGAAGTGAGCACCGGCCGCCGTCGCGCGCGGTCAAATAATTTCACCCCAAATTGCCCTTCCAAGTTGGCCAGCGTCTTGCTGACGACGGATTGGGCCCGCCGGAGCTTGCGCCCAGCACCTGAAAAGCTGCCCTGATCGGCCGCCGCAATAAATGTGCGAAGTTGGTCTAGGGTGACAGCGGCCAGCATACATTCCTCTAGGAGATAGTTAGCATCTAGAAATATAGACTACCGCGATATGTCATGCCGAACTAGCCTGTTTGCGTCGTTTCAATGCACGCGGGCAAGTGCCCAAGGAGACAGCTGTGAAAGTCGCTTTATATGGAGCCACCGGCAAGTCCGGGAGCCGCATTCTCAAGGAGCTCGTATCGCGCGGGCATCAGGTCACCGCAATCGTGCGCGACCCGGCCAAGATCCCGCAGCCCGGTCCGGGGGTGTTCGTCAAGCGAGACGACCTGTCCGAGGCCAAGAAGATCGCCGCCGCGATCAATGGAGCGGAAGCGGTCATCAGTGCTTACGCGCCACCGCAGGATGATCCCGATGCGATCGTGGGCGTTACCCAACGTCTGATCGATGCGCTCGGCGGCGGAACCAGCGCCCGTCTCATTGTCGTCGGCGGAGCCGGGAGCCTATTTGTGGCACCCGGAGTAACACTCGTGGATTCGGGATACGTGCCCGAGCCATATCTCCCGATCTCCAGAGCACACGTCAAAGCCTTCAACGTGCTCCGCGCGTCAACGATCGAGTGGACATACCTGGCTCCAGCCGCCTATTTCACGCCGGGCGAGCGCACCGGTAAATTCCGCCTGGGTAAGGACGAGCTCATCGCTAACGCTCAGCAGGAAAGCCGCATTTCGATGGAGGACTACGCCATTGCACTGGTGGACGAGCTTGAGAAGCCGCGCCACCGGCGGCAGCGCTTCTCCGTCGGGTACTAATAGTGACGTCCCCACCGTTAAGCTCTCTCTCTATCGGAGTCTGCAATGAATACATCCCCCAGCGTCCCGGCCGACGGTTTGAGTGCCTCGGCTTCAGTCAACAAGGGCAACGCCGCGCTCGCGAATGCCGCTGAACTCTCCGGCCGGTTCCTCTTGGTCTTGCTGTTCCTGCTCTCCGGGATCGGCAAGCTCGGCGCGTACAGCTCTACCGCGGCCTACATGTCTGCGGCGGGCGTTCCTAGTGCGTTGCTGCCCGCCGTCATCGCCACTGAGATACTCGGATCGCTTGCCATCGTCCTCGGTTGGAAGACGCGAGTTGTCGCTTTCCTGCTCGCCGGGTTTTCGTTACTCACTGCACTCACCTTTCACAATAACCTGGCCGATCAGACACAGATGATCATGTTTTTCAAGAACCTCTCTATCGCCGGCGGCTTCCTTCTACTGGTGGCTAACGGCGCCGGCTCGCTGAGCCTCGACCGACGCGCATCGAGGCGCGCATCGAGGCACGGTTCGGACTAGAGCTTGTATTTGCCTCAACCAAGCCTGAGGAAATCGCAATGAGTATCGCCTACCAGCGCACATCCCATGGTCCAGTAGCGGGACGACTTGCTAGCAAAGTTGTGGCAATTATTGATCATTGCGTAAGTAATGTCCTAAGATGTATCCGGGAGGTGATGTGCTATGCGTCCTTCCGGAACACCGCAGGAACTCGAACAGCGACGTCTGCGAGCGGTGCGCTTGCTCAATGAGGGGTT